>WNFV01011476.1_pt1 | contig 12396 bp, 12 predicted proteins | sample 5400101 | NCBI WGS metagenome assembly WNFV01 (sample SAMN13153361, study PRJNA577476) | soil metagenome | isolation source: 115 cm soil or saprolite under grassland replicate 1 | place: USA:California | collected 2016-06-15
GGAAATTCCGGTTGCAGACCTGAGATCACCTTAACACTGGTGGAGATGCTGAATAAAGGCGTCACACCAGTTGTTTGTCAGAAGGGGTCTGTGGGCGCGAGCGGCGACCTCGCTCCGATGGCGCAGGCAGCGTTATTGCTTCTGGGGGAAGGAGAAGCCTTCTTTAATGGCGAGCGGTTACCAGGTCTGGAAGCGATGCGGCGGGCTGAGATTGATGTCCCTGGCTTGCAGGCGCGCGACGGCTTGGCCGCGATCAATGGATCCAATCTTTTGACGGCGATGTCCGCAATCCACATTTATGAAATGGAAAGATTCCTCAAGCAGGCTGAGATCGCAGCAGCAATGTCCATCGAAGCCTTGCTTGGGAACCTCAAACCGTACAACACCAAACTGCATGAACTACGTGGTTTCAGCGGCGCGATCACGTCAGCGAAAAACATCATGAAAGTTATCGAAGGTTCGGATCTTACGACGGGTAAGATGAAAACCAAAGTGCAGGATGCTTATTCGATGCGTTCGACGCCCCAGGTGATCGGCGCGGTGCGTGATGCGCTGGCATATGCGCGCTCGCAGGTAGAGATCGAATTGAACGGCGTGGGCGATAACCCGATCTTCGTGCCTGAGATGAAGTTGACTCTCACGGGCGCAAACTTTCAAGGGACTCCCGTTTCGCTCCCGATGGACATGGCGGGCGCGGCGATCACGATGGTGTGTGTGTTGTCAGAGCGGCGCTTGAACCGGTTGACGAACCCCGCTCTTTCTCAGGGACTGCCTGATTTCCTCGCCCACGAGCCTGGGTTCTACTCCGGGATGATGCTCAGCCAATACACCGCCGACCATTTGATCGTGGAACAACGGATTTTATCCGCGCCCGCGAGCATTCAATCCATCTCTGCAGCGGCGGATCAGGAAGATTTTGTTTCGATGGGCATGAACACCGCCATCAAAAATGGACAGATTCTCGATAATGCGTATGGTGTGCTTGGTATCGAACTCATGGCTGCCGCACAAGCTTTGGACTTCCGCGAATTCCATCCTGGCAAAGGGACGCAGTGTGCGCGTGAGGTCATCCGCAAACATGTGGAGCACTTGCACGTGGACCGTCCGTTGTATAACGATCACAATGCGATGAAGCAGTTGGTGAAGTCTGGGGAGATTTTGGAAGAGGTGGAGAAGGTGATAGGGAATCTGGGGTAAAAACAGTCTAACCACTGAGACACGGAGAAAATAAGAAAACTCTGTGTCTCCGTGTCTCAGTGGTGAATCATTCCTGATTATTTTATGGAGAAAATATGATTCTCACTGAAGTCAAATTTTTCTCAGAGACTCTTACACTGGGCTGTGCCATGCATGTCCTTTTGCCACAACGCGCCCTGGCAGATGCACAGAACAAACCAAGAAAGAAATTCCGAACCCTTTACCTCTTGCATGGTTACTCTGATGACCACACTGCCTGGCAGCGCTACACTTCCATCGAACGATATGTGGAAGATTTGAACCTGGCGATGGTGATGCGTGCTGTCCATTTGAGTTTTTATAATGACATGGCTCATGGAGGCAAGTACTGGCAATTCATCAGCGAAGAAGTGCCAGCGGTTGTACGCGATATCTTCCCTTTATCCTCAGCCCGCAAAGATAATTTTGTCGCTGGCTTATCCATGGGTGGATATGGCGCGTTCAAGCTGGCATTAACTCATCCAGAACATTATTCAGCCGCGGCAAGCCTCTCGGGTGCCCTGGATATCCGCGCGGTGGTTGACCCTCATAGTGAGCGCAATGACGAAACCTGGCTGGCGGAGATGCGCACTGTCTTTGGAGATCTAAGCAAAGTGCCGGGCAGCAAACATGATTTGATTGCACTTGCGAAAAAAATTGCCAAAGCACCTGTGAGACCCCGGCTGTATCAATGCTGTGGCACGGAAGATGATCTGCATCCTGACAACGTCCGCTTCCGCGAGGCTGTTCGGAACCTTCCCCTCGATCTCACATACGAAGAAGGTCCTGGCGAACATAATTGGGCGTACTGGGATAAGATGATCCAAAACGTACTGGCGTGGATGTTCCCTCGCGAGAGAAAATCGTAACTCGTCCTCTTATCTTGTTGCCTTTTTTATCAATTCAATTTGCCGATAATACACACCATTCCAATTCCGTTTCACTGACTGGCAGAGCGTCATTTCTTAGGCCCTCTATAAGCACACTGGTCGGCGTCGGTAATGCCTTGCCTACACACACGTTTTTTACTTCTGCTTGCCAATTGGCGTTGGAAAAATTTTCTAGCGCAGTTCGACGATACATAAATGTTTCTAACTTTAATTTATAGATTTCTTCTGCATTCCTCTTATCATCTTCTGGAAAGAAGTAAGAAATTGCAAGAAATGATCCTCTGACAACGCGTCGTAAACCTTTTAGCAACGTGCCGGGATCTTCAATATTCGGGAGTCCAAGGTTGGTGGTCATAATTTCAACTACACTGTCTTTGAAGGGTGTGCGTCGTGCGTCAAATGCCAGTAGGCTAACCTGGTCATACAACCCTTCAAACTCTAAACGTTTTCGATCCTGTTTCAACACGCGGATGCTAAAGTCTGTTGCCACGATCGGACGCTTTATCTTCGCTGCCAGTTTTTCTACCAGATAGCAGCGACCAGATGCCAGATCAACAATTGGGTCCTCCCCTGAACTAAGCTCATTGATTACATAATTGACCTGTCTTTGAAAACAATCCAAATAATCTGAAATGTAGAGTCCTCGCATCGCTGTATCGTGAGTCTCGCGTGCCTCGGCAAATTTGCCCAACTCTTCCAAAATCATTCCACGAAAGAACTGATCGGCTGGCGACAGAGTTTCTATTGTCGCAGTCATTAATTGCTTATATAATTCCGTGTGGGATCTTAGATACTTCATCAGTCCGCTATCCACTTGCTCCCACAGATCATTTCGTTGCAGTTCGTCTATAAGAAATACTCCGATCCCCTTCTGAATCGGATAAGAGCGCGTACAGGATTTACAGCGCGCTTCTGCATCTACAATCTACAATGCGATCATTTGTTTGATCAACAATCGTCCATTCCAATTCACCATGACAGACAGGACAAGAGAGCATGTCTATTAAGTACTTTTGCATTCGAGTGTTCCTTCAAACAAGACTCATTGAATTTAACTAGTCGCTCGAAAATATTTATAAGCGTAGGACGCGTTCTCCCTGGACGGTCCGTCCAGGACAGGCTAACGCGTCCGTCGGCGTAAGAGAACGCCGACTATGCTCTAAAATTTCTAAAGATTTATAAACGACCACTTATTTATAGAATATATCAACATATACTACAAGACGACGAGGGCCTTGCAATGAAATCGCCGCCGGGGACGGCGGCTTGAGCTTGCACTCGCTTCGCACGAGACCTTAGGCCTGATTCCGTGTTATAAATGGCAGGTATTTCATCCAAGGAGGACGCTATGAAACGAGCGGTCAGCATCAGCATTGGTTCATCGAAACGAGATAAAGCCGTGGAAGTGACATTACTCGGCGAGAAAGTCAGCATTGAACGGATTGGCACCGATGGCGATATGGAAGCCGCTGCATTAAAATACAAAGAACTGGATGGAAAAGTGGACGCCTTTGGCGTCGGGGGCGCTGACTTAGGCGCGCTTGTCGATGGAAAGTGGTATCCCTTCTATTCAGTGAGACCGATGGTGCGTTTCGTTGAAAAGACTCCTGTGGTGGATGGCGGCGGACTTAAGAACACGCTTGAAAACAAGGCCGCTCCATTTTTGGATAAAAAGATCGCAGACTATATCAACTCACGCGGACGCAAAGTCTTGATCACGGCCGGCACGGACCGTTGGGGTCTCTCCAGGTCTTTTGCAGAGGCAGGTTATGAAACTGTTTATGGCGACCTGATGTTTGGTCTGGATGTCCCAATGGCTATTCATAAACTTAGTTCATTGAAAACACTGGCATCCTTGCTCATGCCTGTCGTCGGAAGATTACCGTTCGAATGGATTTACCCAACGGGTGAAAAGCAGGATAAGCGCACGCCCAAATGGGGAAAGTACTATGAGTGGGCAACCGTGATCGCAGGCGATTGCAACTATATCAGACGCTTTATGCCAGATGATATGCAGGGTAAGGTCATTGTAACGAATACCACAACGCCCGAAGATGTTGAGTTATTCAGAAAGTGTGGTGTGAAATATCTTGTCACCACCACACCTGTGATCGATGGACGCTCGTTCGGCACGAACATGATGGAAGCTGCACTTGTCGCGGTGTCCGGGAAGGGTCGTCCGCTCACGTGGCCGGAATTAAATGAAATGCTTGATAAACTCGGTTTCGAGCCGCAATTGCAGGAATTGAATTAGGATACAGGTAGACATGTACAAACGTAGACAGGTGAGACCTGTTTACGTGTTTACCTCACCTATTTACTCTTGATGTTTAGGAGCAATAACTATGGATGCAATCTTGACCGCAGGTGGAATCCCACAACCCAATGATCCGCTGTATGTCTATTCTAATGGCGGTTCCAAAGCCTTGATCGACGTCGCAGGAAAGCCCATGGTGCAATGGGTACTCGATGCTCTCGGTGACGCAAAACAGGTTGATAACGTTATCGTGATCGGACTTTCACCGAAAAGTGGACTTACCTGCAAGAAACCTTTACACTATCTTTCGAACCAGGGTCGTATGCTGGCGAATATCGTGGCAGGCATCAATAAAGTTCTTGAACTTAATCCGAAGACTGAATACGTGTTGATCGTCTCCTCCGACATTCCCGCCCTCAAGTCAGAGATGGTGGATTGGTTGGTAAACACCTGTATGGAAACAAAAGATGACTTGTATTATGGTATCTGTCCGCGTGAGGTGATGGAAGCAAGATTCCCCGGTTCGAACCGGACTTATACCCACCTTAAAGATATTGATCTATGCGGTGCCGACATAAACCTTACTCATGTCCGCATGGCAACGGAACATCTTGACCTGTGGGAGTCGCTGATCGGGAATCGTAAGAGTCCGCTGCGACAGGCAGCCACGATTGGATTTGACACACTTTTCCAGGTTGCCACACGCACTATTACGCTGAACGATCTGGTTGAAAAAGTCTGCAGGCGCATTGGTATCCAAGGGCGCGCGATTATGTGGGATCACGCCGAGCCGTGCATGGACATAGACAAGCCGCATCAACTGGAGCTCTTGCGCGCCGATTTGGCAAGTCAACAGCGTAAAGTCACTACACAAGCCGCGAAAAAAGCCGTGAAGACAAAAACAGCATCAAGGAAGAAGGCGGCGAAAACAGCAGTGAAGAAAGAGGCCAGGTCTTCATTGAAATCCAAAGTGAAAGCGAAGGCCTGAAATAAATGAGTTTTCGGTCATTGATTGAACTCGATGCCCGGCTCTCCGACCAGTTCCGTGTGGCCGAAAAGCCGGGCCTTTTGCGGACTATTGCTGCCATCTTTGCACATTCGGGTGATTCGTGGTTTTGGGGCGCAGCGTTGATTCTCCTATGGTTTATCAGTAACTCACAGATGAAGAAATGGGCATTGGTAGAGTTCGTTGGGATTAGTTTGTTAATAGTTTTGGTATTGAGCATCAAATTTCTCGTGAGAAGAAGACGGCCTGAGGGAGAATGGGGCAAAATTTACCGTAATACTGATCCTCATTCATTTCCATCAGGGCATGCTGCGCGTGCGTTTCTGATTGCCGTCCTTGCCACCGAGCTTGCGCCTGGATGGCTAGCGGCTGTCTTGTGGATCTGGGCTCCACTCGTCGCGGTGGCACGTGTGTTGATGGGTGTACATTATATTTCAGACATCTTTGCTGGAATAATCGTAGGTATCGTAGCTGCTTTAATCGGTCTTCAAATCTACCCACCGCTGATCGGATGGATTGGATCCTGGATAGGTTTTCCCCTCTGGTAAAAAAGTCCCCCGCCATCTTGATGGATGACGGGGGATTGTGTTTATTTGGCTTTGACAGTAATTGTCTTTGGGCGAACTTCTTCGGCTTTGGGCAATATAATGGTTAGGATACCATTCTCGAACTCTGCTTTAGCCTTATCAGCTATTACTGTTGTGGGGAGCATCACGGACCGTTCAAAGGAGCCCCAACGATGTTCGCGTAAATGATAGGTTTTCTCCTTCATTTCTTCCGTTTGCTTCGTTTCACCCTTGAGTGTCAACATATCGCCATGGACATTGATCTGCACTTCATCGGCTTTAAAACCAGGCAATGCGGCTTTAACCACGACATCATCATCGGTCTGGTACAAATCGATCGCCGGTAAAGAAGACCAACCACCATTCCCCGAGCCGAAAGGACGGGTGAAGGCCTCGTCAAAGAGGCGATCCATGGCATCACGCAGAGTCATCATCTCGCGAGCCGGTTCCCAACGGGTTAGATTGGACATAGGTACCTCCTGAGGTTGATAAGATTTTCAATACTTAAAGCATACAGGGCTTACGTTAAAAAAAAGCAAGCCCTGCATAAAAAATTCGTTAAAAAAATCGATATGTTATTGTTTGAGGCTCTGAAGGCCCGGCTATTCTTTTTCCTTTTGCCTTTTGTAATCCACAAAGCGGTAACCCACGCCGCGTTCGGTGAGGATGTACTTGGGGTTAGCAGGGTCTTTTTCCAGTTTCTGCCTTAAGTAGTTGATGTAAAGGCGGACGTAGTGTGGCTCGTCGCGATATTCATAGCCCCATACTTTCTGGAGCAATTGGTCATGTGACACAACCCAACCCGCATTTTGGACAAGATGGTAAAGCAAGCGGTATTCAGTGGGACGTAGTTTGACGAGCTTGCCCTCGAGCCAGATTTCGCGGCGGTCAAAGTCAATCTTAAGTCGATCGTCAATTTCGATCAGACCGTGCATCGATCCGCTCGCGCCTTCGGTTCGGCGCAACACCGCCTTGACGCGGCTCACCATTTCGCGCGGGCTGAACGGTTTGGTGATGTAGTCATCCGCGCCAAGCTCGAGCCCACGCACACGGTCATCTTCCTCGCCTTTGGCAGTAAGCATGATGACCGGCACCGTGCTAATTTCGCGAATGGTTTCCAATACATCAAACCCGTCCAAGTCGGGCATCATAACGTCGAGCAAGATCAGGTCAGGGGTAACGTCTCGTAATTTTTGGATCGCTTGTTTACCATTAAATGCTTCTGTGACCTGGAAGCCATCATGCTCCAAGTTCATACGAATGAAACGCACCATACGCTCTTCGTCATCCACCACCAGGATGCGACGGCGATCAAATGATTCTGGCATCTTAATCTCTCACAAAGCCGATGATCTTTTCCTCCTCAGTGCCTTCGAGGACCTCGATCAGGTTTATTTTCGATAACGGCCATATGACCTTGACAACATTTTGCTCCAGATAATGCAAATCCTTACCATCGCGCAAGCGGGGATTGGTAACAACGATAATCGTATCGGCTGGTTTGGGTAATTCATCCAGCTCTCCAGCGACCGCGTTTTCTCCAGCGATGTGTATGATGACTGTGTAGGCCATATTGATTTCCTTTCAGGAGATTAATTCTTGAGTAAAACTTGTATTTTTAATTTCCCCAAGGCAACAATATCTCCATGATTCAAAGTCTGTTCAATATTGGTTGTAAGGCGTTTGCCGTTAATGTATGTTCCATTGGCTGAGCCAAGATCCATAAGAACGATACGCGGACCATCGCGCTTTACGACCGCATGTAAACGTGAAACGCCGCTTGCATATGCTTGATAGGGTGAGAGGTCAATATCTGGCATGATTGGTTGGCCTTCACTGATGCGACCGAGAGTAAACTCGTTCCGGCCTGTCAATGGCAATACTTGACCTGTATCCAATAGATGCAGGCTCCCCCAAGCATCCATTCCCCCGGGCTGATAACTGTGCGGTATTGATGGAATCCGTGGTTCTGTTTCTTCTTTGCCAGGGGTGATAGTCTGGGTGATCAATGAATCTTTTCCCACAAGCTGTGCACCACATTCACTGCAGAACATTGTACCATCCAAATTGTTATGTTTGCAATTGGGACAGACGATCATAACTCTTTCTCCTTTTTGCTTGTCAGCACTAGCGCGCGTGTATGGTATTTCATGACTTTGTTGCCATTTGTTGTCCACCTGTGCATATTCTCCAGATGTTCTGCCTCCAGCAATGCGGTCTTAGCCAATTGTTTTTCACCCTGTGAAAGCAGGTGAGTTGCAAGATTCTGCAGATGCCGCGAGGCGGCTTCGTAATTGCCTTCTTTAGCCTCGATGCTAGCGCGTTCTTGCATCCGATACAGAGTAAGACGGGAAAGCGCACTAAGCACCTTGTTGGGAGGGGTGACGGTAGCAGGTTCTGCTTTGAGGCCTCGTGTGAGGCGTAGACGGATGGGCTGTATAGGAGTGGACCGGGCAGTAATGGATACTTTCAATAAACCATCAATCAGAGTGACAAGTTCATTGTTTAATGCGGAAGGTTGGATAACAAATTCAATTAAGAAATGAAGAGGCGTATCCTGAAGAATGGTTCCTAGATGCATAGGCAGTTCGACAGAAACGGGCCCACCTTCCGGTTGGAGACGAAAGACATAATTCATCTCAATGCCTTCCTGTGGTTTGAAGTCCAAGATTACATCATCGGCAAAAGTGTTTGTCAAAGCATTGAATTTATCCACCAGCAATCGTTGGATATCTTTCGGTTGGGAGATGTAAGTGCTGGAACTTCCTGTGCGGCTGGCGATGGCATCTAAGAAGATATCATTCCATTCATTACCTATACCCATACCAGTGATACCTATATTTTGCCGAGCGGCTTGTTCGGCCAGATCAAGACAAGCCTGTTCATCACCGTATGTGTGACCATCGGTTAGAAGGATAATATGATTAACGCGGGAAGGATTAATACTGTGACGAATTTCATTAAAGCCTGCTTCTAGACCTTGAAAGATCTCTGTCCCGCCAGATGTATTCATCATCTGCACACGACCTTCCTGCTTAGTACGATCCATGTGAGGGGAAGCAGGGACGACCACTTCAGCACGGTCACTGAATGCAACAACACTAAATATATCTTGTGGCCTCAGACTGCGAATTAATTGGGTTGCCGCGGCTTTGACCATATCCATCTTTTCACCTTGCATGGAAGTGGAACGGTCAAGAACAAGGCAAATGTTTAGCGGTGGGGTAGGAATTTTCTCTTTTTCTTGGCGTGGGCTAATCTCTACCAAACCATAGAGCAATTGTGGCTCGGATAGCATTACCAGATTGGCACGGCTGAAAAAGATTTCATAATTTATAACAGAATTTATCCCCAAGTCTGGTGGCAGGGTGGCATCGTATAGGGCGCGCCGTTTTGGATTAGACAAAATTTCGTAAGCATGTTGAATTTCAAGAAATAATTCAGTCTCACCAGGCGCAACATTTTTATCCGGATGTAACTTCTGGGCAGCTTCAAAATAGGCGTGCTTAATCTCCTCCTGCGTCGCATCGCGGAAGATGCCAAGAACTGCATAATAATCCGGCTGGTTTTGCGGCATGTTTAGCCAATCAATTGGACAAGAACTACGCTGATATTATCTGGTCCTCCGGCCATATTGGCGGCTTCTACCAAATTTTGGCAGGCACGCGGCATGTTGGGGGCTTCCATCACAGCGCGAGAAATATCCTTTTCATTTAAGACGCCCCATAAACCGTCACTGCATAACATGAGAAAACCTGGTTGAGGGAAGGGAATGGTGAAGATATCTGCCTCAAGGCTTTCGCCCTGTCCAAGGGCGCGGATGAGTACATTGCGGTGCGGGAAATTGGCGGCTTCATCCTTACTAAGGTGACCAAGTTCTTCGAGACGCTTGACCAGTGAGTGGTCACGCGTGATCGAATCGATGCGTCCATCCGCATAGATTGCATAAGCGCGGCTGTCACCTACGTGTGCCATTGTAACCTGTTGACCAAGTACCAGTGCAGCTGTGACAGTTGTCCCACTGCCTGGCGCTTCACGCTGGACGAATCGGTGGGCATCGCGTATTGAAACTTCCATCACCTCCTGGAGGGATTCCTGGAGTGCTTGCGTAGGCAGGTTGAATAAATACGAATGGAATTTCCGCAGGATGTATCCTGCCATGATACGAATTGCTGCGTTGCTGGCAACTTCACCAAATTGGTGCCCGCCCATGCCATCTGCCACGATATAAAGGCCGAAGGGGATGTTTCCAGAAGTACCGATAATCGTCATAGTTATCGCCAGTAAGCTATCTTCGTTATGTTCCCGCTGCTTGCCAACCGATTGACCAGTGCTGGCAACCAGTTGTTGCACCTCATAGTGCACGTTCTGGCTTTGGACGATGGAGCCGATCTGTTGATCCGAAAGCGGAGCAGTGGTGATTGAATCCATCACTTTCGGTTTTCCCTGTTCATTTTTTCCAAAAAGTTTTCGAAAGAATTCAGCCACATGCACTCCTTTTCAAGCAAAAAGAGCATAGACGTTATGATCGGTAGAGCCAATATATACAATATCATCAAAGGCCAGAGGCGACCCAGTGATCTGGCCTTCTGTATCAAATTTCCAGCGTAAGCGTCCTGAACGATATTCCAGACAATACAGGCTCCCATCCACGGAACCGCAATAGACGGAATCCTTATAGATAGTAGGTGAGCTGCTGACCTGATTATCGGTACGGTATCGCCATACTTCCTTGGCCGTGCGTGCATCCACACAGTAAATAAAATTATCCGCCGCGCCGACAAAAACCAGCCCATCGGCAATTGCTGGTGAAGAAACCGAACCTTTCCCGAGGCGGAAGCGCCAGATCACCCATCCGGTTTTTGCATCCAGTGAATAGAGGGTGCTATCCAAAGAAGTAAAATAAATTGCCTGCCCCGAGAATGTCGGCGAAGAGGTGATGGCGCGTTTAGCCTGGAACCGCCATTTCGTTTCACCGCGGAAGTCAATCGCATAGAGACTGCCTCCCTCTGTCCCAATGTATACCATTTCGTTAGCAACCAGTGGTGTCGAATGGATTGGATCACCAGTGTCGAATTTCCAGACAGGTCGACCCGTGTTGAGATTCACTGCATGCAGGAAGTGATCATCCGAGCCAAAGAAGATATGACCTTCGGCGACGCGCGGTGAGGAGCGCACCTTGCCATCGGTGTAATACGTTAATACTACTCTTCCGGAACGGACACTCACCACATGCAGGCGATGATCCTCCGAGCCAAAATAGATGTTACCTTCATGGATTGCTGGCCGAGCAACAATTCCACCCTCGGCGGCATACTTCCACTGAAACTTACCATCCGCAGCGTTGAGCGCATACAGGTTGTTATCATAACACCCGATAAAAAGTGTGCCCTGATGAAGCACCGGCGTGCCGCGTACCTCATCTTCGCATTTAAATGACCAGAGTGGTTTGATGCCACCGGACTTCACCGGTAGTGCAGAAGTGATTTTGGTGAGCGCACCTGTTTTGCGCGCCACACTCATCAAAGCCTCTTTCATCTCGGATGCACCGGGAAAACGATCAGAGGGATTGTATTGCAAAGCAGTGTTAATCACCGCTTCCAACTCCGAAGAGACATTTGAATTGATGCGCCGAATGGGTCGCTCTGCAAAGGAGAAAGGTGGTTCAAGACGTGGGTCACGGCGCGTGATCGTATGATGCAGCGTCGCGCCCAGCGAATAGATATCTGCCAATTGTGTAGCTTCACCGCGGTATTGTTCGGGAGGGGAATATCCCTCGGTGCCGATCATTGTACCCTTTATTCCCGTTTGGAACGGTTTGGCGATACCGAAGTCCACCAAGATTACATCGCCATTATGATTGATCATTACATTGGATGGCTTCATATCGCGGAAGACGATCGGATCAGGTTTATGGGCGTGCAGATATGCCAGCACATCGCACAACTGGATCGCCCAACTGATCACTTGATCTTCGGGAATGAAACCGCTCGAGTCGCTGATAACAGTTTCAAGGTCCTTGCCGTGAACAAACTCCAAGACGAGATAAGAACGGTTGTCCTGGGTAAAATAATCATAGATACGCGGAATGGATGGGTGGTTTAATGTCGCCAATAAATTGGCTTCGCGCTCGAAATTTTGCACGATCGTTTGCCGCACGAGTGGATCGGGTGCGAGGTTGATCATCTCCTTCACTGCCACTAATTTGACCACGTTTGGGAAATGCAGGTCGCGGGCGCGATAAACAGATCCCATGCCTCCGACACCAATGACTTCCTGAATGCTATATCGTTTGACTAGCGTGATGCCAGATTGGAGCTGTTGGCGGGGGGTAGAATCCTCTCCTGGTTCCAGCGGCTGAGTGATATTTTTGGTATCCAGTGAAAACTCCTCTCCGCAGAGATAACTAGATTATAGTGTGCAGTAGGGGTATTTGCAAATGCCTAAAAGATTTCAATTTCA
>WNFV01007677.1_pt1 | contig 12395 bp, 13 predicted proteins | sample 5400101 | NCBI WGS metagenome assembly WNFV01 (sample SAMN13153361, study PRJNA577476) | soil metagenome | isolation source: 115 cm soil or saprolite under grassland replicate 1 | place: USA:California | collected 2016-06-15
GGCCGTTGTAACCTGCGAGACCGGGCGCCTCGACGCCCTCTCCGACGGGCTCGGCAGCTCCAGACCCACCAGCCCGGCCGTCAGCTTCCGCCACACCCGCGCATACCCAAGCCGCGGGAACAGCATCAGCGCGAGCACGAAATACACCCCGACCCCGAGACGGCAGATCCCGCAGACGGCGCTGAACCGTCTTGGTCTCAGACAGCACCTCGTCGACCAGCTCGAACGGCAGGTACTGGCTAGACAGGGGCGACCCTGCGAACGAGGCGGCGCGGTGCCGTCGCGACGAAGGTCGCGGCAATTCCTCGCTCGCCGGCGTAGCGGACTACGAGCTCGTAGTCACCTATCTCGGCCTCGTTACCTCCGCTTCGGCGGACGGCGTCGAGCAGCAGCTGTCGAAGTTCCGATGTGTCGTTCGGGTCGGCCTCGGCGCGGAAGGCGTTGACTGGCTGACCGAGTCGGCGCACTTCAAGGTCGAGCGGCTCGACAGGTGCACCCGTGGCGTTGGGCTGCTCGACAGCCGCTGCAGTCGTGTCGAGCGGCTCGGGCACCTTATCGGTGTCCCGGTCCTCCACCCGATCGCGAACTAGCGTCGGACGGCCGTTCGCAACAGTAACGAGCCCCCAACTGCTCAACAGCTGGATGGCTCGTCGCGCGGTCGAGGGCGCGATGTCGTACTCAGTTGCGAGTCTCGCGATCCCCGGCAACGGCACGCCGGGTGGCAACGCGCCCGTGGCGATCTTGTCGCGAAGGTCTACGGCGACCCGCTCGTACGGACTAGACGGCTCGAAGTCCGTCGTGTCTTTGACTGGCGCAGGCTCCGGCCGGGTCGGCAACCTCGCTGCCAGGCTGCCCGCGGCACGCTGATCTGCCTCTGAGACCCAAGCCGCGTAGGTGCGGAGTGTTGTCGTACCGTCCCCATGGCCAAGCCGGCCCGCCACGGTGCGGACATCGACGCCTGCGGCGATGAGTTCGGTAGCGGAGTAGTGACGCAGCTTGTGGATCGACGAATCGATTCCCAGCCGACTCGTCAGCTTGCGGAACCGCTGCCCGACGGAGTCCGGGAGAAGATGGGTCGATCCATCGGCCTGGCGAGAGAACACGAAGGAGTCGTCGGCTACCTCGACCCCAAGGAACACGGCCCGAGCTTCAGCGCGGGCCCGGTGATCGCGTAGAAGTTGCAGCGTCTCGGGGTCCAGCGTGACTCGACGATCCTGGTGGTCCTTAGTTTCCTTCTCCCACTTCGTCCTGCCTCGCTGACCGATGGCCCGTTCGAGGTGTAGGACGCCGCGGATGATATCGACGTGCCGCCATCGGATCCCGCACAACTCGCCCCTGCGATGGCCGGTAACCATCGTCAGCCAAACCAGCGTGCCCCAGTCGGGGTCCCTGAATGCCTCCGTGACAATCCTGGCCGCCTGCTCGGGGGAAGGAGGCTTTGGGTTCGACTTCGGCTTGGCCGGAGGCTCGGCACCACTGATCGGATTGAAGCCGATCCACTTCCACTTCACAGCCCTCTTGACTGCCCCGGACATGATGAAGTGGATCTGGCGGATGGTCGAAGCGAGAAGCGGCCTGCACTTGTGCGGCGTGCACCGCTCATCACACTCATGCGCTCGTTCGGTCCGATGGTCGACCATCCCCCGCGGGTTCTTGCAGTGCTCACGGCAGCGGCGCATCTCGGCGTAGAGCGACTCCATGATGCCGTCATCGAGCGACCCGACCTTTTCCTCGCCAAGGAACGGCCGGATGTGCTTCGCCACGTAGCCGCGGTAGGTCTCGCGCGTGTTGTACTCCCAGTCGGCTTCCTTGAAGTACCGGTCGAGCATCTGGTTTACGGTCGCATTGGTGCGCGGGTGCCGGCGCTGGTACACCTCATGCAGCAGGCGGACCCGCGCCTCTTCAGCCAAACTCGCGGCCCTCGGGCCTGCGGGGATGACCTCGACGAGGTCGTGACGGCGCTTGGTGATCGGGTCGATTCCTGCGTAGACACGCACGCGCAGCGCTCCGCTGGGCAGGGTGTCGATCGTGCCTCGCTGTCGCGTGTTGCGCCCTTTCGATCGCGCCATGGCCGAACGCTAGCAGCGATTCGAGTCACGAACCGCGTCACGCGGCCTCCAGCCGGCGGCGATTCGGTGAACCTGGGCAAACCTCTTGAAGGACGTTTGCCCAGGTCAGAGGCCGGTTGCACCTCGGTAGGCCCCGTGGGACTCGAACCCACAACCCGCGGATTAAAAGTCCGCTGCTCTGCCAGTTGAGCTAGAGGCCCGCGACGGCGTCGTACGACGGTCAACCAGTCGAGCGTACTGGCTCTACCACGCCGGTGGGCACGGCGGTCACCACAAGGTTGCGCTCGTAACCTCCTCGGGACCTGTCGTAGCGCCCGGTGCACGTGATCAGTACGAGCCGGTGCGGCCCGGTCTGGTCGAAGGTTCCGGTCGCCAGGGCGTTCTTCGGCACCGACCGGACCGCGATCACCCGGTACGACGAGCTGGCCGCCGACCGTGCTGGCCGGCTCGACCGACGCGCGCAACCCACCAGGCAGCACGATCGCCGCCGGAACGAAGCGGATCCGCTGGCTGGGCGCGGGCGTGCCGACCCGTACTAGTGGCACCCCGGACGATGCGGACGCATCCCGCGCGCCGGGACGACCGGCAGCCGGACCACCGGAACCGGTGCCACTGGCGCCGGCACTCGCGCAGCCGGCGGCGAGCGCGGCCACGAGGACCACGCCCGCCACCCGTCGTACGGCCGTCCCGGCAGCAGAAACGCCCACGACCCGGACCCGCTAGGGCGCCGTCACCACGTCAGGCCGAGGAAGTAGGCCTGGCCGCCGGTGCCGGTGTTGACCTTGCTGGGCTTCTCGGAGCCCATGTGTGACAGGCCGAGGACGTGGACGACGACGTTCATCGTGCCGGACTTCGGCTCGCCGATCGCGTACACGTTGGTCAGCGAGCCGCCCTTCACCGGCAGGTCGGCCGGGCCCAGGATCGACGGGCCGTTGGCGACGTTGGAGAACAGCACCTTGCCGTTGACCTTGATGTCGGCCGGCGGCACCGCGGCGGTGTGCGCGACCGTCAGCGAGCCCTTGTCGGCCGGTACCGCGGACAGGTCGTTCTCGAACGTCGTCACCACCGGTGCGCCCTGCGGGGACGCCGGCCGGTGCACGACCACGTCGGAGTTGCCGTTCACCTTCACGGACAGCATCCGCTCCAGCATCACCGAACCGCCGGACCGGATCGTCAGCCGGTGATTCCCGCTGGACACGGTCAGCGGGCCGACCACCTTGGCCGCGACGACGCCGGTCGCCATGGTGCGGCCGTCGACCTGGACGTCGACTGTGCGGCCCGGCAGGCCCTGTACGACATACACCACCCCGGTCTCGGACGCCGTAGCCGGAACCCCGGCCCAGAGGCCCGCGCAGACGGCGGCCGATGCCAGCCCGGCAGCTACCGCGAGAAAGCGCCTAAATACGTTCTGCGATTTCATTTCCCACCCCTCACAGAATGCCCAGCGAATTGGGCAGCGATCGCTGGTGTTTACGAAGGGTATGCGGAAAAATTCTGTTTCGCCACGGGGTGGGGATCTGGGAGTCGATATGCTGCTTCGACGTGTGCACCAGCGAGCTGTAATACGGCGGGCACTCGGCACCGTACTGGCCGGGTCGCTGGTCGCGACTGCTTTCATCGCATATCGGTACGGTCCCGACCAGCAACTAAAACCACCACCCGGCGCGCAGGTCGGCATACGCGATGTCATCGCCCCCACGCCCCAGCCGGACAGAAAGAGCCCGGCCCCGGACCAGACCCCGCCGGCGAAGCGCACCGGCCCCGGCCTCACCGAACCCGGGATCAATCTGGTCGCCACCACCCTCGCCGACGGTACGTTCGAGGTCGCCGAGAGCGCCCTCTTGCGCGCGCCGCTGCGGGACCTCACGCTCGCCCTGCCCCGCCAGTCGTACGGCGGCACCAGCTTTCCCCGCGCCACCGCCGAGCAGGTGCAGCTCACCGCCGACGGCCGGCCTTTCGAGGTCGGGCAGCTGCGCAGGGGGGACCTGTTCAGGCTCACCGACCCCATCGAGCGGGTCGAGCTGCGCTACCAGCTGACCGGCGCCACCGTGCGCAGCGTGCCGTCCGTGACCGGCCGCGCGCTCGCGCTGCTGGCACCGCTGACGATGCGCGCGGGCGACTCGTTGCCCGTGTCGATCACGGTGCGCGGGACGGCGGTGCGCAACCTGATCTGCCCCCGGCTGCCACCAGCGCTGCAGCTGTGCGCCGCGGCGACCGGCAGCCCCGGCACCGTCCAGCCGCTCACCGCCGGCGCCGCGGTGGTCGTCGTCCAGCTCGACCTGCCCCGACCGTCGTGAGCGACACTGCGCTGGCTGTCACGCTGAGCCTGGTCCGGGTCGTCGGTTACGTGGGATTCGTGCTGGTCACGGGCCCGCTGACCCTGTTCGGCGTGATCTGGCCGCAGGGCCGGCGCGACCACCGGCTGGTCCGCCTGATGTGGGCCGGCATCGGGTTGCTCGCCGCCGCCACGGTGGCCGGTCCGCTCGTCGAGGCGGTCGCGTACGACGTCGGTGCGGTCGCCGCGGTCGGGCGCCTGAGCGCCGCCGCTGCCCTGGTGCGGCTGGCGGCACTGGCGGCCGTGGCGACGTACCTGCCCGACCTGGTGGCCCGCGACATCCATCGCTGGCGGCTGGCCGCCGCGCTCGGCGTCGTCCTGGCGATCGTGGCGACGATGGCGCTGCAGAGCGACGCGGTCCGCAGCCGCTGGAGCGGCCTGATGGTGGTCGTCGTGATGGTTCACCTGACCGCGGTCGCGGCGTGGCTCGGCGGCCTGGTCGCGATGGCGACGGTGCTGCTGCCGGGGAACCGGCTGGGCGACCTGCACAGCATCCTGCCGAGCTTCTCGAAGCTGGCGAGCACCTGCGTCGTGACGCTGGTGGTCACCGGGGTGCTGCACGGGATCGCCGTCGCCGGCGGCATCCGCCCGATGGTGAGCACGGAGTTCGGCGCGGCGCTCATGCTGAAGGTCGGCGTGTTCGCGCTGATGCTCGCGCTGGGCGACCGCGGCCGCCGCTATGCGAGCCGGCTCGCCGAACGCCGCCTCGAGCAGTTCGACGAGACCGCGGCACCGGCCGGCATCAACGCGCTCGCGGTCGCGGTCGGGGCGGAGATCACCCTGGCGGTCGGCGTCTTCGCCGCCACGTCGGTGCTGGTCTGGTTCTCACCCCTGAACCGGACCTGAATCTTCCGAGACCGAATCGTTCGCTAATTACGAATTCAGCGACGGTTCGTGTCATTTCGACTGCGTACGGTAGAACATTTCCTTTCGCGAATTTCTCGTGGCAGCATTTGGAGCCAGACGTTCACCGACCAAGCTGGGGGGCTTGAGCGATGTCACGTGCCCACCATGCGCTACCGCACCGGAAAACGTCGATGCTGATCGCCGGCGCGTTGGCCGTCGCCGGCCTGGTCGCGGGCGCCGCCGTCGCGGTGAGCCGGATGGAGGGGAGCGACCAGGCCGGCAACACGGCACCGGCCACCAGCGCACCGGCCACCGCGACCCGAGCCACCGAGCACCCGCACCCGTCACCGGACAGCATCCAGCAGCCGATCCCGACCCCGGCCAGGAAGACCCCGGCCACCGCGGCGCAGGCGTGCACGGCCGAGGTCACCACCGCGGAGGCGGTCGTGAACGCGACCCGGATCGGCGCCGGCCACTGGCGCGAGCACGTCCGGGCCCGCACCGACCTGCTGGCCGGCAAGCTCAGCCAGGCCGCCACGAAGGCGATCTGGAAGCGCACCCGGCTCGCCGGCCCGGCCGACCTGACCCGGCTGGCGGCCGCCACCGCCGCGCACCAGCCGACCCGCGGCGCGTGCGCGAAGATCGCCGGCGCCGCTGGTACCGCGTGCCGGCACCGGATGACCGTGCTCGACGCCGCCGCGACCGCCGGGCGGGCCGCCGTCCACGACTGGCAGGCGCACCTGCAGATGATGGCCGCGCACAAGATCGGCGACATGACCGACGCGCGGGCCCAGGACATGTGGGTCACCCAGTGGCGCGCCGCGCCGAAGAACCTGAACGCGTTCGCCCGCGCCTACGCCGTACTCACCCGGACCGGGGTCTGCCATCCCGCCTGAGCGCTTCCGCCAGCGGGCATGATGGCGGGCATGACGGTGATCCGGTACGGCACACCGCGGGCGCGCTGGGTGCTCGCCGCGACGGCACTCGGCTCGGGGATGGCGTTCCTGGACGGCACGGTCGTCAACGTCGCGCTGCCGGCGATGGGCCGCGACCTCGACGCGGACGTCGCCGGCCTGCAGTGGATCCTGAACGGCTACATGCTGATGCTCGCCGCCCTGATCCTGCTCAGCGGCACGCTCGGCGACCGGTTCGGCAGGCGGCGGCTGTTCGTGATCGGCATCGTCTGGTTCGCGGTGGCCTCCGCGGTCTGCGCGGTCGCGCCGACACTGCCCGTGCTGGTGGCCGGACGGATCCTGCAAGGTGTCGGCGGGGCGCTGCTCACGCCGGGCAGCCTGGCGATCCTGCAGACCACGTTCCGGGCCGAGGACCGCGGCCGCGCGGTCGGCGCCTGGTCCGGGATGACGGCGGTGGCCGGCGCGGTCGGCCCGTTCGTCGGCGGCTGGCTGGTCGACGTGAGCTCGTGGCGCTACATCTTCCTGCTGAACCTGCCGCTGGCCGCCGTCACGGTCGCGATCACGCTGCGGCACGTGCCGGAGAGCCGCGACGACGAGCCGGAGGGCCCGCTCGACCTGGCCGGCGCGGCGCTGGCGACCACCGGCCTCGGCGCGCTCACCTACGGCCTCATCGCCGCCGGCGACCGCGGTTTCGGCGACGCCACGGTGCTGGTCACCCTGCTCGGCGGGGTCGCGCTGCTGGCCGCGTTCGTCGTCACCGAGCTGCGCAGCGGTCACCCGATGCTGCCGCCGGCGATCTTCGCGAACCTGCGCTTCACCGGCGCCAACCTGGTCACGGTCGTCGTGTACGGCGCGCTGGGCACCGCCACCTTCCTGCTCGTCGTCTACCTCCAGCAGGTGCTGGGGTACTCCGCGCTCGAGTCCGGTGCCGCGCTGCTGCCGATGACGCTGCTGATGCTCGGCCTGTCCGGCCGGTCCGGGCAGCTCTCGGACCAGGTCGGTGCCCGGCTGCCGATGACGGCCGGGCCGCTGCTGATGGCGGCCGGCTTCCTGCTGATGTACCGGGCCCGGCCCGGGTCGTCGTACCTGTTCGTCGTGCTGCCGGCGGTCGTCGTACTCGGTCTCGGCCTGGTCGCGACGGTCGCCCCGCTGACCGCGACCGTGCTGTCGTCGGTGGAGGACCGGCACGCCGGGCTCGCCTCCGGGGTGAACAACGCGGTCGCGCGCTCGGCGCAGCTGTTCGCCGTGGCCGGCATCCCGATCGCGGCCGGGATCACCGGCGACGCGTACCGCGACCCGGTCGCGCTCGGCGACGGCTTCCGGACGGCGATGTGGATCTCGGCCGCGCTCGCCGCGCTCGGCGGTCTGGTCGCGTTCGTCACGATCGGCGCCCGGCAGCCCGCCGCGGCGCAGCCCGAGCCGGCGCCGGTACCCGCGCGGGCGGGCAACCGGCACTGCGCGCTCGAGGCCCCGCCGCTGTCGTCCTGCCCGGGCTCCACCGCGAGTACGACGACCCGCGACGCCGCTTAGCGTGACGACTCCCCTGCGGCTGTGACCACCCCGCGGTCACCCGGGCTTGCGCAGGTAGGCCCGTCGCAGGTCGTCCGGCAGCCGCTCGATCGCGTAGCGCAGCATGGTCCGCGGCATCCGCGGGGCGTGCTCGTCGAGGAACGTCAGCAGCTCAGTCGTGTCCACCCGCTTGCCGGCCTCGCGGAGCATCCAGCCGCTCGCCTTGTGGATCAGGTCCTCGCGGTCGCCCAGCACCAGCTCCGCCAGCCGGTAGGTGTCCGCCGTCTGCCCCTCGACGATGAACCGCAGCGTCGCGACCAGCGCGGCCCGCCGGGCCCACAGGTTGCTTGAGGCAACGAGTTCGTAGAGCTCGTCGCGAGGCTTGTCCAGCAGGTACCCGCCGACGATCGCGGGCGCGCTGCCGTCGACGAGGTCCCAGTTGTCGACGTACGTCAGGTTGCGCAGGTAGACGTCGTGGATCGCGAGGAGCTCGGCCGGGTCCTTCGATCGCGGCTTGAGCGCGTGGTCCGCCCGGTCGGCGAGCAGGACCAGGGCGGTCAGCCGGTGCTCGTGGACCGGGCTGGCGAGCACGCGCTCCAGCCCGTCGAGAGGGAGGCCGGCCCGCAGGTAGGGCTTCACCAGCCGGCGCAGCTCGGACAGCTTCACCCCGATGAAGACATCGCCCTCGCCGTACCCGCCCGGCTTCACCTGGAAGTACCGCGCCAGCGCCTCCGCCGCCACAGGGTCCGCCGCGGCATCCACCGCCGCCATCAGCTCCACCACACCGTCAGTCACGACGACGAAGGGTACCGGTCACGTTTCCACGCGCCGATCCGTCAGGTCAGTGAAACCCCGAGTCGCAGAAGGAGCAGTCTCATGAGCGTGATGATCGTGCGTTCCAAGGTGAAGCCGGGCAAGGGCGCGGAGGTCGAGGAGGCCGCGCGGAAGATGTTCGCCGCGATCGAGGCCGAGCAGCCGGACGGCGTCCGCTACGCGTCCTGCAAGCTGGCCGACGGCGAGACCTTCCTGGCCGTCCTCGAGCTGCGCAACGCCCCGGAGAACCCGCTGGCGGCCATCCCCGCCTTCACCGAGTTCCAGGCCGGCCTGAAGGACTGGCTGGCCGGGTCCCCCGTACCGGAGTTCGTGGAGGTCGTGGGCTCGTACCGCCTGTTCGGCGCCTGATCCGGGCATTCCCGGGGCGCGGCCGCCGCTCGCGGCCGCGCCCCGGATCACGATCTCGTACGACGGGGAACCGCGCGCCCGGCATCGGCATCAAACTCGCAGGGACTTCCGTTACGGAAGGAGGCACAGCCGATGCTGACGATCGTCCTGGTACTGATCGCCGCGCTGGCGACGGGCTCGGGAGTCCTGGCCCTCGCCGTACGGCACGAAATGCTCCATGGCTCCGGACCCGACATCGTGGTCGAGTCCGAAAGCTGGCGCCCGGTCAACGCCGAGGTGATCTCGGTCCTGCGCGCCGGCTCCCGCACGTTCCTCCGGGTCCGGTACTCGGTGGGGACGCGCCTCATCGACAACGACGTCGTCTACCCGCTCGCCGGACCGACACCGGAGGCCGGGCGACGCGTCCCGCTCCGGTACGACCCGGCAGCTCCCGCACGCGCGGTGTACGACCACCGTCGTACGCTGCCCGGACCGGCCGCCCCGACGAGCGACCCGGTCCGGAACACCGGCCGCAAGCCGCTCACCCCCGCCTGACCTCAGCCGTAGCCGAGCTCGTGCAGGCGGTCGTCGTCGATGCCGAAATGGTGCGCGATCTCGTGCACCACGGTGATGTTCACCTCGTCGATGACGTCGTCGACGGTGTCGCAGATCGCCAGCGTCGGGTTGCGGTAGATCGTGATCCGGTCCGGCAGCACTCCGCCGTAGTCGTGCCCGCGCTCGGTCAGCGGGATCCCCTCGTAGATCCCCAGCAGATCCGGGTCGTCGGCCGGCGGGTCGTCCTCGACGAAGATCGCCACGTTGTCGATCAGCGCCGCCAGCTCGCCCGGCACCTCGTCGAGAGCCTCGGCCACCAGCCCCTCGAACTCCGCCCGGCTCATCTCGATCACACCGGTCAGCCTAGGGGTGCTTCAGCATCACCTCGGGTTCCATGAGGGCACTTGAGGTAACCGGGACGCGACGCCTAGTGTGAGGTCAGGACAGGGCGCACTCCTGGGAGGTGTCAACGTGATGGCGACTCCCCGGTACGGCCAGAGCTGGTACGTGACCGCCCCGTTCCACGACGACAGCGAACCAGCCGGTCCGGACGTCTGGCTGGTGCGGCTGCACGGCGACATCGACCTCGACTCCGCCCCGATGGCCGCCGAGGCGTTGCACGAGCACATCGTCGCGCCCGCGCGGATGGTCGTGATCGACCTGTCCGGCGTCACCTTCTGCAGCTCGTCCGGCCTGCGCGTCCTCGCCGAGGCGGCGCGCCGCGCGGCGGAACTCAGCATCGAGCTCAGGCTCGTCGGCGCGGGTCGGCCGGTCCGGCGGCCGATGGACATCACCGGCCTCGGCACGCACTTCCTGACCTTCACCTCCGTCGCATCCGCCCTGGCGCACGGCGTACCGTCGAACTGAGGCCCGGCTGGGCCGACCGGCTCCGGAAAGGGGCGGCCGTGGGTGCGCGGCACCGTGATCTTGTTGTCGTCGGCGCGTCCGCCGGCGGTGTCGAGGCGCTGCGTGACCTCATGTCGGAGCTGCCGGAGGACCTGCCGGCAGCGGTGATGGTCGTCCTGCACCTGCCGGCCGGCGGCACCAGCGCGCTGGCCGACATCCTGGCCCGCGCCTGCAAGCTGCCCGCGGTACCGGCCCGGCACGGCGAGCCGATCGAGCACGGCCGGGTGTACGTCGCCTCGCCGGACTACCACCTGCTGGTCCAGGGTGACTGCGCGGCGCTGTCGCGGGGCCCGACGGAGAACGGTCACCGGCCCGCGGTCGACGCGCTCTTCCGGTCCGCGGCACTGGCCCGCGGCCCGCGCGTGGTGGGCGTCGTACTGTCCGGGGTGCTCGACGACGGAGCGGCCGGGCTGGTCGCGATCAAGTCCCGCGGCGGGCTGGCCGTCGTCCAGGACCCGGAGGACGCCGCGTATCCCGGGATGCCGCTGAGTGCGCTGCGGATCGCGCACGTCGACCACCTGCTGCCCGCGCGGGAGATCGGCCGCCGGCTGGACCGGATCCTGCGCGACACGATGACCGCGAGCAGCGTCCCCGATCCGACACCGTTGTTGCGGTACGAAGACGACCTCGCGCGCAACCTGCTGACCGGCACTGTCGAGCTCGACCGGCTCGGCCGGTACGCCGGGCTGACCTGCCCGGACTGTCAGGGCGCACTGGTCGCGCTGGAACCGGGCGAGAGCCGGTTCCGCTGCCGGGTCGGGCATGCGTGGACGGCGGACGCGCTGCTGGCCACCGCCGACGACCGGCTGCAGACCGCCCTGTGGACCGCGCTGCGAACCCTCGAGGAGAAGGCGAGGCTGGCCGCCCAGATGGCCACCGCCGCCCGTGCCCGCGGCAGTGACCACCAGGCGACGACCTACGACCGCGCCGCGGAGGAGACCGGCCACGCCGCCACGGTGCTGCGCGAACGGCTGATCGCCACCGCTCCCGGCCAGGACGACGAGGTGGTGCAGTGATCCCCCGAGCCGTGCCGCTGGACGTCGCCGTCACGACCAAGGCGGGTGTCACCGTCGTCACGCCGGCCGGGATGCTCGACGTCGCGACCGCGCCGCACCTGCGCGACGTACTGCTCAAGTGCATCGCCGACCAGCCGGACGCGGTGGTCGTCGACCTGGACCTCCTCGAGCTGCGCAAGGCGTACACCCTAAGCGTCTTCACCGTCGTCGCCCGGCGCACCGCGGACTGGTCCGGCGTGCCGCTGATCCTGGTCTCCGGCCCGCACGGGTCGTCCCGGCTGCAGCTGCACAGCAAGGCGATCTCCCGCTTCCTCCCCGTGTACGACGACCTGCAGCGCGCGCTCGAGGCGGCCCGCAACCCGCCGCCGCGCCGGGTGACCAGACTCCGGCTGCCGCCGCAGCCGCAAAGCGCCGCCACCGCCCGGCAGCTGACCATCACGACGTGCGAGCTCTGGGGCTGCCCGGAGTTCGCCGACGACGCCGCCGCGGTGGCGACCGAGCTGCTGGCGAACGCGATCCTGCACGCCGCCACCGACAGCGAGCTGCGGCTGGAGCTGCGGCGCGGACTGCTGTCCGTCGCGCTCACCGACAGCGGCCCGGGCGCACCGGTGCTGCGGGAGCCGGCCGACGCGCTGCGGGTCGGCGGCTTCGGCCTGCGGATCGTCGACTCGATCGCGGCGACGTGGGGCTGGGCGCCGCGCAGTGACGGCAGCAAGGTGGTCTGGGCGGTGCTCCGCGGCCGGCCGGTCCGGCGACCCGGCCGGCGCGCGTCCGGCGAGTAGGTTTGGCCCGTGGACGCGACCCCCGCCATCGACGACCTCGCCGGTGATGTCGAGGAGCTGCTGGAACACCTCCGCGACAGCCGCGGCTTCGACTTCGGCGACTACAAGCGGACCAGCCTGCTGCGGCGCATCCAGCACCGGATGAAGCAGCTCGGCGTCGCGTCGTACGCCGAGTACATCGACCGGCTGCAGGTGGACGCCGACGAGTTCACCGCGTTGTTCAACACGATCCTGATCAACGTCACCGGGTTCTTCCGGGACGGCGACGCGTGGCAGCAGCTGCGCGACGAGATCGTGCCGAG
>WNFV01007969.1_pt1 | contig 12394 bp, 8 predicted proteins | sample 5400101 | NCBI WGS metagenome assembly WNFV01 (sample SAMN13153361, study PRJNA577476) | soil metagenome | isolation source: 115 cm soil or saprolite under grassland replicate 1 | place: USA:California | collected 2016-06-15
GGACGTGGGTGTCGTCGGCTGAGGACTCGTTGCACCACGCCGGTCTCGAGGGAGTAAGCGTGCGCTCGTTCGTCATGACCTCCATCGTGAGCGGCCTGGTGGCGGCAATCGCCGCGCAGGTGGTCCTCGGCTGGCCCGCTGTCAGCGTCGCCGCCGCCGCGCTCGGCACGCTTGCGCCGCTGAGCTACTTCGGGCCGCGAGAGTGGCAGCGGCAAGTTGGAGCGCGGACGCCAGCGGCGTACGACCGCCTGTTGGCAGCTCGCGTAAGCGGGCAGACGCCAGTTCCACGCTGTTAGTAAGCGGCAGGAGCAGCTCGGCACGCGAACCGCGGAATGCGATCAGTCCGACCTCGTCGCGCTGCTGGTACGCCCTCAGTAGGAGAGACATCACGGCGCCTTTCGCCGCCGCCATGCGCCGCCGCGCAGCCATCGACCCACTGGCATCGACCACGAACAGCGTGCACCGGCGCGCGCGGTTGTGACGCAGCTTTACTCGCGCGTCGCGCCGCTCGAGCCGGAGCTGCCCATCGGCGCTGCCGTGACCACTCCGCGCGAGCTGATGCGGTGCCGCGGCCAAGAGAGTCGCAGCGACGTCGAGTGAGCGCGAATACGTCAACTGCAACGGTACGCTTCGCACATGGCGTCCGAACGTGTTCTCGATCGGTGTTCCTCGCCGGCCGGCGGCACTTCGAAGGGAGCGCGCAGTAAGGGTCGATCGCGCAATGGATGGCGGCGGTGTGAGTTCGACAGGCTCGATTTCGAAGACCTGCTCGCGGCCTGGCGGTGATCCTGGTCGTTCGGGCGGAGGATCGCCGTCGTCCGATTCATCGAATGGCGACTCCGTTTCGCCACTATGTCGCATGTGCTCGTCCACCAGCCGGTCGAGCCGCTCGCGATCAAGGCCGTGATCGTCGAACGGCTGACGGCGGCGCCGGTGCGACAACGCCAACTCTGCCGCCTGTCGGACATCGTCGACGATCACGTCACGCCGGCCGTGGTAGGCCGCGAGCGTGACGGCCGCCTTGTACATGACCAGGTCGGCGCGTAGGCCGTCGACCTCGAACTCGGTACATATGCGGGCAATCAGATCCAGAAGCGCATCCGCAAGTGAAACCTGGGGGAGGAGCACTTGTGCAGCCTCTATGCGACGACGCTCCGCTGATTCCGCGTCACTCCACAGCTGCGCGAACGCGACCGGGTCGGCTTCGTACGCTATCCGGCGCCGAACCACCTCGACCCGCTGCGCTGGGTCGGGCATGCCAGCCACGTCGACGGCGAGCGCGAACCGGTCGAGCAACTGCGGTCGCAACTCACCTTCCTCGGGATTCATCGTGCCCACCAGCACGAACGCGGCCGGGTGGCTGAATGACAGACCTTCCCTTTCGACAGTGTTGACACCCATCGCAGCCGCATCCAGCAAGGAGTCCACCAGGTGATCGGGCAGGAGGTTGACCTCGTCGACATACAGCAGGCCCCGGTTCGCCCGAGCAAGCAAGCCGGCCTCGAAGTGACGCTCCCCCTGTTTCAAGGCGCGCTCGAGATCGAGGCTGCCCAGGACGCGGTCCTCGGTTGCTCCGACCGGCAGCTCGACGAATGCCGCGGTCCGCGTCTGGCGCGCGAGATGCGTTTCGCTCACCGCTTCGCGGGCCACGCAGTCCGGACAGCGCGTCGCGGACGGCCGCGGATCACAGCCAAAACGGCAATTGTTCACCACGTCGATTGGCGGCAGCAGGCCGGCCAGTCCACGCGCGGCCGTGGACTTCGCGGTGCCTTTCTGTCCGCGAATCAGAACCCCACCGAGGCGTGGATTGATCGCGTTGACGACCAGCGCCAGCTTCAGCGTGTCCTGTCCGACGAGCGCTGTGAACGGGTACCGGGGCTGGCCAGTCATGATCGGGGGCTGCCGGCCAATACGGCACCGTCGGTTCGGACCTCGAGCATCGTGTCGGCCGCGAGATAGGCCGACTGCAACTGCTGGCGTGCTTCGTCTGTAGGCTGCTGCCACAGGCCACGACCGATCGCTTCGAGCAGCCGCGCGCTCACGTCTTTGAGCGCCCACGGGTTGCTGCGCTCGAAGAACGCTCGCATGCTCGGATCCATGACATATGTACGCGCCAATTCCTCGTACATCCAGTCGTCGACGACGTCGGCGGTCGCGTCGTAGCCGAACAGGTAATCGACCGTCGCCGCGAGCTCCAGCGCGCCCTTGTAGCCATGCCTCGTGATGCTGGCTATCCACTTCGGGTTGATCACACGGGTGCGATAGACACGCAGCGCCTCCTGTTTGAGGTCGCGGATTTTTGCCCGCGCGGGATCGGACGTGTCGCCGAAGTAGCGTCGTGGCGCCGATCCTGACAACGCGCGAATGGTCGCAATCATGCCGCCGTGGAACTGCATGTAGTCGTCTGAGTCGAAAATGTCGTGCTCGCGGTTGTCCTGGTTCTTCGCCGCGACCTCCACGCGCGCGAGTACGGCTTCGAACCGCGGTCGCGCGTCGACGCCGTACTCGTCGCCTGTGTAGGCGTAGCCACCCCAATTGACATATGCCGTGGCAAAGTCAGCCGAGGTTTCCCAATTACCTTCGTCGATGAGCGGCAAGATGCCCGCGCCGTAGGTGCCAGGCTTTGACCCGAACACCCGGTAGCGAGCCTGCCGGCTGGCGGCTTCAGGAGTCGCCCCGTCCGCTTCCAATCGAGTGCGATCGGCAAGATACCGTGCGCGCATCGGGTTGTCTTCGGGAGCCTCATCGAGCTCCGACACCTTGCGAACCGCATCGTCGAGCACGCCGAGGATGTGTGGAAAGGCGTCGCGAAAGAATCCGGAGATGCGACAGACGACGTCCACGCGCGGCCGGCCGAGTTTTCCCAACGGCACCACGTCGACGCCGAGCAAGCGTTGGCTCTCGGGTTGCCAGATCGGCTCCACCCCGAGCAAGGCGAAGACCTGCGCGATGTCGTCGCCGTGGGTGCGCATCGCACTCGTGCCCCAGACGCTCAGCCCGACGCTGCGCGGGTACGCACCCGTTTCACGACGATGGCGCTCCACAAGCTCGGCGGCGAGTTGCTGGCCGATGCGCCAGGCCGATCGGCTGGGCATCGTGCGGGGATCGATGGCGTAGAAGTTGCGCCCGGTCGGCAGCACGTGCGCCATGCCGCGTGTGGGTGCGCCGCTGGGACCCGCGGGCACGTACCTTCCTTCCAACGCGCGCAGGATGTTTGCGATCTCAGCGTCAGCTGACGCATCGAGGCTCGGGATCAACCGCTCGACGACAAACGCGAGCGTGCGCTCGACTGCCGGCGGAACATTGGCCGTCTGCAACACCTCACGGGCGATGCAGTTGCGAGCGTCGGCGCCTGTGGGCCAGCTAGCCGATTGCAGCGATTGGACGAGCGTGCCGCACAGCACATCAATTGCTTCGAGCGCGTCGCTCGCGCTGGCCACCGCGCGACCGCCAACAAGAGCAAGCCGCGCGGCCTGGTCGCCCTCCAGCCGAGAGCCCAGGCCATCGATCAGCGCATCCAGGTCCAATCTGAACGCCGCGGCGACGCCCGCGCGCAAGCGCGGCACGTCGAGGTTCGGCACACGCACCATCGCCAGCACGAGATCGCGCAGCCGCTGGCCAGAGTGGCGCTCGCCGAGCGTGTGGAGCCCGCCGCGAATCAGCGCGCTGCCGAGCTCGCACAGATAGCCGTCCAGGTTTTCGATCAAGTGCGAGAAATCCTTGGACCGCATATCTCCAAGCGTCGTCGGAACACCCTCGTCGGTCACGGCCGGGTCCCAGTCGTGGGTGTGATCGCCCTGCTGGTTGAGCCGCTGGATCATGAGCGTAATGTCGGCGTCCAGTCGAGCATCGACGATCAGCTCCCAGATTTGCTGCTGAAGCATTGGCAGCTTGGTCGGGTCCAGCGCCTCGACCTGGTAGTACTCGTCGACCAGGCTAGCGAGCTCATCCAGCTTGCCGTATGCGTCAGCCGTCGTCATGGGCGGAGTCAGATGGTCGACGATGACCGCGTGAGCGCGCCGCTTGGCCTGGGCGCCCTCGCCTGGGTCATTAATGATGAACGGGTAGACGAGCGGCAAATCCCCCAGAAGCAGGTCCGGATAGCAGGTCTCCGACAATCCGACTGCTTTGCCGGGGAGCCACTCGAGCGTCCCGTGCTTGCCCACGTGCACCATTGCATCAGCCCGGAAATCGTCGCGCAGCCAGCGGTACAGCGCGTGATAGCTGTGCGTCGGCGGCAGGTCAGGCTGGTGGTAGATCAGGTTTGGGTCCATGCCGTAGCCGCGCGGCGGCTGAATCGCTAGGAACACGTTCCCAAACCGGAGTCCAGCGAGCGCGATGTGGCCGTCGTGGACGTAGCTCTCGCCGGGCGGTGCTCCCCAGCGGTGGACCATTTGGCTCTGGTTATTGGCGGGCAAACCGTCGAACCATGTCACGTAGTCCGTCGCCGAGCCCCGCCCGGCGGCGTGCCGGAGCTGCGTTTCGGTGAGCAGTTCCGTGTCGTACGAGCAGCGGTCGATCAGCTCGGCGAGCAAGGAATCGCCATCCGCGGGAAGCGCTTCGGGATCGCCGACGTCATAGCCAGCCGAGTGCATTGAATGCAGTAGGCGCAGCACCGAAGCTGGTGTGTCCAATCCCACCGCGTTGCCAATGCGCGACGCTTTCGCGTTGTAGTTGGTCAGGACCAGCGCGACTCGCTTCGAAGCGTTCGGCTTCCGCCGTAGCGCAGCGAAGCGCAAGGCAAGTCCAACCACGCGAACGATGCGATCAGGCCGCGGAACGTAGGCCGTCACAGGTCCATGCTGGCCGGGTCGTTCCTCTTTGAAGGAGATGGGCACAGTGATGATGCGGCCGTCGAACTCCGGCAGCGCGACGTTCATCGCAGTCTCGACCGGCGACAATCCGCGTTGCGAGCCATCCCATTGGGCGTGGCTGGAGCCCACTGCAATCGCCTGCAGCACCGGCACGTCGAGTCGCTCGAGCGCTTCGACCGACCAGCCGCTCTGCGTGGGGCCATCGGTGTTCACCTGGCCCATCGCGAAACTCATCGTGGCGATCACCGCGTCGACTCTACCCATGAAATAGCGCAGGGCCTCTGGGAGCTCGCCGGTAGCTGCGCCATCCTTGAGCGAATAGGCAAAAACGGGCAGCGCATTGGCGCCAAGCCCTTCGATTTCACGCACGACGGCATCCACAAAACCGGTGTTACCGCCGAGCAAATGCGACCGGTAGAACAGGATGCCAAGAGTGGGTCTTTGCGGATCGTGCCGCGCCAACAAGTCAGCGACTGAACACTGCCCGCCCAGCTCCGGGTGATACACGCCATGCCGCGGCTGTTCGACCGGCCGGTCGAAGCCGAATCCACAGGCGAGCAGGTGATCGGCCAGGAAGCGCAGCAGGTGTTCGTAGTTGGACTCACCGCCGAATTGCAGATAGGCCAACGCCTCATGTGCGACGGGCACGCCAGCCGTGCTCATCGCGGTGAGCTCCGGATCCAGCGCATCGGTTCCAGGAACACACAGCAGCCACGCATCTGTTTGCTGAACGTAGTCGACGATTCGATCGAGCCCGCGCGCGAAGCTGGCGCGACCGCCCATCAGCCGCACCACGATCACCTCCGCGCCAGGCACGACGTTGTCAAGGAACGCATCAACGTCGCCGTCAGTTTTGAGGTGGTTCAGGCCATACGCGCGAACGTGCGGGAAGTCTGTCGGCGGGCAGGCAGCCACGCGATCGAGCACTGCCAGATCGGTGTCTGATTGAGTGAGAAACAGGAAGCCCGCTGCTTCGGCGGTCGTGGTCATCGCACGCGCGGTCGACGGTAGGTGTCGGTCGTCGAGCTCGCAGCCATCTGGTCGGTCTTCCCAACGGAAGCTGGTGAAATGCAGGTCGGCGAGCACCGGCGGTGGTGGCAGATAGGCATCAGCCACCAGCATCGTGTCGACGTAGTCGAGCAGCGCCGTAACCAGTGCCTCATTGTTGAGTGACTGAAAGTACAGCGTGTGACCGTCGAACATGAGCATGGTCACATTTGCCAGCACGCACGGACCCAGACAGCCGCCGATCGTCAGGTGAACGCGGTTGCGCCACTTGCGCCGCTCCCACTCGCGGTCATACAGCTCAACGGGCACCGGTGCGTAGTCGCGATCGGTGTGCCCGCAGCAGCAGCCCGTCGCGCAGACGAAGAGGTGGCCCTGCCGACGCGGCACATTGACGGTCTTGCCATCCGCGCGAATCACCAGATTGCGGCGCGTACCGGGCGTGCTCACGCCGGCTGATCCCACCAGATAACGGCGATGCGGCCTTTGCGCCGCCAGATCCATCCGCTCGCGTTGCGCTCCAGGACCTGTGGTAACAGGCCGCAGGCCCTGGACAACTCGTCGCGCGTTATCGGCTGCCACGACAGCAATCCCGCAACGGCCTTCTCGTCGGAGGGGAAATGCTGGGTGTCGTCGACCTCGATGATTTCGACCTGCGCAAACACGTCCAGCGCAAACAGACCGTTGACGAGGTCCACGTAGTCGGGACCCGGTTGGTAACGCCCTGGATGCACCAGCTCGCGAACGCGGTGTTGCGGCGAATCCTGGCGGCCGATGCTCCACACGACGATCGCGCGATGACGCGTCGCGCACAGGATCTTCTCGAGCACACAGCGCAGATCTCGAACACGGTAGAACGCGTTCGCTGCGAGCACCACGTCGTGAGGCTCGACTTCGGCCTCCTCCCATCGACTCTGCACCATGCGCACGTTCCCGCGGCCAGGACTCGCTTCGAGTTTGCTCCTGAACACCTGCAGCATTGCCGGCGAGTAATCCAGCGCGGTTACCTTTGCCGCGGTCGGCGCGAGCGCAAGCGAAAACGCGCCGGTACCGGCGCCAATCTCGAGGAGTGACGCACCGCTCGGCACGAGCTCACGCACTCGCCTTAGCACCGCGGGTACGCGATTGGCCAGCGCGCCCGAATCGTAGTCGCCGGCAACGCGCTTCCAGAACGCCAGATCGACCTCTTCATCGAGGCGATTGCTTGCGTCCGTCGACGCATTCTGCAGCGCCGTCCAGCGTTGGAATGGGTCAGACCGCACTCGGTTGAGGGCGAAGTGCGACCCTGCATCCTGGCGCTGCAGCAGCAGTCCGAACGTGAGTCCGAGCGCCGTCCAGAACACGGCGAGGCCCGCGATGGACAGAGCGCGGAAGGTCCACAGGACATCAGTTGGTAGTCGGACAGCGTCAGGATTTCCTGGGAGCAGTACGTAGACGGCGATCGCGAATACAGCCAGGAATGCCGCCGCCGTCGGCCAACCTCGGAAGCGCGCCAGCGCGACAGCAAAGGCTGTGCCGAGCACGGACAGCGCGAGGATGCTCAGATACAGTGTCTGGCGCAACGTGATGGTGTCGGGATCGCCAATGCCAGGAGGATTTGCGGGGTACTTCAGGAATGGAAGTAGGGCTGCTGACGAGAACGCTGTGCCTGCTAGAAACGCGCCCCGTTGCAGCAATGTCCTGCCTGGCAGCCAACGCTGCGTAGCGTGGAATACGGCTCCGAACAACAGCGACCACGTCAATCCGTAGATCAGGAAGCCGACGAACAGGCCGACCTTCTGGACCTCTCGACTCACCATCGGCTCTTCGTACGTGCCTTCAGCTTGTCGATGCAGTGTTTCGAGCATGATGGCGTGATCGATCACCGACTCAGTTGCCAGGAAGTGGAACGTTGCCGCGGCCAGGCCGGCCACAACGCCCGCCAACAATGCCGAGACGACAACCCTGCTCAGTGACATGGGAACGCCGCCGAGTGCCGAGCGTCGTGTACGAATTCGTGGATCAGGTTCTGGTCGAAAGCAGTCTGGCCTTCGAACACGCTCAGCAACAGACCCTGGTCGAGTCCAACCAGGTAGAGCATGAACAACCCGAGCGCGCCAACCAGGAGCGGACCGGTACGTCGAGTAGCTGTCGGTGTCCACACGTGTGCCATGTCGTTGCGGCTCCTCTCCAGACCAACAAAAAAACCCCGGCCTTCGAACTGACTGGGGCTTTCTCAGGAAACATCGCTCGTGCGGACGGCGGCGGCCTTTGCCCTTTGGCTCGAAGGACTACGGCTCGGGACGGAGTCAGGTATTCGGACTTGTTGGCTCAGAGCCACTTACCGTTGCGGCACAGTGCCGGTGCTTCACCGGACTTCCCCTGGTTCTCCACCACGAGTATGCAGTTGTGAAGCGCGAGTACCTGGCGATGCTACAACTCCCTGATCGGGCTCGGCAGCGACGGCGCCGGCGACGCCGGCCTCCTCGAACGTAGCCATCTCGGCTAACACCGCTAGTGCGGCGTCGATGATGGGTAGCGCCAGGGCAGCTCCTGAACCCTCGCCCAAGCGCAGGTCGAGCGCGAACAGCGGCTCCAGTTCCAGGCGTTCCAGAGCCACGCGATGGCCAATCTCGACCGACCGATGAGCTGCGATCAGATAACCGCGCACGGCCGGACACAGCTCGGCAGCGACGAGCGCCGCGGCGGTGGCAATGAAGCCATCGACCACAACGACCTTGCGGCTCGCCGCGGCGCCGAGAACGACGCCGACGAGTCCAGCGATTTCCAGTCCGCCCACCTTAGCGAGGACGTCGAGAGGATCTGACCGATCGGGCTGATTCATACGCAGCGCCTGCTCGATGACGTGCACTTTGCGCTGCCACGTCGCGTCGTCGATGCCCGTCCCGCGCCCGGTGATTTCGGCGACAGGCCCCCCAGTGATGGCCGCGATGATGGCCGACGCCGCGGTGGTGTTGCCGATGCCCATTTCGCCCAGGCAGAGGACGTCCGCCTCCCGCAAGCTGAGATCGAGTCCGACCTGTATCGCGGCAACCATCTGATTGCGGTCCATCGCCGGCCCGCACACCATGTTCGCCGTGCCGAACGCCACCTTGCGGTGCACTATCGGGAGTTCACCCGCGAGCACCGACGCGACGCCAACGTCCACTACGACTACCGCTGCGCCGACCTGGCGAGCCAACACGTTGATGGCCGCTCCGCCGCGGGCGAAGTTGTGGACCATCTGCGCGGTGACCGCCGCGGGGTACGCCGAGACGCCCTCCGCGGCCACACCGTGGTCAGCCGCCATCACCACGATGAGCTTCCTTGCCAGGCGCGGCCGCCCGTCGCCAGTGATTCCAGCTACTTGAACTGCCAGGCGTTCGAGCCGACCCAGGCTACCGGGCGGCTTCGTCAATGTGTCGAGGCGGCTGCGCGCCTCCGCCATCGCCCTGCTATCGAGTGGGCCGACTCGTTGGAGCGCAGCCTGAAGTTCGCTCAATCGTCAGTTCCGAGGACAGTCACGCGCAGGCCGCTGACGTGCGGATTCGGCTCGACTACCGCCTGGACGCCGTACACAGCCGAGAGCCGCTCAGTGCTGAGTACCGTTGCTGGCGGCCCATCGGCGACGATCTGGCCCCGATGCAGCAGCACGAGTCGATCGCAGAAGCGGCTGGCTAGCTCCAGGTCGTGGATCGCGGCCACCGCCGCCAGGCCGTCCTGATTCGCCAGACTGCGGACCAGGCCAAGAACCCTGATTTGATGAGCGAGATCGAGGTTCGCGGTCGGCTCATCAAGGAGGAGCAAACGCGGCTGCTGGGCCAGCGCACGCGCCACGAGAACTCGCTGTCGTTCACCGCCCGAGAGCTCCGCGACGAGCCGATCGATCAGGTGACGCGTGATCGTGCGTTGCATCGCCTGCTGTGCAGCCGCGTGATCGTGCGATCGCTCCCATTGCCAGCGCCCAAGGTGCGGCGCCCGACCAGCCAGTACGACTTCTTCGACTGACAACGCCAGCGCGGGCTCGATGGTGGTCGACTGCGCGACCCGAGCCGCGCGCCGTGCGATTGACTTTGGCGACAGCTGCTCGAGCTCAGTCCCCGCCAGCCACACGTTACCTTCGGCAGGTATGAGCGCCGCAACCGCGCGCAGCAATGTCGTCTTGCCCGATCCGTTTGGCCCAACCAGACCAACCAATTCGCCAGCACGGACGCTGAGCGATACATCGTCTAAAACAGCCGTGCCGTCGAAACGCACGCGCAGGTGTTCAACTCGCAGGGCCGCGGTGGCTACTGGTGTCATGGCAGCTCGCCCGGATACAGCGCGCGATTGAGCTGCTCGGCGCCCGCTACGTTCCAGTGCGAGAGGGTCGACAAGAGTGACGCCTTGACCACGAAGACGCGGTTTTCGCGAAACACGGCCAGTGTCGAGAGGGCCGGATTCTCGCGCAGCTTGGGCAGAAGCGTCGGCCGCTCCGGATTGCCTTCCGTCACGACGACGTAGTCGGGTCGAAGCTCTGGCACCGCCTCGAGCGAAATGTCGCGGTTGCCGATAATGCCGGCTTCGGCCGCGGCGTTTCGCGCTCCGGCAAGCTGCAGCACGCCATCCTCAGTGGTCCCGCCGCCGGCCGCGGTGATCGTTTGTCCGCCCTCGAGGACGACGACGCTTGGTCGCCGATCGCTCGGGTGGCGTTCGACCACGGCGTTCAGCCGTGCAATGCGCTGCCAACTTCACTGACCAGCGCCTCGCCGCGTTCTTCTTCGCCGTAAAGGTACGCCAGGAACCGGATGTTGTCGGCTTGAGCATCCACCGACGAGACGAGGTCGGCAACGACGAGTGGCACGCGCGCATCGCGCAGTTGCTTCAACAGATCGGGACTGGCGAAAGGGCTTGCCACGACGAGATCGGGACCGAGCGCGAGGATTTGCTCGGCGTCTCGTCCTACGCGCGCGTGCACCCGCACCGCATCGTCGGCCACGTTCGAGAACTCGGGATTGGCGGTTGAGTTGCCCACCGCTACGACACGGGATAGATCGACCAGCCGAAACGTGATCTCGTCGTACCCGACCGAAAGGGTGTGGATACGTTGCGGCTTCGCTGGAATGATCACGTCACCGTACGCATCGCGCACCTGGCGCGGAAACGCGCCCGCTGCCGCGCGGGGCTCGACGATCGTTGCCTGACGTGGCGACCGGGCTGCGCCGAGAACGGGCGTTGGCGCCTGCGGCGGAACGGCCGGTCCCTGGCTGCACGCGGTGAGAAGGACAAGCAGGCCCCCCACGATCCAGGCGACGCAGCGCATCAAGCCGAGCGCACGTCGCGTCGCGAGCGAGCCAGCAGCCACAAGAAGCACGGCGCGCCGACCAACGCCGTGATGACGCCCACACGCACCTCCGCTGGCTGCAGCACCACGCGCGCAATGGTGTCGGCGGTCAGCAGGAACAGGGCCCCGCCGAGTGCCACCAGCGGCAGCAGCACACGGTGGTCCGAGGTACCAACGAGCAGACGGACGAGATGCGGCACGACGAGGCCCACGAAGCCGACCAGCCCGCTAATTGCAACGGATGCGCCCGTCGCGAGTGCTGCCGCTATTAGCAGCACGAGCCGCGTGCGATGGACCGCGACGCCGAGGCTCTGGGCATCTTCTTCGCCGAGCGCCAGCAGGTTGAGCGATCGCGCGTGCAGCATGAACACCAGCGTGGCAAGCACAACCGGTGGCGCCACCAGCGCCACGTGCTCCCACAAGCGGTTATCGAAGCCGCCAAGCAGCCAGAAGACCATCTCGCGCAGGGTGTCGCGGTTATACGTAAGAGAGATCAGCGCTGTCGTGGCAGCTGAACAGAGATACGTGATGGCAATGCCAGCCAGCAGCAGTGTGGCGACCTGATTTCGGCCACGGCGCAGCGAGAACAGAAAGACGGCCAATGCCGCCACGAGCGAGCCGGCAAACGCCGCGCCCGGCAATACGATCAGCCCAGCCCCAGCAAGTCCCGAGGCGATCGCCAGCAACGCCCCAAGCGCTCCGCCCGCGGAAACGCCAACGATGCCTGGGTCAGCCATGGGGTTTCGAAAGATCGACTGCATGACCATGCCGACCAGCCCCAGCGCTGCGCCGACCATCGCCGCGCTCAGGATCCGCGGCAAGCGGATCGCAAGAATGATCTGCGTCTGCGTGTCAGTTGCCTCGGCCGACCAGGGCAACGGCACACCTACTGCGCCCAGGAGCACGCCGGCCGTGACGTGGACAGGGATGCGCGCCGCACCCAGCGTCGCGGATCCCACTCAGGAAGGAACGCAACAGCTGAGCGATCGGGCCACCACCTGAGAAATATGGGTTGTGCCTGCGCCGAGGTTCGTGAGGCGGAACTCGCAACGAGCACTGGGCCGTGTCGCCCGCCGCGGCGATTGACCATCCGCCGGTTTCAGTTGCGTGCCCCGCCCGATGTGTGCTACCGCACGGCGCGCAGCGTTGACCTGTTGCGCGTGTCAATCATCCGGGCACTCCTTGACCTTCGGACAGTTCCGCAGCGGCTTGCGGGTCGCCTCTCCGGACGCCACCCTGCAGCATCGGCGAACGCGCCTGCGCTGACCTTCCG
>WNFV01022135.1_pt1 | contig 12394 bp, 12 predicted proteins | sample 5400101 | NCBI WGS metagenome assembly WNFV01 (sample SAMN13153361, study PRJNA577476) | soil metagenome | isolation source: 115 cm soil or saprolite under grassland replicate 1 | place: USA:California | collected 2016-06-15
GTCCCGGCGGCGGTCGGCGCCGCGCTGGAGGCGGTGCGGATCTGCCGCCGCGAGGGGGGGCCGCTGTTCGAGCGCCTGCTCGACAACGCCGCCTACCTTCACCGCGGGCTCAGCGAGCTGGGGCTGCGTGTCGTCGAGCCGACTCGCCTGCCGGATGGAAACGAGGTGATCACCCCGATCGTGCCGGTCGTCGTGGGAGAGGACTGGCAGGCGGCGATGCTGTGGAAGGCGCTGTTCGAGGCCGGGGTCTACACCAACGTCGCATTGCACCCCGCGGTGCCGCCCGGCGGCGCGCTGCTGCGGACGAGCCTGATGGCGACCCACGAGCGAGAGCATCTCGATCGGGCTCTGGAGATCTTCGGATCGGTGACCGAGAGGTTCCCGGACCTCCCTAAATCCTGAAACCCGTCCCCCGCTTAGGGGAGTTTCGGCTTGTCCAATTCTGAACAAGCCCGGCGAGGCAAGAAAAGCATGCTAGTAGCGAACGTCGACGGGGCCCCTTTTCGTCCTGCGTTCGACTTCGCCGCAAGCACTCGATAGTTTTGCGCCCAGCGCCGGACGCCCCAGGGCAGGGAGCGAACGGGAGAGGATCCGAGCGGCCTGTCTCGGTTCCGCCCGGCTCACGTGCCCCAAGGTCGTCACGGACCGATAGCCCCCTGGGAGACTCGCAAAACCTCGGAGGAGGAGGATGATGATGGAAGCTGCCACGACGGTTGCCCCTGCGCCCGTTCACGAGCCGATGCCGATGTTCCGCGGAGCGCGCGCGTCGCAGATGCCCCAGCACATGAAGGCGCTCGCGCACGCGAACCAGATTCGACTGGCCCGCGCGGCGATGAAGCGCGCGATCAAGGCGGGGCGCCTGAGGGCAGCCGACGTCTTCAAGGATTGCCCCGATGAGGTGTCGACGATGACGGTAAGCGAGCTGCTGTGCAGCCAGCAGCGGTGGGGACGGGCCCGGGCCCGCAAGTTCCTCAGCCCTCTCGCCGTCAACGAGAATCGCGAGCTCGGCAAGCTGACGGAGCGTCAGCGCACGGAGATGGCCCGCCGCCTCGAGCTGCGCACCATCGGGCGGCGATAGCAAGCGAGCCGGGGGCCCGGGCCGTGGTCGCCGCGGCCCGGGCCTCGGTGCGTCAGCTCTCCCTCTTAGGCTCAATAGCCGATGTTCAGCGGGATCGGGCTCGCCCCGGCGAGCCCGAAGAACCAGATCAGGAAGAGCACGATCGCGATAGCAGCGCTGGCGACGAACATCGTCTCCAGCGCCGTCTGATCCGACGCTGGAAGGTTGCGGACCTCGCGCAGCTCGGCGTGGCGGCGGTTGAGCCACGCGAGCCCGGCGACGGTCACGATCACGGTCAGGATCACGCCGGTCATCGTCACCATCAACGCGGTTCCCAGCGACGAGGACGCCTCCACCTGGGAGCCGATCCAAAGCCACACCAGCGGAACGCCGACCCAAAGGAACAGGCAGCCTGCCAGCATCAGCAGGACGAGGGCGACGCTGGCCGGTCCGGCGAGCAGCCCGCGGAGCCGAGTTCCGGTCATCCTCCGAGACTAGAAGCAATCAACCTCGGAAGCCCCGAATGCGAAAGGCGAGCCCTCCCGAGGCGCGCCTGAAGGCCACCGTGAGCCCCCAGGCGGCGAGCGCGAAGACCGCCGCCGCGAGGCCGAGGCGAAGCGGGGGCGGGAGCACCGACGGCACGACGAAGTAGAGGGCCGCGAGGCAGATGACCGCGGGGCCGCTCGCAAGGATCAGCGTGTGTGACCTGTATCCGGCGAAGTGCTCGCGGATCGACAGCTCGAGCCCAGCCAGCGAGGCCAGCACGAGCCCGGTCGCGATCATCACCGTGCCGCGATTGCCCGCGACGACGAATCCCGCGACCAGGAGCACCAGTCCGATCAGCACGACGAGCTCGACGAGCGGAAATGACCCCCAGGGGGCGGGGGGACGGTCGTCTGCCGAGCGACGGCGCTGTGATGATGCGCGGGCTGCGGGCCGCCGGGCGGTCGGCCCGGCGACTGTCTGCTTGTCGGCCGTTCCCTCGGCTCGTGGCTGCCGCGGCCGGCGCCGGCGCTTGCGCTTCTTCGCCAAGTCCTAGTGCCGCGTCACTAGCTATTCAGGGCGCGGCAGCGCCGCGCCCGGTGGCTAACGGGCAACCGGAGGAGAGCTTGACCCGCCACCAGCCCATGATCATCCCGAGCAGGCCCCACCGGGGTCGGGAGTGCCAGTGCCGGCACCCGGGCTCGCCGATGTCCTCGTTCGAGACCCGTACCCACGGGAAGCTCTCGGGCTCCGCGATCAGCCGCTCGAGGAACTCACGGTTGCGCTCCTCGACGTGGCCGCGATCGGTAAGCCAGGCGCGGACGTCCTGGACGCGCGCGGCCAGCGCGTCGCGAACGCGCTCGAGCTCCGGGACGTCGAGGATCCTTGGGCCGCCGACCGCGGGGACGGCGAACTCGATCCCGCGGCGCGGGAAGGCGGCGCTGAACAGCTCGCCGAGCTCGCGCTCGAGGGCCCCGATCTGGACGCGCAGATCACGGCGAGCGCGCCGGCGAGCGTCCTCGCTGACCCGGCCTGGGAGTAGCGGTGGACGCAGGGCCTGCGGGGAAGACGGCGCTCCCGCGGTGGTCGATGCGTGGTCGAGCAGTTCGGGCATCAGCAACCTGGACTCCGGCCGCGAACGGTCACGGACCATTCTAGCCCTCAAACGCCGTCAAGGCTACCGGTCGGGGGCCGACTCAGCCCGCTGACCGCATCACCCCGGCGCACAGCCACACCGCCTCCTCGACGGCGATGTCGGGTATGCCCTTTACCTGGACTGCCGCGAGACTCGATGATCGCGATCGTGAGCGCGTCGTCGAGCAGATTCTGGCTCTTGAAGCTTCCCTTCTTCATGCGCTCGAGCGCCAGTTGCTCGACCGGGGTCAGGGTGCGGTCCGGGTCGAGCCCGATGTGGCGGTAGAAGACCCTGTAGGCCCACGGGATCGGGCGCTGGCGGAGGTTGATCGCGTGGGCGCCGTGGAAGCGGTCGCTCAGCTTATGGAGGCGCTCCCTGACCTCCTTCGGGCTGCGTCCGGAGCCGCGCTCGACGATCAGGTATCGAAGCGCGAGGCCTGGAAACTCCTCGAGCAGCGCCGGGGCGACCCAGCCCGCCTCGGGCACGGCGTCGCCACGCAGGCGGCGCTCGATCGCCTCGACGTCCTCGGGGCGGATCACCGGTCGGTCTCCGCGCGGCGCCGAGACTCTCGAATCAGGGCCTCGACGTCCGCGGTCAGTGCCTCCTCGCCGAGCTCCTCGCTTCCGACCACCGCGCCCTCGAGGATCCCGCCGGGATACGCAAACGCGACGGTCGGGCACACCCCGACCCTGTAGATGTTGCTGACGGCGCCGTCGACGTCGTGGCCGACCGGAATCCGCCAGCCGCGCTCCTCGATCACCCCGCGCACGGTCTCGCGGTCGTCGCGGACGTTGATGCTGAGGAAGTTCACGCGCCCACGGTACCTCGACGCCACATCGTCGACAACGTCCTGGGTGGGAAGGCAGTCGCCTCCGCGCGTGAACCAGAACGAGATCACCAGCGGGCGGTCGAAGAGGTCGCAGACGCGGATGATGTCGCCGCTGTCGACATTTGGGCCCGACACCTCGCAGGCGGGCGTACGCCGGTCGTCGGCCGGGCAGGGCAGCGCGGAGCTCTCGCAGTCGTCCTGGTAGACGTTGGCATCACCCTCGACCGGGCCACGAGCCTCGGGGACGGCGAACTGCGCCAGCGCGGTACCGCGCTCGCCGCCCGATCCCAGCACACCGCCCTCCGAGGTGCGCAGGGTGTTGATCGCCGCGACGAGTATCAGGCCGACGAAGGCGAGCCCGACCACCACCGAGTACGCGCGGCCCGGCCGCGCCGCCGGACGCTGCCGGTCGGGGCCGCCATGGTCGTTCATCGACTGCCCGGACGAAGACGGGCGGGGACCACGGCCCCTAGGCGTCGCCCCAGGCGCGCGGCCGGCTCGGCGACGGGCTGATACCCGCCCTCGGCCCAGACCAGTGCCGCGGGCAGGACGAGCATCACGCCGAGCAGCGCCACCGCGAGGTCGACCACCGTCACGAGCCCGAAGTCGGTCAGCATCGGGATCGCCTCTCCGCCGAAGAGGGCCTCGATCGGGGCCGCCAGCACGAGAACGGCGAAGCCCGCGATCGCGGTGAGGCCCGAGGCGAGCACCGCCGTCCCGGTGCGCTCGTAGGTGCGGCGAAGCGCCTCCCCGATCGAGTGGCCCCTGGCGCGCTCCTCGTGGTAGCGGGCCGTGAGGATGACGCTGAACTCCGTGGAGACCGCGATGATCAGCGCTCCGAGCGTCGCCGATATGGGATTGAGGTCGATGTCCATCCCCTCGATCACGAGACCTGACCAGCCGGTGGCGAGCACGATCGGGATCAGTGGGACGAGGGCCCGGGCGACGGACCGATAGATCGCGATCAGGGTCGCCGCGACCGCGAGCAGCGCGGCGAGGGTGAGCAGATAGCGATTGCTCGACAGGGTCGAGCTTGCGTCGGCGGCGAGGACAGCGGTGCCGACCACCTCGGCGTGGACGCCCGGCGGGGCATCGCTCTCGCTGCCCGCCGGGTCGATCTCGGCACGGATGTCGTCGATCAGCTGCTTCTGCTCGTCAAGCGGCATGACGGGGATCTGGAAGCCAATGTTTGCCGTCCCGGGGACTTCGCCGCGCTCGCTGAGGCTGGCCGGCGTGCGGGGCGCGATGACCGCCTGCAGGAAGTAGGGCGGCAGCGCCGTGAGAACGGACCTGATTCGCTGTCGCGTCAGATCGCCGCCCGTGCCGAACAGGTCGGCGAATGGGACGCCGGGACACAGCTCGGCTCGCTCGCAGCTTGCGAACTCTCCCCCGAATCCGTGCTGGTCGAGCACCCGGGTCTCGAAATCGTCCATCCACTCGATCAGCGCCGGGTCGGTGAGATCAGGCGCCTCGACGGCGACGCTGACCTGTCCCGAGACGCCGGTCGCCTGCTCCAGGGCGTCGACGTCCTCGAGTGCCGGAAGGCTGTCGGGGACGAGCTCGCGAACGTCCGAGACGACCTCGGTCTGCGTCGAGGCCACCCAGCCGGCGCACGACAGCACGAGAGCGACCGCGAGCACCCGGCCGGGGGTGGTGATACCCACCGCGATGGCGCGCTGACCGGCATCGCGCAGGCGCGTCGCGATTGCGGCGCGAGCGGCGACCATGCGTCGTGCGCCCGCGCGCCGCGGACGTGTGTGGGGACGGCCCGGTCCGAGGGTGAGCGTCGCGAAGCCGACGGTAAGCGCGGCGACGAAGGCCAGCGCGACCCCCAGGACCAGCAGGAGTCCGAAGGTGCGGACCATCGGAATCGGGGACAGCAGTAGGACCAGAAAGCCGGCGGCCGTCGCGAGCAGGGCCGTGGCGATCACGGGGCCGCCGCGGGCCGCTGCGCGGGCCGCGGCCGCGCCGCGTTCCGCGGGGCGCTTCTCGAGCTCCTCGCGGAAGCGCGCCTGGAACTGGATCGCATAGTCCACCGCCAGGCCGATCAGCACCGGTAGCACCGCCAGCGCGGCCATCGTCAGAGACCCGCCGAACAGCGACAGCGCCCCGAATGCAGCCGAAGTCGCGACCAGCGCGATGCCGAGCGGAAGCAGCCTCCGCGACGGACCGAAGACCACCGTCAGGGTGAGCGCCATGACGGCGAGCGCGACCGCCAGCAGCACGAAGGTCTCACCCTCGATCTCGGTCGACAGGCCCTCGACCACGGTGGGTATCCCGCTGACGACGTAGCTGCCGTCCCTGATCTTGAAGTCGTCCTCCCCCACCGCCCGCCGGAACAGCGCGATCGCCTCGCGGCGCTCGCCCTCGGTCAGGTCGGGGCGCAGCTGGACGAAGATCTGGGCGGACTGCGGACTCGGAAAGAGCAGCGAGAACTTCTCCTTCGGGACACCGCCGGCAAATCGCGTATCGAAGACGACCGAGCTCACGTAGCGCGGGTCGTCGAGCCGCGGCAAGCCGGTCTGGCCGTACTCGACCGCGAGGTTGAGCACCTGCTGCTGGAACTGGGCCAGGACCTCCTGGCCCGCCGCGCGCGCGGCGGCGACCTGCTCGTCCTGCGAGAGCCCCTGCTGGCGGGCGCGGCGTGCCGCCGCGGCCGCCGCCGCCCGGGCCCGCTGAAGCGTCGCCTGCGATTGCCCGCTCAACAGCTCCTCGGCCCTGATCGCCGACTGATTGAGGAACGTCGCGGGGCCGAACAGGACCTGAGTCGGGTCTAGCTCGGCGATCTCCCTGCAGGTCTCGTTGGCGGGCTCCTGGCCGGGGGGCACCCGCCCCGACAGGCAGCCCTCCAGCCCAAGTAGGTGCTGGAGATTGTCGGTCAGCAGAAGGTTTTCGAGCTGGCTGCGGACGAGGATGACGACCGGGTCGTCTCCGAACTCGTCCTGGAAGCGCTGCGTCGCCGCGTACGTCTCGGACCCGTGATCGACCAGTGTGTCCGTGGCCGCCTCGGAGTCGAGTCGCAGCGCACCGATCGCGCCGAGCAGGGTGATCGCCACCGCGGCGGCGATCACGAGGCGGGAATGCCGCACCGCCCAGGCGGCGAGCCTGCCGAACCGGTTCATCGCGAGGAGGTTATGCGGCCGGGGCGAGCGTGGATGCAGTCAGGCCGGCGAAGCCTTGCAGCCGCCCGTCAGTCCATCGCGAGGGGGCCGACCGTCTCCGCGTTCAGGAACTGTGAGACGAACTCGTTGTCCGAGTTGAACAGCTCCTGCTGCGGGCCGCTCTCGACGATGCGCCCCTTCCACAGCACGGCGATGAAGTCGGCGATCCGGCGTGCCGTGCCGAGGTCGTGGCTGATCACGAGGTAGCAGCCCCCGTTTTCCTCGTGGACCTCACGGATCAGCTCGCAGAGCAGCGCCGTGCGCACGGGGTCGAGCCCCGAGTCGGGCTCGTCGAACATGACGATCGCCGGGTCGAGCACCAGCGCCCGCGCGAAGCCGGCCCGCTTGCGCATCCCGCCCGAGAGCTCGTTGGGCATGTGCTCCATCGCCTCGGCGAGCCCGACCTCGCGGAGCCGGCGGTTGACGATCTCGCTGATCTCCTCCTCGCTCTTGTCGGTGTGCTGGCGCAGCGGGAAGCAGACGTTGTCGAAGACGTTCATCGAGCCGAACAGCGCACCGTCCTGGAACAGCAGCCCGAACTTCTTGCGCACCTCGAACAGCTCGTCGTCGGTCATCGCGGGGACGGACTCGCCGTGGACGAGGACGTCGCCCGAGTCCGGGTAGAGCAGCCCGACGATGTGCTTGATCAGCACGCTCTTGCCGGTGCCCGAGGGTCCGAGAACCATCGAGATCTGGTTGTCCGGCAGGCCAAGGTTGCATCCGTTGAGGATCCGCATGCGGCCGAACTGCTTGACGAGGTCGATGATCTCGATCGCGTCCTCGCCGCCGTGGTCGCGCTTCTCGCCCGTGTGCCACTTGTAGGGGTTGGGGTCGTTCGTCTCGACCCCGGGGATCAGGTAGTCGCGTCCGAAGTGACCAAGCTGGCCGTGGGTCGGATCCTCCTCCTCGGCGGAGTGGTCGTCACCGGCCGGCGGTGCTTGGGTCGAGGCCGCCTGGGTCTCGCCCGGGCTGGTGGGAGCCGGGTCGACGCCTTCGTCCGCGGCCACCTGCTCGCTCTCCTCGACGCCCTTGTCCTCGGTTCGACGCTCCTCGTCGGTCATGCCGTCTATCGCTCTCCTATCCCCCGATTGGGGCTCGCGGATTGGCTCCCCAGAACACCAGTGTTCCCATCATCCCGATGATGTGAACCAGGACGATGTTAAGGACCATCGACTTAGCGGTCGCGGTCCCCACTCCGACCGGCCCACCCGACGCCGTGTAGCCGTAGTAGCAGCCAACGAGCACGATCGCCGTCGCCATCATCATCGCCTTGATCACGCTGAACAAGAGGTCGGGAGGGTTCTGGAACATCCAGAAGATCAGGAAGTAGCCGCCCTCCGACACCTCGCCGATCTGCTCGACGACCGCGAGCCAGCTGGCGAAGTAGCCGACCCCGATTGCGGCCAGGTACATGAACGGAAGGGTCATCCAGGCGGCCAGCAGGCGGGTGGCCGCCAGGAAGGTGACGGGTGGCGCGCCCATCACCTCGAGCGCGTCGATCTCGTCCGAGATCCGCATCGCGCCAACCTCGGCGACGATCCCGGTGCCGACCTTGGCCGACATCATGTAGCCGAAGGCGTAGGGGATCACCTCGCGCAGGTCGCACCACGCGGCGAACACGCCTGCGTACGCGGGGGCTCCGACCGAGCGGTTGAAGTAGGCGCCCTCGATCCCGCACTGGAGCCCGAGGATGAAGACGAGGCCCCAGATCACGATCGTCGAGCCGAGGATCAGGATGCCGGCCTGGCGCAGCGCCTCGCCGAAGAACTGGAACACGCGGCCTGAGTAGACGAGGCCCATCACACGACCGCAGAAGCGAGCGATGTCGCCGAGCGAGGCGAGCCAGTCCCTGGGTACCGCGAGCCAGCCGTTCACTTGATCACCGAGATCTCGGGATGGGTGGCGAGCAGCGTCTGGGTAAAGACGTAGTTGAAGGCAAAGACGCCGATAAAGGCGATCACCACGGCCTCGTTTACCGCCCGCCCCACGCCCTCGGCGCCGCCCGAGGCGAGCGTGCACTTGAGCACCGAGCCCCAGAGGTCGGTCACCGAGGCGTTGTTAAACAGCGTCGCGAAGAAGCCGCCGAGCGGGGCGCCGTAGAGGATCTCGGCGAAGATCCCGCCGGTGATCCCGAAGATCAGCGCGTAGATGTCGAGCAGGCCGGTGATCAGCATCAAAGCGAGAAAGCGCGGCACGACGAGGTTCTTGATCGGATCGACGCCGAGCACCTGCAGCGCGTCGAGCTCCTCGCGGATCTTGCGCGCCCCCAGGTCGGCGGTGATCGCGGTCCCCGCGACCCCGGCGACGACGACCGCGGTCACGAACGGCGCGAACTCGCGGATCGAGGCGAGGATGAAGAAGCCCCCGAGGCGGTCCAGGGCGCCGAACAGCGTCAGGAAGTTCGCCGCCTGAAGCCCCGGGGCCCCGAAGCCGAAGGCGACCGTCGAGATCATCATCGGAAACCACGTCAGCTGCAGCGCGAAGAGAAACTGGCTTATGAACTCGCCCCCGTAGGGGAACGGGGGCCTGACCGTCGCGGTCATCGTCTTGCCGGTCAGGATCATCATGTTCCCGACCTGCTCGAAGAGCGACTTGGCGGGAAGGAATGCCCTGTCGGCGACGGTTCTGACCATCTGCTCCTCCGCGGCCCAGGGGTCCGGGCACGTGGGCCCTAAGGGTATTTCATCGTGAGGTCGAGCGCCACCCCTAACCGTGGGCGCCGCCGGGTCGGGCTTAGCGGTCCGGTCGGTAGGGGCGCCGGGCAAGTGTTCGGGGCTTGGCGCCGCTCATGGTATGTTCCCGGCGCCTTGGGGGAGACCGGCACAAAAGCAGCCGGGAGCCGTCATCGCACGGCGCTCGGGGCGGCCGTGGTGACCGCGATCAGCGTGTTTGCGCTGGCCGCGTGCGGGGGCGGTGAACGCCAGGACGTAGACGAGCCCGAGGGCGATTTCCCCGTCGAGGTGACAAGCGCCCAGTTCCCCACCGGGCAGCGCCTCGCCGAGACCTCCGACCTCAAGCTGGCAGTCGAGAACACGGGCACCGACGAGATCCCTGAGCTCGCAGTGACGATCTTCACCGACGACGGGACCGGCGCCGTGTCGTCCGGGGCCGGCGGCCAGGGCTCGTTCTCGGTCCGCTCCGACCAGCCGGGCCTCGCCAACCCCAGCCGCCCGGTCTGGATACTCGAGAACAAGTACCCGCGGATCGCCGGCGAGAGCGAGCCGCTCGGGTCTTCGCCGGGCACCACGGCGCAGACAAACACGTTTGCGTTCGGCCCCCTTCCGGCGGGCGAGACCCGGGAGATGATCTGGCGGGTGACGCCGGTGCGCGGCGGCACCTACACGCTCAACTACGAGATCGCCGCCGGCCTGCAGGGCAAGGCCGAGGCGGTGACCGCGGACGGCAGCGCGCCCGAGGGCAAGTTCGTCGTCACGATCTCAACCAAGCCGCCGAACGCCAGCGTGGACAACCAGGGCCACGTCGTCATCCAGGACTAGACTCGCCGCGCTCGCGATCTGCGTGGCGGCGATCGCGCCCGGGTGCGGCGGCGCAGACGAGGGGCCCGCCACCACCTCCGCTCCCCGACCCGCGCCGGAGGCCGATGGCGGTGGGCAGGCCGGCCCCGCGGTCGGGGACGGCAAGGGCGGAACACGCCTCGTCGAGGTTGGGCGCTTCGAGGAGCCCGTGTTCGTGGCCCAACCCCCCGGCAAGCGCGACGATCTGTACGTCGTCGAGAAGGCCGGTCGTGTGGTCCTCGTGCACGACGGCGAGGCCCGGGCGGAGCCCTTCCTCGACCTCCGCGACGAGGTGAGCACGGGCCTGGAGCAGGGCCTGCTGTCGATCGCGTTCGCACCCGACTACTCGGGCTCTGGACGCTTCTACGTCGACTTCACCGATACGGCCGGCGACACCCAGGTACAGGAGTTCCGCCGCTCGCGGTCCGATCCGAGCGTCGCCGATCCCGCGACCAGGCGCGAGCTGCTGAGCGTCGAGCAGCCGTTTCCCAACCACAACGGCGGGCTGCTGCTGTTCGGCCCCGACGACGACCTGTACATCGGACTCGGCGACGGCGGCGGCGAAGGGGACCCGATGCGAAACGGCCAGAGCCTCGACACCCTGCTCGGCAAGATCCTGCGCATCGATCCGCGGCCGTCGAACGGCGCCCCGTACACGATCCCCGCCTCGAACCCGTTCGCCGACGAGCCCGGGGCGCGGCCCGAGATATACGCCTACGGGCTTCGCAACCCGTGGCGGTTCTCGTTCGACCGCCTCACCGCGGCGCTGTCGATCGGCGACGTCGGCCAGGACGCCCTCGAGGAAGTCGACCTGGTGCGGCGCGGCGCGGCGGCGGGCGCGAACTTCGGCTGGTCGGCGTTCGAGGGCGGACAGCGCTTCAACCACGACCAGCACGCGCTCGACAGCGTCCCTCCCGTGCTCGACTACCCGCTCGACGGGCCGGCGTGCGCGGTGACCGGCGGCTACGTGGTCCGCGACGCGAGCCTGCGCTCGCTCTACGGCCGCTACCTCTACGCCGACTTCTGCGTCGGCGAGCTGCGCAGCTTCACGGCGCGTCCCGGCCGCGCGGCTACCGACGACCGCGCGCTCGGGCCCGAGGTGCCCAACCTGAGCTCGTTCGGCGAGGACGATCGCGGGCGGATCTACGTTGTCTCGCTCGACGGGCCGGTCTACCGGCTCGCTCCTGCGCGCTGAGCGCGTGACACCGAAGCGGCACCCCGCGTCGGGTGTTTAGGTCATGCCGATCCCGATGCTCCGCCCCGGCCAGGATCCGATATCGCTGCGGCGAGTGCTGGCAGCCGTCGCGGCCGTCGCGCTGCTCGCGCTGCTCGTCGCGCTGGTGGGCGCGGGCGGCGAGCCCTCCAGCCGCGCCGCGGCCGAGGAGCGAATCGGAAGCGGCGATGGCGGCGTCGCGCTGGCCCAGGTCGGCAGCTTCGACAACCCCGTCTACGTCGACGACGCGCCCGGCTACAAGCGGCTGCTTTTCGTCGTCGAGCTGCCCGGCCGGATCGTCGTGCTGCACAACGGAAAGCCGCTCGCGCGGCCGTTCCTCGACATCACCGACAAGGTGTCGTTCCAGGCCGAGGACGGCCTGTTCTCGGTCGCGTTCCCGCCCGACTACCGCAAGAGCCGCCGCTTCTACGTCTACTACGTCAACAACGACGGCGACCTGCGAATCGACGAGTTCAAGCGGCGGCGGGGCTCGACGACGCGGGCCAACCCGGGCTCGCAGCGAAACCTGCTCGCGATCCGCCACCAGCCGTTCTCGAACCACAACGGCGGCCAGCTCCAGTTCGGGCCCGACGGCTACCTGTGGCTCGCGACCGGCGACGGGGGCGGGGGCGGCGACGGGCTCGACAACGCCCGCAACATCAACGCCCTGCTCGGCAAGCTGATCCGCATCGACCCCACCACCAAGAAGGGCCCCTACTCGATCCCGCCCGACAACCCGTACGTCGGGGGCGACGGGGCCGACGAGGTCTACGCCTACGGGCTGCGGAACCCGTGGCGCTTCTCGTTCGACTCCGCGACTCAGAACCTGGTGATCGCCGACGTCGGCCAGGACCTGGTCGAGGAGGTCGACTACCTCGGCTGGGCGGCGGCGCGCGGTGCGAACTTCGGCTGGCCGCAGTTCGAGGGCAACCAGTTCTTCGACCCGTCGCGGCCCGGTCCCGATCCCGCGACGCCGCCGATCTTCACCTACTCCAGCGCCA
>WNFV01009349.1_pt1 | contig 12392 bp, 15 predicted proteins | sample 5400101 | NCBI WGS metagenome assembly WNFV01 (sample SAMN13153361, study PRJNA577476) | soil metagenome | isolation source: 115 cm soil or saprolite under grassland replicate 1 | place: USA:California | collected 2016-06-15
TCCGCGTGTTCATCCGCTGATGGCAGCCAGCGTCGCACTGCGAGCCTCGTCCCCGACATCGGCATCGGCGCCGGGCACCGATGCGAGGCGCGGCGTCTCGGCCAGATCGCAAGCAGCTGTAGCACTTACTTTTAGGCCAGGTGCGCGGCGGATTCCACGGGAATTGGAGGCAATTGCGGACGTTTTCCGTGAGATTCCCTGCAAGACAACTACTAGTACCTTTTTCGCCGTTCGTAGAAATCCTAGTACCCGGCGAAAATGCGCAGGTTTTGGGCGGGTACTAGAGGCTTTACGCAAAGATACGTGAGCGTTTAAACTCTTCGTACAGCCCCAGTACCTTTGGTACGTATCGCTGTGTCTCTTCGTATGGCGGAATGCCGCCAAACTTCTGGACGGCACCGGGACCTGCGTTGTAGGCGGCCAGCGCCAGACGCTCGTCGCCCTTGAATTGCTTCAGCAGACCGCCTTGCTTCAGCAGACCGCCTAGGAATTTGGCGCCGCCGTCGAGAGCCTGCTGCGGATCGAAGGAGTTGGTCACGCCCAGACCCTTGGCCGTGGCATCCATCAGCTGGGTCAGGCCTTTAGCACCCGCGCCCGACTTGGCGTTCGGGTTGAAGTTGGATTCGGCTTTCACCAGACCCGCCAGCAGAGCAGGGTCGATCCCATGCTTCCTGGCGGCCAATTCGATCTGAGCGGCGAACGGCACCGGGCCGCTGCCGATGTCAGCCGCAACGGCGGGCGCGGACTGGGGGCGGGGCGCGGACTGGACGAGGAGAGCGGCAGGCTTGGTCTGTTGGGCCTTGGCCAGCGTGGCCGCGAAGCCACCGACCTCCGCCTTGGGTGGGGCGACGATGCGGCCGCTTGCCGCGACGAGGGCGCGCTGCAGGGCAGCCGAGCGAATGATGGGCGCGTTGGTCACGCTGCAGATACCTGCCGCGCGTGGACACGGGCGGCGATCTCATCGGCATCACGCAGCTCAACTCGACGTTTCGCTTCGGCGCGTTCGGCGGCCCGTTTGGCCAGGACACCTTCGAGCGCTCTGACGGCCTGGTGCGCTGACGCCATCCAGCCTCGGGCTTCGTCGGCGTCGGCCTGGACAGCTTGCAAGCGTTCGTGTTGCACCATGACCTGCACTTCGCACCAGTCGAGCAGCGTCTCGAGATCCCCGAGCACGCCGACCGCCAGCGGGACGCCGGGCAAGGGACGTTGGGCGGCGTCGATCTGGCCGAGCACCATGCGCACGCGTGACTGCGCCACGAAGAGCGCCTGAGCCTGCTGGTGCAGCGCGAGCTCGCGCGCCGAGAGCACCTGCTGGGCTTGCTGGAAGGTCTCCTGGCGCTGTTCGAGCGCGACCTCCAGCGCAGCGTCAGGCCGCCGCGCCATCGGTCATCTCTTCATTGGCAAGTGCCTTCAGGCGAGCGATCGCCTCGGTCAGCCCGGTCGGGCTGTCCGGCGGCTGGCGCAGGAAGCGCTGGATGTGCGGTTGGAGGCGCAGCGCGCGATCGATCTGCGGATTCGAGCCAGCCACATATGCACCGATGTTGATCAGGTCGCGGGCCTGCTGGTAAGAGAACATTGCGTCGCGGATCAGGCTAGCGTCTGGAACAAACGGCTGACGCTCTGCAGAACGTCGATGGCCGGGTACTGATTCTCCTGGGCCAACGTCCGCGACAGAACGATGTGACCGTCCAGAATGCCGCGCACGGCATCGGCGATCGGGTCCTGCATATCGTCGCCGTCGACCAATACGGTGTACAGACCGGTGATCGACCCGCGCTCGGACGTTCCGGCGCGCTCGAGCAGACGGGGCAGCATGGCGAACACGGACGGTGGGTAGCCACGAGACACAGGCGGCTCGCCGACGGTGAGGCCGATCTCGCGCTGCGCCATGGCGAAGCGGGTGACCGAGTCCATCATCAGCGTCACTTGCTGGCCGCGCGCACGGAACCACTCGGCAATGGCTGTCGCCACCCAGGCGCCCTTGAGGCGCTGCAGGGCGGGCTGATCGGAGGTCGAGACGACCACCACCGAACGCGCCATGCCCTCCGGCCCGAGGTCCTTCTCGATGAATTCCTGGACTTCGCGGCCGCGCTCGCCAATCAGGGCGATCACATTCACGTCCGCCTCGCAGTTGCGGGCGATCATGCCCAGCAGCGTGCTCTTGCCGACACCCGAACCAGCGAAGATGCCCATGCGCTGGCCACGGCCAGTGGTTAGCAGGCCGTCGAGTGCGCGCACCCCCGTGGCCAGCGGCTGGCGGATCGGCAGCCGACCGAGCGGACTCGGCGGCGCATCGGTGATGCGCGTCAAGCGCGAAGTTTTCAGCGGGCCCTTGCCATCGATGGGCCGGGCCAGACCGTCGATCACGCGGCCCAGCAGCTCCTCGCCGACCGGGACGGAGAAGCCGCGGCCACTGGGGAACACGGCCGTACCCGGCCGCACGCCGTGCGTCTCGGAGAAGGGCATGAGAATCAGGCGGTTATCTCGGAAGCCAACCACTTCCGCGGTGATGCGTGAGGCACCGGCCGTCGCGCGCTCGGGATAGAGATGGCACACGTCGCCCATGGGCAGGCGCAGGCCTTCGACTTCGATGCTCAGCCCCACGACCTGGACGACACGGCCCTGGTAACGCAGCGCCGACGATCGCGCAATCAGATTGCGATGCGGGGCGAGATCAAGCACTGATGGTCTCCGCGTCCGACTCGGTGCTGCTGACATCCATCACGAACGTCCACAGCGCATTGCCTAGCTGGGCCAGCTTGCTGTCGAGCTGCGCGTCGACCTCACCCTGGGTGGTATCGACAATTGCGCCACCGGCTTGCACGCGCTCGTCGACGACCAGCTCGATGCGCTCCGGGTTGACGCCCGGCGGTACGACCTGAGTCCAACGGCGACGCAGCAGCTCCTGGTCGTCGGGATTGACGCGCACGCGGACCGCGGTCCGGGCATCCATCTCCTCGAGAGCGGCGCGAATGACATTGATGGCGAGGTCAGGCATGTTCTCGACCTCGCGTTCGATCACCTTATGGGCGATCTGCAGCGCCAGATCGACGACCTGCCGCTCGGCCGCGCGGAAGAAGCCAGTGTGGCTCTCGAACACGTTGCCGACCAGCCCTTGCATGCGCTTGATCGACTCCGCCAGCGTGGCCTCGGCGGCCGCCTGACCATCGGCGACACCCTGCTCGTAGCCGACGCTGTAGCCCTGCAGCCGCGCCGCCTCTTCGATCGCGGCGAAGTCTGGGGCTTGCGGGGGCGCAGACCTGTCGCTAGCTTCATCGAGCGCCTCTTGCTGGGCGAGCAACACGGCGGCGCTGATGGGCACGGACAGCGAGATCGGTCGGTCCACGCCGACCTGATCACCGCGCAGGACACGCTGCGCCCCGAAAATGCGTGGTGGGGAATGGGGAGTGGGGATTGGGGAGTGGGCGCGAATCAGCGATGACGGTCGAGCCATGCCCTCACTCCTCACTCCTCGCTCCTCGTTCCTAAACAAGGACGTCCTCGCCTCCCCGCTGCACGACGATCTCTTCGGCGTCCTCGAGCCGTCGAACGATGTTCACGATCCGCTGCTGGGCCTCTTCGACCTGGCGCAGGCGGACGGGTCCTCCGATCTCCATCTCTTCGCGCAGCGCCTGCGCCGCGCGAGTCGACTGATTGCGGAAGATCCGCTCCTGGAGCTCCTCGCTGGTCCCGCGCATGGCCAGCGACAGGTCCTTGCTGTCGACCTCGCGCAACACGCGCTGCAGCGAGCGATCGTCGAGACGAACCAGATCGTCGAAGACGAACATCAGCTTGCGGACTTCGGCCGCCAGTTCAGAGTTGGCATCGTCGAGGTACTCGAGAATCTGCTTTTCTGTGCCGCGATCGACGGTCGTGAGCATGTTGACCAGAAACTGTGTGCCACCCGTCGACGTGAAGTCGCGGCTGATGACGGAGCTGAGCTTGCGCTTCAGCACTTCCTCGACCTGCTCGACCACCTCAGGTGGCGTGCGGTCCATCGTGGCGATGCGCAGGGCGACCTCGCTGCGCAACTCCGGCGCGAGGTGCGTCATGGTCTGCGCGGCTTGCGTTGCTTGCAGGTGCGACAGGATCAAAGCGATGGTCTGTGGGTGCTCGCTGCCGATGAACTGGGCGAGCTGCGACGGATCTGAGTCGCGGGCGAAGCCGAAGCGCTGCGGACGGCGCGAGGCGGCCATGCGCTCGATCACATCCTGAGCCTTCTCCTTGCCGAGCGCGCGGACGAGCATGTCGCGAGCGTAGTCCGCACCACCGGAGGTGATGAAGTCGCGCGCGACGGCCATGTGGTAGCACTCTTCGAGGACCTGACCTTTGGTCTCCTCGCTGATCTTTTCGAGCTGGAAGATTTCGAACGTCAGTGTCTCGATGTCGCTCTCCTTGAAGTGCTTGAGCACTTCCGAGGAGACCTCAGCGCCGAGTGCGATGAGCAGGGCGGCCGCTTTGGCGCGTCCTTTGAGACCTCTTTGACCGATCAGAGTCGCCATCAGTTGCTTTCTTCTGAGAAGGTGAAAATCAGGGTGGTCATTTAGTTACGGCGGTCCTCGTCCATCCAGGTCTGGATGAGCTGGGCCAGTGTTGCTGGGTTGGTCTTGCCGAGCGTCTGGATCTGCTCGCGGATGTAGACCTTCTGAGGGTCTTCCGCGATCGGCTGTGCATTCGGGACGAACGGCTTGTTCGGGCGGGCAAGCATGACTGGCTGCGCCTCAGGAGCGGCCCTGGCGGGTTGTGCAAGAGCCGCGGCCTGTGCGGCGACGGCCGCCTCAGCCGTGCCGCTGGTCTTGTCCTTCTTGCGCTTGCCCCGCGAGAGGACGAAGAAGAGCACGATGACCATCAACAACGGGCCGAGCGCGAGCACGCCGAGGCGGGCATACGACATGACCTGGTCCTTCTGGGCTGCATCGGCCATCGCAGCCTGAGTGGACTGCAGCTCCTCGCGGTTGAATGCCAGCGACGTCACGGTCAGGACGTCGCCGCGCGCGGCATCGATCCCGGCGGCGGCGTTAACCGCGTTCTGCACGTTCTGGATCAGCGCGGCGTTTGGATTGTTCGGATCGTCGTCGAGCATGACTGACACGCTCAGGCGCTTGATCGCGCCCGGGGCGCGCACGATCTTCTGAATCGACTTGTTCAGCTCGTAGGTGGTGTCGCGCTCGGTCTTGGTCGTCGAGGCACCGCTCCCGGCGCCCGCACCCTGGTACGTCGGCACGGTGCCGTTGTTGGCCTGCGTGCCCGGCACGCCACCCGCACCCGCGGCGCCGTTGGTCGTGGTCTCGCTGATCTCGTGGTTGGTGCGAACCGGCGTCTGCGTCGGATCGCCCGGCATGTAGGACTCATTGGTCTGCTCGATCTGGTCCCAGTCCATCGTCGCGCTGACGCGGACGGCGGCCTTGCCACCGCCGAGTACGCGATCGAGGAGCGCCTGGAGGTCGCGCTCGACGGTCGCTTCATAGCCGCGCTGCTGATCGAGCTGCTTGTTGCTCAGACCCGTGAGCGGACTGTTGTCGTCGCCGTTCAGCATGTTGCCATTGACATCGACGATGATCAGGTTCTGCGGCTTGAGGCCTTCGACGCCGCTCGCAACCAGATTGGCGATGGAGCGCGTCTGGGCGGCGTCGAAACGCTTGCCCGGCTTGAGCTTCAGGATGACCGAAGCGGTCGTATCCTTCTGCTGGGTGATGAACAGTGACGGCTGCGGCAGCACGAGGTGCACGCGCGCCGAGTCGACCGCGTCGAGGCGGCCGATCGATCGGGCGAGCTCACTTTCGAGGGCACGCTGGTAGTTGACTTTCTGGGTGAACTCGGTCTGGCCGAACGAATTCTGATCGAAGAGCTCGAAACCAGAGCCGGCCGTCGGCTTACCGCCGAGACCAGCGCCGGCGAGCGCCAGGCGGGCTTCCTGAACCTGTCCGCTCGGGACACGGACGGTGCCACCGTCTGCGAGCTCGTACGGGATCTTGGCTGTCTTAAGCTTCTCCACAACCATCGCCTCGTCTTCGGCACTCAGCCCTGAGAACGCGATGGCCGAATCAGGCGTGCGCCCGACCGTGCTTACGACAAAGAAAAGACCGACCGCGGCTGCCAGGATGACGGCAAGGCCGACGCGCTGAACGCGGCTAAGGCCACCCCACACGCGCAGGACCGGTTGGAGAACAGGGTTCAGGGCGTCCATAGCTCAGTTAGACGCTCATCCGCATGATTTCCTGGTAGGCATCTACCAGTTTGTTGCGGACCTGCAGGGCCATCGAGAAGCCGAGGCTGGCCTGCTCGGTGTTGAGCATGACCTCATGAATGTCGATCGGTTCGCCTGCTGCGAGCTTCATCGCCGAGGTATCAGCCTGCTGGCCGAGCTGGCCCAGCGCGCCGACGGCCTGCTTGAGGGCGGCGCCGAAATCGGCACCAGCAGCCTCGCCGCTCTTGACAGGCGTCGCGGTGGGCTTGAGGGGGGAGAGTCCACCGAGGACTCCGCCGACGTTCATAGGCATCTTCGAGCAGCTCCTCTAGTTAGGCCCGACCGAGATCGATCGAGCGCTGAGCCATTTGCTTGATCGAGGTCAACACCGTCACGTTCGCCTCATAGGCGCGGCTGGCCGACAACATGTCGGTCATCTCGGTCGTGGTGTCGACGTTCGGGTAGGCGACCATGCCCGTAGTCGGATCGGCATCCGGGTGGGCGGGGTCGTACACCTCACGGGCAGGCGCTTCGTCGCGCACGATGGCCGCGACTTGCAGACCACCGCCGGCCGCGCCAGGCGCTTGGGCGAGAGGCTCGAAGACGACCTGCTGTCGCTGGTAGGGCTGACGCTGGCCGTTCACGCGCGTCGTGTCTGCGTTGGCGATGTTGCCCGCGATGACATCCATTCGCAGTCGCTGCGCGGTGAGCGCCGACCCTGAGATGCGCATACTGCTGAAGAGACCCATGCCTGCCCGTTGCCTCCGAGTGATTGCGCGGAGTGTGCGTCAGGTAGGGGCTATTTCATTAGGGATAACCGGCCCGATCCGGCTGGGCGGAAGTACTGGTTTCTCGGGTCCTTGGCTCAGGCGTCGATGTGCGCCGAGCACGCCAACACGCGCACGCCCTGCAGGGCGGAAAGTTGCAGCGCGTCGCGCAGCGGAACGCCCTCGATCATGCTGACTCCCCTGGAAGGGTCCTACAGACGAAGCGCGGCAACATTAGCACAAGGTGCCATGCCAGGCTGACCGCGGTAGGCTACTCTGCCACAGGTCCGAGAGCATGGCGGGTCCTCTGCACGCGCAGGTGATCAGCGCCGCGATCGCGCCGTACCTGACGGGCACGGGCGCAACGGGGCGTGTACACAGCGTTTTCCGGGCGGCGTTGAATGTTGAATTCGACGACGAGCTACTGACGTTCGCCACACCGAGCACGGGCGCGCTGCCGAATGGGGTGGTGCTCGACAGCGCGGTGAACCTGCTGGAGATTGGCGTACTGCCTGGGTCATCCGTCTGGTCTGACGGTCGCGCCGTGCACGCCACGAATGTCACGGTCGAACTTGACGGTGCGGAGCTCTGGACGCCGCGGCTCGAGCCCGGCGGGCCATGGCCAGCCCTGGAGGACATGCGCGGACCGCTCGTACGTGCGCTGGCACGACGCAGTCCACCCGGTGGGTTCTCGCCGCTGCTGGAGCATCTGGCCGACGCGTCGAGCCGCGCCACGCTGCGAACGCCAGCGGCGCAGGCCTATCCGTCAATTTCCGACCTCGTGCGGTCCGTTCGCGCCAATGACCTCCTCGGCGCGCTGGATGGGGCGCGGCGGCTGATTGGCCTTGGCGACGGGCTCACTCCCTCCGGTGACGATTTCCTGATCGGCTGCGCGGCCGCGTTGCGCGCACTCGACCACCCGTTGCAGGCCGCCTTCGCATCGGGGTGCCGCGACCTCGCTCGAGATCGGACGACGAGCGTGGCCGAGATGTTCTACCGCTTCGCGGCACGCGGGGAGTTCAGCGCACGAATCCATAGCCTGATCGGCAGCCTGCGTGAGCCGGCGCACGAACTGACCGGCGCCTTCGACCTGGCCCTGGGCTGGGGCGCAAGCTCGGGCGCGGACTGCCTGCTCGGCCTCCTGCTCGGCGGCAAGGGTGCTCGACGGCCTACAGTGGCGGAGGTTCCATGACGATCGCCGAGCCCGCTCCCGACACGCTCGCCGCGGTAGAAGGGCACGTACTCCGGAACACGTATCGCGATTCGGTCGAGCTGATGCGCGTCGCGGCCGAGCTGGAGCGATTGCCGGATATCCAGCGTGCCGCTCTCGTCATGGGCACACCAGCCAATCGGGCCATCCTCGAGGAGGCGGGCCTGCTGTTTCGCGCCGCGCGCGACGCGGGGCCAAACGATCTGGTCATCGCGGCGGGCGGAGTTTCCGAGGTTGCCGTGGCGACCGCACTGGAGCGCGCGCGGACGCTGTTGACCAGCCAGCCGACGAGCAGCGCGCCTGGAGCATCGGATTTGCCGGCTCCACGAACGATCGCCGAAGGCCTGGCGGAACAGCCAACCTCGAGGCTGGCGATGATCTCGCTCACAATCACGAAGGTAAGAATGAAGGCTAATACCAGTACTAGTAGGCGCATCATCGACGCGTTACGTGCAGGCGTTCCTCCAGGCCTGCAGCGTTGTAGATAGCCATACTGATAGTGCCATCGCTGTCAACGCCGAGGACAGTAAACGCGGTGGTTACCTCGTTCTCAGAGCGTCGGAAAGCGCCACCGCTTATCCTCTTCACTAGGAGCACAACATGTTCCACAATGAGTACGAGATTGATGTATGGGCCGACACATTGGCCCATACAAAGTACGGTTCGTGGGCCCAACTACTGCGCGCACGGTGCGACCGTGTTGCAGCTAGATTGGCGGCCGCCAGCGAACGGCGACCGCGAGTTGGGTCTGCTCCTGGCGCGACTCGAGGACGACCCGGACGATCCGATTGGTGCGCAAGTCGCCGAGGCAAATGCGACAGCACTGAGCCGCTTGCTCGCGGCGCGGCCGCTGCTCGTCGACGTGCGACCGGCGCGCGAGGTCGTGCCTGATCTCGGTGAACGGCTGTTGCTGCACGCTGGACCACCGATCGATTGGCGAGACATGTGTGGCCCGATGCGCGGTGGCGCGATCGGGGCGATGCTGTTCGAAGGTTGGGCAGCGGACGTCGACCAGGCCCAGGCGCTTGCTGACTCGGGCGCCGTCCGCTTCGCGCCGTGCCATCACCTTGGCGCGGCCGGACCTATGGTGGGACTGCTCTCACCATCAATGCCCGTGGTAGTGGTGCAGAACGACGATCGACCTGGCAACCGCGCCTTCGCCACGTTGAATGAAGGCCTGGGCAAGGTCCTGCGGTTCGGCGCGTATGACCCGTCGGTGCTGGAGCGGCTGCGCTGGATGGCGAGCGTGCTGGGGCCGAGTCTGTCAACGGCGCTACAGAAGTCAGGGCCGATCGATCTGAAAGTGTTGATCGGCCAGGCACTCCAGATGGGTGACGAGTGCCACAACCGAAACGTGGCCGCGACGTCGCTCCTGGCGCGGCTCCTTGCCCCAGCACTGGTGCGTCACGTCGAGCCTGCCAGCGCAGCGGCGGTCCTCGATTTTCTGCTCGATAACAACCACTTCTTCCTGAATGTGTCGATGGCTGCTTGCAAGGCCGGTCTGGATGCCGCGCACGGCATCGCGGGCTCGACGATGGTCACAGCCATGGCGCGCAACGGCGTCGAGTTCGGTATCCGCATCAGTGGCGCGGCCAACACGTGGTTCACGGCGCCCTCGACGGTGCCTGACGGTCTTTACTTCGCCGGCTATGGGCCCGAGCACGCAAACCCGGACCTAGGCGACAGCGCGATCACGGAAACCGCGGGCATCGGTGGCTTTGCGATGGCCGCGGCGCCGGCCATCGTGCGCTTTGTCGGCGGCGACGCCGCCGACGCAGCCCGCTACACGCGTGAGATGGGTCGCATCACCCTGGCGCGCAATGCCGACTATGCACTGCCCAGCCTGGGGTTCGCCGGCACGCCAACCGGTATTGACGTGCGGCGCGTGGTCGAAAGTGGCACCGCGCCCGTCATCAACACGGGGATTGCCCATCGCCAGCCAGGCATCGGCCAGATCGGCGCGGGCATTGCGCGCGCGCCGCTGGCGTGCTTCAACGACGGGCTGCGCGCGTTGGCCGCGCGGCTGGGGATCAGCTAACGATGCAGCGCAGTGCCCTCATCGCCGTCGGCGGCAACGCGCTGATTGCCGAGGGCGAGCAGGGCACGATCCAGGAGCAGTTCGGCAACGCGCGCGCAATATCACGACAAATTGCAGCCCTGGTCGACGACGGCTGGCGCGTCGTCGTTACGCATGGCAATGGACCCCAGGTCGGCTTCATCCTGCTGCGCTCCGAGATGTTCAAGGGCGAGCCGTTCATTCCCAAGTTATCGCTGGACGTCTGTGTCGCCGATTCGCAAGGCGGCATTGGCTACATCGTCGCCAACAGTCTGCTCAACGAGCTTGGACCCGGTCGGGTGGCGTGCCTGCTCACACAAACCGTGGTCGATACCGACGACCCAGCGTTCCACCACCCGACCAAGCCGATCGGTCCAGCATTCACGGCCGCGGAGGCAGACGAGCGGAAACGCGTGGATGGCTGGACGATGGTCGAGGACGCCGGTCGAGGCTATCGGCGTGTCGTGCCGTCGCCGCGGCCAGTGCGCATCGTCGAAACGCCCGCCGTCCGGGCGCTGCTCGAGGCAGGCATGGTGGTCGTCGCCGCGGGTGGCGGCGGCATTCCCGTGATCGAAGACGGTGCAGGGGTGTACCGCGGAGTCGAGGCGGTTATCGACAAGGACCTCGCCTCCGCCTATCTCGCCGCCAGCCTGGGGTTGCCGTTACTGGTCATCTCGACGGGCGTAGAGCGCGTCGCGGTGCACTATCGTCGCCCCGACCAGCGTGACCTGGATCGGGTCAGCCTGGCCGAGGTACGTGGTCATCTCGCGGCCGGGGAGTTCCCTGAAGGCAGCATGGGCCCGAAGATCCGAGCCGCCATCGAGTTCCTGGAACAAGGGGGTGACGAAGTCATCATCACGTCCGTGGCCTGCCTGCAGGCCGCCATTGCCGGCCAGGCTGGCACCCACATCACGCGCGACGACTGAAGGAGGGACAGCATGCCACGGGTTACGGCGGAGCCGTACGAATTCGAATTCGAGCCTCGCTCCACCGCGCTGCTGGTCATCGACATGCAGCGCGACTTCGTCGACCCGGGCGGCTTTGGCGAAGCGCTCGGCAATGACGTATCACTCCTGCGACGAGCCGTTGGGCCGACGCGGCGTGTGCTCGACGTAGCGCGGGCAACCGGGCTGTTCGTGGTCCACACGCGCGAGGGCCATCGCCCTGACCTGTCGGACTGTCCGCCGGCCAAGCGCGCCCGCGGTCGTTTGCGCACGGGCATCGGCGATCAGGGACCGATGGGCCGCATCCTGGTGCGGGGCGAGTACGGCCACGACATCGTCGACGAACTCAAGCCCGGGCCGGGCGAGCCGGTTGTGGATAAGCCCGGCAAAGGCTCGTTCTACGCCACCGATCTCGAGTTGATCCTGCGCGACCGCGGCATCAAGAGCCTGCTCGTAACGGGCGTCACTGCCGAGGTGTGCGTGCAGACCACCGTCCGCGAGGCCAACGACCGCGGCTTCGAGTGTCTGGTCCTGGCCGATTGCATCGCGTCGTATTTCCCAGCGTTCTACGAGATGACGCTGCAGATGGTGAAAGCGCAGGGTGGCATCTTCGGCTGGGTCAGCACGTCTCAAGCGCTGCTGGCCAGTCTCGTCGAGTCGACCGTTCCCGCCAGCACGGCGACGGCCTGAAGGGAGGCATACCGATATGGCAATCGATGCCCAGGTCAGCCGAATGCGAGGCCAGAACATCCCGCTCTGGGTACCCGGCGACTGGAATGCATTCTTTGGTCTATTCACCAACGTCATTCTGAACGTGCTGGTGCTGACCGGCCTCGTGCTCGGGGTGGTCAAGTTGCCCGACGACATCGTCTTCGGCCGCATCCTGCCCGCGTTGGGTATCGCACTGCCCCTTGGCAACCTGTGGTACGCCTACCTCGCCTATAAGCTCGCGCAGCGGGAGGGGCGCACGGACGTCGCGGCCATGCCTTACGGCCCGAGCGTGCCGCACATGTTCATCGTGGTCTTCGGCGTGATGCTGCCGATCTACCTGCAGACCAACGATCCGATCCGCGCCTGGCAGGCGGGGCTCGCATGGTGCTTCATCATCGGTCTGATCATCATCGTCGGCGCATTTGTCGGCCCGACGATTCGCAAGTACACGCCGCGCGCCGCGATGCTGGGCACGCTGGCTGGCATCTCCATCGCGTTCATCTCGCTCCGACCTGCG
>WNFV01010169.1_pt1 | contig 12388 bp, 13 predicted proteins | sample 5400101 | NCBI WGS metagenome assembly WNFV01 (sample SAMN13153361, study PRJNA577476) | soil metagenome | isolation source: 115 cm soil or saprolite under grassland replicate 1 | place: USA:California | collected 2016-06-15
TCCCTGGTGCAAACGTCGTACGAGGAGATGTCCCAGAGACTGATCCGTAGAGTTCCCCACCCGGACCGCGAAGGCATTCAGACGATCATCGATCAACTCGCCAAGACCCGCCCGCAAATGAAAAATCTCAACGCCGGCGACTTCATCGATCCGTCGATTATAAAAGAAATCGATGATAGCGGCTTCGTTAAAAAGTTGTATGGAAATTAGTGGCACAGGTCCTGAGGAGTAACTTAACGACGACCCTCGGCTCTAAGCCGCGGGTTTCTGAATTCGTCGACCGGAAGTCGACTCTTGTTGCTGTCATTCCGGCGGAATCCAGGCGGTTTTGAGCTCGAACTCAAATCGAACCTGGATGCCGGCGTTCGCCGGCATGACAAACTTTCTCTTCGCCTGAAGGCAAGGGATTTCAACCATCCCCGAGGGAGACATTAAATATGATCATCGATGCCGATGCTCACGTAGAAGAATCCGAGGCGATGTTCGATCGGTTGGACAAAGAATTCCGGCCGCGCCGGCCGCTGCCGGTACGTTTTGACACGGATACTGTTTACGGAAAATACAACGCCGTATGGCTTATCGACGGCGAAACGTATCCGAAACTTGTCGGCAAAGGCGGAACCATCTTTCGCACGCCGACGCTGATGGAAGCCGCGTCGTTGAAACGTGAAAGCATCGGGGCGCAGGAATTGACCGATGTCGCTGCGCGGATTCGCGACATGGACAAAGTTAAGATCGATATGCAGGTGGTCTTCCCAAGCCTATTTTTGACGACGACGACCGAAGATCTTCGCTTGGAAGCGGCGCTACTGCGAGCGTACAACAGTTTCTTGGGAGAATGCAGCGCTGCATCGAAAGGAAGAATACGGTTCGGCGCCTTGGTGCCGATTCGTGATATCGCCGAATCGATCAAGGAAATCAAAAGGGCGTCCAAGATCGGTGCTGCCGCCGTTATGTTGCACGGCATGGCCTGGGACAAGCTGCTCGGCGATGAAAGCCTGTTACCATTCTATCAAGCCGCGGCTGATTTGAATCTGCCGATCTGCGTGCATCTTGGCTGGGGCTGCCCGTCGCTGACCGATATCTTCGACGCATCGACGAATTTCTACAGTGCGATCCTGCCTGTGGTCATGGGATTTAACAGCATCATGAGCTCGGCGGCGTTCGAGAAGATTCCCAATCTGCGCTTCGGATTTTTGGAATCGGGCGCTGCCTGGATTCCTTTCTTAATTAAACAAGTGCGGCGCGATAACGCCAGACAAAAAAAAGCCAAAGATCCGATCGAATATTTCAAAACCGGTCGAGTATTCGTCACCGCCGAAGCCGATGAAGACCTGAACGTCATTGCCCAGATCGTCGGGGAAGATTCTTTCGTGCTCGGCTCGGACTATCCGCACGGCGATCCCTCGCGCCAAGAGGACATGGTCGTAGAATTTCGCGAGCGAACCGATCTGTCGCAACGCATGGTTGAAAAAATGTTGTCCGACAATCCGCGGAGGCTGTACGGTCTATGAAATCGATGGAGCTGGCAGCCGCGCGTGGTAGGGCGTTACGGACTCGCATCCTTCACAATGCTCGCGTCGATGATCGATTCCGGAGTCAACTTACTCGCGTCGGGATAGGTTCTCGCCAGTTCTTGAAGTATCGTTTCGATGCCTTTGACCGGCGGGTAGGGAAGATCGGGAAGAATTCTTAACTGCTGCTCCAATGCTAGGTCGGTGAATTGCGTATCTTCGGCGCGCACGGACTTTTCCAATACCTTCTTCGAAAACTCACGGTCGTTTTGTCTTTGCTTGCCTCTCCGGATGGACAGAAGTGACGAGAACCACGGCGGTGAGCAGGCTTATCGTCAGGTAGAGGTAGTTAGGGTTTTTATTCATTGGGGGTTGGGAACCGGTTAAATTTTGCTTCTTACATGCAGCCTGCCCGGAAAAACGCGGAATGTGCTTCGAGTGCCTCAGCACGAACGGTAAGGCCATGAGAAAGCGGCCAGGCCCGGATAACTAAATAAACTCCGTCGTCTTTCAATATTTCAAGGCGTGACACCTATTCTCCCACTTTTTGATTCCATCTTCCCATCAGATTCTATAAATGATTAGGTCGTGGCCCTGCAAGCTACGGGACTTGGACCTAATGAAAGAGATCTAATCGTTGAATACGCCGGAGTCCAAGAATTACGTTTACGTTCGCGAACGCGCTGCGATGGACGTGCTGATCGGGCGCATTGACGCGACTGAAAGGGTCGCGGTGGACACCGAGGCTGATAGTCTCGCTGGGAGAGGAACACTACCTCGTCGACCCTTTTGCAGGGCTGGACCTGAGCGGATTCTTGGAAGCGTTGGCCGTGAAGCCGCTGATTCTGCACGGAGGCGACTACGATCTACGGATGATGCGAGCGTCTCTGGGTTTCAGAGCGCGCCGTGAAGTTTTCGACACCATGATTGCGGCGCAATTACTCGGCATCGAGCAGATCGGGCTGGCTGCGCTCATCGAGCGATTCTTGGGTGTCACGATTGAAAAAGCAGGGCAGAAGTCCGACTGGTCGCGCCGACCGCTGAGCGCGAAGCAACTCAGCTACGCGGTCAACGACACGCGTTTTCTCGAGCCGCTCGCCGGTTGTTTGGCTCGCGAGCTGAGCGAACGGGGCCGGCTCGAGTGGCACGTGCAAAGCTGCCGAGCGATGGTGGAGTCGACCGGCCGTGATAAGTCACGCGATCCCGAGGATGCTTGGCGGATCAGCGGGGCCGGGTGGCTGACCCGCCGCCAACTGGCCTATCTGCGAGAACTCTGGCATTGGCGCGATGAGCACGCCAGGCGCGCGAACCAGCCGCCTTTCAAGGTCTTGGGCAATCAACAAATATTGGAACTCATCACCTGGGCGGAGTCTCACCCTAGCGCGCCGCTGCAACAAGGACCCAAGTTGCCTCGACACATTCGCGGCTCATTGCTGACTACACTCGAGAAGGCGCTTGCGCGGGCGGCTGGGATGTCCCAATCGCAGTTGCCGGAGCTGAGACGACGCGAACGACGCGAGCCTCCAAGCGCCGAGTGCTTGAAACGGATCGACACGCTACGTGGTGCATGCGCGCGCATCGCCAAAGAGCTGGGGATCGCCGCTTCGACTTTGGCGCCTAAAGCCGCGCTCGAGTCCATCGCCTGGAGCCGGCCTCGGACCGTCGATGAGATTATGGAAAGCGGAGGACGGTTGCGCTGGCAGGCTGAACTTCTGCACGGGCACATGGATGGGGCTGAATGAGTCGGGACGGTTCCGGTCGTTCCAAATGTTCAAAACGTTCCAAACGTTTAAGAATAGATGGGCGCGACCGGCTCAAGACTTTCGCGTCTAAGCGAATTGCGATGGGTATTCTCGGTACATCGTCTACGGTAGGAAGTCCGACCCGACGCGCGCGCTAGAGCTGCGCCTCGGAAGGCGCGGGAATATCGGAAAAGTTAATCTTCGTCGACTTTATACCTCTATCCTTCTTTTCGGCTCGCTCGCCGCGCACTGATGATCTGCGTGACTTCTTCATCCGCTTGGCTCCTTGACGACGATGGGATCAGCGTTTATTGGCTTGGGTTACGAACTCACCTAGCTCGCGGTTGAACCGCGGTGCGGCTTCCCAAAACGGCATGTGGCCGACGCCTTCGTAAAGAGAAGACTGCGCATGGGAAATAACTCTCCTAGTGTAGTGGGCCATGGGCACGAGTGCCATGCGGTCTTCCACACCGTGGCTGACCAGCACCGGCACGGTGACCTTTCTGAGCGCATCTTCGTAGGGCGCGGGCCGGCCCAAGAGATGGCCGCGGATCTGCGCCGGCACGATCATGTTATAGGCGAGCATGGTTTGAAGCTCGTGCGCGGCAGGGTCTGGGCCGTGCATTGTGTCAGAAACGATTGCGTGTTCTCAATATTTTCCGCCAGACTTTCCGACGCCATCTTCAACACGGCGGGCGTCGCCGGGCCGAGGGTCTCCCGATCGACTTTGGTGAACGCTCCGACGAAGTTGATACCGGCGATATTTTTATCGCCGTATTCCATCAGATATTCGGCGACAATCCGGCCGCCATAGGACCAGCCGACCAACACGGGCTTTTTGAGCTTCGCCGATTCCATCACAGCTTTCAGTTCATCGGCCCAACGGTTGCGGTCGCGGTAAAAGACCCCGTCCAGAGGTTTGTCCGAGCCGCCGTGGCCGCGAATGTCGTAGGTGATCACGCGAAACGATTTCGCAAGCTCGCTGCCGAACTGACGCGACCAGGCGAGATGGCTTTGTGAGAAGCCGTGGATGAACAGAATCTCGAGTCCCTCGGAGCTACCCCATTCTTGCGCGGCGATCGACACGCCGTCCGGCGCTTGAACTTTGAAAGGTTTAGATTGTGGCGCCACTGTCGATTGATATTTGGCTTGTGGAGACAGAAACGATGCGATAAAAATTTTTGCGGTGATTCTGTCCTTTTGATTGAGTCGCCTCATATCCCATAAAACTTCTTCGGATTGTCGCACAAAATCTTTTCCAAGAGACTCGGCGGCACATCTTCGCGCGCTCTCATCTGCGTCACCAGCTGCGCCTGTTCCGCGGGGTCGTTGTGACCGTAATCGGAGCCGGTGAGTAAGTGGCCTTTGCCGGTGTATTTGATTAGGTAGGGAATATCCTCGTCCACCTCGCAGGCGACGAAGAAACGGCAGTCGTCGAAAAGGTCGGCAGGGGATTGCCATGATGACTTCCAGCGTTTGGTGTTGTCGCGCCGTAGCTTGTGGATCAAGTACGGTATCCAACTCGCGGAGGCTTCGATGAAGCCAAAGCGCAGTTTCGGAAACATGTCCGGAATCTGATTCAGCACGAGATCGCGAAACGCGTGCAGGGGCGGGAAGCCGGAGTGAGACCATTGTCGATTGCGTTCGAGGTCGAACAGCGCGGTGACAGCCGGCGTCGCGGAGCCCGTGTGAATGCAGATCGGTAGATCGAGCTCCATCGCCGTTTGATACACCGGGAAAAAGTACGGGTTGTCCAATGTCAAGTTGCCTTCCATGCCGCGGAAGAATACCCCGACGGCGCCGTTTTGCTTGGCCCACTTCAACTCCTTCACCGATTCCTCGATGCAGCGCAGCGGCGGGATCGCCACCCAGTGTATGCGGTCGTGACTCTGCGCGCAGGCTTGCGCCATGAAGCGGTTATAGGCGCGGCTCAACGCTACGTCGAGCTCGGCGTCGTCGGTGAGGTAGATAAGGAACAAGGTCGGGTAAACGACTTGAGCGGCGATGCCGCCGCGATCCATATCGGCGAGCCGGGCCGCGACGTCGGTCAGCTCTCTGCACGCGACCTGAATGTCTTTTCTGTTCGACTGGATCTTCGATGCCGACGGGGTGACGAGACGGAACCCGCCTTTGCCGACCGGCTTGGGAAAAATGTTGCCGTCGATGAGCCAGGTCGCATTCCAGCCGCCGTATAAAGTGTCGTCCGGCAGAGACAGCAAAACCGGCCGGCGCGGATACATCTTCTCGTCGACCATCTGCCACATGGCTTCCGATTCGGCGATATGGGTATCGGCATCGATGATGGGTTGCATAATTGTAATCCTTTCATTTGAAAGCCTAGTTCTATCATACGTCTGCTGTGCGCTCAGGGGCTTTCTTCCCCCTTCGAAAGGGGAAGCACCCCCTCTTCAATTCTCCCCCGTCGAGGGGGAGAAGGTGAAGGATGAAAACCCCGGCTTGGACGTAATATCAAGACTGACTCCGACGTTACGGCAGAAAACTCAAATCCACCAGCTGCGAGATCGTAAGACTTTTCGCCTTAGGATTGTCCTTCGCTATGTCGTCGAGCGCGAGTTGCATCCCTTTGATCGTCGGCTTGGCGTCGTCGGGGAGCGCGCGGACGCGCTGGTTGTAGTCGAATTCGCCGATCGCCCGATCGTTGATGCGCAACTTTTCCATAGTTTTTCGAACGGCGACTTCTTTTTGACTTTTGTAATAGCGAATACCTTCCGAATACGCTTTCATGAAGCGGCGCACGACGTCGGCGCGCTTTGAGCAAATCATCGCGCGCGATGACCGCGACCTGTTGGTATTCGATGTCCTTCTCGATGAAGTCCAGCAGCAAGTTGAGACCGCTTTTTTGCGCGATTTGCACGAGACCGAGGGTGAGAACGGCGGCATCGATGCTGCCTGCTTGGAGCGCCGTGAGCCGCGTCGCGGCGCCGCCGACTTGGGTGATGCTGACGTCGGTTTTCGGGTTCAAGGCAAATTGTGCCAGAGCTAGTTTTACCGCGAAGTCATCCGTGCTGCCGAAGCGGCTGATGCCGATTCTTTTGCCTTTGAGCTGCGCCGGCGTCTTGATATTGGCGAGAGAGACAAAGCCGTAGGGCAGGCGATTATTAACGCCGCCGATGATCTTGCCTTGGACGCCTTCCAGATAGGCGTAGATGAACGGAGTCCCGCCCGTGCACATGAAATCGAGACTTCGCCCGACCAGCGCTTGCATCGATAGCGTGCCGCCGGCAATGTAGATCACTTCGGCGTCCAGTTGATGCTGTTTAAGAATACCGGCGTCCTTGGCGATGCTGAAGAGCACTGATTCGGTGCTCGCCGGCGAGTTTGTGCCGATGCGCAGAGTCGTCAACTGCGCCGCAGCGACACGCGGTTCGATAAGAAGGAGCACGGCGACGAGGAATGCCCAAGCATAGCGCGTCGATGGAGAAAGGCGTTTCATTGTAAAAGTGATTCTCGCTGCGGTTACGACGCTAGAGCTAGAACAATTGTCCGGACGTGTCAACGAGAAATCGCCGGACGATCGGTTTGCAGCAAAGGGTGACTTTGCCTATATAGAAGCAACCAAGTTTCGCGCTTCTTAGGAGGATTAGGTTCATGGCGACGATCAAATTTCTCGATCCGAGAGTGACGATCAATCCCAAAGACCGGCCGCTGGTGCCGGGTCTGGATACGCTCGAAGGAAAAGTTATCGGCATCATCGATAACGGACAGGCCAATTCGACGACGATGTTTCAAGAGCTCGCGCAACTGGTGCAAGAAACATTTCATACCAAAGAAGTCTTGTTCAGGACCAAACCAACGCATATGCAGGGCGCGCCGAAACCAATCATGGAAGAAATCCTAAGCCGGTGTGACGCGGCGATCACCGGTCTAGGCGCTTGAGGGTCGTGCACGTCGTGGAGTGTCCACGACGCCATCGAATTGCAGAAGAAAGGAAAGCCAACGGTGACGCTCTGCCAGTCGATCTTCATGGAGCTGGCGCGCACCGAGGCGAAGTTTTTCGGCATCGCTAAATTACCTCTGGTCGAAGTCCCGCATCATCCGAGCGGCGGAGCGCTGCCCGGTGAGCATCGGGCGGATGCGGAGGGGGCGATTAGTTTGGTTAAGGAGCAGTTGACGCTAGGAGGGACTGCATCGAAGAAGGCGCAACTGGCGTGAGCCCCCACCTTTGTCCTCCCCCGAAACGGGGGAGGAAGTGAAAAAATGGGAGAAGAAGTTTGCGCGGCAATAGTTTCTCGGCGATCGCACTCTGAAATAATCGCTTCTTTCCTTCCCCCGTGTAAACGGGGGAAGGTTAGGATGGGGGTCAAGTGCGAGCAACAATCGCGCGGGCGAGAAAACTACGAAGCAATCTGACCGACGCTGAGAATTATCTCTGGCGTCATCTAAGGTTCCGGCAAATTTCTGGCCATAAGTTTCGCCGGCAGCGACTCGTGGGGCCGTATATCGTAGATTTTGTTTGTTTAGAAAAGAAACTGATCATCGAAGTCGACGGCGGACAACACGACGAAAATCAAGTCTGGGATGTTAAACGCGATACGTGGTTGCGTTCTCAAGGTTATGAGGTCTTGAGATTTTGGAACGACGAAGTTCTAACAAAAATTGATGGCGTCAAAGATGTGATATTTCAAAGCTTGTGCCCCCACCTTTGTCCTCCCCCGATTCGGGGGAGGAATGATTCGAAGACAACTCGACTAAGCTGTAAAAATTTTCAATAGCAATCATACGGGAGACTTAGTGAATGCCAACCCTTACCTCAAACCTCATCGAAGTCGAAGATAACTGGGAAGCGGTCAATGACTGGTTCTGCAAGGAAAAACTGAGCGACGGTTTGCCGATCGTGCCGCCGACGGCGGAGCGCGTTGAGCGAATGCTCGGCGCGACCGGGCGCGATCCGCAGGAAATCATCGGGCCGATACCGCCGAAGTGGGCGCCTTGCTCGATTGAGAAGATCGCGATCAACGCGGTCATGGCTGGATGCCTGCCCGAGTATCTGCCTGTGATCATTGCAGCAGTCGAAGCGATCTGTGAGCCGCGCTTCAATCTTTATGGCGTCCAGGCGACGACGGGTTACGTCGGTCCGGCATTGCTGCTCAACGGACCGATCAGAAAACAGCTCAACGTTAATTGTGATTCCGGTGTGTTCGGCCCCGGGTTTCGCTCCAACGCCACCATCGGCCGCGCCATGCGATTGATTTTAATTACCGTCGGCGGCGGCTATCCGGGCGACACCGATCGATCGACGTTTGGTTGGCCGGGGAAGTACACGATGTGCTTCGGCGAGAACCAGGAGAAAAGTCCGTGGGAGCCGTACCACGTTGAGTTCGGCTTTAAACCCGACGAAAGCGCCGTCACCGTGTTCGGCATCAACGGCTTTCTACCGATTCACACCGCCGGCAATCGCGGCGAACAGGCGCTCTCATCGTTAGCCGAAGTGATCAAAATGCATCACGGCGTGAGCCATCTCGACGTCGGCAGTTTCGGCGGCGGCACGCCGCTGATCGCGCTCGGCATCGAAGACGCGGAGATCATGGCGCGCGACGGCATTACCAAGAAGCGGGTCAAAGATTACTTGTGGGAGCATGCATCGCTCAAGTTCTCCGAAATTCCCGCGCGCCGCAAAGGGCACAAGAATGACGACGAGTTATTAAAAGACGCGCCGCACGTCACGCCGGACATGGTCGTCCACCTTTCATCGAAGCCGGAGGACATCATGGTCGTCGTGCTCGGCGGCAAGCACCGCCATTCCGTCTTCTTACCCATGTGGACGGGACGGAACACACTGTGCGTGATCAAGGGGATCGGGTGAGATCTCGAAGTGGAAAAGTGGAGTGATGGAGTGTTGGAGTAATGGAATGATGCGGGCGAGGATCGAGGATGGAGGATTGAGGATCGGTCGAGCCGCAGCGATTTTCATGCTTGCGTTTATGTTAGCGCCGCCTTGCGTGGCACAAGAGAAATTTCGCTTTGCGATCGGCGAGTCTTCGAAGACTTTGAGTTATGGTCCGCTTTGGGTTGCTGGGAAAATGGGTTTCTTTGACAAGGAAGGCTTGGAGGTGCCCATCGTCACCATGCGCGGATCGCCGTTGACGATTCAAGCGTTGACCGCGGATTCCATCTATGTTGCCAATGCGACGGTGGACACTCTCATCAGCGCTTATGAGCGGGGCGCGGATATCACTATGATTGGCGGCCTGATCAATGGCCTCGGTTTGAGTATGATCGGCGGCAAGCCGTACAAAACCTACGCCGATCTGCACGGCACGACCATCGGCACACAGACGCTAACCTCTGGCACTGGCTTCGCTCTGCGCCTGGTGTTGAAAGTTCACGGCATGGAATACCCGCGCGATTACAAGCTGCTCAACATCGGCGGCGCTGCCGACCGCTATCAGGCGTTAACTTCCGGGCAAATTTCGTCGGCGCCCGTCGGCGTGCCACTCGATCTCGTCGCCAAGCAACAGGGCTTCAACATCATCGGTTACTTCGCCGATGACCAGCCCAATTTTCAGTTCAACGTCTATATCGTCAAACGGTCGTGGGCCGAAAAAAATCGGCCGCGGGTCGTACGCTTCATGAAAGCGATGGTCTCGACGATGCGCTGGATGATGGACAATCCCGAGCCTGCCTGCGCGTATCTGTCGAAGGAAATGGCGATCAGCGTCGAGCACTGCCGTTATGCGTCCGACTACAACTGGAAAAGCCGAATCTGGGATCGGAACGCGGATCTTAACGTCGAAGGCGTGCGAATGCTGATCAAAATCACCGCGGAGCAAGGCATTCTCAAGGAGCCGTTGCCGCAACCGGCGAAGTACATCGATCAGAGTTTTCTCAAACAGGCGCTGGCGGAGTTGAATAAAAAGTAAGGGGTCAGCGGTAAATAGTAAGGAGATCAGATGTTTCAGCGCATCACTAGCGGATGTTTGATTTTTCTCTTCGGCGCTATTTGCCAATCGCAGCGAACAATGGCCCAGGATAAGGTTCGCATGGGGCTTAGCTCCGTGAGCGCTTTGCACAGCGCCACATGGGTGGCCGAGGAAAAGGGATTTTTCCGCAAGTACGGCATCGATACCGAAGTCATTGTCACCGGGCAGGGCGGCACCGCTGGCATCGGCGCGTTGCTGGCTAACGATATCCAGATGGTGAGCTCCGCGGGCGATGTCCTGGTCGCGGCGGCTTTGCGCGGCGGCGACACTGTGATGGTTGCGGGTGTGGTCAACAAGGGGCTGCAAAGAATCACAACCAAACCGGAGATAAGAACTCCCGCGGATTTGAAAGGTAAGCGGGTGGGAGTGACCCGCATCGGCGCGGTTTCCCATTCCGTCCTGCTCATGATGCTGCAGCGCTGGAAGATGACTGTAAACGATGTCCAGGTCATGCAGGTCGGCTCCTCGCCGAATATGCTGGTGAGCCTAGATAAAAACGGTATCGACGCGGCGGTGCTGACGATCCCGTCGATGTTCGTCGCCGAAGACCGCGGCTATCGGGTGTTACTCGATATGGCGGATACGGATATTTACTATCTTCATACGATGATCGCGACGACGCGCAGCTACATCAAGAACAATCGCGACAAGGTTTCGAGATTTCTCAAGGGCTATTTGGAAGGGCTTGCCTTTGTTAAGCAACACAAGAAAGAGAGCATCGACGTGGTCAAGAAAAAGCTCCGCATCGGTGCCGAGCAAGAACGGAACCTCGAACGGTCTATCGATCTCCTGAGCGCAAAATATTACGAACAGATACCGTATCCGTCGATGCGCGGTGTCGAGACGGTCCTCGGCTTCGTCGAAAAAGATAATCCTAAGGCAAAGAACGCCGATCCAAAATCATTTGTCGACGACAGTCTGCTGCGCGAAATCGATCAGAGCGGTTTTATAAAGACACTCTACCAGAAGTGATTGCAAACCGATCGGTCGACGCCGTTTCTGATCGTCAATGCGATCGCTTAGCGTCAAAACTTTTCTCGATACCGTTCTTCTTACTATTTTCCAACTCGCGAAGAAAATTCTCTCGTCGTGCTTGTGCGTTACTGTGGTCCCCCTGGTTCGTCGAGTTTCCCTGCTAAAAGCATCCTGCGATTCTACAGTGTTCAAGATTCGTCTATCCCGTCCGAACATGGTCAGGATTTATATAAATGGCATAGTTTCATCATGTTCCGTTAGCATTTTTCCTGCCTAGTCAAGCAAGCAATTAACGGCCAGCGCTGTCCCTTTTTGTCACAATCTAACGTTCCGTCGCCTCAGAACAAAATTTCCCTTCGACCGGGCATAACCGTTGCTACCTTTTAGCACGCGCTGGTGGCAAGCATTCGTCTCGCTGACCGGCACGTCATTTGTTGACAGATGTGCTCGATTTGGTCGTTTCGGCTTGGAGGGGCAGCTGTCATTCAGTCGAAGAATACTTTGCATATGTGCCAACAAAGTAAAGCAAGTGACATTCAGGGTCGATATTTATCTGGGGCGGGAGTAGCCGTGCCGGGCCAGGTCTAGTGTCTGCCGGCAAAATTTCTTGCTCTCGCGGGTGGTTCAAATGGGGGTGATTAAGAAGTATCGCTTCGGCCTTGCACCGAAATTCACCGGAGTTGTCGTTGCGGCCGTGCTCTCGACCGGAATTTTGGTCAGCGCGGCAACGTTCTATGAGAGCCACAACCGACTGCGCGAGCAAATTATTGCCAACAACGAGGCCAACGTTACCCTTGCCGCGGAGTTTGCTCGGAACTACGTCCGGCGTATTCAGGAAAGTGTCGAATTCCTCGCCAAAAGTTCGATTGTCACATACTCCGTTAGTAGTGGTGACTACAGTGAGGCCGAGCCGTTCTTGCGCGAGTTTCTCCGTATACACGCAGAAATAGACAACATCAGCCTACATGATGTCCGCGGAATCGTCCGCACCAGCGGCATCTCTTTGGCTGCTAGCAATCAAAGTCGCGGTGATCGCGAGTGGTTCAAACAGATCATCGAATCCGGTAAACCCTTGCGCGGGAACGCCGGAATCTCCGCAGCGACGCGACGTCCGGTAGTCCCATATGCGGTACCGGTCCTCAGTCACAAAGGCACTGTGCGAGGAGTGATTCTCGGTAGCATCTCATTAGCCACGCTCAATCAAACAATTACGCGG
>WNFV01017392.1_pt1 | contig 12388 bp, 16 predicted proteins | sample 5400101 | NCBI WGS metagenome assembly WNFV01 (sample SAMN13153361, study PRJNA577476) | soil metagenome | isolation source: 115 cm soil or saprolite under grassland replicate 1 | place: USA:California | collected 2016-06-15
ATCCCCGCAGCCGCCAGACTCATACGGGAACGGAAGATCAACCGCATCCCCATCGTGGATCGGGAAGGACACGTCATGGGCATCGTGGCCAGAGACGACATCATCGAGGCGGTGGCCCGAGTGTTCCGGGCCGGGGGGCTCGAAGCTGTCCGAGACGAGCGGCCGTCGACGGAGCCAGGCTAGAGTCCGGGGGTAGCGATGGACGTGGAGGCGGCCTCGACTGCACCGTGGCCAGGACCAGGAGACAGTGAGGGCCCGGTCAATCCGGAGGAATCTGCTGTCGTGCCAGCCCCGCAGGGGCCCGACGTTGGCGTTCGGACACACCAGTGGTCACTGGTCAGCTCCACGCCCTGGCCGGGGCCGGGTGACAGCGAGGGGCCGGTTTCCGGCGACTGACGGCAGGCCCCACTGGGTGGCATTGCGTCCCGGAGCGTGCGGGACCTGACGACGGAAGGGCGTGAGAAACTCCGATCGGCAAGGGGCCCAGCATCACGCTTCGAGAAGGGATGACGGGAAAGGAGGTCCGGAAGCTCCAAGAGAGGCTCCTGGACCTCGGGTACTTTCGATTGTTGGCGGGAGAGCGTCCTTGGCCTCCTGTGGCGTCCGGCGTAATTCCACGAGGGATACGCGGTGCGCGGTTCGCCGTCGGTTCCGTCGTTCCCGGCGAGCCATGGCTGCGTCAGGCTCACCATCGCGGCGATGGACCATCTCTTCCCGCGCATCGGGGTCGGCGACGCCGTGTATGTGTGCCGCTCCTGAAGTCCGGGCCATCGACAAACGAAGGTCCCAGGGATGGCGGGTCGGCCTACCCTCCCACGTCAAGAGGGCCCGCATCAGCATGAGGTTGTGACGGCTCTGGTTCTTGTACTGGTCGGCTCGGTCGCCGTGGTGTTGCTGGGCTTCGTGGCGTTGGCTCGTGCACGGGCCCGCCCGTTCGCGTCGGCGCCCGCCGAGGCTCCTCCAACCATGCTCGTGGAGCGGCGGGCCGTCGTGGTGCTGGATCTGGACCATGCTGGCTCCACCGGCCGGCCGGCGGAGCGCTTGGTCCACGAGATCGCGACTCGGATCTTCGCCTCGCTGCCAGATGCGCAAGAGGTCGAGGTCCGCGCACGAGATGGAAGCGTGCTCGGCCGCTCGACTCGGGTCGTCCCCCCGCCCCGCGAGATCTGGTTGCCGGAGTTCCTCCACGAGCCCCACCCGCGCCGACACCCGGGTCCCGACCTATGGGAGCACCTCGCCGAGGATGAACCCTTCCTCCTACCTCCCCGCGAGGGCCCAGCAGTCCAATCGCCAACTCCCGCGCCTCGGCCGGGGCCGCCGCGGGAGAGCGGGCGCCCCATCGTGGAGCGCTTCGATCTCGTCCCCGGCATCCGGTCCCGGGTGCGGAACCCGGACGACGCTCGGGATGTCGTCCGATCGATCCTCCAGGCCGGAGGCCTGGACGTGGAGGTCACGGACGACCTCCTTCAAGTGAACGAGCTGGCGATCGTGGTGGTGCGCATCGCTGACGGTGCGACGCATGAGGCCCTGAACCATGCCTATCTGCAAATCGCGGCCAGCGGATCGAAGCGCGGGCTGGTGATCTCTCTCGGCCATGTCGACGTGGACGAGATCCGACGCAGGGAGATGCTCGCCCCGCACGTGCTCCACACGGGGTTCGCGGGCGTGCAGCGGATGGCCGACGCGGTCGCTCTGGGCGCGGACCCGATTCGATTCGCAGTCGGCCCCGCGCTCGCCCCAGCTGCAAGCGGCCGCTCTTTGGAAGGCTTTCCTCCAGAGGAAGGGTCACGAGATTCAGGTGCCCGGCGTCTTCGGAGCGTCGTGGGTGGAACGGGGGGACGGACGGGGGAGGGGGCAGCATGAGGATCTGCAGGGACTGTGGCCGCAGGGAGAGGGTTCGCCGCGGGCTGTGCGCCCACTGCCGAGGGATGGCGCCGAAGCATCGGTCCGAGCCCGCGGCCGCGAGCCGGAGGGGCCCAGAGCGGCCGGATCTCGAGCCACTGCACAGCCCCGGCTGGGTGCCGAAGGGATAGCCACGTCGAGAGCGAAGTAGGCATTCACGCCGTGAGCCCGCAAGGGCTTCGGGGAGGTGGTTTCGATGGCCATTCACATGGACGATCTGAGACATCACCCTCACGTGAGGCAGTTCGGCCGGGCGGTCGCCATCGTGATCCTGGTCCTGCTCCTCGTGGTGCTGTTCATCGTCGTCACCGATCGCGAGGCGTCAGGCGCCGCGGGTTGTTCCCGCACTGGCTGTGGCTCCGGCTGGTCGATCGTTCCCAGTCCCAGCCCCGGGACAGCCCAGAATCTCCTGTTCGCGGTGACGGCCGCGTCGTCTGGAGCTCTGTGGGCGGTCGGGGACCGGGTCTCCCCGGAGAGCGCCCAGACGATCGCGCCACTCGCCGAACATTGGGACGGGACCGCCTTGACCGGGTGGACCATTCTGCGCAAGTACCAGAACCTGCTTCACGGCGTGTTCGTCCCGGCGCCGACCGTAGCGTGGGCGGTGGGCCACTTCGTGATCGACCTCGACGAGACCCTCCCGGTGATCGATCGCTACGACGGGACCACTTGGGCCCCGTTCCCCAAGCCACGGCTCCTCAATGGGGTCCTTTCCGGCATCGCCGGAGCCTCCGGGACCGACATCTGGGCCGTGGGCAGGCAGTTCGTCCAGGGCGAAGCGCAGACCATCGTGGAGCATTTCGACGGCGCGGCCTGGGCCCGCGTGCCGAGTCCATCCCCCGAAAGCACGTACCTCGACTTCGGCGCGATCGCGGTCTTGGCGCCGGACGACGTGTGGGCAGCGGGAGATTTCCAGGATTCGAACCTCGACTTCAGGACCCTCATCGAGCACTACGACGGGACGGCATGGACCATCGTCCCCAGCCCGAACGTAGGCTCCGGGGACAACCACCTCTCGGGGCTCGCCGCGCTCGGGCCGAGGAACGTCTGGGCGGTCGGCCGGGCGTTCGACGGGACCCGATTCCGGCCGATCGCGCTCCACTGGAACGGCACCGCGTGGAGGGCACGCTTGCTCCCAGTGGCCGGCACGGGCGACCACACGCTGAACGGCTTGGCTGCCGGGCCGGGACAGACCATGTGGGCCGTGGGGAGCTTCACTGATCCGAGCGGCGTTCAGCGGACGTTGACGGAGAGGTATAGCGGTGGGGTCTGGCGCGTGGTGGCCAGCCCGAACGCCAGTGAAGACGACAACGTCCTGAACGGGGTCGCTTTCACGACGGACGGAGATGTCTGGGCCGTCGGCAGTTCGAACGCCTATGCGAAGACGCTCACGCTGCAGCGCCCCGCGTAGCCAGCAAGCGATGAGCGGGAGGCCGTCCGCAAACCCCTGGGCAAGCTTGGCCGAAGGGCACTCGTCGGGCGGTCTCAATGGCCCTGCCGGTCGCATGGTCGCCGTGCCACGCTTTCCCTATAGGGGCCCGAGGAGGTCACCATGGACGAGAAGCGGATGGCTGTATTGAAGGCCAAGGCGGCCAAGGTGGGGCTGAGCGAGCGGGAGGCTTGCGAGCTGGGCCGGCTGTACGCCGAAGCGGAGGGAAAGCCGTACTCGGACGTTGCCGCGGAGCGGGAGAAGAGGGCGGCCGAGGATCGTGAAGACCGCGAGCGGAGAGCTCAGCGCCGTCGCAAGGGCCCGATCCGGCTCCTGCTCGGAACGCGGAGGCTCGAGATCGGGACGACGTCGGTCCCGGCGGAAGAGGCCGAACACGAGGAGTACGGTCCTCGAAGCGACCGGGAGAAGCGGAAGGCGGCTTGAGCCGAGCTCTCGAGCACCGATGGGCATCGTCGCCGAGTCACCGGCTCAGGAGCTCGTGGCCAACCTGACGCTGCGAGCCGCGGCGCCCTCCCTGACCTGGTGGCCGCTCGGATTCTCCATCCGGCCGGGAAGGTCCCGAGAATTCTCCGCGTCGTCCGCTTCCGACCGGCCGGAGGGCGAATCGCTGACCTGGAGCAGGTCGGGCTCCGCGGCACCGTGCCGGTGGACCCGGCCCACGAGGACTTCTTCAAGGTCGTGATCGAGGAACGAATCCGGCGGTCCCAGGACCCCAAGCTCCGACCGGCCGAACGCGATCGCCTGAAGGACTTCCTGAAGGTCCTGGCGAACTCCGCCAGCTACGGCGTGTATGCGGAGCTCAACCGCAAGGAGCTCCCCAAACGGTCCAGGGAGCGGGTCCGGGTGTTCGGTCTGGACTCCTTCGAATGGCCGGTCACAGCGCCAGAGCAGCCTGGAGCGTTCTTCTTCGCTCCGCTCGCCGCGGCGATCACCGCCGGGGGGCGCGGCTGCTACTGGCCCTGCTGGAGCACGAGGTCAGCTCCCTGGGAGGCCACTTCGCCGCCTGCGATACCGACAGCCTGTTCGTCTGCGCGACGGAGGACGGCCGGCCTCCCGACGGGCTTGAGCGCCTCCGATTCCTGTCCTGGGGGGAGGTCGAGACGATCAGGAGGAAGTTCGAACGGCTAAACCCATATGACCGGACAGCTGTCCCAGAGATCCTCAAAGCCGAGCACGGGGGCATGGAGTCGGAACTGTGGTTCTTCGGGGTGAGCAGCAAGCGATACGTGCTGTATCGCCCGAGAGAAGGAGGACCCGAAGTGGTCGACTTCCCGGAGGGCCGAGACGAGGAGCCCCTGAGCGATGACTTGCTCGACCTGGTGAAGCCATCGGAGCACGGGCTCGGGCATCTGCAGAACCCGATTGATCCAGACGACGAGTCGCGGGACTGGATCAAGGAAGCCTGGAGATACCTCCTTGCGCTCGATCAGGGTCCACCCGTCAAGGAGCCCGACTGGCTCGATGCCCCGGCAGTGGCCCAGGTCGCCATCTCGACGCCGAGACTGCTGGACGCGTTCTCCACGTGGAACGGGAGGCGGAGGTATCCCGAATCGGTGAAGCCGTTCGGCTTCATGCTAGTCGCGTACGCTCGGCCGAGGAGCGCCGGCCAGCGGGAGTCGCTCCGGCTCGTCCATCCTTTCGAGTGGGATCGGAGAAAACTTCTGACCACCGAGTGGGCCGACCTATATCACCCGGAGCGCCGCCACCGCATTGCCACGGTGGGCCCGGACGCCATCGGCCCGGAGCCCGGCATGATTGTGGTCAAGAGCTACCGGGATGCGCTCATCGACTACCTGGGCCACCCCGAAGCGAAGTCGGTTGGACCGGACGGGCGGCCCTGCCAACGACGGACTCGCGGGCTGCTCACCCGGCGCCCACTTGAGGCCATATCCGTCGTGCACATCGGCAAGGAGTCGAACTTGCTGGAGGATCGGCTGGCCGGCCTCGTGGCGAGTGAGGCGGCAGCTCGGGTCGCCCGGGTCTCGGGAATGCCGGCGAGTACCGTCGCCGACATCTTCGCGAAGCGCACCGAGCCGAGACGCGGGAACCGCCGGACGTTGGTCGAGGCCGCGTTTGAGCTTTCGGGCGAGTGGCTGGAGAGTCGGGGACTAACGTCGGCGCCCGACATCAACCAGCGGCTAGCAACGTTCCTTGACTTGCACACAGCATGGAGGGGCGAGGTGGCTATACGCTACGAGACCGCTTTGCGACGGATGGCCACGATGGCCCAAGACCACCGCGGCATCGTGGGAAGGGTTGCGCAGCAGGCACGCGTTTCCAGGCGGAAGCTTCGGGCTTTGAAGGACTCGCAGCTCCAGGAGGCTGTTGCACGGGCGGTCGATGCGGCAGGCTCAACGACTGATCCCCACGAGAGGCGAAGGTGACCCGGGGAGCCCATCCGTAATGCCCGCAACTCATCACCGCCGTTGCTATGGTTCAAGTGCACGTAGGTACGGGAGGGAGCCATGGCCGGGCCAGTCGAAAGCGGAGCACCAGCGGGTCGGTACAACGAGTGGGGCCAGAAGCGGATGTTGGAGGCGGACCAAGCCACGGTCGACCGGGCTTCGAGGGTGGTCGCCCGGCAGGATCTAACTCCGAATGAGCGATCGGCGTTCTGGCTCCATGAACTTACTGGGACGGCCGGTCTTGAGTTCGTGGCCTTCTCCAACGCGATGTTGGAGGAGCCGGTCGAACTGACGGGCGGCGTCCAGCTCGCGCCTTGCTTTCTTCCCCAGCGCGAATTGAGCGGCGCCAATATTGGCGAACCTCTCGTTCAGTTGACCATGGCGATGCATCGAGAGACTCGATTCGTCTACGACGGTTGGCTGCCAATCGAGACCTGGGAAGACGAAGTCGTCCGGAAAGCCATCGACAACATCCACGAGTCGTTCTCCCTCTTTGCGCTCACCGCGCGAGTGTGGTTTGACTGGGAGCCCAAATACCCAGCCATCGACGGCACCAGGCCAAGTTACCCGATCACCGAGGAGCAGCTATCTGCCCTCGCCTCTTGGGCGCGAGCCTTGGGTGCATTGCCTCCTGAAGACCGGAGGGCCATCTATCGAAGTCTCGGCTGGCTGTCCCAGGGGATCCGTCTGACAGAGCCGAGCGCCCGCTTGCTCTTTTCGATCCTGGCGATCGAGTCGCTGGCAACCTATGTGGAGTCGGACGCACCTGACGATTCGAGATTCGCGGCAATCAGGAGCGAGCGGCTCACCAAGTCCGAGAGGAGGGAGCAGCGGGAGAAGTGCATCGAAGGGATCCTCGCTAACAAGTTGCGCGAGGACCCAACGAAGGCGATCCAGGATGCGTACTTCGATTGTGTCCAGGGCGTGGGGAGTCGGTTGAAGGATCACTTGGGACGGGTCTTCAAACAACCCGAGCCCCTGGACCTCCTCTTTGGGAGCTCCCCCGAGGAGTTATCCCTGTTCGATGTGCGGCACCGCATCGCGCACGGAACCGCTGATGCCATCAGCGAAGCCGAGCGGCACCGAATCGCACAACGGGTGTGGGAGGCTGAACGAACCGCGAGGCAATACGTCGCATCATTCGTCGCAGCCGTTTCCGGCGTAAGACCCGTGCCTGAAATGGTCGCGACAGTGCAAATGAACCTACTCAACTCCGTCGCGGAAGGTGGGGCGCGATATGAGGGTCCGACTCACATGGCAAGGCTGTACACGTGAGGTAAGGAGATTCCATGCCAAGGAGCGCGGGCCCGAATTGGGGATCTGCCCTCGATTTCGAGCGGGCCTTGATCAACTGCCACAGAGACTTTCTCGGTGACTGGTACCGAGATCCCTGGGGGTGGCCAGAGCTAGACTGGATTCTTGCCTCGGGGAGAACCGAGTGTCTCTTCGCCAGACTGAACACGGATGGGATCAAGCACACTGCTAGGCTCGATGTCATCAAGGAGAACTTTGCAGTAAGACCAGCGGTGGTGATGGACCCCGTCGATAGGCTTGCCTTTCAGTCGTTAGTGGACTCAGTCTCTCGAAGACTGATCGGATCCATGCGTCCCTGGGTCTTCGGGTGGCGCCTTGAGGTTAGGTCGCCCAGAAAGGGCGCCTACGCAGAGAACGAGGCCGAGTGGGGCAGGTACCGGAAGCACATAGGGGGGTTGGCGAATTTCTTCGAGCACGCCCTGCGTACCGATGTGGTCTCTTTCTTCGGTTCTGTTCCGGTCGAGAGGGTCATCGAGGGGATTCAGAGCGACGTAGGCAACAATGCGATCACCAAACGGATCGCTGGGATGCTCAGAGGCTGGGATGGGATGCACGACCGATCAGGGCTTCCGCAGCGCTCGGCCGCCGCAGCCGTGTTGGCCAACTACTACTTGCGACCCTTGGACGAGGCTCTTGCGAGGTACAACTCCATTCGGGGGGTAGCCGCTTCGTTTGCCCCTCTGGGGACCGCAGCTAGGTGGATGGACGATATCTGGCTGTTTGGTCGTGGGCCCGGCCGGCTTCGGAAGGCGCAACTGCACCTCATGGATGAGCTGAGGCAATTGGGCCTCGAGATGAACATGGGCAAGACGAGCGTCCTGGACGACAACGAAGTCGTGGAAGATGCTCAGCGCATCGAGCACAGCGCTGTCGACTCGGCGCTGTCGGCCCTCCCCAAGGACCCGAGGGCCGCAGCGCCCCTGGATGAACTGATCGATCGCCTTCTCACGAAGCCCGAGATGGCAGATCGCACTTCGGTCCGGTTCGCTACGACCCGCATGCGAGCCAATCGTCTTTTCGGAAGGGTTGACGACTTTAGGAAGAAGACGCACCGGATGCCGCACTGCGCCGACATTCTGGCTCGCTTATTCAGGGACTCTGGGCAGTGGGAAGCCTTGCAGAGTTGGTATCCGAAGTACGCGGCCAGTAGTTGGGCCGTATCTGACTGGTCCGTCGCCCAGTTAGGCACGATGTTTCCCAGCAGCCGTGTTGGATCGGGGGAGGTGAGGGATTACCTCGCCGAGCGCCTGATCGGTCATCCGCCGCTAGAGATCGCCGGCCTCGCCTCTCAGCGATTACCTGCCTGGGATCGCGACGTCGCCATCGAATCAATGCGGGAGGCAGCGAAGGTTGCTGACACGCCTCAGGTCCGCCGCGTCCTCGCGTTGGGAAGCGCTACAGCCCGAGAGGAGAGAGTCCGAGTCAGGAAGCTCCTCTCGGAGTTCGAAGAGAACGCGGTCACGCTGGCTTTTCTGGATGCTCGTCAGTACCGCCCAGTGAAACCAAAGCCTGACTTCGAAGGAAACTGACGCCTCCGAGAGGGCTTCCAGGATCTAGCCGGGGCCGGTTTCCAGCCGTTGTCCCCCCCGGGACTGCAATGGGACCCTACGGCCGATTCCGCCGCGCCCTATAGCCTAGCCCGTCAGAGGGGGCGGGGGGATAGGATGGGGCGGCCCCCACGGCGAACGGAAAGTCGTCACGCCGTCTGGGCGGGAATCCTGAGAGAGAGCGCTGGAGTCTACGAGGCGTGGGCTCCGTTGCGCTCGGAGGCCCCGACGCGACGACGCTGTTCATGATGGCGGCCGATTTCTCGGACCCGGCTAGCGTGATGGGTAGCGGGGTACGAACAGGGCAGGTGGTGATGGCCAAGGCACTCGCTACGGGTGCTGGTTGGCGGTAGGAGAGGAGGCTCGATGGCACGAGGCCACGTCGTTCCCCCACTCGCTGGCAACGCCGTCGGATCGGTTGCCCCGCGCACGTCAGAGGCGAGCCAATCCATGGCGCTCGGGTACCCCGTGGCACTGCGGAGCCAAATCGCATTTCCTGAACCCTAGGGGGAACGCGAGTGCTGGCACGCGTCGGGCAGCGGATTGTCGTCACCGCTACTGGGTTAGGTCTCGTCCTGGCTGCTCTTGCCTGGAATAATGTGAATCCAGGGGGACTTGGGTATCTTGACATCGAATCCCCTGGGCCACGTCCGGTGGAAGACTTGGTTTCGGTAACTGGGCCCGTTTGGCCGGGCACAACTACCTCAGTGCATACCACAGCAGACTCCGTCGACGTACAACGTAGGTGGCTCTCGCTCTTGGAAGCGAGAGTTGTCTTCCGATCCGAGTCGGGCCGGTGGAGGTTAGCATCTGCCCAATTTAGCGGGCCAGCAGACCTTGCCCAGAATGTCGTGCTGGTGGTCATTCCTCTCGCTTTGATCGCCCTCTTCTGGTTGTGGCCAGGGCGGCCGCGATCTGCGGCTTCATCCTCACCTTGACCGTGGTGTAGATGCCCCCTCACCTTCTGGTACCTACGGTCGGGGCCATGGAGCGCCCCCTGTAGAATCGGTCTGCGGAGGCGAATGCGGGCGGCCGCGAGGCCCGGGATGGTCGCCGCTGCGGCGCACGCCACCATGCTGGTCCATGCCCTGCCCCGATCGGTGGAAGGCACGTCGTGGATGGCCCACGCCGCGACCCCGAGCATCCCCAGGGAGCCCGCGATGAGGATGGCCCCACCTAGCCGCTTGCGTGATCGCCGTCTCCGCATCACCCGAAACATGACACATGTGGAGTCTCGGTACCGGCCTTGGTGGGAGCAAAGGATACCTGGCCGGTTCTCCATCGCCGACATGTCGTGGGAGTGGATCGAACTTGGTGGAAGCCGGATCTTCGAGTTCAGAGCCTCCAACTCGGCACGGGCTGAACTCATCTTTCGGCTAATCGCAAGGCGTTTGACAAATGCCATCTCGCGGTGTAAACGAAGGAGAGGGACATAGCAGGAGGTTGTGGTGTCCTGGGGCTAAACGTAGCTGAGGTCGTGGCTCCCTTCCGGAGGCCCCACCCCCCCGGAGAGGGGGTGGGCGAGGCGGACGTAAGGGCCGAGGGTACGTCGAGGAGACGTTTCAACAGTTTCGACGTGATGACAGTGCGACAGAAAGGACCCAGCTTCAGGGGAGGCTAGGATGGCTCTGGTGGCCGGAAAATGGGACATCAACGGAAACGGGGCGGAGGGGACCCTCGTCATCCAGGGAGTCGACGGACAGGGACGACTCCAAGGGACGGTCTTTGGACAGAAGCTTGTGGGCTGGTGGGACGAAGAGGACAAGCGAATCACCTTTCTTCGTGTGTCCGACCCAGCCAACCCAGCCTCCTTCCAGACGTTCAGCGGCTATCACTGGGACGAGGAGAAGGGTTTCGGCCGCATCCACTATTTGGCAGGCTCATTTGAGACTTACGCGGGCGGGGGCGGGTCCGCCAAACGGCCCACTTACGGATGGTACGCTCAAATATCAGTACTGCTCTAGTCGATGATGGACAAGTGTCCCAAAATGAGGGACGCCCGAATCACGATGGGAGGCGGTTTCGATGGGCATCCCGACGAATGAGAACTGGGAGATCAACGCAAACGGGGCGCACGGGGCACTCAACATCACCTCGATCGACGCACAGGGACGACTCCAAGGCATGGTCTTTGGACAGAAGCTTGTGGGCTGGTGGGACGACGAGGACCAGCGAATGGCCTTTCTTCGAATCGGAGACCCGAATGACCCAGCCTCGTGCCAATCGTTTATCGGCTATGCGTGGACAAAGGGTTCCCCCGGTGTCACCACCTTCTTCCTAGCGGGCTCATTTGACACTTACGCGGGTGGGGGCGGGTCCGCCAAACGGCCCAGTTACGGATGGTTCGCTTCGGTGCAAGTGTCCGTCGCGTAGAAACAGGCTAAAGCCCAGGACATCGGCGGTCAGCTTTGGGTCCTCGGGCTCGCCGTATGAGATGGGCCATTCGGAGCCGATCAGACCGGCCCGGTTCAGTCGATCCGAACGCAGCCCCGTTGACGTCTACGTGGGGGATGGCCTCCGGCCCGAGTTGGTCAGGCGGCGCAGGAGACCTCGCCGAGCGTGTGGTACCAGTCTCCGCTGCTGCCCCCGGTGTGATAGCCGACCGCCAGCCGGTCCTGGCCGACCACGTCCACGCCGGCCAGGTAATTGGCGTAATCGGGGCTGGCGGCGTTGACCGAGGACCAGGTCGAACCGTTCCATCGCTGGATCAGCGCGGCCTGCGCGACGCCGCCGCTCCCGGGCTGCCACCCCACCGCCCAGGCCCGCGGAGACGCTGGTCACCGCCTGGAGCAAGCCGTGCATGACCTGGGCGGAGGAGACGGTCCACCGCGAGCCGTCCCAGTGCTCGATCAGGCTGCCCGTCTTCGTGTAGCCCACGGCCCACACGTCGTCCGATGCCGCCGCGGCCACGCCATTCAGGGCCCCGTTCGCTCCACCCTGCATCGTGGCCGTCGACGACGCGCCGTCCCAGTGCTCGATCAACGGGTGCTGGACCGAACCAACCAGGAGGTATCCGACAGCCCAGACGTCGTTCGGCGAGATGACGGTGACGCCAACCCGAGGGGTACAGAAACTCACGCCGCCACTTCGTATTCGTGAATGAGGCCGCCCAGGAGGTCTCGTCTCCCGACCCGTCCCGTTCGATGATCGCTCCCCGGAGATGTCGGAGGCCTCGCCGGTGGGCGGAGCTCTCGAGCGCGGTGTGGCCGCTGCTCGTTGTAGTGCCGGAAGTAGGTCGCGAGCACCCGCTCGAGATGTCGTCGTCCCAGGACGAGAACCCAGTCCAAGCACTCGGCCCGGACGGTGGCCACCCATCGCTCGGCGATGGCGTTCGCGTTGGGAGCCCGGATGGGGGTGGTGATCACCCGCACGCCCTCCGTTCGGAACACCTCGTCGAAGGGCCCTGAGAACTTGGCATCCCGGTCGCGGATCAGGAACCCGACGTCATTAAGCCGGCCGTCGCCGGCGAGGTTGCGGGCCTGCTGGGTCACCCATGCCGAGTCCGGATTGGCGCTCGCCCCGGCCAGGTGCACCCGCCGGGTGCCCAGCTCGATGAAGAACAGCACGTAGAGGGTCCTGAGCCTGACCGTCTCCACGGTGAAGAAGTCGCAGGCGAGGATGCCGCTCGCCTGCTGGCGGAGGAACTCTCTCCAAGTGGGCCCACGCCGTGGGGCCGGTCCGAGGCCGTGGCGCCGGAGCAGGGTGGCCACCGTGGTGGCCGAGACCCGGATCCCGAGCTTGAGGAGCTCCCCTCGGATCCGCTGGTAGCC
>WNFV01021164.1_pt1 | contig 12388 bp, 15 predicted proteins | sample 5400101 | NCBI WGS metagenome assembly WNFV01 (sample SAMN13153361, study PRJNA577476) | soil metagenome | isolation source: 115 cm soil or saprolite under grassland replicate 1 | place: USA:California | collected 2016-06-15
CACGGGCGGGCATTGTCCCTGGGACGGCAAACCCCGCAACAAGGACTACACCGCGATCCTTGCCGAAGCCCTGGAGACGGCGGAGAACGCCGGCGGGGTGCTGGAGAACGCGTTGGAGAAGATCGCCGACATGGAGCCCTCCATGACGATCGACAGGGATTCGGTCCTCCGAGGGATCGAGCAGCAGATCAACCAGCTGGACGGCGCCAGGCGACGGCCCCTGCGATGACCGAGCCAACCGAGCCAACCGAGCCGAATCCGTACTCCGTTCGGGTGCAGAGCGGGAAGCAGGGATGGGAGGTCCACATCATCGGGCCCTCGGCGCAGATCGCCTGGACCCGGCACTGCGCCGACGAGGCGGAGGCCAGGACGTTCGCGTCCACGGTCCAGCAGCACATCTACTGGCTGTCTGCCGGAAAGTTCGCGGAGTACTACAAGCTGGCCGAGCCGGCCTGAATCGGAAGGGGAAACGTGGGCTTCAATCCCATGCAGCCAGGCAAGCTGAAGCCGGCCGACCTCCTGATGTTCCTGTTCGGCCTGGCCCTGATCGCGGCCGCCCTGGCCTGGGTGCTCCGCTGACCGCGTCCCGGTCATGAACGCCCTCTGGCCGAAGCTCCTGGGACGACTGCTTGCCCGCGAGGACCTCTCGGCCGACGAGACCGCCGAAGCGATGCGTGGAATCGCCAGTGGAGAGGCCACGCCGGCCCAGGTGGCCGCGTTCGCAGTGGGCCTCCGGGCCAAGGGGGAGACCGCAGGGGAGCTTTCCGGACTGGCCCGCACCTTGCTCGAGATGGCCCCCACCGTCGAGACGCCGGGGCCCGTGACCGACACCAGTGGGAGCGGAGGGGATCATTCGAAGACGATCAACGTGTCGACGATCGCTGCCATCGTGGCCGCCGGGGGCGGTGCCATCGTGGCCAAGCAGGGAAACCGGGCAAGGTCCTCGCGATGCGGGTCCGCCGACCTGGTGGAGGCGCTCGGGGTGAAGGTGATCCTCGAGCCGGATGCGGTCACCCGGTGCCTCGAGCAATGCGGGATCGCCTTCATGTTCGCCCCGAGGTTCCATCCATCGTTGTCGCAAACGGCCATTCCCCGGAGGGAGATGGGCGTGCCCACGGTGTTCGATTACCTCGCTCCGCTGACGAATCCGGCCCGCCCCGCCGCGCAGCTGGTCGGGGTGTCGGACCAGCAGATGCTCCCGGTGATCGCCGCAGTACTGGCTGAGCGCGGGACCAAGGGCTACGTGGCGAGAGGGACGGACGGGATCGACGAGATCACCACGACGGGTCCCACCGAGATCTTCGAGGTCAATGCCGGGACCTATCTCCGGTACTACGTTCTGCCGATCGAGATCGGCGTCGCCGTGGCCAGGCCTGCGGATCTGGCCGGGGGGGACGCGGCGACGAACGCGGGGCTCGCCAAAGCGGTGCTCTCGGGAGAGAAGGGTCCGGGTCGAGACATCGTCTGCGTGAACGCCGCCGCCGCGCTCTCCGCCGCGGGGCTGGCCGACGATATTGAGGACGGGCTTCAGCGGGCCGCCGAGTCGATCGACTCGGGAAAAGCAGCCGCGGTGCTCGACCGATGGGTCGAAGTTTCGAACCGCGTCTAGACGCGTTCGAGGACCATCGCCATGCCCATCCCCCCCGAGATGCACAACGTGGCGAGACCCAGCGAGTACCCTTTCTCCCGCATCTCGTAGGCGCAGGTGAGGACGATCCGAGCCCCGGTCATCCCGATGGGGTGGCCGAGAGCGATGGCCCCCCCGTTCGGGTTGAGCTTGTCGTGGTCGAGCTTGAGCTCGCGGTCGCAGGCCAGCACCTGCGCGGCGAAGGCCTCGTTGAGCTCGATGACCTCGAAGTCCTGGAGTGAGAGGCCCGTCTGATCCAGGACCTTGCGTGTGGCCGGGACGACCCCGATGCCCATGTAGGCGGGATCGACTCCCGCCGATGCATAGGCCACGATCCGGGCCAGCGGCTCCCGTCCCTCGGCGCGGGCCCGGTCCTCGGACATCAGCACCAGGGCGGCGGCCCCGTCGGTGATCCCAGAGGAGTTGCCGGCCGTGATCGTGCCCGTCTCCGAGTCGAACACCGGCCTCAATGCGGCCAGACCCTCCATGGTCGTATCGGGCCGGGGCTGCTCGTCGCGGTCGACGAGCTGGGTTTGAACCCCGGGGCCGAGCACCTCGATGGGGGCGATCTCCTTGGCCCGGCGGTCCCACGTGGCTGCGGCCTTCTGTTGGGACCGCAGGGCGAACTCGTCCTGCTCCTGCCGGGGGATCTCGTACTTCCTGGCCAGGTTTTCGGCGGTCTCGCCCATGATCAGCCCGCACAGCGGGTCCAGGAATCCGTCCTTGCTCATGCCGTCGTAGATGGTGGCATCGCCCATCCTGTACCCGACCCGCATCCTGTCGAGCAGGAAGGGAGTTCGGGTCATGTTCTCCTGCCCCCCGGCCACGACGATCTGTGCGTTCCCCAGGATGATCTGCTCGGCGGCGACCTGAATGGCCTTGACCCCCGAGCCGCACGCCATATTCACGGTGAACGCCGGCTTCTCCTCGCCGAGGCCAGACCGATAGGCCACCTGGCGAGCCGGATTGGGACCGTTCCCCGCCTGGCGGGCGTGGCCGAAGACCAGCTCGTCGGCATCAGCGGCTTGGACCTTGGCGCGGTCGAGGGCTGATGTCACCGCGTGTACGCCCAGATCCACAGCGGGAACTTCAGAGAACACACCCAGGAACCTGCCCACCGGTGTCCGGGCGCCCTCCACGATGACCGCGCGCTCCACGAATCGATTATAGGTGGGGCCTCTGGATCAACTGGGGAGACGCTACCCCTCGGCTCCGCCCGGCTGCTCGAGCCCCCGCACCCGCGGACCGGCGTGGGTGACGAGGGCCTAAGCTACGTGCCGGATCAGGCGACGGCGCTGCTGCTCGGTGGTACCGCCCCAGACGCCGTACCGCTCTCCGTTCTGCACCGCCCAGGCCAGACACATCTCCCGGACGGGACAGACGGCGCAGTAGGACAACGCGAGGCCGGCCTCCTCTTCGGTGGTGGGAAAGAAGACCTCGGGATCGAGGCCGTAACAGGCGGCTCTTTCCTGCCAATGATCCGGCGGGCTGACCTGCTTGGGCAGATCCCGCACGTCGATGTCCAGCTCCGGCATCGGGTCCATGCTACGTGTTCGGGCCGGCAATGGCTAGGCCCAGTTTCCAGCCGAACGTGCCCATTGGCCCCTTCCACCCCTCGAGGACGTGTCAGCGCGTCACCCGACGTGCTTCGGACGATGGTAGGTACCCCTCCTGGGCCAGGGCCATACCTGGAATCTGGCAGACTGACCGACGTCCTGATGCTCTGAGCGAGGAGACTGAGGCGCCCGAAACAGATCCGGGACCCCTCGCGGGGACCAAGGTTCTCGATCTGACCCGCCTGCTGCCGGGTGGGTACTGCACGCTCCTCCTCTGCGACCTAGGAGCCGACGTGATCAAGGTGGAGGAGCCCGGGCGCGGCGACTACATCAGGTGGTCGCCCCCGATCGTGGACGGGGTGAGTGCGGCCCACAGGGCGCTAAACCGAGGGAAGCGTTCGATCACGCTGAACCTGAAGGCTCCCGAGGGCACGGAGCTCCTCCGGCGTCTGGTCCGAACCACCGATGTCCTCGTGGAGAGCTTCCGGCCCCGTGTGCTGGACCGGCTCGGGGTGGGGTTCGAGGCGCTCTCCCACCAGAACACCCGCCTGGTGTACTGCGCGATCACTGGATATGGCCAGGATGGGCCGTACAGGGATCGAGTCGGCCACGACATCAACTACATCGGCTATGGGGGCGTGCTCTCGCTGACCGGGCAGCGCGGCGACGAGCCGGTGCTCCCGGGCGTGCAGGTCGGCGACCTCGGCGGCGGAGCGATGCTCGCGGCCGTGGGCATCCTTGCGGCCCTGGTGAACAGGACCACCACGGGGCGGGGCCGCTTCGTCGACGTCTCCATGCTGGACGGCGTGGTGTCCTGGCTCTCCGTCCAGCTGGGTGCCTATCTGGCGACGGGCGAGGTCCCCGCACCGGGATCCACGCCGCTCACGGGCGGCCTGGCCTGCTACCGGGTCTATCGAGCGGGGGACGATCGCCACCTGACGGTCGGAGCCCTCGAGCCGCAGTTCTGGCGAGCCCTCTGCGAGGCCCTCGGTTGTCCCGACCTGGTTGACGACCAGTACGGGCCCCCGGACAGGCAGGTGGAGATGGCGGATCGAATCCAAGCGATCTTTCTTGGTCGCGGCCGGGACGAATGGCTCCGTGTCCTGGGTGATCAGGCGGTCTGCGTGGGGCCGGTGAACGACCTGGCCGAGGTGCTGGCCGACCCCCAGGTCCGGCACCGCGGAATGGTGGCCGAGGTGGAAGGTGCGTCAGTCGGCCCCGGGTCCCCGCTCAAACGGGCTGGCCCGGCCCGTGGCCCCGTGCGTCCGGCGCCGGCAATCGGGGAGCACACCGCGGAGGTCCTGGCCACTGTCGGGGTGGAGGAAGAGGAGCTGGCCGATCTGAGAGCCCGCGGAGTGGTGTGACATGGTGGCCGATCAGGCTTCGCCGATCGGGCGCACGGTCGAGGTGGAACTGGCACCTGATGCTCCTCGGGTGCTGGTCGTCACGAACGACTTCCCCCCACGGGTTGGCGGTGTTCAGCAGTACGTGCGGAACCTCGTCCAGAATCTCCCTTCCGAAAGGGTCGCTGTCGTCGCTCCGAATTGGCCGGGCTGGCAGGAGCACGACGCGGCGCAACCCTTCCACGTGCAGCGATGGCCGTCGACGTTCCTGTGGCCCACGGGAGAGCTGCTGCGAAGGATCGTATCCACGGCGAAGGAACATGGCTCCGAGGTGGTCCTGTTCGGCCACGGCTTTCCGCTTGCCCTGTTGGGCCCGGCGCTGGCTGACCGGGGGTTTCCGTACGTGATCCTGACACACGGGGCCGAGATCTGGCTGGCCAGGGTTCCCGGGGCGTCGGTGGCGATGCGACGGGCCTTCGCCCGGGCGAGCGAGGTGACGGCGGTCAGCCACTACACGGCCGAGAGGCTCCTGCCACTCGTGTCATCGCAAGTGCCGTTGAGCCTGGTCCCCCCAGGCGTGGATGAGCGGCGTTTCTCTCCGGACGTGGACGGCACGGTCGTGAAGGCCCGTCACACCCTCGGCGCGAAGAAGGTCGTCCTCTGCGTTTCGCGCCTGGTCCCGCGGAAGGGCCAGGACGTTCTGATCGCAGGTATGGAGCTGGTGCGGGAGCTGGTCCCCGACGCCGCGCTGCTCTTCGTTGGCGAGGGACCTTATCGTTCACGTCTGGAGGACCTCGCCCGAGTAGCACCCCCAGGGTGTGTGATCTTCGCCGGCCAGGTGCCGGACCAGGATCTCCCCGCGTACTACGCGGCGTCCGACGTGTTCGCCATGCCGTGCCGCTCGCGGTGGGGGGGGCTGGAGGTCGAGGGGTTCGGGATCGTGTTCCTGGAGGCAGCTGCCTCGGGGAGGCCGGTGGTGGCCGGTCGGTCCGGCGGGGCCGAAGAAGCCGTCGTCGACCAGGAGACCGGGTTGCTTGTGGAAGGGCCAGAGCCCAAGGCCGTGGCGCTGGCGGTCGCTTCGTTGCTCCGGGCCCCTGAAGTCGCCGGCCGCATGGGGCGAGCGGGGCGCCTCCGGGTAGAGCAGGGGTTCACTTGGCGGCACCAGACGGATCGCCTGGTGGAGATCCTGCGGAGAGCGCTCACGTAGCGGGATCCGGGCGGAAGGGAGCGATCCCGGCGGTCGCCAACAGGCGCTCGGCGGTTCGTTCCCAGGTCCATTCCCGGGCCACGAAGCGGCTGACTCCCAGCTTGAGCTCTTCGCGTTCGTCCCGTGGGAGCCCCAACAACCGATGCAAGCCACCAGCGATCCCGGCGACGGCCCCGGGCCCTGGTTCGAAGGTGAAGATACCCTGGCGGTCGACCGCCCCCTCGAGAGCGGCCCCGACCTCGGCCAACCCGGAATGCCGGGCCACCAGAGGTAGGGCTCCGGCGGCGGCTCCCTCCGCCGCGACCATGCCGAATGCCTCTTCGAGCACCGAGGGTACGACCAGGACGTCCAGAGCAGCCAACGCCCCCGGTGCGTATCTGTGGTCCAGGCGGCCCGTGAACGTGACCCGCGAGGCCAGGCCTCTGGCGAGGGCAGACAGCTCCGGGGGCAGATCCACATTGAGGTCCGAAGCATGCGTCAGCCAGGCCAGGCTGGCCTCATCGGACCGATCCATACAAGCTCCACCCCCTTCTGCGGGATGAGCTTCCCGAGATACCCGACGAGCGGGCCCTCGTGGGCAGCCAGTGCCAGCAACCCTTCGGGCGAACCGGGATCCGGGACGGACTGGTCGTATCGGTGTGCCAGGTCGTCCAGGACCTGAGCCTCCCGGCGCTCCACGGCCTCGAGGACGACCTCGTCCAGATCGGGGGGGCGGCCCCGGACCGTCTCGGGGTCGGACCGGAGTTTGGCTGCCGTTTGCTCCAGCCCGGCTCGCCTGGAGATGGGCCGGAACACGTCCACGTCCACGCCTGGCGGGATCACCCGTGTCTTGCCGGCCGCCGAGGGGATGAGCTCCACGGTCCGGGCGAGGACGTCGGTGGTCCCTCCGACCACGACCCTTGCCGCGTCCAACCCCTCGGCGGCGAGCTCCCGGTATCTGGGCTGGAGCCGGATCGCGTACTCCAGGTCGCTGCCGTGGATCTTGCCGGTGAAAGAGCCACGGCCGAGCGCCCTTGCCGCGACCACCGCCCCGGGGACGGCGTGGCCGGCGATCACCGCGTCCGGATTGAACCAGGAGGCCGCCGCCCGCAGGGCGAGGACGTTGCGCTCCAGGTAGCTCGACAGCTCTGGATCGCTCAGGTCGGGGAACCGCTTGACCTCGAAGCCTTCGTACTCGTCCACGACGAAAACGGGAAGGAGCGTTCCGATGTCGGGACGAACGAGGATGCCGGCGCCCGGCCGATGGCGGCCGGGAAGCGCAGTGAGAGGGGAGACCCCGTCCGGCCCCACCGTTCCCCAGGCGTCGAGGAAGTCGAAGCGATCGGCGTGTGGCTCCTGGCAGACGAGCAGCACGTCGTGACCCCATCGCCGGAGGACGCCGGCCACCCTGGACGTGTAGACGTTCGAGCCCGAGCCCTCCAGCAGCCAGCCGTGCCACAGCAGCACCCGCATGGAGGCGGAGTGTAAGCCCCCCCGGGCCGGGGCCGGGGACGACTTCTCCCGGATCAGGTACGGTGCCTCCCCGTGGGCATGCTGATCGATGTCTCGGTTCCGGTCTCTCCCAACCTGCCGGTGTGGCCAGGCGACCCGGCCATCTCCGTCGAGCCGGCCAAACGCATCGCCCGCGGGGACGCGGCCAATGTCAGCCTGCTGGCCCTGGGCAACCACACGGGCACGCACGTCGATCCCCCGAGCCACTTCATCGAGGGGGGAACGTCGATCGACCAGCTCGACCCGGCTGCCCTCGTCGGGCCGGCGTGGGTGGTCGAGCTACCGGATGCGAGCGGCGAGGTCGGCGCCGCAGAGCTGGAGTCCGCGGGGATCCCGCCTGAGGCCGAGCGCCTCCTCGTCAAGACGCCGAACTCGGGGACGCTCAGGCCCGGGAAGTCATTCCGGGAGGACTTCACCTGCCTCTCCGTCGAAGCAGCAGGGTGGTGTGTGGATCGCGGCCTCCGGCTGGTCGGTGTCGATTACCTCTCCGTCGAGCGATGGGGGGCGCCCAGGGAACACCCGGTCCACCGAACGCTCCTCTCGGCCGGAGTGGTCATCGTGGAGGGCCTCGATCTGTCACGGGTGCCCGCCGGCGCCTGTGAGCTGATGTGCCTGCCCCTCCTGGTGACGGGCGGCGACGGGGCCCCCGCGCGGGGGTTCGTCAGGCTCCGCGACTGATTCGAAGAAAGGCCCTCAGCCTGAGGACGCCATCCGATCCAGAACCTTCGGCAGCTCCGAGAGGTGGGAGATCACCGCGTCCGGCGCGTAATCGGGATCGTCCTCCTGCCGGAACTGTCGGGTGAGCACCGCTCGCATCCCGACCGCCTGGGCCCCGCTCACGTCGTCGTACAAGCGATCGCCGACGAATACGGTCTCCTGGGGTTCGACCCCCAGGCGGTCCAGGGCCTCCTGGAAGATGCGGGAATCGGGCTTGCGCAGCCCCACCTCGCTGGAGAACACCATCGCATCGAGGTACTTTGCCAGGCCCATGCGCTCGAGGTCGGCCCGCATGAGGTCGGGGCGGAGGGAGATGTTCGAGACGAGCCCCATGCGATACCTCGCCCGGCGGAGCTCATCCAGCGCCGCCAGGACCTCTGGTTCAACGGTTATCGAGTTGGAATAGGCCGAATGGTCCAGAGCCACGATGTGCTCGATGACGTCGTCGGGAAGGTCGAACCCGATCCCGGACAGCGCCTGCCGGAACAGCTCCGCCTGGTCCACCTCCTCCATCCGGCGCTGCTCATAGGACTCAGCGACCAGGCGGTCCACCCCGCCGGCAACCCGCTCGACCAGGTCGAGGAACTCCGGGACCTCCATGTAGGCGACGGCCTCGATCCGAGCACGGATCTCCTCGTAGGCGGAGTGGAGGGCCTCCTGCGTTCGCTGGAAATCGACCAGCGTGTGGCCGAAGTCGAACAGGATGCCCCGGACGGGCTGCATGAGCCCGGATGCTACATTCCTCCTTCATGCGTGTGACGGCCATCTCGGACGTTCACGGTGCCGTGGGGCACCTGGACGCGGTGGCGAAGGACTGTGACGCGCTCCTGGTCTTGGGCGATCTGATCAACATCCTCGACTACCGGAGCATGGACGGGATCCTGGTGGAGGTGTTCGGCCGCGAGTCCGTGGCCGAGGCGGCCAGGCTCAGGTCGGAAGGCCGGTTCGAGGAAGCGCGGGCGGCCATACGCAGGCGAGCTGGAGACGGCGAGGAGTCGAGGGCGCAGTTTCTGGAGCTGGCCCGGCGCGACTACGAGCGGGTGTTCGAGGCTCTCCCAGATCACACGTACATCACCTTCGGGAACGTGGACATCCCAGATTTACTGAAGGAGATGAAGCCGGCCGGGGTGACCTACGTCGACGGCGAGGCGGTCGACTTCGGCGGGATGACCTTCGGGATCGTGGGCGGAGGGGTTCGAACCCCGTTGGGGATCCCGGGGGAGGTCACGGACGAGGAGTACGACGCGAAGCTGGAGCGGATCGGACCGGTCGACGTGGTGTGCACGCACATGCCTCCTCGGCTGCCCTGGTACACCTACGACGTGGTGGCGGGGAAATTCGAGCCTGGGTCGGAGGGGCTCATCGCCTACATCCAACGGCATCAACCCACGTATGCGCTCTTCGGGCATGTGCATCAGCCGCTCATCGAGCGGGGCAACATTGGGCTCACCGAGCTGGTGAACGTCGGTCACTTCCAGGCCAACGGCCGTGGGTTCACCATCGACACAGAAGGAAGGACAGGGGTCCAGGGGGGTAGCACGCGCGAGTGAAGCGAGTGGGCAGTGCGGACCCCCAGGCTCGTCGATGACCCGCCACCGGCGGGACTCCAAGGAGGAGATGAGGGTTATGGCGGAGCAGACCGAAGGGGAGATCCAGATCGATGCCTCGCCCGAAGAGGTGCTGGCTGTGATCAGCGACTACGAGGCGTACCCCGAATGGGCCGATGGGATCAAGAAGGCACTGGTGAAGAAGAAGGACTCGAAGGGTCGTCCCGCCGAAGTCGCCTTCGAGGTGAGCCAGATGGGCGTTGGGGCGACGTACACGCTGGCCTACAAGTACAAGGCGAAGGACGGTGGAGTGTCGTGGACGACCATGTCCGCCTCCGGCGCGGTCAAGGACATCGAGGGCGAGTACGTGTTGGAGGCATCGAGCAGGGGCACCCGGGTCACCTACCGGACGACCATCGAGCCCGCCATCCCCATGATGGGCTTCATGAAGCGACAGGCGGAGAAGATGATCATCGGAATCGCCCTCGGCGGGCTGAAGAAACGCGTGGAGAGTCTGTGACTCCTATCGAAAGGCCCTGACGAACCAGACAGTCATCCAGCGGAAGATCGTGGAGAGGATCGCAACCAACCAGAACCTTAAGATCAGGCCCGGTATCGATAACCCTATGGCCGCCCAGATGTTCATCGCGCCCTGGGTGCCTATTGATCAGGACGCGCGGGTGAGCCCTGGGAAATCAACGACCACGAAGGTCAGCTGGCGATAGTCCTGCATGCTGGGCTGACCCAGGCGGAAGGCAGCCTCGGCGCGGTCCGGGTACCCTAGGAACCAAGTGCGGATCCTGTTGTTCACCGGCAAGGGTGGAGTCGGCAAGACCACGGTGGCGGCGGCCACGGCGGTGCGAGCGGCGGCGGCCGGCAACCGGACCCTCATCATGAGCACGGATCCCGCGCATTCGCTGGCCGACTCATTCGACATCCCCCTGAACGCGCGCGCCCAGGCGGTCTCCGAGAACCTGTGGGCCGAGCAGATCGATGCGCAGGAGCGCCTGGAAGCGAACTGGCGGGACATCCAAGAGTTCGTGATCTCGTTCCTCAACTGGGCCGGGGTCGATGCCATCGAGGCCGAGGAACTTTCGGTGATCCCCGGCCTCGACGAGATCTTCAGCCTGACGGACGTGAAGCAGCACGCCGACTCGGGCAGGTTCGACGTGCTCGTCGTGGACTGCGCTCCGACCGCCGAGACGCTTCGCCTGCTGTCCCTCCCCGAGGTGATGAACTGGTACATCGAGCGGATCTTCCCCGTCGAGCGCAGAGTTGTGAGGACGATCCGACCCCTGCTTTCCCGGATAACCAGCATGCCAATCGCCGATGACCGGATCTTCGCGGCGGTCGAGCGACTCCATGGCAACCTGGATGGCGTCCGCCAGCTCATGGTCAACGACCGGATGTCGAGCGTCAGGCTTGTGCTCAATCCGGAGAGGATGGTCATCGCGGAGGCCCGCCGAACGTACACGTACCTCTCTCTGTTCGGATACCGGGTCGACGCGGTGATCGTGAACCGCATCATTCCCGACGAGGTCAACGACCCCTATTTCGGTAAATGGAAGGACATCCAGTCCGAGCATCTGGCAACCGTGCGTGAGTCATTCGAACCCATCCCCATCCTCACGGCCAGGCTGTTCGACCGGGAGATGGTGGGGCTCGATCTGTTGGTCGAGTTGGGAGACGAGGTGTACGGGGATCGCGATGGGACCGAGATCCTGCACCGGGACGAGCCCTTGCGTGTCCGGAAGCGCGGGACGTCCTACGTTCTGTCCCTGCGCCTCCCCTTCGTGGAGAAGTCCCACCTGGACGTGTACCGAAAGGGAGAGGAGCTCTACGTTCGCGTCGGCTCGTACAAGCGGAACCTGGTCCTTCCCCAGACGCTCCAGCGGCTCGAAGTGAAGGATGCGAGCTTCGTGGAGGACCGGCTGGAAGTGCGGTTCGCCCGTGAGGCGGCGCCAAGCACAGCCGGATCGAGACAGGGAGGATGAGATGGCCGATATCAAGAGGGGTGCGGGGGCTCAAGTAGCGAGGCGAAGCCGAGCGGTAGCCCCCGCCGATAAGAGCAGGAGCGGGGCGAAGGCCGCCGGCGATGGTCAGTCGGCGGCGGTTCCGGGCGGTCAGCCGGTTTGCTCCGTGGCGTTCTGCCCGATCTGCACGGCCGTGACCGCGTTCGGTGAGGCCCGCCCCGATCTCCTCGAGCATCTCCTGGCGGCGAGCCGGGAGGTGCTCCTGGCGTTCAGAGGTTTGATCGACACCCGATTGGAGGGCTCCGCGGAAGGACCCACCAAGCTGGAACGGCTGACGATCGAATGACGAGCCCAGGTTCTGAGTCCGCCTTGCACATGAGAGGACGCTGACTGCCCGCGCGCCCGGGAAGGAGAGTTCGGCCATGCCCGAGATCGACCGCGAGTTCTTGAGGAAGCTCGCCGACTGGAGTTCGAACGGCATCCCCGTCTCCAGCCTGTACCTGGACGTGGACGGCCGCAGGTATCCGCGGCGGCAGGACTACATCGTGCGAGCCGAGCAGCTCTGCCACGAGCTGCAGCGCTCATCGAAGGAGAAGCCGTTCACCCGAGAGGCATCCAAGTCGGTGGCCCAGGACAGGGCCAGAATGCTCGACTACCTCCACGCGCTCGATCGCGGCCCCACACGAGGAGTCGCGCTGTTCTCGGCCTCAAAGGCCAGGCTGTGGGAGCCCGTGACCGTCCCTCGGCCCTTGAAGGATCGGGTCACCCTGGCTCTCCATCCCTACGTGATCCCGCTCGAGGCGTTGGTCGAGACGTACGAGTCCTTCTGCACGGCGCTGGTCGATCGGGCCAGGGCCCGCATCTTCCTGGCCCGGATGGGACAGATCCACGAGCGCTCGGACATCTTCGACGACGTGCCCGGGTGGC
>WNFV01007684.1_pt1 | contig 12387 bp, 8 predicted proteins | sample 5400101 | NCBI WGS metagenome assembly WNFV01 (sample SAMN13153361, study PRJNA577476) | soil metagenome | isolation source: 115 cm soil or saprolite under grassland replicate 1 | place: USA:California | collected 2016-06-15
CGAGCGCGTCGTGTCGGCCAGGAATCAGCAGCCAGTGGTCGCGTGGGATCGCGAATGATCTCGACTGGCCCAAGCATGTTAACCGTTAGATCGGTTACCGGCTTGGTTGCAAGTTCCATTTCCGAAACCTGAACAGCTGTTGCTGCTGGTGGTTTCGGCGTGGTGGCAACTTGTTCCCGCAAATCGAGCGGCAACAATTCCAATGCTTCTTCAGCGGAGAAAAGGTGCGGGTGATTGGCAATCTGACGCTTCAGCCAATACTCGTAATCGTACCTGACTGCCAGATCGATCGCTCGCCTTAAACGCTCCAGCATCTCGAGTTCTTTACCAAGATGAAGATCGCAGATGGCGATAACCACGCTTGCCTGGGCTTCGTAGTAATAAAGACCATGGTTATGAAAGTATTCGAGCGCCTCACTCAGGTCTGCGCGAGCAGCCTCATATTCGCCACGGGCCGTCATGATGCGGCCGCGCGTAAGTGAGGCCGTAAAAAATACCAGCTCGTCTTTTTCGGGCGGCCGTCCACTAATGAGCCGATCAATTTGTGCCTGGGCAGAGGTGAAGTCGCCAATTTTCAAACTCAGCAAAGCCCGCTCCTCCAGGAGTTCGGTCCGACTCAAGTCTATTCCCGCTTCATCATAGGCGCGGGCGGCGCGTCCGTAGTATTCAACTGCTCTTTCGATCTCACCACGCTCGCGATAAAGATTTCCGTAGGTCTCGAAAGTCTCTGCTCGGGCGGCGACCAGATTGAAAAGTTGGCAACGTTCCAGTGCGCTATCGAGATGCTGCTCGCAAGCCACAAAATCTCCGCGGTAGAGGTAGCAACGCGCCATATTCAAGTGCGCAACGGCTTCCTGAGGCATGGGCGCGGCCTGCCGGCCCTTCCGCAACATGCGGCTTAACCAGCGCAATGCCTCACCGAAATCGCCCCGCATGCCGGCCGGAGTTCCCAGGTTATGTGCGATCAGGCGAATGTAGTGCTCATCGTTCCGTTCCTCTGCTGATTGGAGGGCGGCTCTAAATTCTCGTTCGGCGGCAGTCCATTCCCCCATCGCCACGAGGCAGAGGCCGCGCGTGTTGCCGCATTTTGTTCTGACAGCGGAATTCGGTTCAGTAAGCACGATGGCGCTGTCCAGATAAGTAAATGCAAGCTGATAGTTGCGCTCGCGTCGCGCCAGCGTGGCCAACGAATGTAGTGCGTCGGCCTCACCTTCCTGGTCACCTCGATCGTGGAGCAGAGACACAGCACGTCGCAACATTGAGTGGGCAAACTCATATTCGCCACGCAAACGTGCGACTTCGGCGCGATGTGCCAGTGCTCTGGGATGAGCTTCGAGGGCAGCCTCGGGCAGGGAATCGGCTAACGAAGCGAGCGAGCCCAGCGCCCCGGAAGAGATCCACTCGAAACCTCTTTCCGCAATCACCTGGGCTGCTCCAGCGAAGTCTTCAGCAGCCAGCAGATGTCGAACGGCTTGTTCCCATGACAGACGATCCTTGAAGTAGGCGGCGCAACGCTGATGTTCCGCTGCTACGCCCGAACGGCCAATTTCACTGCGTAGTCGTCGTCTGAGGAAATTCTGAAAGAGCGGATGAAGTCGATACTCTTCTCCGCGGCGATCGCTGGCAACCGTGATGAATACGTTGCGGCGCACGAGGTTGGGCAGCAATCGTGAACAATTTGTCCCTGGATAAAGCGCCGTGCAGGTGTCAAGCTCAAGGCGGTCCAAAAGTGAGACCTGCAAAAGGAGCGTGCGGATCTCTTCTGCTTCGTCTGAAAAAACTTCCTCGGCGAAGTAATCAAAAATATCGCGCTCCGACTGGCGTAGGACTTCCACGAGATCAGGAACTTCTGCTTGTCCATCGCGGCTAGTAATCACATTTCGGTGAGCGACTTGCCGCACCAGTTGCAGCGCCGTAATCCAGCCATGCGTGCGCTCGCGATACTCTGCTAGTTGCTCCGGGGTAAGTTCCAAATCGAAAACTTTACGGAAAAGCTCCTGGGTTTCTTCGTCGGTGAAAAGCAGGTCGGCGCGATCGATGTTGGCAAGCGGCGAGTGGGTACGCAACCGGCCCAATGCCAGCGGTGGCATCTCGCGAGAAATGATGATCACGTGTAAAACGTCTGGCAGGTAAGCGAGCAGCCGATCGAGCACGGCATGTACCGCCGTGTCCTCGCCCAGATGGTGGTAGTCGTCGAGGACGAGGATGAGTTGCTGTTCGACTCGCTCCAAAACCTCGTTCAGGAAAACGTCAGCGGCGCGTTCCGGATGCCGCGCGACTTCGCCGGTCGCTTCCTGAAAATAAGAAAACATGGCCTCGCCAAAACCGGGCACAAGCTGCTTGATGCCGAAGGCGAGGTAACCAAGAAACACCGAAGGGTCAGCGTCGGTGTGATCCAGTTGATACCAGACGAACTGTCGCTTGTGAGTACGCAAAAAATCGGCAACCAGGGTGGTCTTTCCTGAGCCGGCGTTGGCGGTAACCAGAGTCAGCGGGTAACTGAGATTCGCAAGCAACCGGTCGGTCAGCCGCGCCCGTGAGAGCAACTCCGGCGCTGGTCGCGGCGGAAGTAACTTGGTGCGCAGAAAAAAGCTGCGACGCGTTTGCCGTAGATTCTCCGCAGTTGCGGTTGATGTTTGGGTTGGGTCGTCCGGGCTGCTCTGTTGGTTCGCGGGCGCCATAAGCTTCTGCCTCTGCGCGCTGTTTAGGTTTTCGGGCAGGTTAGCACGACAAAATGTGATCAGGCCACTATCGAGCGGTTTAGGCAGGTCGTCTATGGTTGCTTGTTGAAGCGTCATCAATCAGTCGCGCGTGGCCAGCTATCAGGCAAACCTGAAGCTTTGACTTGAACTTGCACGGGGCTCGCTCAGCTCTCTTGAATTGCACGCAGATTTACATTCTCTGATTCCCCAAACTCGGCAGATTCGCTTTCTGAGCGTTGTAAAAACGCCGCAGCGTCATCCAGTGCGGCCGCTCGTCCATGTGTATGATCGAGAGCGATGCTCGCCTGTTCCTGGGAAAGTCCATAACTTTCAAATAAAGCGATAGCCTCTGCTCGGGAAAAGTTCAAAGCCGACTCGTCAATCACAACGAGCGACTGTTTCGACCGCATTCTCCACAAAGGCGCCGGCGGCAAACTGCGACTGGTGATTAGCACATGCACTTCAGAAGGGAGCAGCGGCAGCAAGCGGGTGAAGAACGGTACCAGCCAGTCTGAATCAGAAACGAGATGGAGATCTTCTATCACGATCAGGAGTGGGCCAGCCGTCTCGCCCTCGACCAACTCGTAAACAAATGCATCAGCCAGCCGGTCGATCAGATCGATCGCGCCCGTTACCAGCAAAGCCATCAACAGTTTCCTGCCAAAGCCCAGACGGCACTCCTGAATGCTGCCGATTAGATAATGAAAGAAAACATAGGGGTCGGCGTCAGGCGCGTCAATTTTGTACCAGGCGACCGGCCGGCCGCATTTTTGTGCAAAATCGAGCGCCACGGAGGTCTTGCCGGCACCGGCACGACCACTGATTATTGTGGAGGTGGCAGCCGCCATGCTCTTTTCGAGAGTGCTTAACAATCGCGACCTGGAAACGCGAGGCCTTCGCACGGGCGGTGCGATTTTGTCCGTTATCAGTTCCATCCTGGTCATTTCTAAACCGTGAGAATCTATTAGGAACATAATTTCCTGGAGAGGATCCCTTCTGACACGTTCTGCTATTTGCTGCAACGCCAGCCTTTTCTCTACTGGAATCACCGAGCTGCAGCCGAGCTTTTCCTGCTGAAACATTGGAAAACTCCCGTATTAGGCGGTTAGACTCGACCCTTAACTGCCGCTAATTGGTTTTATTGCAACCGGGTTGAGAAATTCTTGAGTTTTTAAACACGGTGGGGGCACAAGGGCTAAATACAAAAAAGGCGCCGCGGGTTAACGCGGATTACACGAATCTGAAACGGCTGTTGCTGCTTATTGTTCTCGGAATCGCGCTTATCCGCGTAAATCTGTGACTAATTAAGCGTGGGTCAAAACCGCAGCGACAAACAACTCAAGCCGCCATCCATCTTTTGAAATTCCGTCATCTCAACTGAAGGAGTTTCGTAACCCAGGTCTCGCAACGCCTTTTCGAATAGAGGATACCCAGCGGCCACCAAAACACAGTCATTAAGCCGCACGCAGTTGGCTGCATACTGTTCAGTCGCACTCACGCGTGCAAGATCATAGCGGCGAAACCATTCGTGGTTTGCCAGCGCATCAATTACCACTAGACGGTTATCGCCCAGGTAGGCAAGTGCGCTTTTCAGATGGAGAATGTTCTCCACGACTCGTATATCGATGAAGCTGGACGTGTAACCGTATGGGGCTAGCAACGCAGCTAATTGCTGGGCACCCGCCTCGTTAGTGCGCTCGGAAATGCCGATAAAGAAATGGGCCTCCACTTCACAGACATCTCCGCCGTCGAGCGTGCCGGGTGCCTGAATTGAATATAATTCCGGACAAAATTGGGTGAGCACTTCTGCGATACTGTCGATTTCTCCAAGGCGACTAGGCGCACCCGGTCGCGTAAGGATCGCGCAAGAGACACTAGCCTGACCCCGGGGTCCCCGGCCGGGCGGCCCGGCTGGGGTGGGACGGTTAGGAAGGCCTCGCACTATCACGGCCGCATCTTCCACAAAAGTTGAATCGGGATATCGCTCATCAGCTTCCAGTCGAGTAAGCTTCAGGCCACACTGCTCGAGCGCCTCGCAGTAGGCTGCGTGTTGTCTTAAAGCGCGTGCATAGTTCGGCGCGCCCGCGTCGATTGTTGTCAAGCCTTCGGCGAATCTCGCGCACGGCGGACGAACAATTGCATTAGTGAACATCGTTGCCAACCGGGAGTTTCAGAACTGCGACAAAAGGAGCAAACATGGCTAAGGGTGAACCGTGTTGAGGACTTGGATCTGGCCGTTACCGCTCTCGCGCTTCTGATTAGTCGAAAGGCCTGCGACTTATGTTTACTCCCCTTTTTTGCGGGCCTTGACGTCGGTCATGACGATGGTGATAGCGAGACCAACGCCGGCGATGGCGGCGAGAAGAAAGAAGATCATCGCGAAACCCGGGTAGCCGAGTATGCGAAACGATGTCTCGACACGCATCAGCATCGACGCGCCAACTATGAGGGAGGCGAGGATCAGTCCGAGGCTAATCCGGTTCGCCACTTTCTGAAGTCCCTCGAGCACGATCTTTTCGTCGATCGCATTAACGTCCAGTTTGAACTCGTTGTTGCCTATCGTGTCCAAAATCTTGTTAACGCGGCCAGGCAATTTTTCCGCAAACTCCTTAAGCTCGACTACCTCGCCGATCAAATTTATCGGAGCCAGGCTCTGCATTAAGTTGCGCTGAAGAATTTCGATGGCGCGCTGGCGAATAATTGCGGTCGGCTCAAAATTTGGGTCGAGGGTGAAGACGACGCGGTCCAAATTCAAGAGCGCCTTGGCCACCATCGTGAACTCAGACGGCAGCCGAAACCAGCAGTCGGCAGATATTTTCGTTATCTCCAGGACCACCTTGCCGGCGTTGAGCCGAGTGAGACTTGCATCCGCATTTTCAGCCACGAGTTCGGCGATCCGTTTGGTAAAGTCAGCTTTCTCAAAACGAGGCTTTGGCTCGCCTATGCGAATGGTGATTTCAGCGGCCTCTTCACCACGACCCTCGGCGATGGCCAACAAGAGGCGCAGCACGTTGTCGCGCAGTCCCGGCAAAAGGCGCGCCACCATTCCCAGATCCAGCAGTGCAATCTGATTGTCGTCGGTAACAAAGACATTGCCTGGATGTGGATCGGCGTGCAGAAAACCGTCAAGTAGTATTTGCTTGAGATAAGCGCGAAACAGCTCGCGAGCGAGGCCGGGCCCATCTATTTCCATCAGCCGCAACGGACTCAGCTCAGTAATCTTCTTGCCGGGTATGTATTCCATCGTGAGGACGCGTGAGGTGCAATAATCTTCGATGGGCTCAGGAATAATGATGTGCTCAAACTCACGGAGGTTTTCACTGAAGGTAATGAGATTATTAGCTTCGAGCTTGAAATCCAGTTCGCGCAACAAACTGGCGCGGAGGTCCTTGAGCATGTTCTCAAAATCGTAGCGCTTTCCCAGTTCTGTATGAGCATCCAGAAACTTTGCGACCTGGCTCAATGCTTCGAGATCCTCAATTATCTGCTCGCGAATGTTTGGCCTCTGTACCTTGACCACCGCCGTGCGCCCATCACGCATACGCGCAAGATGCACCTGGGCCAGAGAGGCAGCAGCAAGCGGCTGACGTTCAAGGTCGGCAAAAGCTTTTGAGAGACGCACGCCGAGCTCGCCAGAGACGATTCGATCAACCTCCGCAAATGGAAATGGTTCAATCTGATCCTGCAAACGAGAAAGAGCTTCAAGGTAAGGTGGAGGCAAGAGATCGGCGCGCGTTGAAAGCACCTGGCCCAACTTGATGAAAGTGGGACCCAACCTTTCGAGGTCGGCAGCCAGCTCTTCCGCCTTCGGCGTGGTTTCGGCCAGCGAGGTTTCGATGGCATCAAGGCTGCCTTCGAGGCCGGCCTGCTTAACCAGATCCGAGCGCCCATATTTCACCAACAGCAGCGCCACGTCTTTGTATCGTTTCAGACGTTCGGGTTTCAGCGAGACGACCATTCCATGAGTTCCTTTGTTCTGCCGCGGCTGGACTGATTGTACAAGAACTTGCTACCCGACACCCTAAGGTTTATGCTCCGGCGCAGTGTTAAGCACCTATTTTTCGGGGAAGGACGGAAGTTTTATTTAACAATCACGTCCAGCGTTTCGGTTTTAACGACGGAAACGCAGCTTTGGGTTGGGCCAAGGTCCCCCTGCTCACATCGAGGCCAGATGGAACCTGGTAAGGAACACAAACGCATAGGCTGCTGTGCCGGTGCGAACCCGAGGTTGCTGGTAGTTGTTCGACGCATAAAGGAGTCTGTAATGGTCAAGAAGTCGTTATCGTTAATTTTGTTGACAGCAATTCTCGCCGTCTCGGCATTCGCTCAGCAAACGACCACCCCTGCCCAGCAACCAGCGGCCGCGCCGCAACCGGCCCCCCCGAAAACCCATTTGAAGGTGGGCCAGGCGGCTCCCGATTTCACCCTGACGGATACCGAGGGAAAGGAAGTCAAACTAAGCGACTTTAAAGGCAAGAAGAATGTCGTGCTCGCCTTTTATGTGCTCGCCTTCACCGGTGGTTGAACGAAGGAATTGAAGGCGTATCAGGCTGATATCGCCAAATTCGAAGAGACGAACACGCAGGTTTTGGGAATTAGCATGGACAGCTCGCCCGCCAACAAACGTTTTGCCGAAGATATTGGTGTGAAGTTTCCTTTGCTGAGCGACTGGAAGCGCAAGGCCGTTAAAGACTACGGCGTTTACAATGAAGCCACGGGATATGGAACGCGTGCGACTTTTGTAGTCGACAAAGACGGGACTATCAAACACATCGAGGAAGGTCGGACCGCGATCGATCCCACTGGCGCCTACCAGGCATGCAACTTATTTGATAAGAAGAAGGCTGAGTAAACAGTACTATTTCGCTGAAAGTTTAGAAGACGAATTGGCTCCGGCGAGTCCGCGGTCAATTAACGCGCGCAACGCTTCGGTACTCATCTCTCTAAGAGCAATCCCGTTTACAAAAATGGCAGGAGTACTGTCGACGCCATAGAGCTCGCCGTCGTCGATATCGTGCTTGACCTCAGCGGCGTAAGTCCCGCCATCCAGTGCGGCGTCAAAACGTACCCGATCCAAACCGAGCTCGCTCGCATATTTTTTTAGCGAGGGGACGTCCAACGCATTCTGGCGTTTGAAGAGCAACGCGGTATATTCAAAAAATTTCCCCTGCGCATGTGCGGCGTTTGCAGCCTCTGCCGCTTTGCGAGCATTAGCGTGCATGGCCAGCGGAAAATCCCGCACCACTAACCTTACTTTAGCGCCGTAGGATTTCAATACCTCTTCCAGGATGGGCGCCATTGCCGCGCACGACGGACATTGGAAATCGGTAAACTCGATGATCGTTACCGGCGCCTTTACATCGCCTCGACCCGGATCGTCGTCGACGCTTATCGATTGCACCGGGAGGGTCGGTTCAGTAATGAGCAAGCGAACGTCGGCGCCCGTTCGCAGTCTATCGGAAAGGGCGCGTTCCAAACGCTCTCGATCCTGATCCTCCAAATACTTTGCGATCTGATTGCTAATTGCCGCGAGCTCGCCCGGAATCTTGGCCTTGTTATCCGCATAGAATTTTGCGATCTCTGCTTCGGTGGGCGCGTGTACCTTTTCGCTTATCTCCTTGCGCACGATTTCCTCCGGAGCAACATTGCGGCGGTTTGCCTCAGCAAGCAAAAGCAGATCATTAATGGTGAGGTCCAAAGCCTGCTTGGCAAGCTGATAAGTGTTCAGCCGCAGCTTGTAAGCGATCGGTTTGAGCCGTTCATTAATCGTTCCCGCGGTTATGGGACGCCCAGCTACTGTCACTACTACTGCGGGCGGCGCGAGGTTCGCGGCGTTTGCAGCAGCCACGTTAACTACCGGATTCGACGCGCTCAAACGCTTGACGAATTCGTTTGTCATCTTCGCTTCGCGCTCACTCTTCAAAAACGCCACGACATTTTGGCGCGTCGCGGCCGGATCACTTTGATCGATCTGATCGCGGTTGTCCTCCACGAACTTATTGATTTCCGACGCCGTCGGCTCTGTAATTTTTCTGGCAACTTCCAGGTTGTACAACTGTTGCGAACTGATTTTTCGTTTGGCGGCTTCGCTCTCCAGCAATAGAGTATTGATTTGCAATTCCAGAATCTGCCTGCGAGCTTCGGCGATTCGATCTTCAAGAGCTTCTACTTCCTCACGCACTTTGGGATCAATATCAGCCGTTGTGACGCTTTGGCCGTTGACCGTAGCTAACAGAATCGGAGCGCTGGGTCGTGCCACCGGCGGTGTCCCAGCCAAGGGGGCAGGCGACGGTTGAGAGACTGGCGGCATAGAAGCCGGGTTGGCTACTACCGGGCGCCTTGCGCCTCTTCGACGGGGACTCTGGGCTGAAAGGTCACCGGCAACAAAAAACAAAATGAGAACTATGAAGAGCGACTTAACAGTGTTCATCGAACTAATGGTCCGGCGCGATCTAACAAAGAATGATATTTGCAGCGATGTGTTAGAGCATAACGCGAGTGCCAACGTTGCCCGGAACGGGCTTTTGGCAGACGGAACAACCAGGCGGGAGAACCGAAATTGGATTCAGTTCGGCTCAATGGTAGCGGATGATGCTGCGCCGGCGCGGCTTCGCAGGTTTACGCGCGGACAACAGATTCTTCTGCCGGCCATTGAGAATGAAAGCGAGCCCCTGATGTGTGACTCCCAGCATTCGAGCTGCACGTGTGATGCTGCCGTCAGATGCTTCCAGCGCATGCCTAATCAGTTCGCCCTCGTAGCGAAGTACCTGTGCTTCGAGCGAAGCGTCCATTGGAAAAGTTGGTGGCTCAGCTTGTTTGGAAGACAGTTGCGAATCGCTCGATCCAGTCCCATTCGATCGAGAGGCAGCCCGGTTGACGTCCTCCGAGTCGGTGAGCGATTGGGTTGAGAGAAGAAGCTTGGCACATTTGCCAAGTCGATTCTGAATTTCCGGATGCTGCGACTTTATCAATTCCGATTCGGCGACTCGATAGTATGCAAGCAGTTCGTTGAACGGAAGATGCCATGCCAATTCCTCAGTCAGGGTAAGTGCGGCCAATCCTCCACTTTCAGGATCGCCCGCATTCAGGGCCACCCTGATGGCCTTTTCCAGCGACTCGCGCGCCATGGAAAAGCTACCCAAACGAGCGAGGGCGGTGCCGTGTGTGGTCAGCGCTTCTGCAAGCATAGATAACTGATCGCCACCCTCGAGTGTCTTCACCGAACTTCGCGCGATCGTTTCTGCCTTGGAGAACTGACCTTGAGCGATAAACGCCCGGGCGCGCGTATCGTCGAACTGCGCAACCAGACCTTGATCTTTCAAACCTACAGCAACGGCACGGGCGCGATTCAGGTGCTCGTGCGCATTCTGAAATCTTCCTAAATGAACAAACAAGAATCCCAGGTTGTTCTCGACCACTCCCTGAAAACGCTTGTGGTTTGCCTGCTCAAAATGGAAGCACGCTGCTGAAAACTCGATCAGGGCGTGATCTATGTAATCATCCCGGTGCTCTGCCAAACCCAGGTTCTTCAATACCAGGGCATACGCATTGTGAAACTTGCCCTTCAGCGCATGATTGCGACTTACCTCGAACAGGGGAGCAGCCTCACGATGCAATCGTAGCGCTTCTCGGTGTCGATTAGAGACCTCTTCGAGCATGGCTTTATTGAGGAAGGCCCGAAGTTTCTGCTCGCTGTTAAGATCGCCTAGACGCAACAGTGCATCATCGAGAGTTATGCGAGCTTCAGCGAAGGCGCCTTCGCGCCAATAACAGATCGCCAAATCGACGCGAGCCTCGGCGACACGCTCGACCAATCCAAGTTTTTCAAACGCTCCGGCGCTCTCTGAAATCAAGTCCTTCGCAATCTCTTGCGCGCCTGAAATTTGGCCTGCGCTACCTATCCACCCGGAAAGAGCACCGGCACGCAGGAGTAGTTCCGCCTGCGCGATTTCAGTCAGACCCTCTACCCGTGGGCGCTTGCCGATGCGTTGCCAGAACTCACTGATAGTAGCCCGAGCATCTTCGAACCGGCCCGCCTCCTCAAGATCCTTAGCTCGGGCGCAAAGCGTCCGCGCCCTCTCGCTTATCGTGGAAACGACTGCATTATCGGTTTGCAAACTTGAATCGGCTAATTTCATGTGAGGTCACTCCCTTTTAGTGCCATGCAAGAAATCTTGCATGAAGTTTGGGAGGCGGTTATTATGCGCCTCGTTAAAGACCCAGCAGTTGGACTTCCATCTTCGTGATCAACTGCGTTTGCCAACCCTACAAAGCTGAAATTAGGAGAACAATTCATGAAAACCCTGAAAGCGATCTGCACAGCAGGAATTCTTGCTCTGGCACTTAGTGTTCCAGCGTCTGCTGGTGATGTCCAAACGCCGGGGAGCCCTTGCCCAGTCACTGGAAGCATTAGTACTTCGGATCCGATGCTCGAAACGACAGACGTCGCGCCGGCAACGGAGAGCGACACCAGTTTCTCAGCATTCGCGGACGTTATTTGGGCTCTGGCTTCAATCATCTAGAACAAGCCGACGTCTACCAAGTCCGGATTTCAAATCTGTTCGACGGAGTCACGCGCTGTCTGAGTTTGTGTGCGACCTGCCGGGTCTTATCGTTTCATGCCCGGCAAGGGGGCGACGACAGGGCGCATGCTACCTTCTTATTGCACGTGAAGGCAAGAGCAATGTGTGAATGGCGGACGCTACGCAGATTCGATTGCATGTTTAGAGGCAGAATCGGGATTGAAGCCGGTAGAGCTAATTTGTGTTAGCAGCCACGAGCTTTTGAACCGTCTCCAGCGTGTCTATTTCACTAGGTTTCTTGTCCGGCCGCAACCTAACAATTCTGGGAAAGCGCAGGGCATAACCGCTCTTGTGTCTTTTCGATTCCTGAACCCGATCAAAAGTAACTTCGATCACGATCTCCGGCTTTACCAGGCGCACTCTTCCGTGGGCGAATTCCCTGACTGTGTGGTGCTTGAACCATTCTGTCATCTCCGCTAGCTCCGCATCGGTCAAACCTGAATAAGCCTTGCCGATGTTCAGTAGCTCATCATCTTCCTCCGATCGACGAACAGCGAAGGTGTAGTCGGAAAGCAAATTTCTTCTCTTGCCGTGTCCAACTTCAACTGCGGTGACCACTACATCCAGGGTCGCGATCGCCCGCTTGAGCTTAAGCCACTCGCGCCCCCGTCTTCCCGGTTTGTAGAAAGATGCTGGACTTTTGACCATCAAACCTTCGTTTCCACGAGCCCGCGCGCCATTGAATTCTTCGTCCAGATTTGTAACCTCAGCGAACCGCTTGGCGAAGGAGATTCGAACGATGCCTTCCTGTGGAATCAGCTGCTCAAGCAGTTTACGGCGCTCTTCGAGTGGTTCGTCAGTCAACACGCGTCCGGCGGCGTATAAAAGATCATAGGCCACCAGAACCACAGGAACCTCAGCCAACAAGTCTGCGCCAATCGTTTTTCTTCCGAGTCGCTTTTGCAGTTCACTAAACGGCAGGATTCGCTCATCGCGAGCCGGTACGATTTCTCCGTCGATAATCGCGTCCGTTGCGAGCTCTTTGAGCGGCGCTGCCAGCTCTGGGAAACGGTGAGTAATCTCATCCATGGTGCGCGAGTAAATAGCCACGCGTCCTTCTTTTGTGTGCGCCTGCGCGCGTATTCCGTCAAATTTATCTTCGA
>WNFV01010428.1_pt1 | contig 12386 bp, 7 predicted proteins | sample 5400101 | NCBI WGS metagenome assembly WNFV01 (sample SAMN13153361, study PRJNA577476) | soil metagenome | isolation source: 115 cm soil or saprolite under grassland replicate 1 | place: USA:California | collected 2016-06-15
GCCTGATCCCAGAACTCGGCGTTGACGTGCACCGGATCGAAGACGAACGGCCGCCCGAACAGTGCGCCGCTGAACATGATGTGGTCGAGGAGCTGCGCGTTGCGCTCGAACTCGTAGCTGTAGCGCTGGTTCAGCGGCAAGGCGGTCATCAGGTCGTGCAGCCCCGCACCTTCGAGTATGCCGACCGTCTCCGAGAACTCGAAGTCGTTGAGGTCGCCGAGGACTACGACGTTCGCATCCGGGTCTGCCGTCGTCAGCTGCGAGACGAAGTCGGCGACGAGGTGTGCCTGCTGGTGGCGCTGGACCTCCGAGCTTCGCGTCGGCGGCTGGAAGTGACCCATGAGGGGCTGGTCGCCGCCCTTCGAGTTGAAGTGGTTGACGATCGCGAACACGTGCGTGCCGTGGAACATGAACTCACCCGCCAGCGGCTTGCGGCTCGAGCTCCACGCGCCGTTCGCCGGGTCGATGCGGCCGGGGCTGAAGGTGAGCTGCGTCGAGCCCCCGGTCCCGGTGACAGCGGTCGGATCCGTCGACGTCCCGCCCGGCCGGTCGACGAACGAGAGACCGCGGTCGGTCCGGAAGAGGAAGACCTGGCGGATGTTGCCGCCGGGCTCGCCGCCGTCCTGGTTGTTGACCGGGTCGATCTCACGCCAGTCGTACGCAGGCCCGCCCGCGGCCTGAATCGCAGCGACGAGCTTCGACAGCGTCTGGTTGGCGGCGATCGTGCCGTCGTTGGTGGGGCCGGTGTTGTCCTGGACCTCCTCGCCGCCGATCAGATCCGGCGAGCGGAGGTTGTTCACGATCATCCCGGCGAGCTGGTCGAACTTCGACTGCGGATCGGTCGGATCGAGGTTCTCGAAGTTGAACGTCGCGACCGACAGCTGGTTTGTACCGGCCGGATCGGTCACCTCACGTTGGAGGCCGTTGTCGACGCGGGTGACCGCGTTCGTCACCTCGACGAAGAAGTTGCCGAAGCTGTAGTCCATCACGCCGACGATCGGATCGTTGTAGCCGTCGCCGACGTTGAGGTTCGGCATCGGCACAATCGCGTCGTCCGCGATCACGCGCTCCGGGTTACCGTCGTCCGCGCGCAGGAGGACGCCGCCGCGGATCGTGCGGACCCCGGCGTGTGCTCCGTTGTCGCCGACGATCGGCGTCTCGCCGAACGAGTTCGTCGGCCCGACGGCGACTGCGTCGTTGAGCTGGACGCGCATGCCCTCGACGCTCTCGTAGAAGTCGAGGCCGTCCGAGGCCGGATCGAAGGTTCCACCGGTCTCCACGTCGCCGCCCGCGTCGTCCTCGATCACCTGGTCGGGAGGAATGCGGCCGCCCGTTCCGAGCACGGTCGCCGGCGGGAGCGTGTTTCCACTCGAGAGGACCGTGATGCTCGGCGTCACGAGCTCGGTCGTGGTGAGATTCGCCGTCGACGCGCCGCCGGGACGGAACTCCTGCACAGTGGCGTTCACGCTGACCGAGTCTCCGACGTTGACGGACGTCGGAGCAGACGACGTGAAGACGAAGATCCCTTCGGACGTGGCGTCATCCGCGTCCGGGTTCGGATCCTGCATGTAGAAGCCGTTCGACCGCTTGGCGGTGACGATGCCGTGGACGCTCCCGACGGTCTGACCGGCCTTGGGTGAGATGTGCGCCACGCCCTGGATGTCGTGGATGGCGACAGGCGGAGCGATCGTGCCGAAGCTCCACGTGTCGTTCCCGGCCATGTTGTCGGGCGGGTCGTTCGTGTCCTGGTCGGTCACGTTCGCCGCAAAGACCGTGACGGTGCAGGTCTCCGCAGCCGCGAAGTCGGAATCAGGGTCGAGCGTGAAGCTCGTCGGGCCGCCGCTGACCGTGGCGGTGTGGGCACCGCTGGTCGTGCAGTTGAGCGAGTACCAGGAGCCGGTGACGTCCACCGGCTCGCTGAAGCCGATCGTGACGTTGCTGTTGACGGCGACGTCAACCGCGCCGGCGCTCGGGTTCCGGCTAACGACCGAGGGTGCGGCGTCGCTCGTCCCGCGTGGGTTCGGCGCGCCAACCTCGAAATCGCTCGCGTTGTTGTCCGTGTCCGTTTCGCCTGCGGCCTTCCGCAGGGCGGCGGTCGTGTTGCTCGGCGCCGCAGTCGGGCCGCTGCCCTCGAAGCAGTTCGCAGTCGTTCCGTAGCCGACGAAGTCGACGATCGAGGCGCCCGTCGGGCACGCACCGGCCAGTGCCGTCGTGCTGTTCACCAGCGCGACCTTGCCGGCCGTCGCCGACATCGCGATCGTGCCGATCGCGTCAGGTGTCGGGAGATTCAGCGTGCCGCCCGCGCCCTGTGCCTCCTGCACGAGATAGTGCTGGCCGGGCTGGAGGGAGAAGTTCGTCAGGTTCGTGACCTGCCACGTCGTTCCGGCGGCGGAGGCGTACTGGACCGACCACCCGTTGAGGCTGACGGGGTCTGATCCGCGGTTGTAGAGCTCGATGAAGTCGTTCTTGTACGTCGCCCCGCTGTTGCCGCCGCCCCCGTACACCTGGCTCACGACGACGAGCGGCGGCGCCGATGCCGCGCCGGTCGTGAAGCTCCAGCTCGGATTGCCGGGAAGGTTGTCGGGCGGATCGTCGGTGTCCTGATCGGAGATGTGACTGCCGTCGATTCCGACCGAGCAGGTCTCGTTTCCCGCGAAGTTCGCGTTCGGGTCGATCGTGAAGGTGGTTGGGCCGCCCGTAACCGTCGCCTGGTGCGCACCGCTCGTGAGACACGTGATCAGGAACCAGCCCGCGGCGACGTCGACCGGCTCGCTGAAGGTGACGGTGACGTTGCTGTCTACCGGCACGCCCGCGGCGCCGGCGACCGGCGTGATCGCCGTGATCGTCGGCGGGTTGTCACCGGTGCAGAAGTGCAACGCCGACAGACGGTTGCGCGGGTTCGGGGCGCCTGTCTGGAAATCAAAGGAGTTCGAGTTCGTGTCCGTACAACCGTCGAAGAGGCGCAGCGCCGCCGTCGTGTTTTGCAGCGACGCCGTCGGGGCGATGCCTTCGAAGCAGTTGGCAGTCGTTCCGTAGCCGACGAAATCCTCGGTGCCTGACGGGCACGCGCCGGTCAAGGCGGTGGTGCCGTTCACCAGCGCGACTTTGCCGCTCGCTGCCGCCATGGCGATGTTGCCGGTCACGTCGGGCGGCGGAAGGTCGGCGGTGCCGCCGGTGCCGGCAGCTTCCTGGACGAGTAGGTATTGCCCTGGGGCCAGTGAGCCCGAGAGGCTGGTCGCCTGCCAGGAGGTGCCAACGGCAGACGCGTACTGGACCGACCAGCCGGTGAGATCCGCGGTCGAGGACCCAGCGTTGAAGACCTCGATGAAGTCGTTCTTCAGCGTCGCGCCGGCGTTACCGCCGCCGCCGTAGACCTGACTGATCACGAGACCCGACGATGATGCGCCGGTGGAAGCGGCGCCGACGAGCACGTAGAGAAGCGCGAGCACGATGGTCGCGCCCATGCGGCGACTAGCGGCGTTCAACTGACGGCCCTCCCTGGAATCGGCGGTCCCTCCCCGCGCCGCGGGATGGTAACGCGGAATCAGTCAGGTCTCAATAGGCCGTGCAGACTGGCGACTAGGACTTGGCTTCGCTCCAGTCGTCGCCCACACCGATGTCGACGGCGAGCGGCGGGTCGAGCGGATACGCGCTGCACATCTCCTCGCGCACGAGCTCACGGACCGGGCCGATCTCCGCCTCGGGCACTTCGAGCAGCAGCTCGTCGTGCACCTGGAGGACGAGGCGGGCCCCGCGCCCCTCGTCGCGCAGGCGCCGGTGGATCGCGATCATCGACTTCTTGATGATGTCCGCGTTCGAGCCCTGCATGACGAAGTTCACGGCGAGCCGCTCGCCGAGCGAGCGCGTCTGGCGGTTCGAGGCGCGGATCTCGGGGGTCGGCCGCCGGCGGCCGAGCAGGCTCGTCGCGTAGCCGTCGCGCTTCGCCTGCTCGATCGTCCGCTGGATGAAGTCCTGCACGTGCGGGAAGCGGGCGAGGTAGGCATCGATGTATTCCTGCGCCTGCTCGCGGGGGATCTCGAGGTTCTCCGACAGCCCGAACGCCGAGATGCCGTAGACGATCCCGAAGTTGATCATCTTCGCGATCGACCGGTCGCCGGACGTCAGCTCGGCCGGGTCCTTGCCGAGCACCTCGACGGCCGTGGCCGTATGGATGTCGTCGCCGCGCGCGAACGCCTCACGCAGCTTCGGCTCGCCGGACACGTGCGCAAGGATGCGCAGCTCGATCTGCGAGTAGTCGGCTGACAAGAGTCGGGACCCGCTCTCCGCGACGAACGCGGACCGGATTTCCTTCCCAAGCTCCGTGCGGATCGGGATCGCCTGCAGGTTCGGGTTCGAGGTCGAGAGCCGCCCCGTCGAGGCGACCGTCTGGTTGAAGTGCGTGTGCAGCCGGCCGTCGGCCTCGGCGATCAGGGACGGCAACGGCCCGAGGTACGTGTTGAGGAGCTTCGAGTACTCACGCCACTCCTCGAGCACGCCGACGAGCTCGTGCTCGTGGCGGATCGTGCGCAGCACGCGCGTGTCGGTCGAGTAGCCGGTTTTGCCCTTGCGGCCGGGCGTCAGCTGCAGCTTCTCGAACAGGATCCGCGCGACCTGCTGCGTCGAGCCGAGCATGAACTCCTCCCCGGCGAGCTCGTACGCCTTCGCCTCGAGCTCCTCCAGCTGGTCGGCCAGGCGAGCCGTGATCTCCCCCATGCGGTACGTGTCGATCTTCACGCCCGCGTCCTCCATCGCGGCGAGCACGGCGGTAAGCGGGAGCTCGATGTTGCGGTAGAGCTCCTCGGCGCCCCGTTCGCGGACGCGCTCGAGCATCGTCGGCGCCAGCCGGCGCGGCGTCTCCGCGTGGCGTACGAGGGCGGCGGTCTCCTCGTCCGTCGCCGGCGTGGGAATCGGCTCGACCCCGTACTCCGCGGCGAGGTCGTCGAGCTCGTACGCCGCGCGCCCCGGTTCGATTAGGTACGCGAGCAGCATCGTGTCCTCGGCCGGCTCCATCGTCAGCCGCGGCAGCGCCTTGAAGTCGTGCGCGATCAGGTCGGCGCGGTCGAGCCTGCGCTCGTAGGCCGGCTCCCACGTCCCGACGACGACGCCGTCGTCCCGCGCCAGTGCGAAGCGGTCGTCGCGGATCGCGAGCGCGGCTCGGCCAGTCACCTCGGGAAAATCGCCCTCGCGCCACCCGACCTCGGTGCCGGGCATGCGCATCGCCTGCGCCGGGACGGCCTCGTCGAGGATGTCGACCCGCCCGAGCAGGTTGCGGAACTCGAAGCGCCGGAACATCTCCCGCAGCTCCGAACGGTCGGGCGGCAGCAGCACGAGCTCGGCGGGATCGCAGTCGAGCTCGAGGTCGCGCCGCATCCTCGCCAGCTCCTTCGATTGCCGCGCCTGGTCGGCGTGCTCGGTGATGTTCTTGCGACGCGCCGGTGACAGCTCGTCGACGTGCTCGAGCACTTCCTCGAGCGAGCCGTACTGCGCGATCAGCTGTCCCGCCGTCTTGTCGCCGATGCCGGGAACGCCCGGGATGTTGTCGGAGGTGTCGCCCTTGAGCCCGATGAAGTCGGGAACCTGGTCCGGACGGATGCCGTAGCGCGCCTCGACCCGGTCCGGCGTGTAGACGTTCACGTCCGCGACGCCGCGCGGCGTCATCATCAGGACGACGTTGTCGCTCACGAGCTGGAACGCGTCGCGATCGGTGGAGACGACGCACGTCCTGATTCCGGCCTCGTCCGCACGCGTCGCGAGCGTGGCGATCACATCGTCCGCCTCCCAGCCCTCGAACTCGAGGTTGCGGTAGCCGAAGCCCTCGACGATCGGGCGGAAATAGGGGAACTGCTCGCCGAGCAGGTCCGGCATCGGGCGCCGGTCCGACTTGTAGTCCTCGGACAGCTCGTGGCGGTGGACGGCGCGCGTGTCCCACGCCACCGCGACACCCTTCGGGCGGTAGTCCGAGAGTAGCTTGAAGAGCATGTTCGTGAAGCCGAGCAGCGCGTTGGTCGGAAAGCCTTCGGTTGTCGCCAGCTCCTCGGGAAGCGCGAAGAAGGCGCGATACGCGAGGTTGTTGCCGTCGACGAGGAACAGCTCCGCGTCGCGCGCGGGGCCGTCGTCCAGCTGCAGCTCGGCTCCAGTGAGCGTCTTCGGCATCACGCCCAACGCTATCGTCCGGCGCCGGATGCCGGACGTCGAGATTCACCCATTTTCCGAGCACGTCGCGTGAGGCGTGTCCCCATGCTGGCCGGTTCGCGGCTCGTCGTCGTGACGGCTGCGGACGATGCGCTCGTCCTCCGCCCGCCGGCACCGGCGAACGCCGTCGCGGACGTCGGCGCAGCGGTGCGCGACGCGCTGCGCTTCCCGCTCGCCGGCGAGCCGCTCGAGGCAGTCGTCTCGCGGGGCACGCGCGCGACGATCGTCGTCGAGCCGCCGCAGCTGCCCCTGCCGGGAACGGAGCGCGACCCGCGCCAAGCCGCGATCGCAGCTGCCGTCGCCGAGCTCGAACGGCTCGGAGTGCCGACGGGCTACCAGACGCTGCTCGTCGCGGGCGGGCTCGCGCGGCGCGCCGGGCACGACCAACTGGAGACGCTCGTTTCGCCGGAGTTCGCACGCCGCTTCCACGGCCACGTCGAGGTGCACGACGTCGAGCGCGAGGACCTCGTCGAGCTCGGCAGCTTGGGCGCAGTGCCGCTGCGCGTCCATCCCGCGCTCGTGAACACCGATCTCGTCGTCGTCGTCACCGCGGCGGAGACCGTCCTGCACGGCGGGCCGGCCGCACTCGTCGGAGTCTCGGGCCGTGAGACGCTGCGCGCGGCGGGCGCCTACTCGCTGCTGGAGACGTCGGCGTCGCAGGGCTGGCGGATCGGGCTCGAGCTCGAGCGCGCGCTCTTGCGCCGCGTGCCGGTGATCGGCGCGTCACTCGTGCTCAACCATCCACGGCTGGGCGGGACGTTGGGCGACTATCCGTACGAGACACAGGCCCTCGAGCGAGTCGTGCGCTCGCCGTTTCGCCATCTCTTTCGTGCGCTGCCCGGCGGTCTGCGCGCGTACGTGCTGCGCTCGCTGCCGCTGGAGCGCAACGTCGCCGCCGCATACGCCGGGCCACCTTCCGTTGCACACACGGAAGCACTGCTTCGCGGCGTCCAGCTGCGGGGAATCACGCTCGACCGCGAGCTCGACGCCGTGTGCGTCGGCGTTCCGCGCACGACGCCGTACCTGCCGCGCGAGCGGCCCAACCCACTGCTCGGCTCGTACTTGGGACTCGGCCTCGCGCTGCGTCTGTGGCGCGACTCGTTCCCGATCGCCGAGGGCGGCACGGCGATCCTGATGCATCGCTTCCAGCGGCACTTCAGCCACCCGACGCAGCAGCCGTACCGTGCGTTCTTCGCGGCGACGCGCACGGCAGGCCGGCCCGACCCGTCTGCCCTGAGCGCCGCGGAGGACGCCGCTGGGACGGACGCGCGAGCGCTGGACGCCTATCGCAGCGGCCGTTCGTGTCACCCGCTGCTTCCGTTCGTCGACTGGGACGGCTGCCGTCCCGCGATCGGCCGGCTAGGACACGTCCTGATCGCCGGCTGCCGGGACCACGCCGCCGCACGACAGCTCGGCTTCGTGCCGACGCACGGAATCGGGCCGGCGCTGACGATGGTGCGCGGCTGGTCCGACCGGCCGCCCCGCGTCGGCTTCCTGCTATCGCCTCCCTACTTCCCTCTTCGGGTCATATCCTAGGGACTGTCCCACCGCAATCAATGCAGTCGGCGTCTTCATCAAACGCTTACGGACCCGCCGCCAGTCGACTACGTAGAAGGCCGGGGCTAGAGCGAGCGCAGCCGCTCTAGCAGACGGCCGGACTGATGCGCGTCGGGAGGCCGAAAGGCCCCACGACGCGCACTATCCGCGACGCTCGAGCGTCGACCAAATTCTCACGAGGGGCGAAGACCGCGTCTTCGTCCCTCGTGCGTACCCGAACTATTTGGGCGCGACTATGTCGCGCCCAAATAGGTCCGCTTCACGTCGTCGTTCTGCTTGAGAGCTTTCGCGTCGTCGGCGAGCGCGATCTTCCCGGTCTCGAGCACGTAGCCGCGGCTCGCCACGTCCAGCGCCATCAAGGCGTTCTGCTCGACGAGCAGGATCGGCGTGCCCTGCGAGTTGATCTCGCGGATGATCTCGAAGATCCGCTCGACGAAGATCGGCGCGAGGCCCATGGACGGCTCGTCGAGCAGGAGCAGCTTCGGGCGCGCCATCAACGCGCGGCCGATCGCAACCATCTGCTGCTCGCCGCCCGACAGCGTCCCCGCCTTCTGGTGCTTGCGCTCGCTGAGGCGCGGGAAGAGCACGTAGACCCGCTCGAGATCCTCGTTCACCGCCTTGCGGTTGCCGCGATCCGCGCGCTGGAACGTCCCCATCTCCAGGTTCTCCAGCACGCTCATGCGCGAGAACAGCCTGCGCCCTTCCGGCGACTGCGAGATGCCTTGCTGGACAATGTCGTGCGCCGACGCGTAGGTGATGTCCCTTCCCTGGAAGCGGATGCGGCCGCGGCGCGGACTGTTCAGGCCGTTGATCGAGCGCAGCGTCGTCGACTTGCCCGCGCCGTTCGCGCCGATCAGCGTCACGATCTCGCCGTCCTTGACCTCGATCGAGATGCCCTTGAGCGCCTGGATCGAGCCGTAGTAGGTGTGGACGTCCTCGAGCTCGAGGATGTTCTGCGGCTGCGCGTTCACTCCGTCTGACCTTCCAGCGCCTGCTTGCCGAGGTAGGCCTCGATGACGCGCGCATCCTTCTGGACTTCCTGCGGCGTTCCCTCGGCGATCTTCTCCCCGTAGTCGAGCACCGTCACCCGGTCGGAGATGTTCATCACGACGCGCATGTCGTGCTCGATCATCAGCACCGTCACGCCGCGCTCCCTCCGTAGCTCCTGGACGAAGGTCGTGAACTCCGCCGTCTCCTGCGGATTCATTCCGGCCGTCGGCTCGTCGAGGAGCAACAGCTTCGGTTGTGTCGCCAGCGCGCGTGCAACCTCGAGCCGCCGCTGGTCTCCGTAGGAGAGATTGCGGGCGATCTCGTGGTCCTTGCGGCGCAGGCCACAGTAGACGAGCAGCTCGCGGCAGGTGTCGTGGGCGTGCTCCTCCTCGCGGCGAATTCGCGGCGTGCGGATGATCGAGCCGACGATCCCGCCCTTGAGGCGCGCGTGCATCCCGACCAGCACGTTTTCGAGCGCCGTCATGTTCTGGAAGAGGCGGATGTTCTGGAACGTGCGCCCGATCCCCCGCTCGGTGATCGCATGCGGCGGTTTACCGGTCACGTCCTCGCCGTCGAACACGATGCGTCCTGCCGTCGGCCTGTAGACGCCCGTGAGCATGTTGAAGAAGGTCGTCTTGCCCGCGCCGTTCGGGCCGATCAGGCTGACGACGGCTCCACGGGGGATCGTGAAGTCGACGTCGTCGGTCGCGACGAGTCCGCCGAACTCCTTCCGGACTTTCTCCGCGACGAGGAGGTTGCCGTTCTCGCTGCTCATGCCTGCGTGTCGTACAGCGGCGTGTCCGCGACGCCCTCGCGGAACTCGGCTTGCCGTCTCGCACTAGGGATCAGCCCCTCCGGGCGGACGAGCATCACGATCACGATGATCGCGCCGTAGATTCCGTATTGGTAGAGCGGCACGTCCAGGTGTGTGCCGAAGGTCTGGTTCAGCTTGTGGCCGATGTTCGCGAGGCCTTCCTGGTTGAGGTACGCGAGGAAGGCTGCGCCGAAGATCACTCCCCAGACATTGCCCATCCCGCCGAGGATGACCATGGAGAGGATGAACGCCGAGATGTTGAAGCTGAAGTCGTTCGGGAACGTCGAGCTCTTGAAGCTGGCGAAGTAGGCGCCCGCGATGCCGCCGAAGAACGCTCCGGTGGCGTAGGCCCAGGTCTTGGTGCGCATCAGCGGAACGCCCATCGCGGCGGCCGCGGTCTCGTCCTCGCGGATCGCGATCCACGCGCGCCCGAGCCGGGAGTCGCGCAGCCGCAGGCTCGAGAAGACGGTGATGATCACGAGTATGAGCACGAACCAGAAGTAGAGACGCGGCCCGGTGAAGAACGAGCCCGAGCCTTCCTGGAAGCTGATCCCGAAGAACCCGGGCGAGTCGATCGGCGGTTGTTGGCGACCTGGGGCAGGATCTCGCCGAAGCCCAGGGTGACGATCGCCAGGTAGTCACCACGCAGCCGCAACGTGGGCAAGCCGATGACGATTCCGATCAGGGCCGTCAGGATGGCGGCGATCAGGAGCAGTACCCAGATCGAGATGTGAATTCCGGGCGTTGAGCCGCCCACGCCGACGGCGCCGAACTTGATGTGCTGCCCGGAGAACTGCACGGAAGCAAACCACGCGCATGCGTATGCGCCCATCGCGTAGAAGGCGACGTAGCCGAGGTCGAGCAGGCCTGCATACCCGACGACGATGTTGAGCCCGATCGCCATGATCACGTAGACGCCCATGATCACGGCTGTATTGACGTCCGGAAACGCTCCGAAGAGCTGCATCACGGGCAGGCTCTCGACGTAGAACGGGTACGTGACCGCGACGATCAGGACGATCGTCGGGACCAGCATCCGCCGCGCCCACGCGTACTCGTCCGGAATGTAGGGCTTCGCGTACTGCGCGAGGAACAGGACAAGGACGAGCAGCGCCAAGGGCCAGGCGATGTAGACGACCACCCCGAGCAAGATGACCCGCAGGACGATGCCCACCTGGTAGCGCTGGCGGTCGTCCAACGCGCGCCACCGCCGGCGGGGCTCACCGAGGATCTCGGCCCAGCGATCCCACCACGGGCGGCGGTATTCGGGGAGCTCGGTCATCCGCCCTCAGGCGTCCGCTCGCCGAGCAGCCCCTCGGGGCGGAAGACGAGGATGAGGATCAGGATCGCGAACACGATCGACTGCGTCCACTGCGAGCTGGGCGCGTGCCACGAGAGGCCCTCGTTGAACTGCTGGATCAGCCCGATCAGGATCGCGCCCAGGACCGCACCGGGGAGATTCCCGATCCCCCCGAGGACCGCGGCCGTGAAGGCGATCAGCCCGAGCTGGAAGCCCTGGTCATAGCGGATGTTCGTCGAGTAGAGCGCGTACAGCAGGCCGGCGACGCCGGCCAACGCGCCCGCGATCAGGAACGTGAACGAGATCGTCCGGTTGACGTTGATGCCCATCATCGCGGCGGCTTCCTGGTCCTGCGCAGTGGCGCGCATCGCCTTGCCCTGGCGCGTGCGCTGCACGAGCCAGATCAGCAGGAAGAGGATCGGGAACGTCGTCAGGGCGACGATCAGGCTCGACCAACGGTACGCGTGGCCGCCGATCGAGAACACCGGATCGGTCGGGAGGATGTTCGGCACGGAGACCGGCGCCGGCCCGAGCCGGTTCAGCCCGACGTTCTGCAGGATGAAGGACATGCCGATCGCCGTGATCAGCGGCGCGAGGCGCGGCGCGTTGCGCAACGGCCTATAGGCGAGGCGCTCGATCGTGACGTTGAGCGCGCCGCAGAACGCCATGGCCACGAGCAAGGTGAGCGCGAGGCCCCAGATGACCGCGAAGCCAGAGCTCCCCGCGTCGAGCCCGATCTTGTGCGCCGCGACCGTGAACGAGATCCAGCTCCCGAGCATGAACACGTCGCCGTGCGCGAAGTTGATCAGCTCGAGGATGCCGTAGACGAGCGAGTAACCGAGCGCGATCAGTCCGTAGACGAGGCCGAGCGTCAGACCCTCGAGCGCGACGCTGGCGAAGTCGGAGGGCGTCTTCGCGAGGTTGATGCCGAGCCAGACGAGGAGCAGCGCAACGAGGAGGAAGCCGAGCGCGGGCGCGACCCCGACGCTCCGGACTCCCCGGACCCAGGAGATGGTTTCGCGTCGCGCCTCGCTAGCCACGGGAGAAGTCGGCGGAGGAGAGCCGCAACTCTCCTCCGCCTCGTTGTCGTTTTCCCTACCCCTTCACCAGGTCCGCAGGAGGTGTGATCACTTTGTACGTGGTCTGCTTCCCGCCCTTGATCTGGTAGATCGTGACCGGGTTGGCGTTCGTGTCACCGTTCGCGTCGATCGTGAACGACCCGAGGATGCCGTCCGTCACCTTGGTCTTGAGCAGCTGAGCGGCCACATCTGCGCGCGTGCCGTCGCTGTTCTCGATCGCGGTCAGCAGCACTTCCATCGACTGGGCCGCGTACGCCGAATACGGATCGACGTTTCCGCCGGCCTGCGTGGCACCGAAGTCCTTCACGAAGGCCTTCCCCTTCGGGCCGAGGTTCTCGTTCGGCTGTCCGGCGACGCTGACGTACAGCCCTTCCGACGCCTGGCCGGCGCCGCTAACGACCGCCGAGATCGGCGTGAAGCCGTCAGGTGCGAGCAGCTGAACGTTGTTGCCGAG
>WNFV01007692.1_pt1 | contig 12377 bp, 11 predicted proteins | sample 5400101 | NCBI WGS metagenome assembly WNFV01 (sample SAMN13153361, study PRJNA577476) | soil metagenome | isolation source: 115 cm soil or saprolite under grassland replicate 1 | place: USA:California | collected 2016-06-15
GTAACTCGACGCAGAAACTCTGTGTGAGATTCAATTCAATAATGGCACCGGTTCGTGACCGAGACCATGGTCGCGATCATCTCGTGCTGATGGCGCTGCAACGGCAAGTCCGGCGACATTAGAGAGCCGTAAGTCGCGAACGCATGATAAAGAGCGTCGGGAATCAGGCTGTGCGAGTCCACGATTCCTGATATCTCGCCATCGGGCGTTGGATGAACCGGCGTGGCGTATTCGATTGGGTAGAGATGTAGCTGTGCTTCGGAGGCCTTTCGCACTCTCTCATCCTCGGAAACTGGAACAGTTTTGATCCAAGTCATAACGATGTCGTTCCTCCCTTGTGTAACGCAAGGTGTTAGCTTGCGGTGACGGCGAACTAACAGTTTGCTTTACAACGCTCGGTGGCTGCGGAACAGCAGATAATAAACGGGCAGACCCAGCACGACCACTCCCACACCTAAGGCGGCCTGCAGAGGGTTGTGGCCGCCCAGCAGAAAAAGCAACAATGCGATCAAGAACAGAAATATGATCGGCGTTACAGGATAGCCTGGCGTCCGATAGGCGACGCCGTCAGGCGCGCTGCGTCGCAACACAAACAGCGCAACCACTGTGAGCGCAATAAAGATCACGACGACAAAAATGAAATAGGAAATGATAGAGTTGAAAGTGCCCACCAGCACCAGCACGGACGCGAGCGTCGCTTGAATCATAATCGCGCGCGCGGGTGTTCCGTAGCGAGGGTGAATCACAGCCGCCGCAGGAATGAATAGTCCGTCGCGAGCCATCGCAAAGTAAACGCGCGGCGCTGACATGACCACCGCGGCAAGACTGCCCAGCACCGCTACGATCACAATGCCGGACAATACCCGCCCGCCGAGGCGACCAAACAAAACTTCTCCTGCTTGAGCCGCAAAGGTCTCGCCTGAGGTCACCTGCTCCAGTGGCACAAGATAGATGAAAGCCACGCTGGTAAGAATGTAGACGACTGTGAGAACGGTTACGCCATAGATCAGCGCCTGCGCCAAAGTACGTTCAGGATCGCGCACCTCCTCGGCAAGTTTGCTCAGATCCCACCAGCCCCCGAACGAGAAAAAAGCACCCACGAGGCCGCCAGCCAACGCCCCAGCCAACGGCTCTGATCCCAGTCGCTGGGCCACCAGCGGCGTGAAGTTGGACCAATGGCCAAGCCGCAACCCGAAGCCCCAGATGATCAGTAAGCCCAACAGGCTAAGCTTGAGGATCGTCAGCCAGCTGATCAACCAGCCTCCGAGCTGGACGCCACGAATGTTAACCAGGGCGACGAAGAGAATTGAACCGATGGCGACGGCTTTAAGGCTCGCCGGTGATAATTTGAAAATGTAGCCAACATAGCTTGCCAGACCGACTGCGAGAGCGGCCGTTAGACCAGGGTCCATTACCAGCAGCGCCATCCAGCCATACAGGAATGCGATGGGCCGCCCATAGGCCTCACGAAGGTAAACGTAGCCGCCGCCGGCCTCGGGAAGTCTCGCTGCCAACTCGCCGTAGCAGAGCGCTCCACACAAGGCCATCCCGCCCATGATGAGCCAGACGACTAGTAGCCAAAGCGGCGAGCCCAGCGACTTTGCCATGCCCGCGGGAGTGAGAAAGATCCCCACAGCGATAACTTCACCAACGATTAGGACAGTGGCGGTACGGAGACCGATTTGCCTCTTGAGCGAGCCCGAAGCGTTCATGGGAAGCGGCTTCTTAACCAAAGCACCCTGTGGGAAACCACACCGATGCCACGTTGCAGTTCTGATATTTAGATGCCGAGTGGCGGGGCTTCGATATTAGCCCTGTCCTGCAAAACGGGACTGACCAGTTCGCCATCTCAACGAGCCGTGAATTTGAAACAATCAGAACGTCACGCGCGCCGCAAACTGAAACGCTCGCGGGCCGCCCGAGCCAAATACTCCTCCTGCTGTAGTGACGGGCTGACCGAAGCTCGATGAACGCAGGAATCCGGGGCTGGTTGAGTCGTTGCTGTCACGCACCAGCACATTCGAGAATCCCGAATAGTTCGATTTCGAGAAGCCCAGCACGTTTGTAATATTGAAGAGATTGAACACTTCCACGAGCGGCTCGATCTTCACGCGCTCTCCGATCGTAAACGTTTTTGATAGGCGTAGATCAAACGAATTAAAACTGTCACCAAAGCGAGCGTTATCACTAACCAATGGCAATGGCTGTCCGCCAAATCCACCCGCGGCGTTAATCCGTTTGAGAAAAGCGTTCAACTCTGTTCCGTTGTGGACGAGCCTGCCGCCCGCATTGCGTTGCAATTGGGGAATCCGCTGCCCACCGCCAGGTACGAGAATATCCATCGGCACTCCCGAAGCCAACGTGAATATCGGCGCGAGGTGAATGCCTGCAGGTAAGTCCCAGACGCCCGAGAAGGTGAAGCGATGGCGCTGATCATTTGGTGTCGGTCCGTATTCCAGCTGCAGATTGCCTGGGTTAAGCGGACCATTGGAGAAGGGAATCTGATCGTCGTTCGCGTAGTTGAATGCTTTAGACAGCGTGTATGACGCACGAAATTGATAGTGACGCGCGAAGCGCTTCTCGACGCTCAGCAGCAACCCATCATACTTTGTCTTAACGCTGGACTCCAAATTCGTAACCGAGTCAGGGCCGCCCACCACCGGATTGAAGACACTGCCGATCGTGCGGCCAATAATGAAATGCGTGCCGAAATTGTGCAAATAGTCGGCGCGCACCACATAGTTATGTCCGAACTCGCGTTGAATACCGACATTCATCTGCTGGACCATGGGGTTCTGCATGGTGTTGTCGATGATGTTGATACCCGCGGCGCCTGCTCCAGTAAGAATGAACCCGGAAAACGGATTGGCCAGCGTTGGCGTTCCCGGCGGAAACTTTCCATTGACAGGATCGAACAGGAACTGCGGCGGAATGAAAAAGACGGGGCCGGCTTTTACATCAATCGGCAGGGCGCGCCCATCCAGACCACGCTCCAGCGATTGAATCTCCAGGGTGATGCGATCGTAGTAGATGCCATACCCGCCGTGAATGCTCATGCGCCCATCTTTGGTCGAGTAATTGAAGCCGACACGCGGGCCGAAGTTGTTGGTGTCCTTTCCTCGCTTCCCGTGTAGGAACGGCAGGATTATCGGATTGAGTTGACTGGTGCGGCTGATGTTTTTGACGTCCGTATCGAGTTCGTACCGCAACCCAAGATTCAGTGTCAGTTGAGGACGCACCCGCCAGTCGTCCTGGACGAAGCCCGCAAGGTAAGTGCTATCGGCATTGGGAATCAGAAGGGGCTGAGTAGGCTTGCCGCTGCGCAGCGTGACCGAGAATAGCAGGTCATTGTCATCGACTGTGCCGTCGCCATTGCGATCGAAATCCGGAAAATCTTCGATCATTTCAATGCGGCCCGTCTGAAAGACTCGGAGATCAAAGTCAGCATCGACGCGCTGAATCTCACCACCAAAGTTCAGCGTGTGATTACCTCGGACCATCGAGAACGTGTCGCTGAACTGCAGGCGCCGCTGCTTGGTGCCCTGTGGCACACGGAACGAGGCGCCGTCCTGAATGCTCGGAAAGGTCAGCTGCGGCCCGGGAGTGACGGGCTCAATGTCGTTAAAGAACGTGCTGAAACTAAAGTTGAAACTGTTCACGTCGTGGGGATTCAATACGCGCGTGTAGTTCGCGAGAAACGAATGCGTATTGTTAGTGCTTGCCTGGCGCTGAGAAGCAGAACCGATGGCGCGATCCAACGTGCTCGCGGCCACGTCATCTTCGCGTTGCAGGGAATAGCGAAAGAAAAGGTGATCGCGAGCGCTCGGCTGCCAGTCGACGCGCTCTGTGCTCAATAGATCATTGATTGGCGCTCCGGCAAAGCTCCGCCTGATTGTGCGAGTGGCCAGATCGCGAACGCCCACCAGGGCCGCGCCGTCCTGATTGCGGTATTCAAGGGAACCAAAGAACCACGCCCGATCTTTCTTAATCGGGCCGCCCAGGGTGAAGGCATATTGTTCCCGATCAAACGGCGGAGTCTGTCCCAGGCCCCGATTGAAAGTTGCCGGCAACCCCTGCAGCGCTCGGTCGCGAAAGTAGAAAGAGCCTGAGCCGTGATACTCATTCGTGCCAGCTTTGGTTACGATATTGATCACCGACGAACCTGAGCGGCCCAACTGAGCAGAGAAACGATTAGTGGCTATCTGAAACTCCTGCACTGCCTCCTGTGAAATGTTTTGTACTTGTCCACCCACGACGTCGTCATTGTCGTCCGCGCCATCAACCGTTACATTGCCGCCCCGGCCAAGTTGACCGGCCGACGAAATTACGACCGTATTACTCTTCGTGGGATCGAAGTTGGGCGCCGGGCTATTGCCGGGAATTAGTAGTGCCAGCTCTAGGAAGTTGCGGCCGTTGAGGGGCAGCCCGTCCACCTCGCGCTCACGAATCACTCCGTCGACCACGGATGCGCTTGTGTTCAGGAGTTCGTAGTTCAGGCGATCATCAATAACGACTTTCTCCGTCATAGTAACCGTCAATGTGAGACCTAGTGTAAAGGTCTGTCCCACCTGAAGCGTGATGACTGAAAGGACCTTGTCGGCAAATCCCTTTGCTTGTGCCCTCACCTCGTAATCTCCGGCGGCCAGGTTCGATATGACGAAAAGGCCTTCATCGTTGGTTGTCGTTGTGCGCCTGACCCCGGTCGCCTTGTGCTTGGCGATAACTTGCGCTCCTGAGACCACAGCTCCATTTGGATCAACGACCCTGCCCCTGAGCGTCGCGGCGGCACTCTGCTGGCCGTAGCCGTTGAGAACTGAAACAGCCAGGATCACTATGCAGGCGGAAAGCAGAAGGATATTCTTGCGTATCACCACGAAAGCTCCTTTCATAGCCAACCGTTTAGTCTGAGTCTCGTAGTCGAGGCATTCGTAAGAGTCAGACGCATCTGTGGAATTAGAGATGATCATCTATTTAGCACACGGAGTGAGCCCGTGGGCCACACCCTCAACTCGCGGCTCGTCTGTTAATAGGTGATCCCAGTCCCGGGCTCAAATCTGTCGAATCAAGGTCACTCGCGTGCAACAAGTTAGGAACGAATCCTAGACCTCTGAATCAACGAAACCCAGGACTGGGAAATTAGTGAATCACAGGATGCAGACTAACAGGAGGCGGGCCCGGTGTCATGACCCAGAAGGTGGGGTCTGGGGCCAACTTTAGTTGGAGAGATTTTAGACGCCCGCTAAGGCTAGCGCAAATGGACCAGCCCGCGTTGCAAGGCGGTGGTGGCGGCCTGAGTCCGGTCGGTCACCCCGAGCTTGCTGAGGATGCTATTAATATGACTCTTGACGGTCGCTTCGCTGATGCCCAGGCTGGCTGCGATTTCCTTATTGCTCTGGCCTCGCACAATCAGCTCGAGGACTGCCATTTCTCTACTTGTTAGATCAGGGCCGGCCATCCTCTCGGCAAGCCGTTCTGCGATCGCTGCGGGGATGCGGCGTGATCCGGCATGCACTGTTCTGATCGCTGTCTCGAGTTCCTCGAAGAACACGTCCTTCAGCAGATATCCTTTGGCTCCCGCTTGCAGCGACCGGTAGATGTCTTCGTCACCGTCGTAGGTGGTGAGCACGATCAGACGAGCTTCCGGGAATTCGCGCCGAATAGCGGCGATGGCCTCGACGCCGCCGACAACCGGCATGCGCAGATCGATGAGCGTGACGGCTGGTCTGTGTTGGCGATATAAATCGATGGCCTGCTGCCCGTTGATTCCCTCGGCGATCACTTCCATATCGGGCACCGTGTTAATTAGGGCCACTAAGCCCTGCCGCACGACCGCCTGATCGTCGATTACCATAATGCTGATCTTGTCGCTATTCACTTTCTATCTCCGCATCGCGTGGCAGCACGTCTTGCCCGGGGGTAACGCGATCTGCTCGCTGGGCGAGACAGGTTGCTCATCGATCCGGATTTGCTCAATCACAACCAGCGGCGCCTGGTCGTTTACTTTTATTCGCTCAGGGTCGATCATCGCGACGCCTTTGATGGTCGGGAACCAGAGCTTGCCGTCCCTGCCTCGCCACCCGGGCCGGATCACCGTCACCCCTACACTCGCGCGTCATCATGCCGTCCGCGGTGCCGTAAGCAACGGGCGCGACCGAGGCAATCCTACCGCTGGCAAAATCGTCGAGCTCCTTTTTGCTAATGTGAAAGATGCCCTTGCGGCAACTCAACCACAAGTTCTGCTCGCCATCTTCCAAAACTCGATAAACGAAGTCATCAAGCAGGCCATTGCGGGTGGTGTAAATGAGTGTCTGGTATTCGCTAATTGGACGTGAATAGTTTTTCGTATCAGGGCTCAATTGCCGTAGGCCACTATTGTCTAATACGCGCCATGAACGCCTGTCACAACTAAGGCACAACGGAGTGCTGAAAGTGGAGAGAGTGGAAACAGTGTAAAACCGCGAATGTGCGAATTTCTTGGCAAAATTAATAAGTCTGCTAAAAGCTGCGATAATTTGAAAGGTCACTTATTCCTACCTGCGGAGCCATTTTTATGTTCTGGGTCTACATCCCTAATTCTCTTAACTGCTCACACGCCCTTGCTCACTTCGGTCTGATGTCCCTCACAAGCGTCATAGTATTTTGAATAACTACCTTTCCACGAGGAGTGCGCACAAATGTCGCTCGATTTTTGATAACTAAATCTTCCTTTGCGAAAACAACTGTCGCGGCTTCTCTCAGGCTGCGAAAAAAAGCGTTCTCCGTATTCGAGACCCTTTCACAAAACTTCTTGGTCGAAATGATATCCGTAAACTTTATTGTCTTTGTCTTCTTGAACGGTTTCTTCGGGTTCTTGAAGTAATAGTTTCCGCCGAAAGCATTGCAGCCGCCACTTCCCGAGATTTTCCCATTTCCATCTATGTTCAGGTTGACCGGTTCGATGATTGAATAAGCCATATCACCCTCAATAATTATCGAAGTCACTGTCCATTTACCGACAATGGTCTGTGCCTGACTCGAAATACTAAAGAGGAGACTGGCAATCAATACTAAGAGTGCTTTGTTCATTTGAAAATGAACCTCATGTGGAATGGAATAATTATTTTAGTTACCGAGATCTGAAAACTCACCTCTGCTTTTAACTCTCGGAGATGAGATGGAAGGGGCGATGAAGATCCAAGAGGTTATGATGCTGATAAGATCCGAGGGCGGCCGGTACTACGGCGTAGAATCTACAATCAGCGTGCGGCCCGGATCACGCGTTTGCAGCGGGCGATTATTACCGCCATGAAACAGACCCGTAAACTTGGCCAGTTGTGACGGGGACATCTCGATCGTCGTAACCATCACGTTCCACTTGATCGCTTCCGTGCATGGCGGTGTCGTTAGTGAGCCGTTATATCGGTAGGTCGCTTGTGAACCCGGCAGCATCAACCTCGCGTCCACTTGCGCGTTGACTGTCACAACCCCACCTTCCCTGGCGGGGAGGTTCGCCCACGTAGATGCGAAAGCAGGATTCTCTCTCCCACCTATTATCAAAATACCCACAACAGCCGCACGCTTTCCGTCGGCGGTTTTGTGGACGAGGTGTAATTCCGCCTTCGCGCTTGCACCATTGACTGTGTGTTCGCTCGGGGCATGAAAATGGAACTGGATCAGGTTATAACGAACACCGTCGATTTCAATATAACTTCCCGCGTCATAGGTGACTTCAATCGTATGACCATTGTTTTGAATGTTGAGTTTGCTCGGCTGGTAATGGAACACAATGTTCGGCACATCTTTTGGCGTTGCACCAGAAAGATCTATCGGGGACTGTGACTTGCCGTCCTTACAGAGGCCGCCCCAGTGCGCCGGACCTTCCTCGCCTTCATAAGTGAAATGAACAGGAGGCGTGGGCGCCGGCGCCATTGCATAGGTACGAATCGACTGAACCGAAGCCCGCGTGGCTGGCGCTTTGTCGGTAAGAGTGAATGCAGTTAGCCCGCAAAGGCCTGCGACTAACACGAGGAACGACGAAATCAAGAATTTGCGATTCATAAGAGTCTCCTTGGGCTGAATCCTTTCCGGCAGCCGTTTGCGAAGCAATAAGTTACAATCCAAAATGAGGTTTTGCCTGAAAGGTTTTTGAATTAACCTTACTGGTTGCCGGCTGGGCAACCTGTAGGCCTAACCCAGAAGTTTCCGATGGTATTTTTGTTCATATCCCCGACAAAAACCCCCAAAAGAATGTTTCTTTGTGGTGCTTCGGATTTGCAGTATTCCGGTGACAAAACAGGAGTTAAGGCTTGCTCTATCTGGCTTATTGTCACGCTTTGTTTGGTATGTCGCGGCATATAAAAGTTTTATAATCAACGCGTTCGCCATTCCCAAGCTTAACAATTCAGTATCAGTCTGAGGACCGATTCGCTTGAATGGCAGAACGGCCATTGACCTGGGCGTAAAAGACTCGACGGTCGTTCGGTTTTTCTGAGATAGGTAAAGGAACGCAACGACAGAGAGCACGACCGCAGCGCCGGCAAAAACACCAAGCCTCAAATGCCGCCTGGCCGTTATTACTGTTACCCGCATCGAGTTTTGATCGGTCCTCGCTTGAGCGGCAGGCTCTTCCGAATCATGAACGAATTGTTCTTCCTCGACCAAAATCTGAGTGCTAATACGTTCCTGCATGAACATTTCGCCACTGGGTCCTAATACCTCTTGCACATTCGCAACGAAGCGATAACCGCGCTTCGGAATTGTCTCGATGTATTTACAGTCGCCGCTCTCGCTCAACGCCCTTCTCAGCAACGAAATGTTCTGCGTGAGGCTGCTCTCTTCGACAAAGCTGTCGGGCCAAAGGGCTTGCATCAACTCGTTTTTGCCTAACACGTGCCCGCTGTTCTCAACGAGTACCAGGAGCGTGTCGAATACTTTCGGAGTAAGCGGCACTGCCTCATCGCTGCGTTGGAGCAATCGCTCTGTCACATTGATGCGGAACGGACCAAATTCGTAAAAACGCAGGGACCGTTTATTCATGTTAGAACCTTCTCGATTAGAAATCTGTCAAGAGATTATCAGCAAAATTTTAGGACAACGGTTGACGCAACCGATTAAAGTTGGCTACTGAGGTGAAACCCGGCTGGGGTTTTGAAATCGCGGAAATCGACGGAAGAACCTTGGCTCAGGGTCTCACCTCGGACGCTTTCCTACGTAAATGAGAACACGCGCCGTGCATAGGATGAACCAAACTAATAGAGAGATGCAAATAGTCAAATGAAAGTGCGGAGAAGAATACGCATCACCGAGGTGCGAGAGAAGACTTTATCCGTTAGGAGATTAGGCGCGGCCGGTTTTCAGTGGTGCTCCGTGTGTCCCAGAGCTGGACTAATGGCCTCAGCAGCCTCAGCGGCTGTTATCAGCAGACAATCACTCCGTACAATCTGTCGTCTCGTCGAAGAGGGACGAGTGCACTACACGGAAGGACCTGAGGGTCTGCTTATCTGCCTGGCGTCACTCGCCGGCAAGTAGAATGGGTTGGAAGAACTTCACCAATCGGTGCTGAAGCAGAAATCTTCAATGATCGGTAGGTTCGGTTCACCGGTCGAGCGCAAAGTGATATTGCTGGCCGCGGCCGATGACGATGTACGGGATTCGGTAAATAGCTTACTGATGGCGAACGGTTATCGGATTCTCCAAGCTCGGAATGGGTTTGACGCGTTGATGGTAGCGAGTGAGATCGGGATTAGCATAGATCTCTTGATAGCTGATCTAGAGATAAGTCAAAAACAAACCGAACACTGTTTGGATGGTCTACCGAAACGATGTAGATCGAGGAGGAGAAATCATGAAAGCGAGATTGTTGTCCTTTACGATAGTTGCCGTGATGATTTTCGGTGTTGGCGGGAACACCGTTTTCGCCGACACCGGATCTGACCCTAAAACTCGGGTTGGTGGAAAACCAAACTCCCCACCATCGACAAAAAACGAAACCAAGTCCGATGAAAAACTGCGAACTGATATTCTCAAGCTTGTTGCTGATGCCAAAGCAGGCAAGGTTGCGCCTCACAGTGGACCGCAGCTCCCACGCGGTGGGAGGAACAATCTATCAACAGGTGCGAAGATCGGCATCGTGGCGGCAATCGCTGGTGTCATAGTTGTTCTGGTAATAGTGCATAAGCTGAACAGCGACTAGCGAAGGAAATGTTTGACGACGACCGCCGTGCGAAAGTGCACGGGAGACTGGCAATAGGAACCGGGGACTCGGCGGCGTCAATTCGTGTCTACATATACCGTATGGAAGACACTGACCTTTTACGCGGCAGGCTGCCAATGTTCAAGGAGGCAATCTAACAACTGGACCCGAGCGCGAGGAGCCGTGTTTCGCGACTTGATTGACAATTGATCAGCTAAATTCAGTGAAATCCTTTCCATACTTGAAAGCTTGTCTTATGAGAAAACCATTTGCTGCTTTGGTCTCCGCGCTGCTGCTAAGCTTATGCGGGATGTCGTCGCATGCCGCGCAAAACCCGATTGCCGGGCATTGGGAGGGAACCGTCACGCGCGAGGGCAAAGAGTGGAGAATCTGGCTGGATGTTAGTGCGGACGACAACAATTTGAAGGGAACGATTGACGCTCCCGATTACGGGCTATACGCGTTATCTCTGACGGAAATCAAAGTTGCCGGCGCTGTAGTACATCTTCAGCGGGTAGATCGCTCTGGGAAGATTAGCCTCGACGGAAAGGTGGAAGGCGACCGCTTGATCGGTCAATGGGAGGGCCTCGGAGTATCTGCCTCGTTTCAGTTGAAGCGCACGCAGAGACTGCCGATAACTTTTGTTGAGGAGGAGATTCGTTTCCAGAACGGAGACGCAACTTTAGTTGGCACCCTGGTGAAGCCAGACGGGCCCGGCAAGCATCCAGCGATTGTGTTCACTCACGGCTCGGGCAATCAAACTCGCACCGAGGACTTCTACCGTTCGCGAGCGTACTTGTTTGCTCGCCACGGGATTGCGGCACTCATATACGACCGCCGCGGGAAAGGCGCCTCGACGGGCGGCGGCGACAATATTAGTTTTCAACTCCTCGCCGACGATGCGCTCGCGGGAGTGCGTGCGCTAAAGACGCGCCCGGATATCAACGCGAAGCAAATCGGTGTGAGTGGATTTAGTCAGGGAGGCTATGTCTCTCCGCTCGCCGCGATGCGTTCCAGGGATGTTGCTTTTGTAATCGTCGGTTCGGCGCCCGGCATCACGCCCGATGAGCAAAACGATTTTAATGTTGAGAATACACTTCGCGCGAAGCAAGTACCGGAAGCAAGCATATCCGCTGTGCTGGCGTTAAGGCGACGTGTTAGTGAGTTTCAGCATTCAGGCAAAGGCAATAAGCTAGAGTTGGAAGCCGAGATCAATCGGTTGCGTGGAGAATCATGGTTTAAGAATGCGCTTCTGCCCGAGGGCGCTCTCGAACCGCACAGCCAAACGACCAAAGAGTTTCTATCCTTCGGCCCGGCTCCTGTCTGGGAGAAAGTACGAGTCCCTGTCTTATCCATGTGGGGAGCAATGGATTCGCTTGTGCCCGCTGAAAAGAGTCGAGCAATTTTTGAGGGAGCCTTAAGAAAGGGCCGGAACAAAGACTACACGTTAAGAATATTCCCGATGGCTGGTCATGGGTTGCCCATCATACGAGGACAGCGTGAGCCGTGGGATTGGCCACGACTCGCTCCGGGCTACCAGGAACTGATGCTGGAATGGCTCACAAGGAGAGTCGACGTCGCCGGTAAAAGAAAGTCCGGCGCCAGAAGGACGCGGGCTCAACAAATCGCTAGACGCGAGCGGCGGGAGCGCTTCTCTCAACTAGCTTGGTGCGGCGAAGGGTGCTTTGATTCGCGCCGCCGCATGACTCGGGGTCGTCACGGTTGGCTAGACCTTTAACGTTTGAAACTTTCATTCAATACAACCTGCCGGTTTATCCCGGCGCACAGGAGCTTTACTGATGAACATTTACTCACGCGGGTGTGCTTGCCTGCTATTCCTGGCGGTGCTTGCTGTCTGCCCCGTATTTGCTCAGACGCAGAGTGCCCCTTCAGGCGCGGCTCAATCAGGCCCTTGTCCCGTAAAATCAGAATATCGGCAGTTTGACTTTTGGGTGGGTGAATCGCAAGCAAAAAAGCCAATGCAGTAACCAGTCTCATGCGATTTTTATGTGACCACGTCCGTGGCAGTTGATGCTCAGGCTAGCAGATGAGGGTCACCGGGTCTTGTACATTCGAATCACTTTTGTTCGCAGTTAACGGCGAGAAAGCAGCCGACGATATTCCGTCGGAGTCATGCGGGTAAGACGTTTGAAGGTCTTGCAGAAATGACTCTGATCAGAGAATCCTGCCGACGCAGCGATCATGG
>WNFV01007694.1_pt1 | contig 12377 bp, 15 predicted proteins | sample 5400101 | NCBI WGS metagenome assembly WNFV01 (sample SAMN13153361, study PRJNA577476) | soil metagenome | isolation source: 115 cm soil or saprolite under grassland replicate 1 | place: USA:California | collected 2016-06-15
TCGGGAGCCGTGCGCCAGGGAATCGTCCGGCCCTGGTAGACGGTCGCGCCGGTGACCACTGCCCCGGCCAGGTCGGCGAGGTCGTAGAAGGCGCCGAAGGTGGCTACGAACGCGACCTCGGCGGCAAGGGGCGGTCGGGCGGCGGCGACGACGGCCAACGCGCCGCCCCAGGAGATCCCAGCAGCCCGACGCGCGTGGGATCCACCCTGGGCAGGGCGGCGAGGGCCTGGAACGCCGCGGTGATCCGATCGAGGTCGGCGGCGTCGAGCGCGCCGGTCCGCAGCGTCAGGTCGGGCACCAGCACCGCCCGGCCCGCCCGCACGAACGCGCGGGCAAGTTGCACGACGTGGGGGTCGTGGCGGCCGAGCGGGGCGGCGCCGACGGCGATGACGATGCCGGGCAGCCGGCTGCCGCGGGTGGGCAGCCACAGCGAAGCGGTCGTGGTGGCGGCCGTGCCCTGGCCGAGCTGGATCGTGCGCGTCACCGGGCGGCCTGCGGCCGTGGCGGGCAGGTGAAACGGCGGGTTGGGGAGCGCGTCCAAGAGCAGCCGCGCGGCGACGTAGTCGCGGTGCTCGGCCGGCAGGTTGAGCGCGGCGGCGACCAGCGCCGCCGCTGCCAGGCAGAGCGCAACCCGCCGGAGCCAGCGCCAGCGTCGCCGCCTGCCGCCACGAGCCATGCCCGAGGCACTGTTGCAGCTGCTGCACCCCGGCTTGAGCACGCAGACTGTCGCGATGCGACCTCGCCGCCTTCACCCTGCGCCCATCAGCCGCTCAGCCTTCGCCGGCTTCTGCTTCCCACCTGACGTGATCGTGCTGGCGGTGCGCTGGTACTTGCGCTTCAGCCTCTCCTATCGTGACGTCGAGGAGTTGCTGGCCGAGCGTGGGATCGAGGTCGACCACACTAGCGTCTACCGGTGGGTGCAACGGTTCACGCCGCTCCTGGCCGAGGCCGCGCGGCCGTGCCGACACGCCGTCGGGACACGCTGGGAGGTCGACGAGACCTACACCAAGGTGGCCGGGCAGTGGCGCTACGTCTACCGAGCGATCGATCCGTTCGGGCAGATCATCGACGTGTTCGTCTCCCCGCACCGTAACGCGGGGGCAGCCCGACGGTTCTTCCAGCAGGCCATCAGAAGCACCAGGGTCACGCCTGTGGAGGTCGTCACCGACAAGGCGACGACCTACCCGATCGTGCTGGACGAGCTGCTCCCGGCCGCCTGGCACCGCACCGATCGGTACGCCAACCACATCGAGGCCGATCATGGCCGGTTGAAGGCGCGGCTGCGCTCGATGCGCGGGTTCAAGCAGGACTGCAACGCCCGGTTGATCATCGCCGGCCATGCGTTCGTGCAGAACCTTCGCCGGGGCCACTACGAACTGGCGGTCGAGGAGCAGGCGATCCGGCGGCTGACGGTGGCGTTCGACGAACTCACCTTGGCGATATGATCCCGAACTGGTCGGCGTGGCTTGAGCATGCTCTGGACTGTCCAGATGCAACAGCGCCCGGCAGACAGTTCAGCGCCAAGGCAGCCCACGCGGGCGCCGGTTGCGTTGGGGGTCATACCGCGGTACCGGTGTCGGATCCTGACAGCGATCCTCCCGGACCGCCTCCCCGATACTCACAGTTGCGTTGAGGCCGATGGCGTCGTCCAAGCTTTGCGGAGTGGAGGCCTTCCCTGCGTCGAGGCGCTGAGAACGGCTTGAACGAGACGAACAGGAGCACGATCGTGGCCGTTTGAGTGCGCAAGTGGAGGGCATCAGGTCGGTTGATAGCTCAATGCAACAGTGCCCTTCGGGGTGCCGGCAGCCAACCACGACCCCAATGGGGTGACGGCCCGCGCGGGTCGGTCCGGCTCAGGAGCGCGCACCCACCGAGCCTCGCTGCATAGCGAGCACGGGCTCGCCGCGACGGGCGCCCGACCCGAAGAACGCAAACGACAGCAGCGTACCGAACACGAGATGGGCGAAGACCTCGAACGGCTGGTTCGCGTCGCGGAAGATCGTGAACGCCAGCGGCGTCAGCACCAGGAAGTTGACCACATACAGCAGCAGGCCGTACGCGGTGCCGGCGACCGCGACCGTGCCGTTGGTCCGAAACCGGGGCACCGCCAGCGCGAACACCATCCCGAACAGCGCCGACAGCAGCACGTGCACGACCACGCCGACGGCGGGGTCGCTGGTGCCCTCGGCCATGGCGGCGTCGCCCTTGACGATGGTGGAGATCATCCGCAACGGCATGTCGGCCTTGCCGCCGGTGCTGTCCGCGAACCACATGGTGACGCCGGCGAACACCATCCCGGCGACCACCCCGCCGATCGCGCCGCGCAGCAGCCGACGCGCCAGCGGCTCCTCCACGCTGGCCCTCGCCGGTCCGCCCTGCATCGCCACCATGACGACCCACCTCCTGGTTGCTCTGATTGCTGACTGGGATCGCCCTGCCACTCGCTACGGACGGTCGGTGCGGGCAGTTGATTGCACCTGACGGGTGGTTCGCTCGCCGTTCCGCCAGGACCCTGACCCGGGGTGCTCGACCGATGGGCAGCTGCCCAGGGGCAGCGGTCCTGGCGGACCCGACACTGTTGTCGCAATGCTGATGTTGCGCGCACGGGTCGCCGCGGCAGTGGGTGAGCAGACCGATCGCGGCGCCGAATAGCAGGTAGTTCAGCGGGTTGATCTCGCTGCGGCCGCCGCTGGGTTGGATCGTCTGACCTCAGCTCAAAGCGCCCCACTGCGGCCAGCCCGAGCGCGTCCCGCACCAGGACGTCCGCTCATCCGAAGTGTCCTGTGCCTCGGGCAGGTCAAGGGCGACCGGTGCTGGCCCTTGGTAAGCGGCCTCGGGGCCGCAACGCGACCCCGGCAACCCGCAACCAGCGGTGGGCGGTCTGCTGGCTGACCCCGTAGCGCTCGCCAATCTGCGTGGTGGTCAGCCCTTCGGCCTGGTACAGCCGGCAAAGCTCCTCGCGGGTGGGTGCCTGGCTGTGACCGCCGGGCAGCCGCCGAGGGATTCCGGCATCCCGCAGCCACCGTCTGACCGTCGAGGCGCTGACCCCGTAGAGGTCCGCGAGCTGACGGATCGTCAGGCCGTCGGCGGCGTAGCGGCGGCGAAGCTGCGCTGGGGTCGGGGAGAGGTGGCGTCGACGGCGCCCAGGCTGGGCGCACAGCTGGACGCCAAGCTGCCGGAGCGATCCGGACGTCGCGCTGCTCCTGCAGGCCACCACCAGCTCGGGCACCGCCATCGACGGCACCGTGCCAGTGGCGCGGACGGGCAGGATCACAGCGCCTCCATCGGGAAGCCGCGCCAGGATGCAGCAGATCCGGATCACCGGCGTTCTCGCCACTACGGACGCGCACCCACTGCCGTTGATTGCGGCTCCGGCGCCGCCAACAACCGACCACCCTCGGCAGTGGCCGCCTGTTGCGAGTAGGTGTTGGCTGCGAAACTTGTCGATCGGTCGTTCGTTCCAGGTGCCGCGTGGACCACCGGCAGCACCGTCGCGCTCGTTGACGCGAGTTCATCCCGGATCATGGGAAGGCTGGTTCGATTGCATCCCAGCGCGCCATCGTGACGCGCTGGGCGCTGCTACGGCCCGGCCCAGATGGCGGTGTCGGGATGGAAGGCGGCCCAGTCGAACCAGAACGAGTCCGTCGCCGTCGCCGGCGTCAGCCGGGTGCCGGTCAGCGGCCCGGCGACCGCCCGGCCGAACTGGTCCCAGGTGCTACCGGTCTGCTGGTCGGTGACCCGGCCGGCGTCGGCGTCGAAGGTGAGGATGCGGCCGCGGGCTTGGCGGGAGAAGGCGGCCGCGGCGCCCACGTCGCGGGAGGCGGCGATCTGCCGCCGGTCCAGCGCCGAGGTCGCCCCCGAGCGCCACACGACCAGGACCGGCGCGCCGGCCAGCTCGAGGCTGGCGGCGGCCACGCCGCCCTTGGCCTGTCCGGCGAGCCGGCTGTACGGCACGGCCAGATGCCGGGCGCCCTGGCTCAGGCCCAGCACCCGCTCCACCGCCTGCAGGCGCCCGTCGGGCCGGCCGTCGAACAGGAACGGCTGGGAGCCCTTGCGGTCGTACAGCGGGTAGGGGTTCTCGCCGTAGGGTCGTCGGTGGCCGGTGTCGCGGGACAGCACCCGGCCGCCGGGGAAGGCGGCGCGGAAGTCGCGCCAAGCGACGAGCTGGGTGGCGACCCGCTCGAGGCGGCGGCCGGTCAGCTGGCCGGTCACCGCCTGACCGAGGGCCTGCGGCCACAGCGACCGGGTCGCGCGGTCGTACATGACCAGGTTGGAGTGGTAGAGCTTGCCGGAGGTGCCGAAGGTGGTGGGCGTGCCGGCCACCGCCGGGCGGCGGAAGCCGACGGCGGTGTTGCACAGCGGACAGTAGGTGACCGCGACCGGCACGCCGCCAACGGTGTCGTTGACGATCTCGTGCCAGACCAGGATCTGCAGCGGGTAGGCCTTGGCCTGGCCGCCGAGTTCCACGACCGCGACGGGCTCGGCGGCGGCCAGCCAGTCGACCGCGCCGGCGGCCTGGAAGCGGGGCCGGTCGACCGGCGGGATGCCGTCCGGCGGCGGACCACCCGACACGATGTCGCCCGGGTCGACCAGCGGGGCACGCCCAGGCGGGGCCGTGGTCACCGGGCCGGGCCGGGCGTCCTGGCGGGCAACGGCCACCACGAGCACCACCGCCGCAGCCACCGCCGTGGCCATCGCGGTGGCCACGCCGCGCTTCGTCCAGCTGTTCATGACACCCCCAGGACCCTGCGGATCCGCTCGCGGAGGAGCGCCTCGTCGAGCTGGCCGGCGAAGATGTCGGCGACCGTCCCATCGGCGCGGATGAGCACCGTGGTCGGCATGCCGAGCCCACCGAAGGCGTCGAAGGCCCGCCCGGCCGCGTCCACCGCCAGCGGGTAGGTCACGCCGCTGCGCCTGGCCAGCTGCTCCGCGGCGTGGGCCTGGTCGCGCTGGTTGACGCCCAGGAACGCGACCCGGTCGCCGAGCCGCCGGTGCACGCGCTCGAACTCGGGCATCTCGGCCAGGCACGGCGGGCACCAGGAGGCCCAGAAGTTGAGCACCACCGGGCGGCCTCGCAGCTCAGCCAGGCGCACCCGGCCGCCCCGCAGGCCGGGCAGCTCCACCCAGGGTGCCGGCCGCCCGACCGCCGTCACCCCCTCGACCACGACCCCGGCGGTCGTCGACGGCTGCCCGACGAGCCGGCCGGCGAGCACCAGGCCGGCGACGGCCAGCACGGCCAGGGTGAGCACGACGCCGACCCGCAGCAGCCTCCTCGCGCGGGGTCGCCCTCGGGCCGCGACCCCGCGGGCGTCGGATGTGTGATCGGTGCTCATCACCCGACTCTCCTGCCCGCTCAGCTCAGCCCGAGGCGCCGCGCCGCCAGTAGCACCTCGGCCCGGTCCTGCCCCACCACCAGTGAGGGTGCGGGCCGGTCGGCGCAGAACACCACCACGCCGTCCACCTCCGCGATCCAGGTGGCGCCGTCGGGCATTGGCCGGGCGCCGGCCGCCTCGGGAAAGACCCGGTCGGCGCGCAGCAGCACCACCCGGTGCCCGGCGGCGTCCTGGTAGGTGTGGGCCAGGACCGGCAGCCCGGCCACCTCACCCCGACCCGAGGCACGCCACCGCAGGTCGCCGAGCCGCCGGGCCGGTGGCGGCTCCGCGCCGGCGGTCCATGCCGGCACCCCGGCCCGGTAGCCGGCCACGGCGGCGACGATCGCCGGCGGCTGCGCCGGCTGCCGGGCCAGCAGCAGGCCGCCGGCCACCACCGCGACCAGCACGGCCATGGCGGCGGCCAGGACGCCGCGGCGGGCGCGGCGGCGGGTCGGCGGAGTGGCCGCCACGGTCGCCCGGACCCGTTCACGCAGCCGCTGCGGCGCCACCTCGCGCATCGACTCGGCCAGCGCCCGCCCCCGGCGGCCCAGCCCCACCTCCCCCCAGCAGTCGTCACACGCCAGGACGTGGGCCTCGAACCGCTCACGCTGGCGCCGGCCCAGCTCGCCGGCCAGGTAGGCCGCGGCCATCCGCTCCGGATCATGGCGCATGGCGGCTCTCCTCCTGCTCCACCAGGCGGGCGAGCGCCTTGCGCCCACGGTGCACCCGGGCCAGCACGGTGCCGCGCGGGCTGCCGGTCATGGCGGCCACCTCGGCCGCCGTGAACCCACCGACGTCCATCAGCGTAATCGCGACCCGCTGCTCCTTGGGGAGAGCCCACAGCGCCCGGTCCAGCTGGGCGCGCCGCAGACGGTCGATCGCCTCCAGCGCCACGTCCGCCGGGTCAGCAGCCTCCCAGCCCTCGGGGACGCTCTCCTCGCGCCTGGAGCGGCTGCGGCGGACCCAGTCGCGCCCGACGTTCAGGCAGATGGTGGCCAGCCACGGCTCCACCCGACGCGGTGGCCGCCCCGACGTCCAGGCCTGCCAGGCACGCAGGTAGGTCTCCTGCACCAGATCCTCGGCGTCGGCCCGCTGTGGGACGAACCGGCGGGCCAGGCTGTGCACCAAGTCCAGGGCGGGCAGGGTCGCACGCAGGAACTCGTCGTCGGCCGCCATTCGGTCTCCTCCCACGTCCTCGGACGGACCGGGGCCGCCCATGATTGCACCGGCCCTGCCGAGACCGCCGGACCGGCGGTCATGCGCGTGCGGGTGCCTCCACGAGAACCAAGGCACGATGCGCCGGGTTCCGGCACTGTCGGCCGGCCGACAATGTCATCGCGGCCACGACGGGTCGGGACGGGGATGGCGGTTCATAGAATGTCGGCACGATGACACCGCTGCTGCTGGGTCGGCTCAGCGATGACCGGGTCCGGGAGGCGGCCTGGGTCGCCCGCTGCGTCGGGCGGGCCGACACCGCACCGCTCCGCGAGGCGGACCTGTCGGCCCTGGCCAGCTACCTGACCAGGCGGGACGCCGAGCGCGGGCGGGTGCTGTTTGCCGCCGGCAAGCCGTCGCAGGGGTTTGGATCATCCGCGGCGGCATGGTCGAGCTTGCCGTCGGCGCCGGCGCCCGCCGCCTGGTCATCCACCTGCTGCACCCGGGCGATGTCGACGGCGACGTGGAGTTGCTGCTGCGGATGCCGTTCCCCTACACGGCCCGGGCGGTGGCCGACACCCAGTACCTGTTCCTGGACGAGCGGCCTTCGAACGGCTGCTCCGGGAGCACCCCGCGGTGGCCCGCCGCTGGCTGTCCAGCGTGGCCGTCCGAGTCGCCAGCGGCCAGCGACGGATCGTCGGCCTGCTCGGCAGAAGCCTGACCGTCCAGGTGGCCCGGCTGCTGACCGACGAGGCCGTGGACGGGCGGGTCCGGTTGCCGCAGCGCACGCTGGCGGCGATGCTGGGCGTGCACCGCCCGTCGCTGAACAAGGTGCTCAAGCAGTTCGAGCGGCAGCGGCTGCTCGAGGTCGGCTACGGCGAGATCCGGGTGCTCGACGCGCACGGGCTTGCTCGGCTGACCGCCTGACCGCCACAGGCTGATCAGCCGGCGACCGGCGGGGCCGACTTTGCTGTTTCGCCCTATCACGCGAGGCTGGCACCGAATCAGGCCGCCAGGCCGCCCAAGAGCGCCCGGACGATGTGCGCCTTGCCGCGTGCCCCGATACCCGGCCGCGTTCCTCGCCGCCGCTGAACAGGAGGAGCGTGGGGATGCTCATGACGCCGAACTGCCGCACGGTGTGTGGGTTGTCGTCGACGTTGAGCTTGGCCACCCGCAGCCTCCCCGCCTACTCGGCCGCGATCTCCTCCACCACGGGCGCGATCATGTGGCAGGTCCGCACCGATCCCGCCCTCGGCGCGGTCGTGCACATGGTCGCCGGGGCCGACCGCCTGCTTGGCCGGGCGGCGCGCGGGGTAGGGCAACCAGGGAGGCCGTCGGGGCGCCTTCGGCGGAGGAGGTAGACATGCGCATCGAGCCGGTCGAGAAGGAGCAGGCCCCGCCCGTCGTGCAGCGGATCTACGACGCCATCGAGCAGAGCACGGGCAGGGTGTCGCCCTTCTTCAAGATGCTGGGCAACAAGCCCGAGCTGCTGCGCGCCTTCAACCAGCTCTACGGGGTCGTCTGGGCCGAGGGCGCACTTCAGGCCAAGCTGAAGGAGCTGGCCTATCTCCGCGTGTCGATCCTGAACGGCTGCGGGTATTGAACGTCGGCGCATGCCGCTTCGGGCAAGCGGCGCGGATTGACCGACGAGCAGATCGCGGCCTTGAAGGAGCCGGGCGGCGCCCGCCGGGCGGACCTGTTCGACAAGCGGGAGCGGGCGGTGCTGCGCTTCGCCACCCTGCTCACCGCCCACCCGGGCGGCGTCGAGCAGCGCGACCTGGAGGAGCTTGGCGCGCATCTGTCGGCGGCCGAGGCGTTCGAGCTGGTGGTGGTGATCGCGACCGCCAACTGGACCAACCGGTTCAACGACGGGCTGGGTACCCCGCTCGGCTGACCGCTGGCGGCAGCTACCCGCCCATGTGCGCCTGCCCAGGAGACGCGCAGGAGGACGGCGCGAGGGCACGCCAGGGCAGGGTGGGCGCTGAGCACGGCGGCTGCAATCGGCCCCCACCGGCGCGCGTCGTCGTCCTGGGCCCGGATTCGGCCTCGATGCACCAACTCTGTCAGCGCGCCGACAGTGCGGGCGACAGCCGCGGCCGGCCGTGGCTGGATCGATGCAGGGACCGGCAGCAGAGCACGAGAGTGCGGGAAGGGTTGACCGCGATGGACCAGCAGTCCGACCTGATCGTGATCGGCATGGGCGTCGGCGGCGAGGAGGTCGCCGGCCGGACCGCCGAAGCCGGTATGGAGGTTCTCGGGATCGAGCGGAAGCTGGTCGGCGGCGAATGCCCCTATTGGGGCTGCATCCCTTCCAAGCTCATCGTGCGGGCCGGCAACGCGCTGGCCGAGGCGGACCGCGTCAACCGCCTGGCCGGCCGGGCCACGACCCGGCCGTCGTGGGCGCCGGTGGCCGCCAGGGTGCGGGAGGCCACCGCCGGCTGGGACGACCAGATCGCCGTCGAGCGCTTCCAGCGCAAGGGCGGCAGGTTCCTGCGCGGCCAGGCCCGCATCGTCGGCCCGCGGTCGGTGGAGGTCGACGGGCGGCGCTTCACGGCCCGACGCGGGGTCGTGCTGGCCAGCGGCGGCGAGCCTGCCGTCCCACCGATCGACGGGCTCGCGGGCGTGGACTTCTGGACCAACCGGGAGGCGATCGAGGCCGCCGCGCTGCCCCGCTCCCTGATCGTGCTCGGGGCCGGGCCGGTCGGGCTGGAGCTGGCCCAGGCCTTCCACCGCCTCGGCACCGCGGTCACGCTGGTCGAGGTCGGCGAGCACGCCCTGCCGATGGAGGAGCCCGAGCAGGGCGCCGCCATGGACGAGGTCGTCCGGGCCGAGGGCATGACCCTCCACGCCGGGGTGTCGGCGGTCTCGGTGAAGCCGCGCGACGGCGGGGTCGGGGTGTGGCTGTCGGACGGCAGGCTGGTGGAGGCCGAGTGCCTGCTAGTCGCTACCGGGCGGCGGCTCGACCTGGGCGGGCTCGGGGTCGAGGCGGCGGGGCTGGACCCGGACGCCCCCGCCGTCCCGGTCGACCCGCACCTGCGCGCCGGTGACGGCCTGTGGGCCGTCGGCGACGTCACCGGCAAGGGCGCCTTCACCCACGTGGCGGTCTACCAGGGCCGGATCGCGGCCGCCGACATCCTCGGCGTCGGCCACCAGCCGGCCGACTACACGGCGGTGCCCAGGGTGACCTTCACCGACCCCGAGGTGGCCAGCGTCGGCCTGACCGAGGCCCAGGCCCGGGCGGTGGTCGATCACGTCAGGGTGGGGGTGGCCCCGACCGCCTCCTCGGCGCGGGGCTGGATCCACGGCCCGGGCGCCGAGCACGGCGTGGTCAAGCTGGTGGCCGACGCCGCCCGCGGCGTGCTGGTCGGCGGCTCGGTGATGGGCCCGGCCGCCGGCGAGGTCATCGGCCTGCTCGTCCTGGCGATCAGGGAGCGGATCCCGGTCGCCGCCCTGCGGGAGCTGATCTACCCCTACCCGACGTTCGTGCGCGGCGTCGAGGACGCCCTCCGCCAGCTCGCATGACCGGGTTCGGCGGGGTCCGCGCGGGACCGTCCGGTTCCTCACGAGCCCGCCGACGACTGGGTGCACTCCACGTCGGCGGCGGCCTGCGGGTCGGACCGGACCACCAGGTCCACTCGTGGTGCCGCTCGCAGGTGCGCAGCGGTAGGGGTGGTGTCGCCGGCAGGGGGAGGCGAAGGCGCCGGCCTCGGCCCGGGCCGAGGCCGGCGCCCCAGCTCCGCGTGGTCAGGTGACCCGCTGGATGGCGAAGCGGACGACCGGGTCCTGCCAACCGTACAGGGCGGGGTCCAGCTCGCCGGCACCGCTGATGCCCGGGTGGGGACGGATCAGCTCGCCCTCGGGGTCGCGGACGAAGGGGTGGTTGCAGCAGGGGCCGGGGATGAACCCGCGCAGCTCGTTGTTGCGCTCGCTGCCGGCGTCATAGGCCATCCGCGCCAAGGTGGCGCCGCGGCCGCGCAGCCGCAGCGCGTCCAGCCCGGTGAAGGCGTCGTTGGTGTTGACCAGCATGGTCAGCACCGACAGCCGGTCGAACCGGCCGCTGCTGCGGACCGTGAAGGTGCGCGACCCGCCGGAGGGGATCGGCCCGCCGGCGCCGGTGAACACCGCGCGGACCCCGGGCACCTGGGCAGGGCGGACTCCAGCACGCGGTTGTCGGCGTCCTCGGCGATCGCGGCCACGCCGTGGCTGGCGATCGCGCCGACGCTCCAGACGTCAGCCCGGCTCGAATGCACCACCAGCAGCGGCGGGGACAGCGGCTGGGAGCCGGGCGCGCCCGGGCCGGATGGGGTGAGGTTGGTGATGGTGACCGTCCAGTTGGTGCTGTCGCCGGCCGATGCCGGCGGGGCCAGCGCGACCGTCGCCAGCGCCGCCGCCACGGCCAGGCCGAGCGCCCATAGCCGCCGCATGCACGCCTCCTCTGGGATCGGGACAGATGCCGCGAGTAGGCTAGGCAAGCGATCTTGCCTCCCGCCGACACCACCCTTACCGGGTCATGACGGGTCGGCCTGACCGTCGCGCTCGCAACCCGGGCAACATCCCGGTCATCGCCTGCCACAAGGCAACGCCAAGGCAACCTGGGGACGCCCGTGGGCGTCGCGGTTCGTCATCGTGGTTGCCGGGCAGCGCGGGCCGCCACGGTGAGCGCGGCGACCGCCGGGGCCAGGAACAGTAGCGACAGCGCCGCCGCCGCCTGGGGGTCGGTGCCGACGAACGGCAGCAGCACGATCGGGAGCATGGGCAGGCCGCCGCCGACCGCCAGCGACAGCCCGTACTGGCTCCAGGACACCAGGAAGCCGAGCAGGCCGGCGGCGGCCAGGGTGGGCCGCACGGCCGGCAGGGTGACCAGCGCCAGGCGGCGCACCGGGCCTAGCCCGGTGGTGCTGGCCATCTCCTCCAGCTCGGCGAGTCGCTCGCCGAAGCCGGAGGCGAGCACCAGCACGACGTAGGGCAGGACCACCGTGAGGTGGGCCAGGACCAGTCCGAGCCGGCCGTCGGCGAGCCCCAGCCGGAGGAACCATTCGGTCAGGCCGGTCCCGGTGGCGTAGGCGGGCACCAGCAGCGGCATGGCCAGCAGCACCAGCACCGGGGTGGGGCGGCGCAGCCGGCGGTCGCCGAGCACCCGGGCCGCGGGCCAGCCCAGCAGCAGCGCCGCTGTGGTGGTCGCCACGGCGACTTCCAGGGAGTTGACCAGCGCGCCGCCCGCGTCGCCGCCGATCGCGACCTGGAGCCCGCGGGTGCCCAGCCGCTGCGGCAGCAGCGCCGGCGCGCGCCACTGGTCGGCGACCGCCTGCACCGGCAGGACCGCCAGCGGGGCCGCGAACACCACGCCGACCACGGCGGCGACCGCTCGTCCCAGCCAGGCGCGCTCAGCCACGGCCGGCATCCCGGGCCAGGCGGACGGCGGCCACCGCCAGGACGATCGACGCGGCGGCGGCGACCAGCAGGGCGGCCGCCGCCCTGGCTTGGCCGGCGACGAGGTCCAGCCGGGGCTGGTCGTAGGCGAAGGTCGCCAGGGTGGGCGGGTGGCTCGGCCCGACCGTGAGCGGGACCTCGAAGGCGCCGAGCACGAACGCCGCCACGATCAGGGCGCCACCCGCCAGCGGCGCCCTGATCGTGGGCCACACCACCCAGCGCAGCCGCTGCCAGCGGCTGGCGCCCAGCACGGCGGCCGCCTCCTCGCGCTGGGCGAGCCCACGGCCCATCCTGGCAAGGAGCAGCAGCACCAGGAAGGGTGTCTCCTTGTACAGGTAGACGAGCACCACCCCGAGGCCGGCCCGGTCCCGGACCAGCGGCAACGGCAGGGCGCCGATGGCGCGCTCGGCCAGCCCGCCG
>WNFV01013626.1_pt1 | contig 12376 bp, 6 predicted proteins | sample 5400101 | NCBI WGS metagenome assembly WNFV01 (sample SAMN13153361, study PRJNA577476) | soil metagenome | isolation source: 115 cm soil or saprolite under grassland replicate 1 | place: USA:California | collected 2016-06-15
ATGGTGTTCTAACTCAAATAACGTAGCCCGATAGCGAAAGAGTGACTCTCTCGCCCTGGCTGGGTCTGGTCAAACGGGCTTGTTCACATCTCCCAAGCCCCCACCATAGCCGCTAGGCTTGGTGGCGGGTGTTTGACATCCTTTCATTTGGCCTTCGAGAACTTCACCGACCGCACATTCCCATTCCCGTCGAGCGTCGCGACCAGTTTTTTTCCGGTTTGCTGTTTGCCGTAATCGAGAACCTTTTCTTTGCCGACCGTGCGTTTCTTGTACTTATCGCCGAAGGTGTTTTCGAGATCCACAACCGACCAGGTGACCAGCATCTCGACGCCGGTCAGCAGATGTTCGGGTCTGGTGAAGGTTATCGCCAGGCCGCTGACGGTGGTCAGGTAGTTGATCTTGTACTCTTCGGCGTCGTCGGTCTCTTTGCTTTTGATCACCGCCGCCGTGCTGGTCAACTGGGCGACTTCGCTCGCGTTGATCATGTTGATGCCTTCGACCAGGCGGTAGAAGAGTTTCAACGCCTCGTCGGGCCGCGCGAACATGGGATCCGTCTGCGTACGGCCCCGTTTGCCGCGCATGGCGCCGCTCAATTGCGCCCGTTCGTCGCCCTCCACCGTTTCGGCGAGGCTCGGGCGAGGCTCCGCCTCCGCCTTCGATTTGTTCAGCCGCCGCAGGTCGGCGAGGGTCTTCGACGGCTGATCCCCGATCATCCCCCGCACGTAATTGATCGGAACGGCGAAGTTGATGTTCTGGCCGCTCTTTAAAAGGTAGGTGATGACGCCGATGACTTCGCCGCTGGAATTAAAGAGCGCGCCGCCGCTGCTCCCCTGGCTTATCGGCGCGGTGATCTGAAAGACGCGGTGGGTGTCGAAGCGGCGGACGCCGCTGAGCACCCCGGTCGAGATCGAATTGACCAGGCCTTCGGGGCTGCTGATGGCGACGACCGCCTCGCCGGTTTCGGCCTTGTCCGAATCGCCGAGCGTAACCACGGGCAGCTTGAAGCCCTTGACCTTGACGATTGCGAGGTCCTTGGCTTCGTCCACGTCAACCAGGTCCGAGGTTTTGTACGTGTCCCCGCCGGGCAGCTTGACGCGCAGGCTCGAAGCGCCCTGTACGACGTGAAGGTTGGTGACGACCGCCCCCAGCGACGTGACGATGAATCCGCTGCCCTGCCCCGTCACGCTGCCGCGCTCGTCCAACGCCTCGATGATCACTACGGCCTTCGATTGCTCGCGCGCAATCTCGCTCGGCGATTTCAACCTCTGGTTTTGCGCGAAGACCGAAGCATGGATAAAAAGCCCAAGGAGAATAGTGTTGATAGTGATTCGCATCTTTTGTTCGGATGTTCGGAAATTCCTCGGATGACGTAGGGCAAACTGTCCAGTTTGCCTGTGTCCCCCAAAGGCGTCTTTAGAAGTAAGCAAGGCAAACTGGGCAGTTTACCCTACATTCCAGCGCGATCTCTTCAGGGCGATCGTGATTATAACCTATCCGAAGAGATTTCAATTCCGCTGGCAAGCCGTCTCGATCAGGGCCGCAAAACAGTACCGCGCGCGTCAGCAAGCGGTTGCCCATGCATGCAACCGCTTGCCGACGCGCGCGGTACTGTTTTGCAATTTCCTTGAGCGGAGAACCCTCTTACCGGCTTTTAGAATTTCAGCGTAACCGCCAACTGACCTTGCCGTCCGCTGCTGTTGTCGATACGTCCGGAGTTGACGTAGCTCGACACGTTGCGTTCGGCCGTGATCGTCCCCAGCGGCGCGCTGGATCCCAGGATGGTGCGGCTGGGAGCGCCAAAGGTGACGCGGTTGAAAGCGTTGTAAAGCTCAAACCGCAAAATCAGCTTGACGCCTTCACTCACGCTGAAGGTCTTGAAGGCAGACATGTCGGTGTTATTCAGACCTTGCAGGAAGAAGACGTTTCGCCCCACCTGGCCGTCGAGTCCGCCACCCGGCAGATACAAACGATCCTGCTGTCCGATTGCAAGCGCCGCCGATGGGATAAAGGCTCTGCCGGGCAGTTGCAGTGTCGAAAGCTGCACGCCATTGGCGTCCTTCCGCCCGTTGTCTATCGAACGGCCCAGCAAGCTCAGGTCGGCGAGGCGCGGGCGGTCTCCGCCTAGCCCGTCACTGTTCGCGTCGTAACCGAGCGTGACAGTGAACGGATTGCCCGATTGGAATGTCGTCACGCCGCTGATATTCCAACCGCCGATCACATGCCCCAGGAAACCTTTCTGCTCGCGCATAACCGGCAACTCGTACGAGTAACTGGCGACGAAGCGATGAGCCGCGTGATAGGCGCTCAGGCCACGCAAGGAAGCGGCTGCGCCGCCCTTCTTGCTCGCCGGAGCGTTGGTGTCCACCACAGTGAAGGTCGCTTCCGAGCCGGTGTCCATCGCTTTGCTGAACGTGTAGAAGGCGTTGAAGCTTAGCCCGCCAGAGTACCGCTTGGTCACTTTAATTGTGCCTGCGTGGTAATAGCTCCAGCCGAAGTTTTGCAGGTTGACGAAGCGTCCCAGCGTCGGGTCGGGTCGGCGCTCCTGCGTGCGCGGTTGCGCCAGCGAGATGTAAGCATGCGGCACGCCGTTCTCGATCACGATGCCCTTTTGCGCGAGCGTCGCCGTCGTGCTGGTGAGCGCGGAGAAGCTTCGCAGCGAACCAATCGCCGTCGAAGTCGGATTGGCCGGGTCAAGGCAGATCGGGTCAGTCGTGCCAGTGCAAGCGCGATCGAACACGACCGGCTTGAAGTTGCCACCGCCCACATCCACCAACAATGACGGCGAGACGAATGGGAAGGTCGCGTCGTTGCCGCTGTCGAACCAGGGGTAGCCGATGCCGCGGTTGCCGGTGTAGCTGACCTGCACGGCGTAATTCTTGGGCAGTTGTCGCTCCAGCGTCAGGTTCCATTGCTGCACATAAGGCATCTGCAATTCCTTATTCGGGGTCAGTAGCGTCGAAGCCAGCCGTCCGCCGATGTCGCGCACCGCGCCTGTGTTATTGGCGCTGGCCGCGGTGAATGGCGTCGAAAAGACCGCCAGGCCCGGCGTGAAGACGAGGCCGCAAGCCGGATCGGAGATCTCATTCGAGCATCGCCCGCTGAAAACATCCGCGAAGCCGTTGGGTGGCTGTGTGCGGATGCTCAACTGATTCTGCGAGAAAATGGATTGGAAGATGCGCGTGTGGTTGATTCCGTAGCCGCCACGGATGACGAAATTGCCGGGGCCGCCCGTCAGCGCGCCCAGCCAGCCGTCCTTGAATTCAGGCGAATAAGCGAAACCGAAGCGCGGCTCGATGTTGTCCTTGTCATCCCCGAAGAGGTAATCGAAGCGGCGCTCCTTCTCTTTCGGCGCGCGGACGTATTCGTAACGAGCGCCTAGGTTGAGCGTGAGGTTGCGGTTGAGGCGCACGTCCTCTTGCAAATAAAGGTTGGTCTCGCCGAAGCGGTTCTCACCGACTGGATTGCCGTAGCCTTTCTGATAAGCGGTGATGAAGCCGCGCATGAAATTCTCGAAGCTGGTGAAGCCCTGCCGCGCAATGATGTTGGCCGTCAAATCGTTAGTGCCGAACGTCCAGAAGCCGCGCGAGCGGTCGCCGCTCACGTCGTCCAGCAATTGTTTGCGGTGGTCAACGCCGGTCTTCAGTGTGTGGCGCGCGAAGCTGAAGGTATGGTTGTAAACGAATTGATGGTCGTGCTGGCGGCGATTGATTGGCACGTTGGTCGAGGTGCCGATGATGCCGCCGCACGCGCCCACGCCAATGCCCGTGCAGAGGTTGGTCGAAAATCGGATGGTCGGAATGTCGTTTCCGTCGCTCACATCCTGCAGCGTCGTGCGGTTGCCGAAGCCGTAGCGGAATTCGCTCACCTGGCGCGGTGACCAGACATGCGTCTCAGTCATGCCCAGGTTGTACTGCCGGTCGTTGCGCGATCCGAAGGTATCGCCAAGGATGAAGCGACCGGTGTCGTCAATCTGACGGCTGTACTGGTACCGCAGCCAGAGATTGTCCTTGCTCGTCGCTTTGAAATCCAAACGTCCGGTGTAATCAGAACGCGGCTGCAAAGTCGTCACGCCCAACGTGACGCAGCGGTTCTCACGCCCGCTGGCAATCAATTGGGCGCAGGCTTGCGGATCATTGGGCTGCAAACCTTGCAACTCCGGCGTCTGATACAAACGGATCACCGACCGCATGAATTCCAGATCGCGTTTCAGATTTGGGTGCGTTTGCGGGTCAACGCAGAAAGTGCGCAACGGATCGCCCGGCCTGGGATTGATCGTACGACCATCGGGGCCGATGGGGCAGGCCTTTGGCGCTTCGCCAGGCAGAAAGATCACGCGTGTGAAACTGCTGTCCGTCTTGTTGAAGATGCGCTCGGCGCTGATGAAGAAGAAGAGTCTGTCGCGCCCGTCAAAGCCGGTCGGGCCGAAGAACTTCTTCGGCAGCCAGATCGGTCCGCCGAACGTGCCGCCGTATTGATGCCGCCGCACCGCCGGGCGCGGCGCCAGTTGTTCCCCCGTCGTAGACGACAGCCCTGCCGCGTTCCGGAAGAAGCCGTTGGCGTTGAAGATGTCATTCTGGATGAAGTCGAACGCGTCGCCATGAAACCGGTTCGTGCCCGACTTTGTCTGCACCAGCACCGCCGCGCCGCCGCCGCCGAATTCAGCCGAGAAGGCGTTGGTCAGTACCTGGAGCTCCTTAATCGTGCTGATGTTCACGCCTTGCCGGTTCTGGTTCTCCGACGAGTCGTTGTTGCTCACGCCGTCTATCTGGAAAGTGGTCGCGCGTCCGCCCAATCCGCCGAACGCCGCGAACGAGCCGCTGGAATTGGTCGGGTTGTTCTGGCCGCTTGACGCGTCGCCGCCGAAGGACGAAATCTGAAAGCCGGGGATCTGCTCGACCAGCGAGATAAAGTTGCGGCCGGCGAGCGGCGTGTCTTCAATGCGCTTCTCGTCAAGTGAGTGCTTGATCTCGCCTGTGGTCGTCTCGATCTGCGGGGTTTCGCCAGTAATCCGCACCGCGTCGCCCACGGCCGAAATTTCCAGCCTGAAGTTCGAGACGGTGTTCTTGTTCAGTTCGACCTGCACGTCAGTCTTCGTGATTTTCTTGAAGCCTCGAGCCTCGACCGTCACGTTGTAAGCGCCAAGCGGCAGAAATGACATCAGGAAATATCCTTCGCCGTTGGTTCTGGCAGTCCGCGTCAGGCCAGTCTCGACGTTTTTCGCCGTGACCTCGATGTCGGATACGACCGCGCCCGAAACGTCGGTTACTGTGCCGCTGAGTGTGCCAGTCACCGTTTGCGCGAAAGTAGGCGCCGCGCAAACCGTAATCAATAAAACTGCGAATACAATGAGTGAGTAATGTCTGGGCATAGAACCTCCCTTATATACGTAATGCGGATTGTTAAAAGGAGTGTCAGAGTTCGACACACGAACGCTTGCAAAGCGACAACTTTATTTAAGTGATCAGCCGTGGTCATTTCCCACGACTATTGACGACCTATTGCAACATCCCAGCATGACTAAATGGCCAAGGTTGAAGAGTACAGCAATATCTAGTCGGTGACTTCAACGCGCCATCGCCAACCCCATTGGCAATCCGCACAACGCCAGAATTCCTCGTGGAAGTTAGCGAACTTAAGATCTGATTTAATGTCTATAGAATATCAAGTCTTCCGGATGACCGCAAGAATTTTTCTCATTAATGTCTGTGCTGAGCCAAAGTTTGGGAAAGAAGTGTCATGCGGAGAATCTTCGCTTCGTGAAGACAGTGGCCTATTTCTGTCAGAGTTTGGCTACAGGCGCGGCGAACCATTTCAGCAACGGTTCGCCGCTGATGCCCCGAAGTGGCGCAGTTGCCAAATCGGGGCAGACACGTAGGTCTGCCCCTACATTGTCTAGCGCCGAAATATTTACAGGAAGAAACGCCTATTGTGACGACACTGCCGAGGCGTCCTTCAAGCTGTCGCGCACTTTCTCGAGATAATCTCCCTGCGGGTTGAAGTCTGAAGCTTTAATCGAACTGTCGTAGGAAAACAGAATGAAGCCCTGCGCGCCTAACTCTCGCGCCACCCGAATCTTCTCGACGGCGCTCTCGGCCGTTTGTTTGTAGGCGCCGATTCCGCTCCAGACAGGCCTCCCATAAGAGAGGCTCATCGCGCTGAGCAACTGTATGCGGAAAACTTCGGTGTCTGGCGTGTAGGCCATCGGGCAGACGACGTCGAGCCACCCCCTCCGCAGCCACACTTTCCAATCCTGGAAGCGGGAGCGCGCGGCGTCCTCTTCGTTGGCGAAGACCGCCGCCGAGATGATCGCGTTCGGCTTGACGCTTTTGACGCCTCTGTAGATTCGCGCCACGAGTTCGGTCACCTGGGCGCGCTGGAACTCGCCGTAGGCCGACGGGAACTTTCTTATGTAGAGCAGCGGGTCTTGCCGGAGCTGGGCCATGAGCGCGCGGCGCATGCGCGGGGGTAGCTTCTTTTCCATCTCCTGGCGGAAGCGGTCAATCGAGACACGGCTGTAATCGTATTGCGGATTCGGATAGCGCACGTAATCGAAGTGCAGCCCGTCGACATCGTAATGCGTGGCGATGTCCATCCAGATGTTGTAGAGGTTGTCTTTGACTCCCGGGTGCGCGGGAGAGACGAAAAGCCCTTCGAGTTCCTGGTGGTTGAGGCGCGAGATTTCGATGATCCGGTCGAGGTAGCGGGCGCTGTCAGGCGGGACGTCGTAAAGCTCGGAGCCTAGTCCGCGCGGAACCATCACCCATTCGGGGTGCTTGTAGATCGGGTGGTCTCTCGACACCGGCAGCGACTCCAGGTCCGCGACCAGGTAGATGTTGATCCAGGCATGGACTTTGATCCCGTGGCGATGCGCCTCCTCAATTGTCAAAGCCAGCGGGTCGAAGCCGGCCGGCTGTTGGGTGAGCGCCTCGGCGCGAGGCTCGATGCTCGACTCGTAATAGGCGTCGCCGCGTCCGCGCACCTGAACTATCAGGTCGGTGAAGCCGTTCTCTTTGGCCCGCCGCACCAGCTCGCGGACGGATTCGGGCGAGGCCATCGTCGTTCGCACAACCCACAATGCGCGCGTTTCATGCGCTTCGGTTCCGGGCTTCGGCGTCGGGCTGGGCGGAGCAGTCGCCGGCGCCCTCTGCGAAGACGATCCGGCGCCCGGCGCGTCGGTCTGCTGCAAAGGCAGCATCGCGACCAACAAAGCCAACACGTAGAAACAGATGATTGCGATCACTCTTTTCATTAAGCTGGTGGTTGGGGGTTGGTGGTTGGTGGTTGGTGGTTAGTAGTTGGTCATTTGGCGCCGGATGATTTCGGCGCCAAATGACCAACCACCAACCACCAACCACCAACTCAATACAACAGATATTTACTCCTGATCGCCCGAAAAGCGTCGAGTTCCGACTCCCAGACCTGGCGCATGGCGCGGGCGTCTGAGCCTTGGCGGAAGGCGTCGAAGACTTTCTGGTTGGCGAGCAGGCGGTTGAACCTATCTATCAAGAAATCTTTCGGGAAGAGTTTTCTCAACTGCGCGGCCATTTCGAGTCCGGTAATGACCGGCTCGAAGAGATCGCGATTAGTGACGATGATGTTGACGCCGGCGCATTCCGCGTCTTTGTGAACGCTCGATTTCGGTGTGAAGCGCACGGGCACGAAGCGGACGCCCGGCAATTTCGCGTTATTCAAAGCCTCGGCGAGTTTGCGGCCGTCGATCCACGGCGCGCCGATAACTTCAAACGGAGTGTCGGTTCCGCGCCCCACAGAGACGTTGGTCGGTTCGAGCAGGCAGACGCCGGGATAGAGGGTCGCCTCGGTCAGGCTGCGCATATTGGGGGAGGGGTTGATCCACGCAAGCCCCGTCGAGTCGAACCATTGCGAGCGTCGCCAGTCTTCCACGCGCACGACGTGGAGGTCGGCGTTGATGTTCCGCTCCTTGTTGAATAGCAATGCCAGTTCGCCGGCGGTCATACCGTGGCGGATGGGGATCGGATGGGGGGCTGTGAAGGAGAGCTTGTCGGGGTCGGCCAGCGGGCCTTCCACGTCCTGGCCGTTTATCGGGTTGACGCGGTCGAGCACGACGAAGGACTTCTTGTTTTTCGCCGCCGCCTCCAGCGCCAGCCCCAATGTTGAGATATAGGTGTAGAACCTCGCGCCCACGTCCTGTATGTCGAAGACGAGCGTGTCGATCTCTTTGAGCATTTCAGCCGTCGGCGCTTTCGTCTCGCCGTAGAGGCTGTAGATCGGCAGACCAGTCTTTTCGTCGGTCGAGTTCGAGATGTTCGACTGATCGAGCGCGCCGCGAATGCCATGTTCGGGCGAGAAGAGCGCCACGAGCTTCACGCCGGGGGCCTTGTGGAACAGGTCGATCGTGCTGTCCCCGTCGCGGTCGCGGCCCGTGTGGTTCGTGATCAGGCCGACGCGCTTGTCTTTAAGCAGCGCGAAGCCGTCGCGCTTGAGGACGTCAATGCCGTTGCCCAACCGATGCCGCGCGCCGCGCCGTCGACCGCGTTTCCGCCGGTGGGCCGCGCCTCGGTCATTCGCGCCACTCCCATCGGACTCAATACCCTCGCGCCCTGAAACTCGCCCCGGTTCAAGATCATCTGGCAATAGATCGCCAGGTCGTCAGCGGTCGAAAACAATCCGGCGTGCCCGGCGACTCCGCCGAGCAGGTATGCTCGCGGGTCATGAACCTCTCCACGCATCCATTTTTCGCCGCGTTTTTCGGTCGGAGCGATGCGCGGCGTCAAACTGGCGTCGGGTTTGTAGCCGGTGTCTTTCATCCCGAGCGGGCGGAAGATGTTCTCGGACGCGAATTGGTCGACGGGTTTGCCGCTCACGCGCTTTACCAACTCGGCCAGGACAATGTAGTTGACGTCGGAATAAATGAATTTCGATCCGGCTTCGGCCAGTGGCGCGAGTTTCCAAATGTTCCGCATCGCCTCCTCAGGCCCCTGCTCGTAATCCTTGACGTCGTTGTCGGCGATCAATCCCGACCGGTGAGTGAGCAGTTGTTCGACAGTGATGTTCTTCTTGCCCGACTCGCCGAATTCGGGGATGTAGCGCGAGACGGGGTCGCCGAGCCGGACCAGCCCGCGCTCGACCAGGATCATCATTGATGTCGCCGTGGCGACGACTTTGGTGAGAGAGGCCAGATCGAAGATCGTGTCAACGGTCATCGGTTCCGGCGCCGGCTCTAGGGCGCGATTGCCGTAGGCGCGCCGCCAGACGACCTTGCCCTTACGCCCGACAATGACGACAGCGCCGGGCAGTTGTTTCTTTGCGACTTCGGCCTCGATGATCTCGTCCAAATGGGCGAGGCGGGTCGGCGACATCCCGACAGCCGGCGGCCCCGACGCCGACTCGGACGCCAGCGGAGGCTTTTGCGCCGATCCTTGAACCGCCCGGGCCGGGGCGATCCAGCCTAGTGACAGAATTATCAGCGCGGTTGTGGTGAACCGAATGTACCAATTCCGCATTATCAAACGATACAAACGATACAAAGCAATTAAAAGGGGGACGGCGTGTCGAATTTCTTTAGCAGATAGGGGCGCAGCCGCGTGACAGAACCGCGGCGTTTCAGGGCGGGGTATGCAGTTTTACACAGACTTGATACAAAAGGAAGCCAAAAAGTTCAACCGGCGTCAACAAAAATTCCCGCCACCTCACTGGCGCGCGACTTGACTATCAGCGGGGCGTGGCTACTATGAGATAATCGTATGCGATTTTTCGCAAAAAACGCGCTCCCCGATGATGGGCGTAAATTCATAACCGGCATGCCGAGAGGCGTGCGGAATAGAGATGGCATGCAAAAGAGACGACGTACGGAAGAGGAGCAAGTAGTCAACCACTCCATCTAAGCTGACGCTATAGATGAAGCTTGTCTCTGTACTAGGCATGGTAGTTCAGAACCCATGCCGTTCCGAGACCATAGGCCGATTGACTGCGGCCCCGGCTCTATATCCGAAGATATGAGCCACAAAAAAACTCTTCAGATTTTACGTGTGGCGAGAATTAGGCCAAACAACCGTATATCTGAACTATCAAAGAGCGAAACCGTTATCTCTCAAAGAGAGTGCCTTTGCTCGAACGGAGTATATCAGGGATGAGACAAATGGGAACGGGACACACGGTGCGCGCGATCCTGCGCCATCCAAGCCTGTGGTTATGGATGGCGCACTCTCGCGCAAAGAAGCTGAAAAAAGGGCAACAAAAAGTTTTGATCTTAGCCTTCGCGGCTCTCGTCGCGCTCGGCGGAATCGCATTGGCGCCTTTCGCTTCGGCGCAGGATTCCCAGGCGCAGACAAAGCTGTCGAACGATTACCAGAAAGCGCTGGAAGTCGTTCGCCAGAATTACGTCGTCGAAATCGATCAAGAAACCCTCACCAAAGCCGCCATCCAGGGCATGCTCAAGAGCCTCGATCCGCACTCGGATTACATGGACCGCAAGGCGTTTCAGGAGTTCAACGAGAAACAGCGCAGCGAGTATTTCGGCATCGGCGCGCAAATCGGCGTCCGCAGCCGCGCCACCTATGTGCTTGAACCGTTCAGGCGCAGCCCTGCGGCGCGCGCCGGCCTTCAGTACGGCGACCACATCGTCGCGGTCAACGGCGAGGACACCAGTTCCTGGACTTCGGACCGTGTGCGCACTGTGCTGGTGGGGCCGCGCGGCACAGAGGTCATCGTCACGGTGAAACGGCCCGGAGTCGCCGAACCGATCACTGCGACCATCATCCGTGACGCCATAGCGTACCCCTCGATCCCGAATTACTACATGGTCAAACCCGGCATCGGGTACATCGGCCTGACGCGCAACTTTCAAGCGACAACTAACGAGGAGTTGACCAGGGTGATGGCGGCGCTGCGCGAGAAAGGCGCCGAAAGCTTCATCCTCGACTTGCGCGGCAACGGCGGCGGCTATCTCGAACAGGCCATCCGCGTGGCCGACAGGCTGTTGCAGCGCGGACAGACGATCGTTTCAACGCGCGGACGACCGGGCAGAGGTTTCGATCAGGACGCGATCGCCGATATGGGCGCGTCCGAGAATTTCCCGCTCGTGGTCTTGACCGACCGCCGGACCGCTTCGGCCTCAGAGATCGTGGCCGGGGCGATTCAGGATCATGACCGAGGATTGATCATCGGCGAAACCACCTTCGGCAAAGGCCTGGTTCAGCGCATCTTCCCCGTCCCGTCGAGCGGCGGCGCGTTGACATTGACCATCGCTCATTACTACACGCCGAGCGGGCGTCTAATCCAGCGCGATTACTCGAACGGATCGCTGTTTGAATACTATTCCCGCCGAAGCGCCGCAGGCGACGCGGCGACGCCGAGGAACAGCTCCGACGAGAAGAAGACCGACCTTGGGCGCACCGTTTACGGGGGCGGCGGCATCGAGCCGGACATCAAGGTCGATTCATTGAGTTTCTTCACGCCGGAGTTCTTCACACCGGGGCAGGGCCGGATAGTCACCGGCGTATTCATGTTCGTGCGCGAACTGATCAACGGGCAGATCGCGGGACACCCGGAGTTCAAGATCGACGGCATCGAACACGACCACAGACTGGCGCCGAACGAGTTTACAGTCACTGACAGCGTCTTGAGCTCGTTCCGCGAATTCGCCGCGAAGTACTATAAAGACAATCCCGATCAGGGAGTTACGCCGGCCATGATCGAAGATAACATTACCTGGCTCCGCGCGCGGATCCGCTACGAAGTCCTGCAGGCGGCTTACGGCTCCGACAAGGCGGATCAGGGGCTGGCCGACCTGGACCTCCAGTTGCAGCGGGCCGTATCCGAAATGCCTAACGCCGCCGATTTGGCCCGGCGCTCGTGGCGACAAAACACCGCGAATACCAGTCGCGGCCAGATTATCAAACCTAACCAGAAATAATTTTTCGGCCAGCGCGTACGAGTCGGCGCCGCGAAAAGACTCGACAATCGAACAAAGGCGGCTGATCATGTCAGCCGCCTTTTTAGTTTGAAGCCTGCGCATAAATCAGGCGGCGCTCGACGTCCGACAAACTTCAGTTTGTCGTGGCCGGATGAAGAAGCCCTTGTGTTTTCTTCCGAGCGGCTTGCCGATCAGACCTCGACAAACTGAAGTTTGTCGGACGTTGAGCGCGCGTTCCGTTGACCAATAACGACTGACCGATGACTATGGAAATCATTGACACGCATCAACACCTCTGGGACCTCGATCAACTTCCCTACTCATGGACGTCGAGCCGGCCCGCGCTCAACCGCAGCTTCAGGCCGAGCGACTATCAAGAGGCGACGCGCGACCTGACGGTCGCCAAATCGGTTCACGTCGAGGCCGACGTCGACGAGGATTTCATGCTCGAGGAGACGCTTCACGTCCTCTCGCTGGCCAGGA
>WNFV01013649.1_pt1 | contig 12374 bp, 9 predicted proteins | sample 5400101 | NCBI WGS metagenome assembly WNFV01 (sample SAMN13153361, study PRJNA577476) | soil metagenome | isolation source: 115 cm soil or saprolite under grassland replicate 1 | place: USA:California | collected 2016-06-15
CGGATCGGCGGCTGGAACCCGGTCGCCGCGATGACGTCGTCGACCTCGAAGACCATCTCCTCGTTCGTGTTGCTGCGCCGCACGCGCACCGTGAGGCGCTCGCCGGTCCTCGAGATCCCCTGGATCGACGCGTCGAGGACGATGACGCCGCCGCCGAGCACGTGGTCCTCGTACGGCTGGACGTACCGCGCCCGCACGCCGACGAGCGAGTGGGTGTTCACGGACAGCTTCGTCGGGCTCGGCGAGGCGAGGACGATCCGCTTCGCCCACTGCAGGAAGCCGGTCGCGAGCTCGAACGCCGAGACCTCCTTTCCGATGATGAAGATCTCACGGTCGGCGTACGTGTTCGGCTCGCGCGTCTCGGCGTAGTGGGCGACGAGCTCGATCCCCGGCGTGTCCGGCTTCATCGGCTCGGCCTCGCCGATCGCGAAGACCGGGAAGCGGCAGCGGTACTCGCCGTCGGTCGTGGCCAGCACGAAACGGTCGCCGTCGACGCGGGTGCTCTCCCAGGCGCAGTCGTAGCGGACCGTCACGCCCGCGCGCTCCGCGAAGGTCGCGAGGCTCCGTTCCATCTCCGGGCGCGCCGGGAAGTAGCTCGTCCCGTCCATCAGCGATGGCTGGATCGCGCGGAGCTTCGGATCCTCGCTGACGAGGCTGTTCCAGTCGTACCGCTCGTACTCGCGATCCGTCCGCGCCACCGGCGCGTACGGCTTCGTCCACGAGAGCAGGCGCTGGAAGAAGGGGAAGCGCCGGAACATCCCGCCCGCGGACGGATCGCGCGAGATCATGGCGTGCGCGACGCCGAGCTCGGTGAGCGAATGGCTCACCTGCAGGCCCCCGGGTCCGCTTCCCACGACCACGACCGGGTACTCGCCCGGTGGGTACGGCTTCGTGTCGCTCAAGACCGCCAGCGCGTCGCGTTGCGGAGCTTGCGCGCCTCCGCCTGGAGCATCCGGTACGCGACCTTCGGGTGGGCGACGACGAAGTCCTCGACCTGCGGACCCGCGAGGACGGCGCAGCGGAGCGGGCGGAGCGCGACGATGTCCGCGCTCGGCGGCTCGCCGAGCAGGACCGAGATCTCCCCGAAGAAGTCGCCGCGCCCGAGGCGGTTCACCTCGACGCCGTTCACGCGCGCGGCCGCCTCGCCCTCGAGCACGATGTAGAAGCCGGATCCGCTGAACCCCTGGCGCAGGATGCGCTCGCCCTCGGCGAAATAGCGCTCCTCCATCGTGTGCGCGATCGACTCGAGCTCGGCATCGGTGAGGTCCGCGAAGAGCGCGAGCGCCGCGAGCGTGTCGTGCAGCTGATCGGACCGTCCGTCGTGTGCGAGTGTCAGATCGATACCTCCGGTCGCTGGGCTGGTCGCCCGACATAATGCCGGAGTGACCCGGGCCGTGATCGGACCGACCGCGAGACGCGATCTCCCGTCGGGGACCGTGACGTTCGTCTTCACCGACATCGAGGGGTCGACGAAGATGGCACACGCGCTCGGGACCGCCCGCTGGCGCGAGATCCTGGTCCAGCACGCCGCGGTCGTGCGCGCCGCCGCGCTGCAGCATGAGGGCGCCGAGGTCCGCACCGAGGGCGACTCGTTCTTCCTCGCGTTCCGCACGGCGCGGCAGGCGGTCGCGGCCGCGGCCGACGCGCAGCGGACGCTCGCGTCGCAGCGCTGGCCGCACGGCGCGTCGGTCAAGGTGCGGATCGGCATGCACACCGGCGAGAACGCGCAGCCCGGCGGTACCGAGTCGGGGGCTGACTACGTCGGGTTCGACGTGCACCAGGCCGCGCGCGTCGCCTCGGCGGCGAACGGCGGCCAGGTGATCATCTCGTCCGTGACGCGGACGCTGCTCGGGGAGCAGCTGCCCGGTGGCGTCACGCTGCTCGATCTCGGCGAGCACCGTCTCAAGGACATCGCCCGGCCGGAGCGCCTCTTCCAGCTCGTCATCGACGGGCTCCCGAACGACTTCCCGGCGCTCCGGACGCTGGAGCGCACGCCGAACAACCTGCCCGTGCAGCTCACGTCGTTCATCGGCCGGCGCACCGAGCTCGCCGAGGCGCGCGCGCTCCTCGAGCGCACGCGTCTCCTCACGCTCGTCGGTCCGGGCGGGACGGGGAAGTCGCGGCTCAGCCTCGAGCTCGCCGCGGAGGTCATGGGCGAGTTCCCGGGCGGCGTGTGGTTCGTGCGGCTCGCGCCGGTCAGCGATCCCGCCCTCGTCGCGTCGACGATCGCGCACACGCTCGGTCTCGTCGTGCCACCGACGCGCACCCCGCTGCAGCACGTGATCGAGGACCTGCGCGCGAAGAAGATGCTCCTGGTGATCGACAACTTCGAGCAGGTCGTCGGCGCCGCGACCGACGTCGCGGAGATCCTCCGTGAGTGCTCAGGGGTCAAGGCCATCGTGAGCAGCCGGATCGTCCTGCGCGTCGCGGGTGAGCAGGAGTACCCGGTCCCACCGCTCACGCTCCCGGATCCGAACGACGTTCCCGACATCGAGGAGCTGCGACAGGCCGAAGCGATCCAGCTCTTCGTCGAGCGCGCTCGGGCCGCGCGTCCCGACTTCATGCTCACCGGGGCCAACGCTCGTGCCGTCGTCGGGATCGTCGCGCAGCTCGACGGCCTGCCGCTCGCGATCGAGCTCGCGGCCGCGCGCGTGAAGATCCTCCCGCCGCAGGCGATCCTCGAGCGGCTGGCGTCGGGCCTCGGCATCCTGCAGAGCACCGCCCGCGACCTGCCCGCGCGTCAGCAGACGCTCCGGGGCGCGATCTCGTGGAGCTACGACCTGCTCGACCCGGGGCTGCGCCGGCTCTTCCAGCGTCTCTCCGTATTCCGCGGGGGCGGCGGCCTCGACCAGATCGAGGCGGTCTGCGGTCCGGCCACCGAGATCGATCGCGACGTGCTCGACGGCGTCGCCGACCTGGTCGATCAGAGCCTGCTGCGGCGGGTCGAGAGCGGGGACGAGCCGCGGTTCCTGATGCTCGAGACGCTCCGCGAGTTCGCGCACGAGAAGCTCATCGAGAGCGGAGAGCGGAGCGACATCGAGCTCCGTCACGCGCAGGCGTATCTCGCGCTCGCCGAAGGGATCGCGCAGCGCCTCTTCGGCGCGGAACAGAAGGGGCTCCTCGATCGTCTCGAGCTCGAACAGGGGAATCTGCGCGCGGCCATCGACATCTGCGGCCAGAGGTCGTGCGCGGATGAGGCGAGCTGCTCGTGCCCGCCCACGCAGCATGTCGGCGACGACGAACGGGTCGAGATCGGCCTCCGCCTCGCCGCGGCGCTCTGGCGCTTCTGGCAGATGCGCGGGCATCTCCAGGAAGGCCGCGAGCGGACCGAGCGCATCCTCTCGCTCCCTGCCGCCGAGACGCACGCCGACGCCTATCTGCGCGCGCTCGAGGCCGCCGGCGGCATCGCCTACTGGCAGGGCGACCTGGCACGCACGGAGCAGACGTACGCGAAGCGGCTCGAGCTCGCGCGCGCGACCGGCGACCCGCTCAAGATCGCGGACGGCCTCTACGACATGTCGTTCGTGTACACGATCCCCGATCGCGAGGTCGACCGGGCGATCGCGATGCTGGACGAGGCGCTCGCGAGCTTCCGCGTGGCGGGCGACCGCGCAGGCGTCGCGAAGACGCTGTGGGCCATGTCGAACGCGTACTTCAATCACGAGCAGTGGGCGAGGGCCGCCGAAACGCTGCGGGAGGTGGTCGCTACGTTCCGCGAGCTCGACAACCGCTTCGGGCTGGCGTGGGCCCTCCACAGCCTCGGTGTCGCCATGGTCCGGCTGAAGGCGATGGACGAGGCCCGCGCGGCATTCAGCGAAGGGCTCGAGCTGTTCACCCGGGCGGGCGACCTGTCCGGGATCGTCCTCTTCTTCTACGACTTCGCCGAGCTCGCGGCCGCGCAGCGTCGCGACGAGCGAGCGATGCGGCTGTTCGGGGCGGGGCAGACGCTGAAGGACCGCACCGGGACCCAGCTCGCCGACTTCCTGCGCGAAGAGAACCGGCCGTTCTCGCTCGAGGTCATCGCGCTGCTCGAGCGGATCGGTGCGGAGCAGAAAGCGCGGCTGACCGCCGAGGGCGCGGCGCTCTCTAGGCCGGCGTGACAGCCTCTGTCCCGGCGGCGAACTCGCGCTCGACGTTGCCGACCAGGTCTCGCTCGTACCGGTCGATCCCCTGCAGCGTCATGGCGCGCACGTCGGCCGGGACGTCATCGTTCACATGCCAGCGACTGCGGACCTTCGTCCGGCCGTCGCCGGCCTCCTCCAGCGTCACGGTGTTCCAACCGAGGATGCCGTGTCCGAAGTCGACGAGCACGGTGATCTCAGCAGGTCGCTTCACGTCCATGACCCGCATGACCGAGGTCTCACCGTGCCCGTGAATGCAGTGGTACTCGGCGCCGAGCATCGTGTGCCGCGCGCCTGGCTCGAAGTCGATCCGCGACACGCCCATGAGGCGCACGCGAACGACGGGATCGGTCAGCATCGCCCACATGTGGTCCTTCGGCGCGTCGAAGGTCTGCTCGAAGCTCAGCTCGGCATGCGCATCGTCGACGATCAGCACCTTCTCATCGACACGCGGGTCGTTCCGCAGAGGCGCGAGATCCATCCATCCGCACTCCACCGCGCCGAGGTCGTACTCCTCGCGATGCGCCATGAACATGTCCCTCATCTCCGGCGGGAAGTGCTCGAGGGTCTCCTTCGTGACGAGGAGGTACTCGCGGGAGGGGACCTTGTTCTTCAGCAGCCGGTGGACCTGGTTCACGGCATTGCCGACGAACGTCTCCTTGCCGAGGAAGCTCTGCGGCAGGTACTCGCCGTAGTGGCAGATGAACTTCAGCGTCAGTCCCCCGACGTTCGCGCACGCCCTGCACGGACATGTGGACACGCGCTTGATCGCGTTCAGGTGCCGGTGGAACTTGATGAAGATCCCCTCGAGCCAGGCCCGCGGGTCGTCGGGGATCGTCTCACCCAGCGCGAAGATGGCGTCGCCCTCGATCTGGCCGATCCGCAGGTGCTGGGCGAGGCCGCGCACGAGCGTCTCGAGCAGCTCGTTGAGGATCTCGCGGGAGTGCTCGAGCTCGGTGTCGGCGACGAACGCCGTGTAGCCGGAGATGTCGGCGAGGACCAAGTGGCCCGTCTGGGTCCGCATCAGGTACGCGACCCGATACGCACGCGCGGGCACGGCCGGATCACACCCATCCCTTCCATCCACGGGTAAGGGTAGGGCAGGACGCTAGGCCGGCTTCACCCTCGCGGCCGTCTCGATCGACTCCCGCAGCAGGTCCAGCTGGAGCCGGAGCGCCCGCGGCACCGTCGGGCCGAGGTGGTCCAGCCACTGCGCCTGGAGCGTGAGCTCCTCGCGCCACTCGCCGGCGTCGAAGCGCAGCGCGGCCTCGACCGCGGCCGGCCTCGCCGGCAGCTCGCGCAGTTCGAGGTCGGTGGCGCGCGGCGTCCAGCCGACCGGGGTCTCCTTCGCGCCCGCGCGGCCGTCGCAGCGCTCGAGGATCCACTTGAGGGCGCGCATGTTCTCGCCGAAGCCCGGCCACAGGAACGTGCCGTCGCCGTCCTTGCGGAACCAGTTCACGAGGAAGATGCGCGGCGGCCGCGGGATGCGCGCGCCCATCTCGAGCCAGTGCTGGAAGTACGTGCCGCAGTCGTAGCCAATGAACGGAATGTTCGCCATCGGGTCGCGCCGGAGGACGCCCACCGTCCCGGTCTTCGCCGCGGTCGTCTCGGAGCCCATCGTCCCGGCCATGTACACGCCGTGCGTCCAGTTGAAGGACTCGAGGACGAGCGGGATGGTCGTCGAGCGGCGGCCGCCGAAGAGGAGCGCCGACACCGGCACGCCCTTCGGATCGTTGGCGAACGGCGACAGCGCGGGATTGTTCTCAAGCGAGACGGTGAAGCGGCTGTTCGGATGCGCCGCGGGCTCTTTCGATCCACGTGTCCACGGCCGCCCGCGCCAGTCCGTGAGGTGCTCGGGCGGGGGGCCATCCATGCCCTCCCACCAGACGTCCATGTCGGGCGTGAGCGCGACGTTCGTGAAGATCGCGTCGTGCTCGAGCATCCTCATCGCGGTCGGGTTCGTCGCCGTGCTCGTGCCGGGCGCGACGCCGAAGAAGCCGGCCTCGGGGTTCGCGGCGTAGAGGCGGCCGTCGTCCCCGATGCGCAGCCACACGATGTCGTCGCCGAGCGTGCGGATCCGCCAGCCCTCGAATACGGGCGGCGGCACGAGCATCGCGAGATTCGTCTTGCCGCACGCGCTCGGGAATCCCGCAGCGATGTAGCGGACCTCGCCCTCGGGGCTCGTCGCCTCGAGCAGGAGCATGTGCTCCGCGAGCCACCCCTCGTTGCGCGCGTAGTGGCTCGCCATGCGCAGCGCGAGGCACTTCTTGTTGAGGAGCGCGTTGCCGCCGTACCCGGAGCCGATCGACCAGATCGTGTTGTCCTGGGGGAAGTGGACGATGAAGCGCCGCGCCGGGTCGCAGTCGGCGACCGAGTGCAGGCCGCGGTTGAAGTCGTCGGAGGCGCCGAGCCGATCGAGGGCGACGCGGCCCATGCGCGCCATGATCCGGATGTTCAGCGCGACGTAGACGGAGTCGGTGAGCTCGATGCCGACCTTCGCGAACGGTGAGTCGGGCAGACCCATGATGTAGGGGACGACGTACATCGTGCGTCCCTTCATCGCGCCGTCGAACAGGCTACGGAGCTTCGCGTACATCTCCGCGGGCGCCATCCAGTTGTTCGTCGGGCCGGCCTCTTCGCGCGTGGGCGTGCACACGAACGTGAGCTCTTCGGTGCGCGCGACGTCGTTCGGGTTCGACCGGCTGTAGTAGCTCCGCGGACGCTTCGCGGCGTTCAGCGGCGTCAGGACGCCCTCGGACACGGCCTCGCCGATGAGGCGCTCGCGCTCGTCGTCCGACCCGTCGCACCAGTGGACGCGGTCGGGCTTGCACAGCCGGGCCATCTCGTCGACCCAGCGCGTGACGTGGGCGTTCGTGATCGCCGGCGCGGAGATCGTCGTCGCCACAGGCCTCAGCCTAATGGCCCGTACCCCGGGCGCGCAGACCGAGGCGCCGCAGCGACGAGGTCGACCACCCGGTCCGAGCGAGGGCTTTGCCCTGAGCGAGGATCAGCTGAGGCTGCGGCCGCGGACGACGCCGTCCTTGCGGCGCTTGTCGAATTCGGCCCGTGCGCCATCGAAGAGGTCGCGGTCCGCCAGGACGTCGACGGCCGTCAGGGCCATCGCCTTCGCGGCCTTCAGCGCGTTGTCGAGCGCCGTCGGCGTCGCGGCGGCGTCGCGGAACACGGTCGAATGGCCCGGCGTGCCTTCCGGCGCGATCGCGATGTACGGATGGATGGCCGGGATCACCTGGCTGACGTTCCCCATGTCGGTGGAGCCCATGCGCTCGTCGGGCGCGCTCGGCTGGACGGCGACGCCGAGGTCCGTCACGTGCGCCGCCCACCGGTCGGAGAGCGGTCCCGAGGGGACCATGTTCTCGTAGCCCGAGTTCTCGTGGACCGTCACCTTCACCGTGGTCCCGGTCGACGTCGCCGCGCCCTCGGCGCACGCGATGAACCGCTTCAGGACCTCCTGCTGGTACTGGCGATCGAGCGCGCGGACGCTGAACTTCGCGGCCGCGTACTCGGGGATGATGTTCGCCGCGCTCCCGCCGCTCGTGATGATCCCGTGGACGCGCGCGTCCGAGCGCAGCACGAGCCGCATCGCGTTCACCGCGTTGAACGTCTGGATCACGCCGTCGAGCGCGCTGATCCCGCGGTCGGGCTGCGCCGCAGCGTGCGCGGCCTTTCCCGTGAACTCGAGGTCGACGCGGTTCGACGCGAGCGACGTGCGTCCCGCGAGGGTGCGGCTCGATGGGTGGATCATCATCGCGACGTCCACGTCGTCGAATCCGCCCGCGCGCAGGAGCGCGACCTTCCCGCCGCCGCCTTCCTCCGCGGGCGTGCCGATCGCCGCGACGCGGCCCGGCAGCTGATCGAGCGCCGCGCGCACGCCGATCGCCGCGGCGACACCCATCATCGCGATGAGGTTGTGGCCGCAGGCGTGGCCGATGTCGGGGAGGGCGTCGTACTCGGAGAGGATCGCGACGGTCGGGCCCGGTCCTTTCCCGGTCGCGTCGCCGCGGTACGCCGTCTCGATGCCGCGATAGGCGCGCTCGACGCGGAACCCCGCGCCCTCGAGGAACGTCGCGAGCCACGTCGACGCCTGCCGCTCCTGGAAGCCGATCTCGGGCGTCCTGTGGATGCGCAGCGAGACCTCGATGAGCCCGTCGCGGTGCTGGTCGATCGCCGCGAGCGCGCGCGAGTGCGCGGCGGACCTCGATGCCACGATCCCCAGCCTAGCGACGGCGGGCCGGCGCCGCTGCGCGATGACCTTCGATGAGCGCGACGATCACGCCGTCGAGCGCGCGGTCGGCGTCCTCGAAGAGCGCCGCCGTCTGCGTGGCGTCGAACGCGCGCCGCCGCGCGACCGTCGCGATCTCCGCCATGAAGCGCGCGCGGAAGAAGAGGAACGCCTGCGTGGCCTCGCCGATCGAGAGCCCGCGCTTCGCCGCCTCGACGCCGTATTCCTTGCCGAGGGCCTCGGCCTGGGCCACGAACTGGACGCGCCCGGCGCGCTGCTGCGTGTCGAGGTACCCGATGAGGAGATCGCCCATGCGGCGGCCGCGCTCGCGGAACCACGCGATCGACCGTTCGTCGAGGCGCGCGTGCCATTCCTGCTCGGACAGCGCGGACATGTCGCTGCGCACGCGCTTGCGCAGCTCGGCCGCGACGCGGTCGGGTGGCTCGCCGATCGCGGTCAGGAGCCTGCGCCGCGGCCGCCGCTTGGGGAGCATCGCCTCTACGGCGGTCCGCAGGAACCGGCGATGGCCGCCCGGCGTCGTGAACACCTCGATCTTCCCGGTGTCGGCCCAGCGGCGGAGCGTGTCAGGGTCCACCCCGAGCATCCGGCTCGCGGCCCCGAGCGGGAGCCACGCCTTCCCTTCCTTCTCCGCCATCAGACGTCCGCAGTCTCGTCTTCCGCCTCGCGTTCGGCCACCGGCTCGAGCGCCTCGAGCTCCGAGGGCGCCTCGCGGATGTCATAGGCGCGCAGCGGCGAGAAGTACGTGATGGCGGCGGCCGCGAAGCCGAGAACGCCGGCGGCGGCGAAGGCCATGGAAGAGCTCGACACGCCCTGGATCCACGTGAGCAGGGCCGGCGACGACACGTTCGCGACGACGACCATCGTCCGGAACGACCCGTTGATCCGGCCGCGCAGCTCCGGCGGCACCTCGCGCTGCCGCGGGAGATAGACGTACACGATGTGCGCGGCCCACGCGGTCTGGCGCGCGGCGATCGCCGCGGTGATGAGCCGCCAGTCACGGAGGACGCTGGCGAGGATCGGACCGATGCTCCCGGCGATCACGACCCACAGCATCGTGTGGCCGAGCGGGCGCCCGCGCGCGATCCGCGGCGCGAAGGCCGAGCCGAGGATCTGCACCATGCCCGAGAGCGACAGCGCGATCCCGATGACGGCGGCATCGACCTTGTGCTCCTCGCTGAGCACGAAGATCAGCAGTGTCTGCAGGCCGCTGTTGCCGAGGTTGGTCACGAACATGAGCACGAGCAGCGACCGGAGGACCGCGCTGTCGAAGATGCCGCGGAACCCGTCGGCGATCTCCTTCCGCACGTTCGCGACCGTGAGCGTGGTCGTCGGCACGTCGCTCTCGTAGATCGGCGGCATGCGCAGGAAGACGAGGATCGTCGGCAGGTACGCGAGCGTGCACAGCCAGAGCGCGTTCGCCGTCCCGGCAGCGGCGATGGCGAGACCGCCGAGGGCAGGGCCCGCGATGCGCGCCACGCGGTCCGCGCCGAGGTACGCGGCGTTCGCCTCGGTCAGCTCGTCGCGGTCGACGAGCGCGGGCACGACGCTGAAGTCGGTCGTGAGCGCCCAGACCACCTCGAGCGACCCCATGACGAACGCGGCGGCGTAGAGGAGCTCGAGCGAGAAGACGCCGAGGATGACCGCGATCGGCACGGTCGCGATGACCACCGCGCGCAGCGCGTCCGAGACGATGAGGAGCGTTCGCTTCTCGGCGCGGTCGATGAGCGCGCCGGCGAACGCGCCGAAGAGGACGTAGGGGACGAGCTGGACGATCCGCAGCGTGGCCGCCGCGGCCAGCGAATGTGTCAGCTCGAGCGCGAGGAGCGGCATCGCCAGGCGCGCGACCTCGTCGCCGATGGATCCGAGACCGACCGCTCCGGTGAACCACGCGAACCATTTGTGCCGGAACGGTCCGCGACGCACGCGGGCCAGCATGGCATCTCTCTCTCGTCCGCTCGTCACCCGCGATGGCACAACGCCTGCTCGTTCTCCAGAGGACGCGTCGCCTCGGCGACGGCGTCACACACGCACGTGGAGGCTTCACATGGCGAAGGACGAGAAGGACCTCGGCCGCCAGGGCGACATGGGCGAGAAGCAGCACGAGCCCGGGAAGCCAGGCGAGGTCGGCAAGCAGGGTGGGGACATCGGCAAGCAGGGCGGCATGCCCGAGAAGAAGAAGGAGTGGGAGAAGGACAAGCCCACCGAGCCGACGGCGTAGGGGACTGATCTGGCCTTTCGGCCAGCTACGTCACGTAGCGCACTTGGACGAGCGCCGGCCGAAGGGCCGGCGCTCGTTCTCATGTGGAGGGGTTGAGCTGGCCTTAGGAGGCGAGCGCCGCGCGCAGCGCCGCGAGGTGAGGCGGACCGATCTTCTCCGTGACGTCGAACGCCGTCGCGAGCACGCGCTCGACGGTGCCGGCCCTCCCGATGACGGGCTCGTGGATCACCGCGACGGAGCGACCGAGGATGCGCGTCCGCTCGACGACACGCTCGCCCGCGATGGCGCGCCGCACGATCGCCGGCGAGACGAGGCCCGCGCGGACCTCGACGTCGGGATCGGCGCCGAGGCAGCTCCCGACCGCGCTCACGAGGAAGCCATCGGTGTCGTACTCGAACATGAGGATGTGCGCGCGCGCCAGGAGCGGCCCGAGCTCGCTGCCGATCTCGTTCGTCATGGGGGCGTACGTTCGCCCGGATGCCCGCCGCCGGGCATCCGCAGCCTGGGTGGATCCGGCTACGACGTTCGTCGTACCGGGCCGATCCGGGCATCGTTCACCCCTGCGTGATCCGTTCGCTCCGGCTCGTCATCGCCCTCGCGCTCATCGCCTGTGAGGCCCCAGCGCCGTCCGCGCCCGCGTCCCCGAGCGCGACCCTGACCGAGCAGCCGAAGGCGACGCCGTCCGTCGCGGCGACGGCCGCCACGGCGTCGCCGCCCGCCGTGGCGGTGCTGAGCGGCACGCGGATCGAGCTGCACGAGCTCGCGCTCACGCCCGCCGAGCTCGCGAACACCGCGATCGGCGAGTCCGGCGGCGTGATCCTCGCGAGCGGCACGAGCGGCACGTGGATCTCCGGTTGGCACGAGCCCGGGTTCCCGTTCCTGCGTCTCATCCCCTCGTGGAACGCGGAGACGCCGGAGGGGACGTGGATCCGCATCGAGGTCCAGACACGCCGCAGCGGCGGCGGCGAGACGAAGTGGTGGTCGTTCGGGACATGGGCGTACGGCGACGCGACGGTGAAGCGCGCATCCGTGAAAGGACAGCGCGACGGTGACGGCGACGTCGACACCGACGTCCTCACCACGCGCGCCGCGATGACGGCGTACCGCGTCCGTCTGACGCTCGCACGCGCCGCCGGGTCCGCGCAGACGCCGGTGGTGCGCATGGTCGCGGCGGTCGCGTCGGCCCCGCCGCCGACGGGCGCGTCGATCCCGAGCGCGCCGGGGCCCGGCGCCGGCAAGGAGCTCGCCGTCCCGCCCTACTCGCAGGAGATCCATGCCGGCGAATACCCGGAATACGACGGCGGCGGCGAGGCATGGTGCAGCCCGACGTCCACCGCGATGGTCCTCGCGTTCTGGGGGAAGACGCCGAGCTCGGCGGAGCTCGAATGGGTGGACCCGCGCTACCCCGATCCGCAGGTCGACCATGCCGTGCGCTTCACCTACGACGCGGTCTACGGCGGCGCGGGGAACTGGCCGTTCAACGCGGCCTATGCCGCGCGCTTCGGGCTGCGCGCGTTCGTGACGCAGCTCCGATCGCTGGCCGAGGCCGAGCGCTTCATCGCCGCCGGCATCCCGCTGGTGGCCTCGGTGCGCGTCGCGTCCGGCGCGCTGCCGGGGTTCCTGCTGCCCGAAGGCAGCCCGGGGCATCTCCTCGTGATCCGCGGGTTCGCCGCGAACGGCGACGTCATCGCGAACGACCCCGCGGCGACGAGCAACGCATCGGTGCGCCGCGTGTATCCGCGCGCCGCGTTCGAGCAGGCGTGTCTCGGCGGAT
>WNFV01018750.1_pt1 | contig 12374 bp, 13 predicted proteins | sample 5400101 | NCBI WGS metagenome assembly WNFV01 (sample SAMN13153361, study PRJNA577476) | soil metagenome | isolation source: 115 cm soil or saprolite under grassland replicate 1 | place: USA:California | collected 2016-06-15
GAGGAGGGCCACCCGTTGTCGCTGAAACCGCGCACGCGGCCGCGGACGACGCTCTCGCCGGGGCTCGTCCTCCGCGACGGCGAGCCCTGGCTCGCGTACGGGACGCCCGGAGGAGACCAGCAGGAGCAGTGGGCGCTGCACGTCTTTCTGCGGCACGTCGATCAGGGACTGAACCTGCAGGAGGCGATCGACGCGCCCGACTTCCACACCGAGCACCTGATCTCGTCGTTCTTCCCCCGCGAGTTCAAGCCGCGTTCCCTGCTGATCGAAGAACGCGCCGGCGACAGCGTCTTGCGCGGGCTGCGCGAGCGCGGGCACGACGTGACAGTGACGCCGCCGTGGTCGCTCGGTCGCGTAAGCGCGGTGAAGCGCGAGGATGGGCAAATCGTCGCCGCCGCGAATCCGCGCGGCATGCAGGGCTACGCTGTGGCCCGGTGAGAACGGAGGAAGAACTGCGCGCCTTGCTGGTCGGCGGAGCCGAGCCGTCGTCAGGCCCGATCCTGCTCGTCGACTACGACGCTGCGTGGCCCGAGCTGTTCGCGCGAGAGGAGAAGAGCATTCGCGAAGCGCTCGGCGAGCGGGCTCTGGAGATCGAGCATGCCGGCTCGACGTCGGTCCCCGGTCTCGCCGCGAAGCCCGTCATCGACATCGTGCTCGTCGTCGCCGATTCGGCAGCCGAGGCCGCGTACGTGCCGCAGCTCGAAGCCGTCGGCTACGTCCTCCGCATTCGCGAGCCGGACTGGTTCGAGCACCGCCTGCTCAAAGGCCCGGACACGAACGTCAACATCCACGTCTTCTCGCCCGGCTGCGCCGAAGTCGAGCGGATGGTGGTCTTCAGGGACTGGCTGCGCCGCAACCAGGCCGACCGCGAGCTCTACGAGCGGGCGAAGCGCGAGCTCGCGCAGAAGAAGTGGAACTACGTGCAGGACTACGCCGACGCGAAATCCGCAGTGGTCGAGGAGATTCTGGCCCGGGCTCGGAGGTCGCAGGATCAAGGTCCCACCTGACGGACCGATGGTGAGGACATTCGCGCTCGCGTGTCTCGCCCTGTGCGTTTCCGCCGCGCCGGCGCGCACGGATGCCTCGGCTTGCGCACCGACGCTCGCGAACGAGCTCGCCTCCACCGGCTCGGCCACGCAACTCGTCACCGTCGTCGCTCCGACCGCGTCGTCGACGCGTGGCGCGCTGCAGCTCTGGCGGAAGGCGGGCGCCTGCTGGCTCCCGGCGGGCGGACCATGGCCGGCGTGGCTGGGACAGCGCGGCGTCTCCGCGAACCGCCACGAAGGGGATCGAACGACACCGGCCGGTGCCTTCGCGTTCGGCTCGGTGATGTACGGCGTCGCACCGGATCCCGGCGTGCACTACCGCTACCACCGCATCGTCTGCGGCGACTGGTGGGTGGAGGATCGACGCTCGCCCTACTACAACCGCTTTCACCATGTGCCCTGCGGAACGCGCCCGCCCTTCCGCGTCACCGACGAAGACCTGTCGCGCTCGCCCACGGCATACCGGCACTTCGCCTTCATCCGCTACAACAGCGACCCGATCGTCCCCGGCCGCGGCTCGGGGATCTTCCTCCACGCGAGCACCGGCAGGCCGACCCGCGGCTGCGTGAGCCTTGCCGTGCCTCAGCTCGTCACCGTGCTTCGCTGGCTCAGGCCGTCGAGCTCTCCGCTGATTGTGATCGGCACACGCGCGACTATCCGGCAGCACTGACATCCGGCACGCAGGGTCTGCGTAAGCGAAAGTGCACACCGTGTGGCGGTCGCTCGTCGCCAGAGCCTGGCGCCTCTTCGGCAGGCACTTTCGGTGGATCGCCGGCGTTGCGACGATCGTCGGCGTCGCGATCGCGCTGTGGGGACAGAGAGACGCACTTGCGGATTTCGACTGGCGCCTCGCACCCGGCTCCTTTCTCGGAGCGATCGGCTTGTTCGCGCTCGCGCCGTTCGTCCAGGCGTTTTCGTTCTGGCTGGCACTGCGGTTCATCGGCGTCCCCGCACGCGTCGACGAAGCGCTGCTCCTCTGGATGCGCTCGTTTCTCCTGCGCTATGCGCCGTCGGGTGCGCTCGCAATCGTCATCCGCATCCGCGAGCGAGCACGACTCGAAGCGTCGACTGAAGAGATCTGGGCCGTCACCGGATACGAGAATCTCGCAGCCCTCTGCGCAGGAGCGTTCGTCGCAGTCGCAGCCTTTGCCGCCGACGGCGCGTGGCCGCCGGTCGCCGCGATCGCGATCGCCGCAGTTGCGCTCGCGCTGGCGGTAGCCGCCCGCCCGGCGTTCTTCCGCCGACTCAGCGCGCGGCTCGTCGCGAAGCGCGGGCTGGCGCTCCCGACCCTCTTGCGCGGGCGGCTCCTCGCCCTCGTGATCGCCGTCAACAGCCTGGGCTGGCTGGCGGTCGGGACCGCGGCATACGTGCTGGTCGACGCGGTCGCCACGGGTGCGGACGTCTCCGCCGCGTGGCTAACCGGCGTCTACGCATTCGCGTGGCTCCTCGGGTTCGTCATGCCGCTCCTGCCGGGCGGGCTCGGCCTTCGCGATGCGACCCTCGCCACGTTTCTGGCGACGCGGATCGGCACGGGGCCGGGAACGGCCGTCGCAATCGCTATGCGCCTTGCCAACACGCTCGGCGAGCTGCTGGCGATCGGGCTGACAGAGGGGACGTACTGGCTGCTTCGCCGCGCGGGCGTGGTGCGTCCGCTGCCGGAGGTCGGCTCGTGAACGTCGTCGTCGTTCCGACCTACAACGAGCGCGCGGGCCTGCCCGCGTTCCTCGCGCGGTTCCCAAAGGAGCGCTTCGATCTGCTCATCGTCGATGACTCGTCGCCGGACGGAACGGCCGACCTCGTGCGCGAGGAGATGCCGACGAAGCCCTGGCTTCACCTCGTCGTCCGACCGGTCAAGGACGGGCTCGCCGGCGCATACCGCTCCGGCTTCGCGTGGGCACTCGCGCGCGGGTACGACGTCGTCGGCCAGATGGACTCCGACCTGCAGCATCCGCCGGAAACCCTCGAACGGATGCTCCACGCGCTCGCGGAGGCGGACCTCGTCGTCGGGTCGCGCTACGTCGCGGGAAGCGAGACGAGCGACTGGTCGCGCATGCGCCGCTTCGGATCCCGACTGGCCGGTATCCCGACGAACCTGCTGCTGCGGCTGCCGGTGAAGGATCCTTCCGGCGGTTTCAAGCTGTGGCGCGCGAGCGCGCTGAGGGCGATCGACGTCGAGACGACTGTCTCGCGCGGCTACGTCTTCCAGATCGAGGCGACGTACCGGGCGAAGAGGGCGGGCTTGCGGATCCGCGAGGTGCCGTTCACGTTCGCTTCGCGTGAGCAGGGTGAATCGAAGCTGACACCGGCCGTCAGTCGCGAAGGCATTCTCGTCGTGCTCCGGTTGTTCGCGCACCCGTGGCGGCCGCCGTCTGGTCGATAGGCGCCGCTTGCACTGGCGGCGCGGTTCGATCGCCGCCGCGTTCGTCTTGACCACGGCGACGCTCGCCGTCTACCTGAACCTGCATTACAACGGCGACGTCTACTGGCTGCTCGCCGCCGGCCGCTACACGGCCCACCACGGCGTGGCAACCCATGATCCGTTCCTGACCCTTTCGCACGGGCGCGAATGGTTCGACCAGCAGTGGCTCGCAGGGCTCCTCTTCTACGCCGCCGTGGTGGCCGGCGGCCTGACGCTGTTGTCGATCCTCTATGCGCTGCTCATCGGTTTCGCCCTGCTGCCGCTCGTCATCGGCTGCCGCCACAAGCAGCCGCGGCAGGTGCTCGGCGGCTGGCTGGCCTCGTTGCCGATGCTGTTCGCGCTGCTCGACCCCCGCGCCGAGGGATTCTCGCTGCTCGCGTTTTCCGTCCTGCTCGTGCTCACGGACGTCGACCGCAGGCGCCGCCGCGTGTGGTGGATCCCGTTCGTCTTCGCGCTGTGGGCGAATCTGCACGCCGCGTTCCTCGTCGGGCTGCTCTTCCTGGCGCTCGTCGTCGTCGGCGCCGAGATCGACCGGCGGCGAGGCTTCGCCCAGCGCACGTTCAGCTGGCGTTTCGTCGCCGTGGGGCTGGCCCTCCCCGCGACACTCGCGACGCCGCTCGGCATTCGCATCGTCGACTACCTGCGCGTGCTGTCGGCCAACAAGGTGCTGCCGCGGCTGACGTACGAGTGGGATCCCACGTGGGAGCACCCGTACACGCTTCTCTATCCGGCGCTCGTGCTCGCTTACGGTGCCTGGCTCTACGCGCACGCGCCGAGGCCGCGGCCGGTCGAGCCGCTGCTCGTGCTCACCGGCTTCGCCATCTTCGCGACAACAGCGACTCGGCAGCTCGTCTGGCTCGGGCCTTTGTGCTTCTACTTGCTGCGCCAGCTCGGACGCCCGGGAAGCATCGCTGTGTCACGTCGCGCCAGCCTGCCCGTCTCGGCTGCGGCCGCGGCGGCTCTTCTTGCGTGGACGGTCTGGATCGCGCCCGTGCCGAACGAGCCGAAGCTGCTGACGGGCGCAGCCGACTTTGCGGCAGCGCATCCGGTGCCCGGCCGCGTTGCGGCACCGGCGGGCACGGGCAGCTACCTCCTCTGGCACGCGTCGTCGCTCCGCGTCGCGATCGACGGCCGCTTCGAGAACTACACCGACGCCGAGCTCGAAGGCGTCTACGACATCGTCGATCACCGCGGCGGCTGGCGATCCTCGGTCGCACGCTGGGACATCACCCGCGTCATCACCCGGAACCCGCGCGCGATCCGCGACTTCGTCGCGGACGGCTGGCGCGTCCGCTACGGCGCCGGGGGCCACGACGTGGTCGACCGGGCAGGGCGCTAGACTCGAAGGCCCTGCGGTAGGACGCGAACGGAATTGCCGTAGCCACCAAGCCGCACATCCAACTCGAGGCTCTTCACGCACTGGCCCGCGCGCTCGCCGGTGGCGAGTTCCGCGCGCGCGCCGTGCTCGAGCGTGCCTGCGCCGCTGTCGCCGACGGCTTCGGATTCGAGCGTGTCGGCATCATCCGCTACTTCCCGGAGACGTCGACGCTCGTGCCGTTCGCCGGCTACGGCTTGACGTCGTCCGAGACGCGCGTCCTTCCGCCGGTGCTGCCGCTGGCACACTTCGGCGCCTTCCGGCGTGCGCTTGCCACGAGCCGCGCCGTGTTCGTCGAGGACCCGAACGAGGAGGATGCGCTGCCCGAAGGGCTCGCGCGCGGATTCGGCCTCGGCTCATTCGTGATCGTGCCGCTCGTCAGCGACGGCCGGTGTCTGGGCTTTCTGACCTGCGACGTACGGGGTGGCCGCTTTACGCTCGAGCCGCCTGAAATCGATCTGCTGACAACGTTCGGCACGCTCATCGCCGCGTTTCTCGAAAAGGCGATCGAGCATGGGGAGCTTCGGCGCCTGAACGAGCTGAAGAGCCAGTTCGCGGCGCTGGCCTCGCACGAGCTGCGCACGCCCGCGGCCGCGATCTACGGGGCCGTGCGCACGCTCGACGAGCGCGAGGAAGAGCTGGCGCCGGAGCAGCGGGCCGAGATCCGCCGGATGCTCACGCAACAGGCGCAACGGCTACTCGAGCTCGTCGAGAACTTGCTCGACCTCTCGCGCCTGGAGGCTGATTCGATCCGGATCTCTCCGACGCGCATCGACGTCGGTGAGCGGCTCGCCGCGATCATCGACGCCGCCGTCGGCGAAGGCGTGACGCTCGACACGCCGCGCGATCTCGAAGCCGTCGTCGATGCCGTGGCATTCGACCGGATCGTCTCGAATCTGCTCGCGAATGCCCTTCTGCACGGAGCGCCGCCGGTGATCGTGTCGGCCGCCCGTACCGGCGACGAGCTCCGAGTCGAGCGAGGGCGCCGGCCTCGGCCTCTCGATCGCGCAGTCGTTCGCCCGAGCGCACGGAGGGGCGCTGACGTACGAGCCGGCCCTCCCGAACGGCGCCAGATTCCGGCTCGTACTGCCGGTTGGAGACAGCAAAAAACCGCCCGACACCGGTTTGCCGCCCGCACGTTAAACCCTTCAGAGAAGCGCTTCCTCGGGCGGTTCGCTCGGGATTGCCACGCATTGCTGATCCGTTCTCACAGAAACAGGCGGCAGCTCGTTTCACTCACGAATGGCGACGCTCGAGGCGACGCAAGACGCTCCGGTCGGGCGCGAGCGGCTGCTCGCGCTGGGAGCCGCGCTGCTGACGGTGACGCTGTGGGCGTCGGCCTTCGTCGGTATCCGATCCGCCGGGCGCGATCTTTCGCCGGGCGCGCTCGCCCTCGGAAGATTGCTCGTCGCGAGCATCGCGCTCGGTGCGCTTGCGCTCGCGCGGCGGGAAGGATTGCCTTCGAGGAGGGACCTTGGCGGGATCGCCCTCTGCGGCGTCCTGTGGTTCGCGCTCTACAGCGTGGCATTGAATGAAGCCGAACGAACGGTCGATGCGGGAACGGCGGCGATGCTCGTGAACATCGGCCCACTCCTCATCGCCGTCCTCGCCGGCATCCTCCTCCGTGAAGGGTTCCCGCGCGCGCTCGTTGCCGGTTGCGCGATTGCGTTCGCGGGCGCAGTGGTGATCGGGATCGCCACGTCGAACGGCCGCCTTGTCCCGAGCTGGGGCGCGATCCTCTGCCTCGTCGCCGCCCTCGCCTACGCGGGCGGAGTCGTGACGCAGAAGCCGCTGCTCGCGCGGGTGTCCCCGCTCCAGATCACGTGGCTCGCTGCCACCTCGGGGGCAGTGGTTTGCCTTCCGTTCGCGCCGTCCCTCTGGAGCGATGCGTCCAGCGCGCGCGCATCGGCGATCGGCTGGACCGTCTACCTCGGCATCGTCCCGACCGCGATCGGCTTCATCGCGTGGGCCTACGCGCTCTCGCGCACGACCGCCGGGCGGATGGGATCGACGACATACCTCGTCACGCCGATCGCGATCCTGCTCGGCTGGCTCTTGCTCGACGAGACGCCGCCGGCTCTCGCGCTGCTCGGCGGAGCGCTCTGCCTCGCCGGCGTCGCGGTCGCGCGGCGCGTTCAGCGTCCGTCGCCGAACCCCCCTGATGTAACGTCGCCTGCGGGTGAGGTTGCGGGCCGAGTTGATCCCGACGGTTCCGGCTCCGGTGCGAGTCGTCGTGCGGAACGCGGTCTGGACGTACGGAAAGGCGACGTCGCCGGTCCGCCCGCTTCCCAACTTCCTGATCGTCGGCGCCCAGAAGGCGGGAACGACGGCGCTCTACGCCTACCTGCGGCAGCACCCGGCAATCGTCGGGCCGCCGTGGAAGGAGGTCAGCTTCTTCGACCGGCACTACTGGCGTGGCGAAGCGTGGTACCGCGGGAACTTCCCGACGAAACTGCACGTCCGGCGCGCGAGGGGGCGCACGGGTACCGACCCGCTCGTCGGCGAGGCAAGCCCGAGCTACCTCTTCCATCCGCAGGCGCCGGAGCGTGCGGCGCGACTCCTGCCCGGGCTGCGCGTGATCGCGCTCGTGCGGAATCCGATCGACCGGGCGCTGTCGCATTACCACCACGAGGTCGCGCTCGGCCGCGAGTCGCTGTCGTTCGAGGAAGCGATCGAGCGGGAAGCTCAGCGGATGGCAGGCGAACTGGAGCGGATGCGCGACCCGCGGTACTTCAGCCATGCCTGGTGGAACTTCACGTACAGAGCGCGCGGTCTGTACGCCGAGCAGCTCGCGCGGTGGCTCGAGTTCGTCTCCCGCGAACGCGTGCTCATCGTGCCGAGCGAAGATCTCCTCGCGGAGCCCAGCCGCACGTACTTGCAGGTGCTCGAGTTCCTCGGAGCGCCCCAGCATGAGCTCGATTCCTATCCGCGCGTCTTCGAGCGGGACTATCCAGCGATGGCGACGAACACGCGGGCCATGCTCCGCGACTCCTACGCGGAACCGAACCGGCGGTTGTACGAGCTCCTCGGGCGCGACCTCGGCTGGGCCTAGCGGAGTGCGGCGTCGACGGCCGCGATCACGGCGCTCGGGTCGGTCGGCGACGTGAGCGTCACAGGCTTCGGTTTCGTGCCCGCCTTGCCGACGAGGATCGTCGGAGTGCTCGAGATCTCGTCGGCGCTCGCCTCGTCGTTGAACTTCTTCACCTCTTCGTCGACCGCGCTCGAGTCGAGGTTCTCCTGGAACCGATTCCCGTCGAGGCCGGGGATGCTCGCGGCGGCCGACTGCACCATGTCGTCGTCCAGCCAGCCGGTGTTCTCGGCGCCCTGGTTGTCGTAGAGCAGCTGGGCGAAGTTGAACAGCTTGTTCTGCTTTCCGGCTGCGGTCACGGCCGTCTGGCCGCGGCCCGAATCGACGCCGAGGAACGCTATCGGCCGCATCTCGACCTTCAGCTTTCCGGGACGGACGTAGCGGGAGATCAGCGTCGGCATCGCTGAGGTCTCGAACTGCTGGCAGAAGGGGCACTGGAGGTCGACGTACTCGACCATCGTCACGGGCGCCGACGGCTTCCCGAGCACGTTCCCCTGCTGCGGTATCCCCGCGAAGAGCTTCTGCACGTCGCCGGCGTCGGGAAGGATCGCCGCGCTCGAGCTCGAGGACGACCCGCTGCCGCTCGTCAGCACGACACCGAGCACGACCCCGATCACGACGAGAGCGAGCACTCCGGCGGCGGCGATGAGGACGACTGGGGACGCGCGCCGCCCGTGGGCGCGGCGCGTCGGCGGAGGGGGAGCCTGGGCGACGCGGCGCCGGCGCTTGCTCTGCTTGCCGCTAGGCATCTTCGCGAACCGTAGCCGTGTTCGGCTCGAACGACGCGAGCATGAGGAACGCAAAGGAGAGGGCGAAGCCGGTGAGGGCGAGCGTCGGGATCGTGACGTAGCCGAACTCGTTGATCCATTTCGTCGCACAGCCGCCCGGGGCAGAGACCAGACACGCCTGCGTCTGGTGAATGACGCCGTTCTCAATGAGCAGGTGGTAGATCGAAACGCCCGCGCCGAAGAGCGGGAACGGCAGCAGGTAACGCGCCACGCGGTGATCGTCGAGCAGCGCGGCGGCGAGGGCGATGATCGAGAGCGGGTACATGCAGATCCGCTGGTACCAGCAGAGCTCGCACGGGACGAAGTTCGCGATCTCGGAGAAGAAGAGGCTCCCCGCGGTCGCGACCGCCGCGACGACGAACACGGCCCAGAGCTCGTAGCCCCAGACCAGCGACCGCAAGAGCGCGAACGGTCCGCGGATCCGGGCCATCCACAGCACGCCCACGAGGAGCAGAATCGCGCCGATTACCTGGCCGATGACGCCGAGCACCGCCAGGGTGACGATGAAGGCGTGCCTCACCTCTAGATCATCGCCCGATCGCCGGAAGTCGGCACCCCAAACGAGGGACTTGAAGCCTCATTCGAGGGATAAACGAGGGGTCGCGCCCGGCCGATCCATACCGCAAGAACAAACGTCCCACGTTCTTTGCGGAGGTTCCTCTTGGCTCGCACGCTCACGATTCTCTCCTTGCTCTGCGCTCTCTTCCTCGCCGTCTCCCCGGCCGAGGGTGGGCGTGACAAGTCCGGCGCCTGCGGCGCCAAGGAGTTCTCCTACGCGGGCCTCCAGAGCGAAAACAAAGCGCACGGCGTGTCTGCCACGATCACACCGCTCGCAGCACCGAACGTCGCGGACGGCCACGTCGGCGGCTGGATCGGCGTGGGCGGCGTCGACGAAGGCCCCGGCGGCACGGCCGAGTGGCTCCAGGCCGGATTCGCCTCCTTCGCTCCCGACTCTTCCATTCGCCTCTACTACGAGGTGACGATCGCCGGCAAGGATCCGCATTACTACGAGCTCGAGGCCGACGTCCAGCCCGGCGAGAAGCACAAGATCGCGGTGCTCGAGATGCAGAAGCACAACTCGTGGTGGCGTGTGTGGGTCGACGGACAGCCGGTCACGAAGCCGATCCACCTCCCCGGCAGCCACGGCGTCTGGTACCCGCAGGCTCTGGCGGAGAACTGGAACGGCGGCACCGGGACGTGCAACACGTACGCGTACAAGTTCACCGACGTCCGCCTCGCGAAGACGAACGGCGGCGTCTGGCAGACGCTCAAGCGCAGGTCGCTGTTCGAGGACGCCGGCTACCAGGTCGTGCAGACCTCGCGCGTCCCCAGCAACTTCGTCGCGACCAGCCTCGACTAGGCGCCGAGCGCGAAGACGCGCGGAGCCGACCAGGGCCCGGACTCGCCGAACGCATTGCGAGCGCGGACACGAGCGGCGATCCGCTCGCGCCCCCGAGCCACGACGCGGTAGGTCGTGGCGGGTGAGAACCAGAGCGTGGTCGTCCAACGGTGCGTCCCTCGGCGGAGCTGGAGATCGAAGCTGTGAGCTCCGGTCTCGCCCGACCAGCTGAGCGTTGCGACGCCGCCTCGTATGGCCGGTCGCGACAGGCTCGCTCCACCGACCGGTCCGCTCCCGTCGACGCGGACGATGAACTTCAGCGGGATCGCGCTCCCGACCCGGCCCTGGACTTCCCAGCAGCCGACCCGTCGAGCTTGCGGCCGGTGATCGTCAGTGCGCCTCGGACGCTGCGAACCCAGGGGAACTTGACGTGAATCTCACCCCACCGCTCGACGAACCAGCGGGCATCGATCGTTCCGGTACGCGAGCGTCACCCCGAGCTCACCGTTCCCGTAGTTGGCCGGGCTCGGGGCCTTCGCCGTTCGGAATCGTGACCGGGCACGTCGACTCGAAGGCGGCGGCCGAGGTCGCCTCGGCTCGGTCAGCCGGCAAGGTGGCGGACAATGCGGCGCCGGCGACAAGCGCGACGAGCATCCACTGCAAGCGAATCACGCGAGTCCGCTCCTCTCTCGCGAGCGAGAAACGCCGCTACCTTAGACCAGGGTTGCTCGCGTCTCGCCCGTACAGGACATGGCAGGGGTCTGACCCCGGACATGACCTGAACCACCGCGTGAGCCAACGTTCAGGAATCGGAGGCAGTCCGAGCGACGACGCAGGGACCGCGGTAATCGTCGGCCGCGGCCCCTTGACAATCGCATCGAGTCGTTACTACCGCGGCGTCAGAAAACCGGTCGTCGTGAAGGTCACGCCCCCACCAAAGTCGCCCGTGCATGTGATCAAGTTTTTGAGGCCGGACGCGTTGTCCTATGCAACGAAGTTCTGGCCGTCCACTGTGAACACGAAGGATTGGGAGACGAAGATACTCGTCGAGTTGACAGCGAAGGCCTCATGACTCTGGTTGGTTGCCGTGCCACCGTTCATCAGATACGACTGGCCGTTGCTGCAATGGATCGTGAGATAGGGCTGAACGTTCGGCCCATTCGGATCGGCGCTGGCGACCGCAGGTACTGCGAGGACGGCCGCCAACGCAACGAGGAACATGATTTGCCGCATGTTGAACCCCTTTTCTCCCCCGCTTGGCAGGAGAGACCGATTGTGATGTCGCCGAGATCAGAAATCAAGCGCGCCGCCGCTGGCTCGACTCAATCGTGGGAGTAGGGCGCGTCGAAAGCCGGTTGCGTGGCATGGCTCCCCTGGGTCTGTGACCTTCGACGGGAACGGGATTCATCCGTCGGACGAGTCTGCGACGCTCACCGGACGCCACCACGACATCGAGAATGACATTGAGTTCGGGAATGTGACCCGAGGCGGGCTCGCGACTGTCGGACGGCTACACGCCCTCGTTCAGCAGTTCACGGGCGATGCGCCAGCGCCGGTCGGGCTCTCGGCGCCAGACCATGAGAAAGCGTCTTCGCACCCTCGGGGCATCCGAGCCTTTCGGCCCGCTCACCCAGGTCGCACGCCCGAGCGTCGCCGCGAAATCGCCCGTCCCGAGCGTCGAGTCCGCAACGATCTCCATCGAGGAGATGCTGATCTGCGGGGCGGCGTCGAGGAAGGCACTCCGTCCCTCGATCGCGGGCACCCCAGGCCCCACGAAGATCGCATCGTCCGTGTAGAAGTCCACCCACGCCGTGAGCTCGCGAGACTCGAAGGCCTCGGCAAGAGCCTTTTCAGCTGCCCGGATAGCGGAGATGTCGGACGTCGAAAGCGCCAACTCGCGGAGAGGCTACTCCGGACGGGCGGCATCCGTACAGGCGAGCGGTGGCTCGCCGGGAGATGCCACGTTCCGGTGGGCCAGCGTCCCTAAATATCACTCGAGCTTGTCAGGGCGCTAGGGAAGAATTTGCGCCGATGACTGAAGACGCCGTCAGTCTTCGCGCTCCCGCCAGCCTTGAAGATATGGTCGGCGAGTGCGATCCGGCGAAGACGCCACCGGTAGCTCACGACGTGACGGTCGCCTGACCGATGTAGAGCGAGTCGGCGAGACCGTGCACCGCTCGATAAGTTCCTGGACGCACGCCGTGCACGCCCTCCTCGCCCACCTGGAGCTCGTCGGGTTCGAGGGAGCGCCGCGGGTGCTGGGGTTCGACAATGAAGGTCGCGAGGTACTCAGCTTCGTGGCCGGCGGTGGTCCGTCTC
>WNFV01007695.1_pt1 | contig 12371 bp, 10 predicted proteins | sample 5400101 | NCBI WGS metagenome assembly WNFV01 (sample SAMN13153361, study PRJNA577476) | soil metagenome | isolation source: 115 cm soil or saprolite under grassland replicate 1 | place: USA:California | collected 2016-06-15
CGCCAGTGTTTCGGACAGAAATAAAGTCTCTGAGATTCCTGTGTTCCTGGCTTCCTGATTTAATTCACTCTTCCGTCCCTGACGGGACTCAAAGCATCAACGATATAATTACCCAGCGTTAAAACGCTGGGCTATTGTCTAAGCCGGAATTCGGCTCTCTTCCGATCTGTGAAATCCGCGTAATCCGCGGTTAAGTCTGGGGCGCCGCGTGATTCATCGCATCAGCGTCATGAGCCGGCTGCGGCTGGGGACTTCGAGTTTGCGGAAGATCCCGTGAACATGCTTTTTCACCATCGGCAAACTCAAGCCAGCGTCATCCGCGATCTCCTGGTTACTCCGCCCGTCGCAGACAAGCCGCGCAACTTCCTGTTCCCGCCTGGTGAGCCGGACAAGATGTGGCAAACGGGAGCTCGCCGGCCCGGAACGCGGAGGAGCCTGACAGCGCAAATCTTCGCACTCGATAAGAAAATGCGGCCGCGCCACGCCCGCTGAGGTGAGTGGTTTCAGATGGAGCGTCGCTCGCAAATGCGGCAATCGTGGATGATGCACCTGTTCTTCTTTGCCACTTGGCTGCGGCGTATTGAGGCGTTGCGCGTCCGCCCATCGTTGTTTGAGCAGGCGGCAGCGGTCGAGGATCTCGGACGGAACCGGTGAACTCGCTTTCATTAGTCGCGCCGCCTCCGGTCCTTTTTCCCAAACCGTGCAAAAATCCCGCGCGGCCCGGTTTTGATAGATCGACTTAAGATTCCATCGCAGAAGGATGGTCGGCATTGGCAGCCGGTTCAGGAATTCTTCGAAGGCCATCCGCGCTGAGTGTTCGCGCTCGAGCGAGCCAAGCCGGTGGAGGGCGGTCAGAACCTGCGGGTAAAGCTGCCGGAGCAGCTTCATTTCCGCCGGTGATAGATCGCCCTGCGTTGCCGTGCGCATGATTGCAATCACGCAAATGAGCCTCTCGTCTTTCCAAAAAAAGAGGCCGACGCCGTGCAGGCAGCGTTGAGGCGCCATGTATCGGCGATAGAAAGCCGATTTCATCAGGCTGCTTCGATTCGAAAAGACGTCGTTGATCCGTACAAACCTGTTACGCGGTCGTCCAGCAATATAACCCTTGAGCGGCGCGGCGTCGAAAAAACCGTCAGGCATGGGCAGTGTCCACCTTGTGATCATTGGCAAAATTGGATTGTGCTGAAGCGTCATCCCCATCAATCGATTTGGGATCGCGGCGGAGAGCAACCGCTGGACGGCTTTCCAAAACGAATCGATGTTCATTGCTCGGTGCAAGCCAAGCAAAGGCCTCTCGATTACCGGATCGATCACCGGCTCGCGCTTCATGCTAACCCTGGAGCTCCGCCTCATTTGCCTGTCCCTGCGCCTCATCCTCGCGCAGCTGCCGTTCTCTTGCCCCAGGCCTTGGGCTGTGCTCATTCTCGCCACGTTCAATAATCAGGCGATTAAAAAGGCAACCTAAGTTACCTGGCGATCATCCAGTATTGCGCGAGGCTGGATGTATGCAAACGAAACTACCAATAAATGGGACAATTCAGCATCCCGACTTGGCAGAGGCGTTGCGCGGAGACAGCGGCACATTCTTTTGCCAGCAAGGTGGCCAAGGCTACATTGTGACGGCAGCGGAAGGCTTCTCCATTAAATCATTGCGGCCGGTCGGTCGCAAGATCGTGGAAGCCAATGTGCTCATGCAGAATTCTCCAGAACCCTGGGCGATTACGAAAATCTCCGAGGATGTTCTTGAGTTTAGCGCTGTACCACAACAATCCCCTCGCCAACAGCGAGCCGCCTAAAGTCTGAAAGAGCGCCTCGCGTGCTTTAGTGCACGCGGGGCGACTGGCGGCCGATAGATCCCCTAAAGCAAGAAAGTAAAAGCCTCGGTGGGGAAACTCATCGGGCTTTTTGTTTTCTTCGTCGATGTGGCGGCGTGCCAATGTGGTAGGGGCGATTGACCTCAATCGCCAGGGCGGTTCGGGTGAACCGCCCCTACCATCGGCCAGTAGTCACTGCCAAAACCCCGTGCCAATTTCCCGCTCGGTCAGGCTTGCTTCCAGCCGTTGCCGTCCGGCGTCAGCGCTGGCGCGTACTCCGGCGTAAGGTCGACATCTTCGGGTGCGCCTTCCCAGCCGACATCCATCAGAGATTTTTCATGATGCTCTTTCGCGATCAACATATAGAGCGAAGGCACGATGAAGAGGGTAAAGATCGTTCCGATAGTCATTCCGCCGACGAGAACGAGACCGATCGAATTTCGCGCGGCCGCACCCGCGCCGGTCACCAGGGTAAGCGGAAAGTGGCCGGCCACAGTTGCGACGCTCGTCATCATGATTGGGCGCAGACGAATCCGGGCTGCCTGCGCGACTGCGGCCAGCTTGGTCGAACCTTGGCGTTGCAATTCGTTTGCGAACTGCACAATGAGGATCCCGTTCCTGGAAACAAGTCCGACGAGCGTCACCAAACCAACCTGTGAGTAAATATTCAAAGAAGTGGTCCAACCTTCAGTGAAAAATTTTCCAAACGGCATCTTCAAGAACATGAAGATTACGGCGCCGAAAAGGGCCAGCGGCACCGACCCCGACAGAACAATGAACGGATCGCGGAAACTATTGAATTGCGCAGCTAGAACCAGGAAGATTAAAACAATCGCAAGCGCAAACACCGGCCCGAATTTATCGCCCTCAGTGCGAAGCTGGCGAGACTCGCCAGTGTAATCAATCACGTAACCTTTTGGCAGAATTTTTTGCGCTTCGTCCTCGAGAAACTTCAACGCAGCATCGAGCGATCGGGTCGGGACGCCGCTGATCGTAACGGCGTTAAGCTGCTGCATCCGATTAAGCGACCGGGCAATGGTCTTATGTTGGATCGACGCCACCGTGCTGAGCGACACGAGCTTGTTGTCGGGTCCGCTCACATGAATGTTTTCCAGTTGCTCCGGATTTAGCCGATCAACGCGTTTGATCTGCGGGATCACTTTGTAACTGCGGCCCTCAATGTTGAAACGATTCACGTAGTTTCCACCAATGCTCGCCGACAGATCAGCGCCGACTTGTTGCATGTCGAGCCCGAGCGACGCTACCTTGTCGTGATCAAACACGATCTGCGCCTGCGGCTGGTCGATTTTCGTGTCGACGTCCAAAAATCGGAAAAGGCCGGCTTGCATCGCCTTCATCTGGAGTTGCTTCGCGAACTCGAGGATGCGCTCAGGATCGGCAGTCGAAGCAATCACAAAGCTCACCGGAAAACTGTCGCTGCCGGGGAGCGCTGAAGGCATAACGGGAAACATTTGAATGCCAGGGATGGCGCCCAGCTTTTCCTGCACCATGGGTAGATAAGCGGCGGTTGGCGTTTTGCGGGTGCCCCACGGTTTGAGCACCATTCCGCCGAAGCCTCTGTCCGGAAAGGTGATCTGAAAAGTAAATCGCGTGTCTGGAACATCGTGGAAAACTTTTCCAGCCGCGTCGGCATAACGAATCGTGTCGTCAATGGTTGCGTTCGCCGGAGCGGTTATGATACCAAAGATGACGCCCTGGTCTTCCGTTGGTGCGAGCTCCTTCGATGCGAAAGTCGGAATCGTCGCGAACATAAAGAGCGCGAGCAGCGAAACTCCACCCCAGACCAGGTAAACCGCCGGTCGCGCATTCAACGTGCGATCCAGGTGACTGCCGTACCAATCGCGAAACCGGTCAAACGTGCGATTAACCAAACCGCTGAATCCATGATCGACATGTTCCGGGCGCAACAGATGGGCTGCCATCATCGGCGAAAGCGTAAGCGCCACCACTCCGGAGACGAGAACAGCGCCGGCGAGCGTGAGGGCGAATTCGCGAAACAACGCGCCCGTCAATCCCCCTTGCAATGCAATCGGCGTGTAAACCGTGGCGAGCGTGAGCGTCATCGCGATGATCGGCCCGATCAGCTCGCGTGCCCCCTTGAGCGCCGCGTTCATGCGCGACATGCCTTCGCGCATATGGCGTTCGACGTTCTCGACAACGACAATTGCGTCGTCCACGACAAGTCCGACCGAGAGCACGATCGCGAGCAACGTCAGCAAATTCAGTGTGAAACCGAATGCCTGCATCAGGAACAATGCGCCGATAAGCGAGATCGGAATCGCCACCACCGGGACGATCACGGAACGAAAAGATCCCAGGAACAAAAAGATCACGACCATCACGATGAGCAGCGTGTCGATCAACGTTTTTACGACTTCGTGAATTGCGTCGTTGATGTAGGCCGTCGCATCGTAGGCGATCCCGCCGGTCATACCGGTCGGCAACTCGCGGTTGATCTGCTCCATCTCGGCGCGGACCCGCCTGATCACGTCCACTGAGTTCGCGTTCGGCAAAACCCAGATGCCCATGAATACCGCCTTCTGGCCGGAGAAGCGCACTTCGGTGTTGTAATCCTCCGCGCCGAGCACGACGTCCGCGATGTCGCCAATCCGGACCAGTGTTCCTTTATCCTCGCGCACGACCAGTTTTTTGAACTCCTCTGCCGTATGTAAATCCGTGTTCGCCGTCAGGTTGATCTGAAGAAGCGAACCTTTCGTGCTGCCCAATGCGGAGAGATAATTGTTTCGCGCAAGCGCGCTGCGCACTTGCGCCGGGCTTACGTTCAACGCTGCCATGCGGTCCGGCTTCATCCAGATCCGCATCGCGAAAACTCGCCCGCCCAGAATATCCGCCTTTTGCACGCCGCTAATTGCAGTCAGCCGCGGCTGGACCAGACGTACGAGATAATCGGTGACCTCGTTAGGCTGGAGAATGTCCGAAGTGAAACTCAGATAGGCGGAAGCAAATTGAGAATCCGCCGCCTCAATACTGATAACCGGAATTTCCGCTTCGGGCGGCAGATCGCGCCGAATCGCGTCCACCTTCGAGGCGATATCGGAGAGCGCCTTGTTCGCGTCGTAGTTCAATTTCAGACGCGCCGTGATGGTGGACTGGCTCTGTTTGCTCTGCGATTGGATGTAATCGATGCCATCCGCCGCCGCGATCGCGCGCTCCAACGGCGTCGTGATGAATCCGCGCACGAGCTCCGGATCCGCGCCGACATAAACGGTGTTCACCGTAATCGCAGCAATATCGCTGCGGGGATACTGGCGCACGTTCAGGCCACCCAGCCCCGACAGATTTGGAAAAATGATGGGCAACAGCGATTTCGCTCCGGCAATGACGATCACGAAGCTGACCACCATCGCCAGAACCGGGCGTTTGATGAAAATATCGGTAAATGATTTCATTCTGTGGATTGGGGAGCGCACGCGCCTCGCGTGCTGGCGATGGCGCCGTCGCCATCGCGAACTTTCCTAGGCTCACGATCAATCCAGAGCATTTCGGCGAGGGCGCCGAAATGAGCACGCGAGCGCGCGTGCGCTCCCCAGAAATCAGCGGACGCTCTCATGGTTTCGATATTCAACATTCGTGCTTCGACATTCCTCTTACGAGTCAACCGGAGACGGATTCACCTGCGGCTTTGGTGCGAGATCGTTGTTGATGGCCACGGCCATCCCATTGCGAAGCTTGAAAACGCCAGTGCCCACGACCGTTTCCCCTGCCTTTAGCCCATTCGTAATCGAAACGAAATCGCCGCGCGCTTCACCGACACGCACAAATTGCTGCCGGATCACCTCCGATTCCTTGCCCGTTTTCTCGTCCTTCTTCTTCTCTATCACAAAAACCGAATCGCCAAAGGGGGCGTAGGAGACGGCCGAACCCGGAATGACGAGCGCAGGACGCTTTTCCGGCAGCATAACTTCGGCCCTGGCAAACATTCCAGGGCGCAGCGCATGATCGGGATTTTCCAGTGTCGCCTGCACAGAGACGTTTCGCGTGACCGGATCGACCATCGAATTAATCGCGGTCAGTTTTCCTTTAAATTCACGGCCAGGGGCGGCATCGCTCCGGACGTGGACTTCCAAGCCCTGGGTCAATTGCGATAAATGTTGCTGCGGCAACGCAAAGTCGACATACACCGGATCGAGCGAAGTTAGCGGCACGATTTGCTGACCGGCATTGATCATCTGCCCGACGTTCACCTGGCGAATGCCAAGTTGGCCATCGAAAGGGGCGACAAGCGTCTTCTTCCGAATGTTAGAGCGCATCTGATCGGCAATGGCAGTCAATCTCCTGAATTTCGATTCGGCGGCGTCGAGTTCAGCCTTCGAAACCACCTTTTGTGAGGCAAGGCCCTGGGCCCGTTCCAAGTCCGTGCGCGCCAGCTCGGCTTCGGCTTCTGCCGATCGCAAAAGTGCTTCCTCCTGGGAGGCATCTAGTTTCACGATTACGTCTCCTTTTTTGGCGACACCACCGTTTTCAAATTTGATTTCACTCACTACGCCGCCCAGCTCAGTCGCCACGACTGCGCCTTGGACCGCCGAAACCGAGCCTATCGCCGAAAGGACCGGTGACCAATTCTCCTGCTTTGCCACCGCGCTCGTGACTGTCACCGGCGGTGGGGTCATGTTCTTTCCCGACGAAACCATTGTGAAAATTTGCAGCCCCTTAATCAGCAGCAAAACAACCACCAGTAGGCCGAGACCTAGCGCGGCCTTTAGAACACTTTTTCGCGTCGATTTCATCTTGAACTTTGAGCGTGCGGCTTGCGCGATGTCATGCATACGCTGGTGCGTCTTCTGATTTAAATAAAAGGCGCCAGAGCCATCGCGTGACTTCGAGCTGCCGCGTCCGCCTCTCCGCTGCCGTCATCTCCTGTGGTTGTAAAACGTCGCGCATTAACATTCCGCGCGAGACAGCAAAAATCAGTTCCGCCTGTTCATGAGGCTTTAGACCATGCGCAGCGCTCTCCGCTTCCGGCGAGCGTGCGATCAAATTGGTCACGCCATCCATCGCTGTCTGCAGAACGTCGCGAACCAAGTCGGCAACGCGCTGATTGCGCGAGGCCTCGGCATAAAGGTCGACAACAAACGCAGAAACCACTTGCGGCGCGTCTTCGCAACAATGCGCGGTGAACAGAATCTCAAGCGACTCAAGCAGCGTCGGCGCCTGTTGCGCGCGCTCGAGGACCTCATGAATTTCTTTCTTATGCCGATCGGCCATTGCGGAAATGACCGCATCCTTGTTCTCGAAATAGCGATAAATCAGGCCAACGCTGATCCCGGCCTCTGCGCTAATGTCGTGCATGCTGGCCTGGTGGAAGCCTCGTTTGGCGAAGCAGACAAGGGCGGCATCGAGAATTTGGGTGCGTCGATCTGAGCTGGATTCGGTCTGAGGTTGTGCCATAAGGCAGGAAGTTGAATGAACGTTCATTCATTGTCAAATCGCATTTGTTGCCGCATCTGGGGAGCGCAGGCTGCCAGCCTGCTGTCGTCGGCAGCTTGCCGACGACATTCCCAGCGTTGCAACAAGAACGCTTGGAACCGAACCTTCGAAGAGCTTTTCGGCAAGCTGCCGAGAAGGACAGGCTAGCAGCCTATGTTCCCGGCATGTTGCCGGCAGCTTTTAAGATTCCGAACCCAGGTGCCGTTGCGGAAGGTGGTGCGAGACGACGGGCGCCAGCTGCGTCCGCAATGCCAGACCATCAACAGAAAGCCGGCTCGACTGCTCGACAAACTGCCAGATCGCGATAATCGCGCTCAAAATGCACATGACATAAACCGCAGCTTCCAGCAGGTCCCGGCTCTTTTCTTCTGAACGAACCAGGAGCGTGTAAGTAGTTGGACTGTTCATAAATGCTTGATCCTTTCTTCTAAAGACGCCGCTCGCTTCCGTTTTTGTCTGGAAGCCACCTCATAAATAGGGAATGAGTGCATCGAATATTGGATGCGACGACGAGATGGATTGGATTCAAATTAATCCGCAATTGCTTGGCAGTTTTCCGCCTGAGTCGCGGTACCTGGTAGGCGTTTCTGGCGGACGCGATTCTATCGCGCTGCTCCACCGCCTGCTCGATCTGGGTTATCGCAGACTAATCGTTTGTCATTTGAATCATCAATTGCGTGGCCGATCCTCCCAGGCCGACTCTCGCTTTGTCGAGAAACTTGCCGCGGCATGGAACAAAAAAATTGGGGCGCATGTCGATTTTGAGCCCGGCTCGGCGGACGTGCGCGCACTTGCAAAAAGAAACAAGACCTCAATCGAAACCGCCGCCCGACAAGCGCGGTACTGCTTCTTCGCCGGAGTAGCCAAACGGCGGCGATGCCATACGATCTTTCTCGCGCATCACGCGGATGATCTCGTTGAGACTTTTCTGATCAATTTATTCCGTGGCGCCGGAGCGACCGGTCTGTCGGCGATGCGCGAAGTCTCCACACGCCGCATCGAAGATGTCGATCTGACGATTGTGCGCCCACTACTCGCGGTCTGGCGTGATGAGATCGACAGCTATGTGCGCGAACGCCGGCTCAAATTCCGCGAAGACGCATCCAACAAAAATCTCGCCCCGCTGCGCAACAGAATTCGCCGTCGCGTCATTCCTTATTTGGAGAAAACGCTCCGCCGCAGCATTCGGCAGAATATCTGGCGAACCGCCGTCATCGCCGCCGAAGAAGAGAACTGGATCGAAGGCCAACTGCCGGTTTCTGCCGATCATAACGACCATCTGAGCGTGAGAGAATTCCGGGGCCTCTCCATTGCGCTTCAGCGCAGAGCGATCTTGAAATGGTTGCGGGCACAAAATGTATCCGATATTGGCTTCGAAGTAATCGAGCGTGTTCGCTCGCTGCTTGATCCGGGCACACGGATTGCGAAGGTGAACCTGGCCCAGCATCGACATGTGCGCCGCCGCGCCGGGAGACTTTTTCTGGAGTAATGGAGTTTTGGAGTGCTGGAGTAATGGGCTAGCGAAATCGTGAAAGAAATGCATTACTCCACTACTCCACTCCGTCACTCCAATGCCTGAAATCCGCGTCCGTTTCGCCCCCTCGCCCACCGGCTATCTCCACATCGGCGGCGCGCGAACGGCGCTTTTCAACTGGCTCTTCGCGCGGCATCACGGCGGAAAGTTCGTTTTGCGAGTCGAAGACACCGACAAGACGCGCCATGTCGAAGAAGCAACGGCCGCAATTTACAATGGCCTTAAATGGCTCGGCCTGAATTGGGACGAGGGCCCGCATGTGGGCGGAGATTTCGGGCCATATTTGCAAAGCGAGCGCACAGAACTTTACGAACGCTACCTGAAGAAGCTTCAGGATGCTGGCCACATCTTCGAAGACCAGGGAGCTTTGCGCTTCCGTTCGCCGCGCGAACACGTCGTCGTCGACGATCTCGTCTGCGGCAGGATCGATTTCGATCTGACCAATCCCGGAACGCATCCCGACATGACCATCCGGCGCCCGGATGGCTCATGGATTTTTCATTTCGTGAATGTGATCGACGATCTCGAAATGAAAATTTCCCACGTCATTCGCGGCGAAGATCATCTCTCGAATACGCCGAAGCACATCGAGATTTTTCGCGCGCTCGGCGCAACGCCTCCGCATTACGCGCATATCCCCCTAATCCTGAACAAGGACAGCTCGAAAATGAGCAAGCGCGATGAAGGCGCGCGCGTGGAGTACTACATCAGGCGCGGCTATCTGCCAGCGGCCGTTCGCAATTATCTTTGCCTGCTCGGTTGGTCGCCAAAAGACAATCGGGAGAAGATCGACCTCGAAGAGATCATTCGCCTTTTCGATTTAAACAACGTCGGGCGGAGCCACGCCACATTTGATCCCGATAAATTGCATTGGCTGAACGGCGAATATGCGCGCGAGCTGAGCGACGCCGAGTTTTACGATCTTGCGGTAGCGAGACTGAAGTCGAGCGGCGCGGCGATCGACAATTACGGAGAGCAATACGTCCGCGTGGCGCTGCAAACGTGCAAAGGCAAGATCAACACCTTCGACGAGCTACCATCCTATTGTGGGTTCTATTTCACAGACGATTTCGATTACAAACCGGAAGGCGTCGCGAAACATTTCACCGCCGAGAACAAGCCGCGGCTAACAGCAGTTCGCGACGCGTTGGATGCGCTGGACAAATTCGACGCCACGCAAATCGAGGCAACATTCAAAGCCACAGCCGCGCAGCTTGGCGTCAAAGTCGGCGCGCTTGTGCATCCGACGCGACTCGCCGTCACTGGGAGCAACGCTGGCCCGAGTTTATATCATCTCCTCGAAGTTCTCGGGAAAGATAAAGTGTTCGCGCGAATCGATCGCGCGCTTGCACTGTAACGCAGGCTTCCAGCCTGTTGTGTCAGCCGGGCATCCTGCCTGGCGAATGCGACCCGGCAGGCTAGAAGCCCGCCGGACCCATCAGGCAGGATGCCCGAGTTACTTCACCTTCGCCCAAGTATCTCTAAGCGCGATCGTCCGGTTCCACACTTGTTTCTCAGGCGTGGAATCTGGATCGAGCACGAAATAGCCGAGGCGCTCGAATTGATAGCGTTCTTCCGGTCGCGCGTCCACAAGCGCCGACTCGCATTTTGCCGTCACGACTTCGAGCGAGTGCGGATTGATGAATGATTTGAAATCGCCGCCGGAATCGGGTTCGGAAACGGTGAAGAGCCGATCATACAACCGGACTTCCGCGTCGACGGCGTGCGCCGCGCTCACCCAGTGGATTGTGCCCTTGATTTTGCGATTGGAAGTCGCGCCGCCGGACTTGCTCTCCAGATCGACACCGCATCGAAGCTCAGTCACGTTGCCGGCGTCGTCCTTGATCACTTCATCGCATTTAATGATGTAAGCATATTTCAGTCGCACCTCGCCACCCGGTCGCAGCCGAAAATATTTCGGCGGCGGAGTTTCCATGAAATCGTCGCGGTCGATGAAAAGCTCGCGGCTGAATGGAATCCTGCGCGTTCCGGCATTTGCGTCTTCAGGATTATTGACGGCATCCAAGTCTTCGACCTGATCTTCGGGATAATTCGTGAGCACAACCTTGATTGGTCGCAGCACAGCGAGCCGGCGGGCGGCGGTGCGATTGAATTCATTGCGCACCGTGTGCTCGAGCAAGGCCATGTCGGTCATGCTCGGATATTTCGTGATGCCAATGTTGTAGGCGAAGGCGCGCAACGCGCTCGCGGTCACGCCCCGTCGGCGTAATCCGGAAATTGTGAGCATGCGCGGGTCACCCCAGCCATTCACAAGCTTCTCATTCACCAGCTGGATGAGCTTGCGTTTGCTCATGACTGAGTAGGTGAGATTGAGCCGCGCAAATTCGTATTGATGCGGACGCGGCTCGCGCAGTTCGAGCGCGTCGAGTATCCAATCGTAAAGCGGCCGGTGCACTTCGAACTCGAGCGTGCACACCGAGTGCGTAATGCCCTCGATATAATCGCTCAGTGTGTGCGCCCAGTCGTACATCGGGTAAATGCACCATTTGTCGCCGGTCCGATGATGCGATGCGTGGCGGATGCGGTAGAGCACCGGATCACGGAGCCAGACATTCGGCGCGCTCATGTCGATCTTCGCCCTCAGAGTGTGCGTGTTATCCGCAAATTCGCCTGCCTTCATCCGGCCCAGTAAATCGAGACTTTGCTCGACCGGCCGGTTGCGAAACGGACTTTCCTGTCCAATGCGCCGATATTCGTCCGTTTGTTCGGGCGACATATTGTCCACATAGGCCTTACCCTTGCGCACAAGATCGACCGCGTATTCGTAGAACTTGTCGAAATAATCCGAGGCATAGAGCGGCGCGCCGCCGATATTTTTGTCCGCCCAACCGCTGATCAGCCAACGCACGTCTGCCATGATGGAATTGACGTACTCGGTCTCTTCTTTCGTCGGGTTCGTATCGTCCATCCGCACATTGCAAATACCGCCGAACTCGCGTGCGATGCCGAAATTGAGGCAGATCGACTTCGCGTGGCCGATGTGGAGATAACCGTTCGGTTCAGGTGGAAAACGCGTCTGAATCCGTTCGTATTTCCCAGCCCGAACGTCCTCCGCAACAACGTCGCGAATAAAGTCCGAAGGAGTTTTGGTCGGAGTCGTCATTGTAATCGCGCGAAGCTACAGACGAAGACGCGAATCGACAACTTGCGCGCGTGCGGCTCTCGTTCCGGGGAGCGCGAGCAAAATGCTCGCGCTCCCCATTGCACCGACAAATCATCCATCGGAGTCTACGCGGTCGCGTGAAACAACAAAAGCCAACTACCGACCGTTACACGCTCGCCGATCTCGAGAATTGGCGCGAGAGGGCGGGCGATGTCGATCCGCCGATTCGCCTGGGCGTTTTCGGTGATCCGGTCGCGCATTCGCTTTCACCTCAATTGCAAAATGCGGCGCTCGAAGCCTGCAAGATCGACACGCGCTACGCCCGCTTTCATATTCGGACGAACGAGTTGAGGTCAGCGCTGCGTTTTTTGCGGGGACTCGATTTTACCGGAATCAATTTAACCGTGCCCCATAAAATCGCGGCCTTCGC
>WNFV01007696.1_pt1 | contig 12371 bp, 16 predicted proteins | sample 5400101 | NCBI WGS metagenome assembly WNFV01 (sample SAMN13153361, study PRJNA577476) | soil metagenome | isolation source: 115 cm soil or saprolite under grassland replicate 1 | place: USA:California | collected 2016-06-15
GCCGCTCTATCCCCTGAGCTACGGGCGCGTGTCATCGCGTGACGGATGAATGCTACTGACCACGTCCAGCTCCTTGCGTGACGAGCGCGACGATACGGCCGAGCGCGCGCCCCGCGTTGACGTCGGTGACGAGTTCGACAGGGTGTCCGCGGCCGGTCTCCTCGTGCACACGCCCCTGTGCGTCGATTCTCAGGCTCCGCCGTTCCATCGTCACGACCGGCTCACCGACCAACGCGAGCAGCGCCAGCGGATCGTGCAGGCGCACCACCGCCTCGTCCTCGGGCAGACCGGCCGCTCGTTGTCGCTCGACCCAGTCGTCGAACATGCGGCCGAGCTCCGGTGCCGCCCTGGCCAGCCGGTCGATGTCGTCATCTGACGGGCGCATCCGTACGGTCACGTCGAGCGGGCAAAGCACCACCCCGTGCGCGTGTTCGACCACGGCCTGGGCTGCCGCCGGTTCGGTCGCGAAGTTGTGCTCGACCTCTCGCTCAGCCCCACGGTGGCGAACCGAGCGGAGAGTGCCGCCCATGACTCCGACACGCGCCGGTAGGACGCCCGCGGCGAGGAGACGCGCAACCGTGTCGAGCGGCCCGATCGCGAGGAGCGCATCGAGCTCCGCGGCGGCGACCTCGCGCGCCGTCAGCGCGGCGCCCTCGACGACGGGCGCGTCGACTAGCTCGCCGGCGACCGCGGCACGCGTCTTGAAGTCGCCCTCGGCGCAGCTGACCCCCACCAGGTCGACGTCGGGATGCGCCGCCGCACACAGCAGCGCGACCGCGTCGTCAGGGTTCTCGCCGACGTCCGTGTCGATCCACAGCCGCACGCAGCGCCTCCTCGAGCGTCGGGTGCACGAATTGGTAGCCGGTCTTCTCGAGTCGCGTAGGGAGCACACGCTGTCCTGTGGCGAGAAGCTCGTGCACGAGCTCGTCACCGTAGAGGAGCTTGAGCGGGAGGAGCGGCGTCGGAATGGGCGTCGGGCGCCGCACCACGCGGCCCAGCGTCTTCGTGAACTCGGTGTTCGTCACCGGGTTCGGTGCGGTCAGGTTGCACGGCCCCGAGATGTCATCTCGTGCCAATAAATGCTGCAGGGCCCCGACGTGGTCGTCGATCGCGATCCAGCTCATGTACTGCTCGCCCGTGGCGATACGCCCGCCCAACCCCAGGCGGAACGGAAGAAGCAGGCGCTTCAGCATGCCGCCGTCGATCGACAACACGGGTCCGGTGCGCACGAGAGCAACCCGGATGCCGGCGTCCGCGGCCGGCTTCGTCGCGCCCTCCCATTGCTTGCACACGTCGGCGAGGAATCCGGTTCCGGGCGCGCTGTCCTCGCTGAGCGCCTCGTCGGCGTGCGGGCCGTAGACGTCGACGCCGGAGCCGGAGATGAGCACCCCGGGCGGCTTGGTGAGGCCGGCGAGCGTCTCGGCGAGGAGCGTCGTGCCGTGCACGCGACTCTCGAGGATCAGGCGCTTGCGTGCGTCGGTCCAGCGCTTGTCGCCGATACCGGCGCCGGCGAGATGCACGACGCCGTCGATCCCTTCGAGCCCACCGCCGTCAATCGTTCCGGCCGCGGGGTCCCAGGCGAGCTCGTCGGGGCCGGCCGGCGCGCCGCGCACGAGTCGAATCGGGCGATGTCCGTCTCGCGCGAGCGCGGGCACGAGCGCGGACCCGATCAGGCCGTGCGACCCCGTGATCGCGATGTCCATGCCGATAGCATGGACGCTCCCAGCGCCCCTAGCTCAATTGGATAGAGCAGCGGACTCTTAATCCGCGGGTTCAGGGTTCGAGTCCCTGGGGGCGTACCGATTCGCCGCCGTCCGAGCCGCGGGTGCCGAGATGTCGCCGTGAACACCTCACCTCCGCCGCTTGGGACCCCGAGCCTCGACTGGCGTGAGCGCTGGTTCGGATCCGAGCAACGACAGCGCGTTCGCGTCGGCGCACGCCGGCACTGGATCTTCCTCGTTGTTCTCGGCGTCGGGGCGTTGCTTCGCGCCGTGACGCAAGTCGCGTACCGGCCGGCGCTGCTGTTCATCGATTCGTTCGGGTACCTCGCGAACCTGCACGACCTCAGCCCGAGGCAAGCCCAGCCGATCGGCTACATCGTGCTTCTCCTGCGCCCGGTGCTCGCGGTCGGCACCCTCGCTGGCGTCGCCGCCGTGCAGCACGTTCTCGGCCTGGCCATGGGCGTCGCGATCTATGCCGTGCTCGTCCGGCTCGGCTCGCGTCGGTGGATCGCCGTGCTCGCCGCCGTACCTGTCCTGCTCGATGCGTACCAGCTGCAGATCGAGCAGAACATCATGTCCGAGGCGCTGTTCGAAGCACTCCTGCTCGCGGCGGTCGTGCTGTTGCTCTGGAGACGCCCCCTCACCTTTCCCACACTCGCGATCGCCGGTGTGCTGCTCGGTCTGGCCATGACCGTCCGCGTCGTGGGTGGGGTGCTGGTACTGCCGGCGGTCGCGTTCGCGTTGGTCGCCGGAACCGGAGGATGGCCCCGGGTCATCCGGGCGGCGACGCTCGCCTTGGCGTTCGCAGTCCCCGTCGGGATGTACGCGACGTACTACCGCGTCGAGACGGGTCGTGTCGGGTTCAACCGCGGCGACGCGCTCTTGCTCTACGGCCGGGCTGCGACGATCGTCGACTGCGGCCGGCTCGACCTGCCCGACTACGAGCGGGTGCTGTGCCCGAAAGAGCCGCTTGACCAACGGCGGGGCGTCAACGCGTACGCCCATCACAGCCCGTACCCCGGACGGGTCGTGCTCCCGCCCGGCAAAAGCCGCGACACCGTGCTGCGAGACTTCGCGCGCCGGGTGTTCGTGCATCAACCGTGGGATCTCGCGAGGCACGTCGCCACGGACTTCGGAAAGGGGTTCAGCTGGCCGCGCCGGACGTTCGCGGGCGACGCGACGATCGACCGGTGGCAGTTCCAACGCGACTACCCCACGTTCGGTGACGACGACCCTGCCGCGGCCATTCGGAACCAAGGTGGCGGCGGCCCTAGCGTGACCGAGCCGCTCGCGGTATTTCTCCGCGACTATCAGCTCAGCGTCGGATACACCCCCGGACCCTTCCTCGCCCTCGCGTTCATCGCCGGACTGCTCGCGGCTTTCGGCGTCGGCCGGGCCCGCCGGTCCGGCCTTCGTGCCGCGTGCGCGCTCCCGACCCTGTGCGGAATCTGCGTCCTGCTCGCGGCCGACGCGTTCCACTTCTCCTGGCGTTACCAGCTGCCGGCGCTGACCCTCGCCCCGCTCGCGGGCGCGCTCGGCGTCACCGCCCTGACGGGTCGGCTTCTGCCAGCCAGTTGGAGCTCCAGTCGGATTCCAGCTCCACCGGACGCACACGATTCGCCGTCCGGCGCCAGTTGACCAGCGGGAGGAGGGCTTCGCGGTCGACGCGGTGCTTGTAGCGCTCGGCGACGCTGAACATCGACGTGATGAGCGTCTCCGACAAGCGGTGTGGTGTCAGACCGAGGTCCACGAGGCCGCTGTGGACGACGTTGTAGTAATGCGCCTCGGCTTCGACGCGCGGGTTGTCGATGTTCTCGATCCCCACCTCGCCGGGGAACGAGGTGGCCACGACCTTGGCGATCTCCGTCACCGTGAAGCTCTCGGTCATCTGGTTGAACACGCGGAACTCGCCGCGCTCGGCAGGCTGCTCGGACGTGAGCCGTAGGCACTCGACCGTGTCACGGATGTCGATGACGCCCCGGGTCTGCCCGCCCTCGCCGTAGATCGTCAGCGGCTCACCGAGCACCGCTTGGACGACGAAGCGGTTGAGGACCGTGCCGAAGATCGCGTCGTAGTCGAATCGCGTGGCGAGTCGGTCGTCGAGCGCGGTCTGCGGCGTCTGCTGGCCGTACACGACACCTTGGTTCAAGTCGGTGGCGCGCAGCCCCCAAATACGACATGCGAACTCGATGTTGTGGCTGTCGTGCACCTTGGTCAGGTGGTAGAAGGACCCCGGCCGCTTGGGATAGAGGACGCGGTCGGTGCGTCCCTTGTGCGTGAGCTCGAGCCATCCCTCTTCGATGTCGATGTTGGGCGTGCCGTACTCCCCCATCGTGCCCAGCTTGACGAGATGGATGTCGGGGTCGATCTCCTTGATCGCGTAGAGCACGTTCAGCGTTCCGATCACGTTGTTGTGCTGCGTGTACACGGCGTGCTCGCGGTCGATCATGGAGTAGGGAGCGGCCCGCTGCTCGGCGAAATGGATGATCGTGTGGGGCCGGAACCGCTCGATCATGTCGAAGGTGGCATGCGCATCGGTCAGATCGGCGACGAACGTGTCGATGAGCCGGCTGGTCACCTCGTGCCAGGCGCGGACGCGCGTGTGCAGCGGCTCGATCGGCACAAGGCTCTCGACGCCCATCTCGTGGTCGTACTGCCGACGCACGAAGTTGTCGCCGACGCCCACATCGTGACCGCGGTCCGAAAGATGCAACGCGGTCGGCCAGCCCAGATATCCGTCCCCGCCCAGGATCAAGATCCGCACTCAGGTTCTCCTCCACCCGCGGTGTGGTGCGTCTTGCTCGGGACGGTCCGCCGACTCCCCTGGGAGCCACCGTCTTCTTAGCATGCGAACTTGAGAGCAATGTTTCGACCGCATGAGGAGATGGCAACCCGGCACCATTGTTGACCGTGCGTGTCAGGAATTGGCAGCGTGGCGCGTTCGTCGGTGTCGCTCACGGAGCCAGGTCGTGGTCAGCACGCGCGCGTAGCGAACGCCGTACACGGGCCACCAGCCCTTCTTCGTCTGGCCATGAGCGCGTTTCCGCATGGTCATCGGAACTTCAACCAAACGAAACCCCTTCGCGAGGGCTTCCATCAGCAACTCCGACGCCTGGTACTGCGGTTGGCGCAGCGTGACGGCCTCGGTCACCTCGATGGTCATGGCACGGAAGCCCGACGACGTGTCGGTGATGCGCTGGCCCGTCAGCACGCTCGCCAGCCACCCGAAGAAGCGAGAGCCCGATCGGCGGATGCGGTCGGTCGTCTCCTGACGACCCAACCACCGCGAGCCGACGACGAAGTCGGCGTCGCCCGCGACCACCGGTTGCAGGAGCTGGTCGACCTCGCTCCCGACGTACTGGCCGTCCGCATCAGTCGTGACGATGAAGCGCGCGCCCACGCTCCTGGCGAGTACGTACCCGACCCGGAACGCGGCCCCCTGGCCGCGATTCGTGGGGAACGTGCAGACGTACGCACCGTGGTCCCGTGCGACGGACGCGGTGCGGTCGGTGTCGCCGTCGACCACGACGATGCAGCTCAGCGGGAGACCGCACGCCTCCGCGGGCAGCTCGTCGAGCACGTCTCCGATCGCGGCTTCCTCCTCGTACGCGGCGATGACGACGACGACCGGCGTGAGCTCGAGTTGCCTGTACCTGGCGCGGAACTCGGCGATGGCCGCGTCGTCCGTCTCGTCGAGCCCGGGCGGCAGCAGTGCTTGCTTCATTGCGTCCGGGAGTCAAACGTCGGCGAGCGGGCAGCGTCAACTCTCCCGTGACACCGGCCTCCTACACTCCCGGCGTGCCGCACCTTGACCCGCTCGGCGCGTTCCGGCTCGACGGACGCGTCGCCATCGTCACCGGTGCCAGCTCGGGGCTCGGCGCCCGCTTCGCACGCGTGCTCGACGCGGCCGGCGCTCGCGTCGTCCTCGCGGCGCGCCGGCTCGACCGTCTCGAGACGCTGGCCGCCGACCTCGACGAGGCCGAACCGGTCGCGTGCGATCTCTCAGAGTCCGGCGCACCGCGCGCCCTCGTCGACGCGACGCTGGACCGATTCGGCCGGGTCGACCTGCTCGTGAACAACGCGGGCATGGACGCCTTGTTCCCAGCGATGGAAGAGCCGGTCGACACGTTCCGCGACGTCCTCGAGGTGAACCTGGTGGCGCCGTTCGCGCTCGCGCAGCTCTCGGCGCGCTCGATGGTCCACGCCGGCACCGGCGGTGCGATCGTCAACATCGCATCGCTGTGGGGCCTGGTCGGGGTCGGCCAGATCCCCATGGCGAGCTACGCCGCGTCGAAGGGCGGGCTCGTCAATCTCACCCGGGAGCTGGCAGCGCAGTGGGCACGCCAAGGCGTGCGCGTGAACGCACTCGCACCGGGCTGGTTCGCCACTGAGATGACCGAAGGTCGGATGTTCGGCGACGAGCGCGCCGAGCGCTGGATCCGCACCCGGACCCCGATGGGCCGCGGGGGCGAGCCGCACGAGCTCGACGGAGCGTTGCTGTTCCTTGCCGGCGATGCGAGCAGCTTCGTCACCGGGCAGGTCCTGTGCGTCGACGGCGGGTGGACGGCGATTTAGAGGGAGAGGCCCCTGCGTTGTGATGGCCGCGTGCCCGCTCAGCCGCCCCGGAGCTCGTGCAGGTCGACCAGCACCTCGGCCGGGTGCGCCGGGATGTCGGCAACCTCGTACGACTTGCGGATGACCCCGTCGGGGTCGATGAGATAGCTGAGCCGCTTCGCGAAGCTGACCTTGTCGGTGCCCGCATCGCGCGTCTCGTATTTCACGCCGACCTGCTCGTCGTAGTCGGACAGCAGCCGGAACGGGAAGTCGAACTTCTCGCGGAACGCCTTGTTCGCCTCGGGGGCATCAAAGCTGATCCCGAGGATCTCGCAGTCCATTGCCTCGTAGTCAGCGGCCTGGTCACGCAGGCCTTTCCCCTCGATCGTTCAACCGGGGGTGTCGGCCATCGGGTACCACCAGAGCAGCACCCAACGGCCGCGCTCGTCCGAGAGCGTGACCTGATTGCCGTCCTGGTCCGCGACGGTGAAGTCCGGAGCTTCGATACCGGGCTGCAGCATCGTGAACCTTCCTGCGTGCGTTGGGTCAGAAACCGTGTCTATAGCACCGGTTTGTGACCCAACGGCGTCAAACGGTGGCCTTCTCGAGGACGTGCACGGCGCACGCGGAGCCGAGCCCGATCACGTGCGTCAGTCCGACCTTGGCGCCGTCGATCTGGCGGTCGCCGGCCTCGCCTCGCAGATGCGTCGCGACCTCGTACAGGTTGGCGACGCCGGTCGCGCCGAGCGGATGGCCCTTCGAGATGAGACCACCCGACGCGTTCACGGGCGTATCGCCGTCGCGCCACGGGCCGCGCTCGTCGATGAACTTGCCCGCCTCCCCCGGTTTGCACAGCCCGAGGTTGTCGTAGTGAATGAGCTCGGCGGTGGCGAAGCAGTCGTGCAGCTCGACGAGGTCGAGGTCGGCCGGGTCGACACCCGCGGTCTCGTACGCCTGATTGGCGGCGTCGCGCGTGAGCGTGTTGACATCCGGCTGCACCTGGTCGGTCTCGGTCCACGGGTCGGAGGTCATCACGGACGCCGAGATCTTCACCGCGCGCTTCCGCTGGTCGTCGGACAGGCTCTGGAGCTTCTCCTCGGACACGAGCACGAGCGACGCGCTGCCGTCGCCCGTGGGACAGCACATCAGCAGCGTGTTCGGGTACGCCATCATCTCGGCGCTCATCACCTCGTCGAGCGAGAACTGCTTCTGATACTGCGCGAGCGGGTTGAGGGTGGAGTGGGCGTGGTTCTTCTCGGCGACCTTGGCGAACTGCTCGAAGCCGACGCCACCGTGATCGTTCGCGTACTCCATGCCCGCCTGCGCGAACACGCCGGGCATGAGCGTGGTGCCGACCCGGCCCTCGACGCTCATCACCGACCCGTACCGACCCGACGGCTCGTACACGTTCTTGTCGGAGCGGGGGGCGCTGCCGAGCAACCCGGCCTTGCCCATCTTCTCCAGGCCCACGGCGATGCCCATGTCGGCCTCGCCCGACTTGATCGCCATGTACACGCAGCGGATGGCGGTGGCGCCGGTCGCGCACGCGTTGGCGACGTTGTAGACGGGGACGCCGTTCTGGCCCACCTGCTTCTGGATGCGCTGGCCGACGCCGCTCGCCGCCTCCATGAGGTTCCCGGCGCCCATGACGTCCATGTCGGCCATCGTGACGCCGGCATCGTCGAGGGCGGCGAGCGCCGACTCCGCACCCAGGTCGATGAGGTCCTTGTCGGGATACCGCCCGAACTTGGTCATCGACGCGCCCAGGATCCAGACGTCGCTTTCAGCCATCGCGTGCTCCTTCGTTCCTCAGACCGGCTCGTAGCCGAACTGGACCGCCTCGGTTCCCTCGTCGTCGACTCCGGCGACCGTCGTCGCCAGGCGGACGTCCATCCCGAAGCGCAGCTGGTCCGGGCTCGGTTCGACGTTCAGCAGGTTGGCCTTCACGACCCCGCCATCGGTGAGGTCGACGATCGCCGACACGTACGGCGTCGGGACGCCCGGCGCGGCGCGGTGCACGATCGTGAAGCTGCGCACCTTCCCAGCGTCCGCGAGCCGCTGCTTCGAGAACGTCCGGCCGCTGCACTTCGCGCACGCATTGCGACGGTCAAAGTAGAGCGCGCCGCACGCGTCGCACTTGTTGGCGACCAGGTAGGGCGCGCCGTCATCGAGCACGAGGTAGTCGACAATCGGGACCTGCTTGCCCATGCGCCCTCCTTCGTGTCTTTTCGCACGCTATCGCGGCCGCGGAGTGGGAGAATCAGGGCGAGCGAGCGTGGCGGAACTGGCATACGCGCCGGCCTTAGGAGCCGGTGCCCTTCGGGGCTTGGGGGTTCGAGTCCCTCCGCTCGCACCGCGTCGTCCGAGCGGTCAGTGCGACGGCGGCTCGTGCAGCCCGATGCAGAACTCGTTGCCCTCGGGATCCCGGAAGCTCGCCCACGTGACGCCGTACTCGTCGTAGCGGCCGACGAGCTCAGCCCCGAGTCCGAGCACGCGTTCCGTCTCCGCGTCGAGGTCGGGCGCGCCGAGGTCGACGTGCATGCGGTTCTTGGCCGTCTTGCCCTCGGGGACCTTGATGAACATCAGGCCCGGCCCGACCGACCCGTCACCGGCGAGGATGGCGACGAAGTCGCTGACGGTCTCGACCGAGTAGCCCGTGACATCGGCCCAGAAGTCGGCGAGCGCCTTCGGATCGGCGGCGTCGAACGTGATGCTGTGGAGGTGCAGGGCGCGTCTACTTCTTCTTGCGGCGGAAGCGGCGCTTCTTGCGGCTCTTCTTCTCGAACTCGGACAGGACTTCCGGCGCCGCCGTGTTCACGATGTCCTCGGCCGCGTCGAGCAGCGCCGCCACGTCGCTGCCCTCGGGCTCGGACTCGGGGGCCCTCGCCGCGTCGCTCAGGCTCCCGTACTGCCAGCCGGCGTCCATGCGGCGCATCTCGAATGCGGGGCAGTCGTCGGGGCAGCGCCACGGCGCCTCGGGCGCGAGGTCGAGGCGGCACTTTCGGACGGTCTCGCCGCCCGGGTACGTCCGGCTCTCGTAGTGGCGGCAGTCAACGCGCATCGGCATGTCATCAGGGTACCGAAGCGCCCGAGCGCGGCTCTCGCGGCGTTCAGGACAGCCAGTCCGGCGCGCCCGCGAGCAGGTAGCGGCTCACCGCGAGGCAGCGCTCGAGCATGTCGCACGACACGGCGTCGCCGTCGCGGATGTGCAGCAACGACACGCGCTGGTGGGCCACGATGCGGAGGGAACGCTCGGGCGCGTCGGTAGCCGCGGGGATCGAGTCGATCGCCGACACCTCGAGTGGCAGGTCCGGCCCTCCCAGCCCGGCGAGCTCGGTCGCGAGGAGGAGCAGGTCGGGCCCGTGCGGCAGCGGCGGCAGCGCCCACGTGAAGTTCACCGGGAAGTGGAAGTCGTCGGGCGGGTCGTCGCTGTCGGGACGCCCGATCACCGCGTCCTCGAAGCCGAGCAGGACGCGGGGATCGACCTCGAGCGACAGATACAGGTCGACGGGACCCTCGCAGCCCTCCTCGGGGTGCATATCGACTTCCCACGTCTGACGCAGCGAGTAGCTCTCGACGAAGTGGCGCTCGTCGTGCACGTGGAAGCCGTGCTCGACGGCGTGGTCCTTGAGGTCGGCGACGAACCCGGCGACGTCGATGACGGCCATCGGCTACCGCCCTTCGGTCTCCTGGACCACGCGTACCCCCTGCGCCAGCGTCTGGAACGCGCGTGCCCGGTGGGACAGGACGTGCTTCTCCTCGCCGGTCATCTCCCCGAACGTACGCCCGTCTCCCTCGAGCGGCACGAACACCGGGTCGTAGCCGAATCCTTCCTCCCCGCGCGCGGAAGTCGTGATGATGCCTTCCACCTCTCCCAGGGCCGCGACCTCGAGACCGTCGGGCCACCGGGCGACGGCCACGGTGACGAACCTCGCGCCGCGTTGCTCGAGCGGCAACCCGTCGAGCGCGGCGAGCAGCTTGGCGACGTTGTCGGTGTAGGTCGCGTCTTCCCCCGCGTAGCGGGCGGTCTGCACCCCGGGCGCGCCGTCGAGCGCGTCGACGTGCAGTCCGGTGTCGTCGGCGACCGCCGGCAGCTCCGTGGCCGCGGCCAGCGCCACGGCTTTCATGCGGGCGTTGTCCTCGAGCGTCTCGCCGACCTCGTCGACGTCGGGGACCTCGGGCGGTCGCGGCAGGAGCTCGACCGAGGGGGCGACCACGGTGAGCACCTCGACGATTTCGCGGGCCTTGTCGGGGTTGGCGGTCGCGAGGACGAACGTCGTCACGACGGGCGCGGCGCCGGTGGTTCGGCGAGCGTCGCCTTCTGGAGCTCGAAGATCTCCGTGATGCCCTTCTCGGCGAGCCCGAGCATGTCGTCGAGCTCGGAGCGAGAGAAGGGTGTCCCCTCGGCGGTGCCCTGCACCTCGATGAACCGCCCCGCGCCGGTCATGACGACGTTCATGTCGACTTCCGCGCGCACGTCCTCCGAGTAGTCGAGGTCGAGGTGCGGGAGGGCGTCGACGACGCCGACCGAGATCGCGGCGCACGTGTCGCCGATGGGATGTGCCGGCACCGTGCCCGCTGCCACCATGCGCGAGAACGCGTCGTGCAGCGCGACGTATCCGCCGCAGATCGCGGCGGTGCGCGTGCCGCCGTCGGCTTGGAGCACGTCGCAGTCGACCGTGATCTGCAGCTCGCCACAAGCCTCGAGATCGGTGACGGCTCGCAGCGACCGGCCGATGAGCCGCTGGATCTCCTGGGTTCGACCCGACTGACGGCCCCGGGCAGCTTCGCGATTCGACCGCTCCACCGTCGAGCCCGGGAGCATCGAGTACTCGGCGGTGACCCAGCCCTTCCCCGTGCCGCGGAGCCACGGCGGCACCCGCTCTTCGAGCGACGCCGTGCACAGCACACGTGTGCGACCGAAGTCGACCAGCGCCGACCCGGTCGCGAACTCCGTGAAGTCACGTACGAACAGCACGGGCCGGAGCTCGTCGGGCTCGCGCCCGTCCTTTCGAATACCCATCCCCAGATGCTCCCCTCTACACGCGCGCTACACGCGCGTCACGAGATGTGGCGTCGCCAGCATGACGGGCTCACCGAACGCTTCGGTCGCCTCCTTGACCGACGCGACGCGGTCGAGCATCGGCCACAGGTGCGTCAGGATCAAGCGGGACGCCTTGGCGTCCCGAGCGGCGCGCCCGGCTTCGTGCGCGCTCAGGTGCCAGGGCACGCCCTTGTGCCCCTCCTGGTACGTCGCCTCGGACAGGACGAGATCGGCTCCGGCTCCGAACGCGTCGACGGTCCAGCCGGGCCCGGTGTCGGCTGTGTAGGCGAGCCGCTTCCCGTCGGCGGCGAGCTCGACGGCGTATGTCGGCGGCGGGTGATCGGTGCGCGAGAACCGGAGCGACATGTCGGACAGCTCGATCCCATCGCCGTCGCCGACCACCTTCCAGTCGAACGTGTCACCCCAGTCGTCGACGAGGCCGCCGAGGCGCTCCTCCAGGCCTTCGGGCGCGAACACCGGGAGCCCGGCGCGCTCGAGCCCGTACCGCATAAGCACGTGGAGACCGTAGATGTCGGCGCAGTGGTCGGGATGCTGGTGGGTGAGGACGACGGCGGTGAGGTCGTCGATCGACGCGTGTTGCATGAGGTGCGGGAGGGTCCCGTTGCCGCAGTCGACCCACACCGCGGCACCGCCGCCGCGCACGAGGTAGCCGCTACACGCGCCGACCGGCGGCGCGCCGTACGAGCCCGAGCACCCGAGCACCGTCAGCTCCACTCCCACGCCTCCACGTTCTCGACCTCCGGACCGAGGAACCGTGCGCCCAGGGTGCGGAAGGTCGCCAGATCACCGCTCGTGACGAAGACGCGACGAGGCGGCTCTGCTCCCGGTCCGCGGGTGTGGCCGGCGCCGCCGAGCAGGGTGCGCGTCTCGAATGCGGTCTCGTCGGCGCTCGAGACAAGGACGACCTCTCGCCCCATCACGTCGCCGATCGTGCGGGCCAGCAGCGGGTAGTGCGTGCACCCGAGGACCAGGGTGTCGACCCCGGCGTCCCGCACCGGCGCGAGCAGCCGCTCCGCCAGCACGTGCACCTC
>WNFV01007700.1_pt1 | contig 12367 bp, 11 predicted proteins | sample 5400101 | NCBI WGS metagenome assembly WNFV01 (sample SAMN13153361, study PRJNA577476) | soil metagenome | isolation source: 115 cm soil or saprolite under grassland replicate 1 | place: USA:California | collected 2016-06-15
GGAGAAGGGCCAGAGCTGAGAAGAGAACCAGGTGTCGAGCACGTCGGGGTCCTGCTCGAGCGCCTCGGAACCGCAGACCTCGCAGGTCTTCGGGTCGGCTTCCGAGACCGTCAAGTGCCCGTTGGCGCAGGTGAACGCGGGGATCCTGTGGCCCCACCAGAGCTGGCGCGAGATGCACCAGTCGCGGATGTTCTTCATCCACTCGAAGTAGGTCTTGGTCCAGTTGGACGGGGCGAACCTCACGGCGCCGTTCTCCACCGCCTCGATGGCCGGCGCCGCGAGCGGTTCGATCTTCACGAACCACTGGGTCGAGAGGTACGGCTCGATGACGGTCTCGCACCTCTGGCAGATCCCGAGGGTCATCTTGTGCGGCTCGCTTCCCACCAGCCGGTTCTCCGCGGTCAGCCGCGCGAGCACTTGCTTGCGCGCCTCGAAGCGGTCGAGACCCGCGAACTCTCCCGCCTCGGCCGTCATCTTCCCGTCCGGACCGATGACGACGACCGCGGGAAGGCCGTGCCGCTGGCCCGACGCGAAATCGTTGGCGTCATGGGCGGGGGTTACCTTCACGATACCGGTGCCGAATTCCCGGTCCACGAGGATTGGATCCTCGATGACGGGAAGCTCCCGCCCGACGATCGGGAGAACGGCGGTCCTGCCGCGAAGCTTCGCAGTCCGGGGGTCCTGCGGATGGACCGCGAGCGCCGTGTCACCCAGCATCGTCTCGGGCCGCGTCGTCGCCACGACCGCGCCCGAAGGGGCGCCCGGCACGTCGTAGCGAATGCGGTAAAGGGTTCCTTCCTCGTCCTTGTGCAGGACTTCCAGGTCGGAGACCGCCGTTCCGCAGCGCGGGCACCAGTTGACAACGTACCGCCCGCGATAGATGAGCCCTTCGCGGTAGAGTTGCACGAAGGCGCGGCGCACGGCGCGAGAGAGATCGGGGTCGAGAGTGAACCTCTCGCGGCTCCAGTCGAGCGAGCAGCCGAGCTTGCGCAACTGCGACTGAATCGTGTCCTTGGCCTCTCGCTTCCAGGCCCACACGCGCTCGATGAACTTCTCGCGCCCCAGATCGTGCCGGTCGATCCCCTGTTTGGCGAGGTTCCTCTCCATGACCATCTGGGTCGCGATCCCGGCGTGGTCGGTCCCGGGAACCCAGAGTACGCGGTAGCTTCTCATCCGCATCCAGCGCGCCAGGACGTCTTCGATCGTGCGCCCGTAGGCATGGCCGATGTGGAGCTTTCCCGTCACGTTGGGAGGCGGAATGACCATGACGTAGCGGGGCGAGCCGGCGGGGCCCGAGGGCTGAAAACGTCCTTCCTCCTCCCAGAGCCGGTACCATCTCTCCTCGAAGGAGGAGGGTTCGAAGGTCTTCGGAAGTTTCCTTGGATTCTCTTCCGAGGCTGCGGGAATCCGGTTTTCAGACATAAAAAAAGGGCGTGTGCCCCTTTGAAAATATCAGAAACCGCAAGCGGTCTTACTCGGCGCCGCTCTCCAGCTCCTCGATCCGCCGCTTGACGACCGCCTCCGCGACGTCCGGCACAACTTCCAGGGCGATCTCCCGCAGCACCCGATCGGAGAGCTTTGCGACGACGAGAGTCGCGATCCGCTCGATCTGTTCCTGGGTCAGCTCAGTGGCGGCCGGTGCGGGCGAAGCCGGCGGTGGCGGAGCTGCCGGCACTTCGAAAAGGGTCTCTGCCACTTCCGTTGAGATCTCCTCGACTCCGACTGGCTCCGGCGGCGGCTCCGCGTGCGGGGGCTCGGAAGAAGTCTCTTCGACGGGATGGCGAGTTTCCGCCTCTTCTGCCGCAGCCTGGGTGTCGGGGGGCAGGAGGAAAACCGGACCGCCGGAAAACTCCTCCACGCCGGTCAGCTCCTCCTCGGCGATGGCGGACCCCTTACCCTCCGCCAGGGCTTGCTCTTTCGCCGAGGCTTCAGAGGACCAGTCGGAGGGCAGGCTCTGGCCCTCTCCCGGGCTCGGAGGGAGGGGGGAAGGAGGCTCGAACGGGTTTTCGGCTTCGAGGGGCTCACTCTCACCCGGCGCTCTCGCGGTCGGAACCGTGTCGTCGAGGAAGGCGGTATCGAACGGGCCTTCTTCTAACGAGGAAGCCGGTGAAGAGGCGCTCGCGGCCCGCGTCAGGAGCGTCTCGATCTCCTCGAGAAGCTGCTGGGCGTCGAACGGCTTCGAGACGACCCGGTCGGCTCCGATTCGATCGGCCCGGTCGCGGTCGAACGGCTCGAAGGTTCCGGAAAGCAGGACGAGGGGAATCCGCGCCGTGGCCGGATTGCTCTTGACCGCCTCGCACACCTCGTAACCGTTTTTTCCGGGCATCACGACGTCGGCGAGGATCAGATCCGGACGCAAATACTCGATTGATTCCAGGGCCTTTTGACCATCGGAGACACAGGTCAGCTCGTAGTTTGTGTCGGCGAGAGTCAGCTCGACGACTTTCTGTATCGTGAGGCTATCGTCGGCCAGCAGTATCTTCTTTAGCATGATGGAGGTCAGAGTGCTCGACGGATACTCAAGCTACTCGGGTCCTTGTCCCCTGTCAACGAGGAAGGTGATGGGTGTCAAGTGCTAGGGAGGGCACGAAGCTTCCGTCCCCAGCACCCAGCACCTGGCACCTAGACTGCTTCCCAGACGGCGGCGAGATAGCGGCCGGGCGGCCGGCGCCCCAGGGCGTCGGCCAGAAACCGCGACGCCTCGACGACCTTGGGAAGGTTGATTCCGGTCTCGATTCCCAGGCCCTGGAGCATATAGACGAGGTCTTCGGTTGCCAGGTTCCCCGCGGCTCCGGGCGCGTAGGGGCAGCCTCCGAGACCTCCGGATGAAGAGTCGTATGTCGGAATCCCGCATTCCAGCCCCGCGTAGACGTTCGCGAGGCCCGTGCCTCGCGTGTCGTGAAGGTGCAGCGCCAGGACAGCCCGTGTCACCCCCGAGCCGTACAGGGTCTCGATGACGTCGTACACTCCCGCCGGGGTCGCCACGCCGATCGTGTCCCCGATCGAGATCTCGTCCACCGGCAGGTCGAGCAGCTTGTGAACGACCTCCCGCACGGCGTCCGGCGAGACCGGACCCTCATAGGGACAGCCGAACGCCGTCGAGACGTAGCCCCGCACGCGGATCTTCTCTTCGCGTGCCCGGGCGACGACCGGCCGGAACCGCTCGATGGATTCATCCACGCCGGCGTTGATGTTGTGGCGGTTGAACGTCTCGGAGGCGGCGGTGAAGACCGCCACCTCGCGCACGCCGGCCTCGATCGCGCGCTGGAGACCCTTCAAGTTCGGGACGAGCGCCGGGTAGCGCGTGCCGCTGGCGCGGTGGATCCGGGCAAAAACTTCCTCGGTGTCCGCGAGCTGCGGGATGGCCCTGGCGGACACGAAGGACCCGACTTCGATCGCCGGCAGTCCCGCCTCGGTCAAGCGGTCCACGTACTCCACTCGGACACCGACCGGAAGGGCCTTTGCCTCGTTCTGCAGGCCGTCCCGCGGTCCCACCTCGTAGACGGTCACGTGCGCCGGCAGGTGAGGACGTTTGATCGCGTGCTCTTCCCACGGCTCCATGGTGAATAAGCTATCAGCTATCAGCCGTCAGCTATCAGCATTGGTGACCCTAAAGGATGGCTCGGCTGAAAGCTGAGAGCTGACAACTACCCGTCGATTTCGGCGAGCGCCTCCCCCGCTTCGACGAGGTCTCCCTCGCGATGGAGGATAGTGGCGACGGTGCCCGCGCGGGGCGAGCGGATCGCGTGCTCCATCTTCATGGCTTCCAGGATCAGGATGACGTCTCCGCGCGCGACGCTCGATCCGGCCTTCGCCACGATCCTCCGCAAGCGTCCCGGCATCGGAGCGGTCAGGCTGCCCTCTGCCTCCGCCATCCGCGCGGCGCGCCTGCCGGCTCGGCGAAATTCCCGGACTTCCCCGGCGCACCAGACGAAGACTCGCTCCTTTTCCCGCGCGACGCGGATTCGGAAGACGTCCTGCCCGATCCGGATCGCTTCGAGCCTTCCGTCACGGCGCGAGACGTCGAACGTCACCCGGCGGCCGTCCAGGAGCGCGTCCTCCCGCTCGATGAGCACGTCGGCCATCTCTTCGCCGGAGGAAAGCTTCATTGGCCGGCCCGCCAGCCCTTGACGGCATCCCACGGTTCGGCCAGGACGACCGAGGCCGCTTCCGCATTCGAGCCGGAAAACGAGAGGGCCGCGGCGATCCAGGCCGCGTCGGGGATTCTCGAAGATCCGAGGGTCAAGCGGGGAACGAAGTCCGTCGCGTAGTAGCCTGAGACGAATTCCCTGGAGTCGATCACCGCCGAGAGGAGCGCCTTGTTGGTCTCGACACCGAGGACGACCCAGTCCTCGAGCGCCCGGCGAGCCCGGGCGATGCAGGAGCCGCGGTCCGGAGCGGAGACGATCAGTTTGGCGAGCAGCGGGTCGTAATCGAGGCCGACGGATGAACCCTCTTCCACTCCCGCGTCTACCCGCACCCCGGGGCCGGACGGTGGTTCGAAAGCGAGCACCCGGCCCGTGCGCGGCAGAAAAGTCGCGGGGTCCTCCGCATAGAGGCGAAGCTCGATCGCATGTCCCTGGGGGAAGACCTTGCCGGCCTGCCAGGCTTGCGGCAGAGCGGCACCGTCGGCGACCTCGATCTGGGCGCGAACGAGATCGAGGCCGAGAGTCTCCTCGGTGATCGGATGCTCGACCTGCAGGCGTGTGTTCATCTCGAGGAAGTAGAAGTCCTTCCGCTCGTCGAGCAGGAACTCGACGGTCCCGGCTCCGACGTAGCCCACGGCGCGGGAGACTTCCACCGCGGCTCGCCCCATCGCTGCGCGCAGCCGCGCGTCCAGGGCACAGCTCGGCGTCTCCTCGACGACCTTCTGATGCCGGCGCTGGACGCTGCACTCGCGCTCGAAGAGATGCACGATGTTGCCCCGCTTGTCCCCGAAGATCTGGAACTCGATGTGCCGCGGACGCTCGAGGAGCTTCTCCAGATAGACCCGGGAATCGCCGAACACCGCTTCGGCCAGGCACCGCGCCTCTTCCAGCGCGCCCGGCAGGCCCTCAGGCTTTTCGACGAGTGTCATCCCCTTGCCCCCGCCGCCCGCGCTCGGTTTCACCAGGAGCGGGAACCCGAGCTCCGAGGCCTTCTTCGCGATCGCCGCGGCGTCCGCATCGGAGTCGTCGGTGCCGGGCACGATGAGGACGCCTGCCCGGCGGGCGCTGCGCCGGGCGGCCAGCTTATCGCCCATCTGATCCATCGCCGACGGGGGCGGCCCGACCCAGATCAGGCCGGCACTCTCAACAGCCCGCGCGAAAGCGGCGTTCTCCGAGAGAAACCCGTAGCCGGGATGCAGAGCGTCCGTTCGGGCCTCCCGAGCCGCATCCAGAATCCGGGGAATCGAGAGATACGTCTCCAGCGGTGTGCCGGGCCCCAGGGAAACCGCCCGAGCCATCCGGCCGACGTGGAAGGCGCCGGCGTCCCCCTCCGCATAGACTCCGACCGGCTCGATCCCCATCTCGAGCGCGGTCCGAGCGACGCGCACAGCGATCTCGCCCCGGTTGGCAATCAGAAGAGATCGGATCGGTGCCTCACTTCGCTCTTCCTCGCTTGCCGCTCTCCCAGTCTTTCCACAATCCGTAGGCCTTCATCTGGTCGGCGATGCCGCTCTTCTCCAGGACTCTTGCGATTTCCGCCCGCGATTGCCGCGAACCCGGGCGGGCGGGAGCGTTGGCGATACCCGCCACGGCCACGGCCGCCACGGCGGCGTTCAAGCGCGCTTCGCGCAAGTCCACCTTGTCGAACGTGTCCGACTCGGCGTGGTAGTCGGGCAGGTATCTCTCGGCTTCCTGGCTGGCGACGAGGTTTGGCACTCCTTCGAGAAGGAAATCGAAGTTATCCGTGCCGAGCAGCGCTTCGTCGAAGAGCCGGTTGGATCCCCAGGCGGCGACAGGCTCGAGCACCGTGGAGAGGAGAGAGGCCAGCTCCGGCCTCCCGTTGTCATAGTACCCGGTGATACGCCCGTCCCCGATGTCGTGGACGACCGCGGCTACGTGGCGGTCCATCTCGCCGCGGTGGCTCGCGACATAGCCTCGCGAACCCAGAAGTCCGAGCTCCTCCCCCGTGAAGAGGACGAAGCGGATTGTCCGCCGGGGCCTCGGCCCTGCGGCAACCGCCCGCGCGACTTCCACGACGAGAGCGCAATTGACGCCGTTGTCCAGCGCTCCCGTGCCGAGCTCCCAGGAATCCAGGTGCGCGCCGAGCAGAACGATCTCGTCTGGCTTTTCGCTTCCGCGGATCTCCGCCACGACGTTCTGCGGCCGCCAGGCTCCGCCGATGCGATTCTGGAGCTCGAGCGAGACCTTCAGCTCCCGTCCTTTCTCGAGCAGCCGCTCCAGACGCATGCCATCCTCGCGCGCGATGAGCGCCATCGGAAGCGACGCGATCGTCCCGTCCAGGCTGACCTGGTGTCGGTAGAGCAAGTCGCGCGGGCGGCTGGAAAGAAACAGGATTGCCGAGACGCCGCTCTTCTTTGCGGCGTCCAGCATCTCGGGGCCCATCAAGTACTCGGCGAAGAGGTCTTCGAGCGACTTCATCGGTTTCGTGCGCACGAGGGTGATCGCGCCCTTCGCCTTGCCGCCGAGCCTCTCAAAGTCCACACGGCGGCCCGTTCCCGCATCCACGAGCGGCGCGGTCAGGCCCGCGGGGGTCGAAGGAGCGAGCGCGAAGGAGACGACGCGCAAGGAGAACCGATACGGGGACACGACCGCCGCCGACGCCGACCCGGCCTCCCAGCGGGCCGGCGCGTCGTAGGACTCGAGCCTGACCGAGTCCACCCCGGCGCGCCGGAAGACCTGCATTCCCCACCGCAGCGCGGCCTCGTAGGAAGCGCTTCCCGTGACGCGCCCTCCGATCTCGTCGGTCAGCACGCGCAGATCCTCTTCCAAGCCGTTGCGCTGAGAGAGGACTTCGCCGATCAGGGCTGCGGCGTCCGAGTCGCTCCGGCTCGCCGCCGCGGGAGCTTGCACCGATGCCCGCCAGCCGGCGCCAAGCGCCAGCAGAGACACCGCGACGGAAAGACAGAGGCGGACCGTGCGTTTCATCATCTCCCCTTCCGGCGCATTCTAATTCGCGGCCTGGGCTATGCTCTTGCTCGTGAGTACCGAGGGGACCGAGCATGTCCGTTGAAGGTGGGATGAGCGGGACGCAGCTGCGCATCGTCTGCGTTAACTGCGGCAAGGTCTTCTTCGCCTGGCGGCCGGACACCGCTCCCGGGGCCAAGATCAAGTGCTACTTCTGCAAGAAAGAGATGGAGGATGAGGTGGCGAAACGACCGCGCCCGGCTCCACCCCCCGCCCCAGCGCCCCCGGCCGCGACTGCCGCCGCGGCCGAGAGTCCAAAGTCCAATGTCCAAAGTCCAAAGGAGCCGCAGCCCCCAAGCTGACCTTGGACCTAGACTTAGTTCACCGTAACAGGGAAATTGCTAGCCCTGGCTTGAGGGCGTATTCCTTGGAAACCGCCCCGGCTTCGGCCCGCCTCCCTCGTCGCACGCGACGGCCCGGCCGCGACAGAGGAAACCCGGCCGTCGCTTGTCGTTCGCTCGCAGTCGCAGTGAGGCACCAGATGTTCCTCGGCGTGCTCGCTCTCTCACGCTCCTCCGGGAGGCGGCCCGCCACCGGGGCTGCATCGTGGCTAAGCCGAGGTCGGTATCTCGTCTCGAACAATCGGCCCGGAGTCGCCAGCATTAGCGCCGGCGAACCCGGCGCTGCCTACTGCCGTGGGTATGCCTTCGGTGGTCGGCTAGTCCCTTGGCGGCACGCGGCGGCCAGGCCGTACGGAAGGGATACCGGGCCGCCGCTACGGTCCGAGGGCACAGATTCCGCGTCCTTTGGTCGAGAGCTTGGTGTGTGCCCTCGGACAGTGCCGCCGCCGGGCAACGCCGTCGCCTCCGGGCGCACCCCGGCTTAGCCGAACTGCAGCCCCGGCGGCGGGACGCCTCCCGGAGAAGGCCGTGAGCGAAGGCGCACGCCACCGACTCTCTGTCGCCCCGCTGCGACTGCGCCTTCGCGACAGAGCGACGGCCGGTTCTGCTCTCGCGGCCCGCCGTCGCGTGCCGACGAGGGAGGCGGTCCCGACGCCGGGGCGGCTTGCCAGGAAAATCCGTGCCGCAGCCTCGCTTAAGTGTCGGCATCAAGGCTTGACTCATTCGTGAGGAAGTCACCTGATGAAGAGATCTAAATTAGACCTTCTTCGGCGCCCAGGAGGGCGCGCGCTTTTCCAGAAACGCGGTCAAGCCTTCCTTTGCCTCGGCGGAGGCGCGGCGCTCGGCGATCGTAGGGGCGGTCAGCGGAATGGCTTCTTCGGGGTTTTTCCCCGTGACGTCTGCGATGAGACGCTTGGCTGCGGCGACGGCCTCGGGTCCCGCGGAAAGGAGAGACTCGACCTTCGACCTCCCGGCCGACTCGAGACTGTCCGGCGGAACGACGGCGTGCACGAGACCGATCCGGTGCGCTTCCCGCGCGTCGAAGCGGTCCCCGGTCAGAAAGAGGTCGCGCGCCTGGCGAGGTCCGATGGCGCGCAGGACATACGGGGAGATGACGGAAGGAAGGATCCCGAGCCGGACTTCCGCGAGCGAGAAGACCGTCCCTTCCGCGGCGACCGCGATGTCCGCCGCGGCAACGAGCCCGACGCCCCCTCCGATCGCCGCGCCGTGCGCGAGCGCGATGACAGGCTTGGGGCACGTATCGATCGCGCGCAGCATGCGCGCCATCCGCACGGCGTCCGCCTCATTCTCGTCGCGCGAGTAACTCCCCGCCTTTCGCATCCAGGCGATATCGGCTCCGGCGCAGAAGACGGGCCCTTCTCCCGACAGGACCACCACGCGAGTCTGCGGGTCGGCCGCCGCATCGGAAAAGGCGCGGGTCAATTCCTCGATGAGCGCCTCGTCGAAGGCGTTGCGCACCTCCGGCCGGGCGAGCACCACGCGCGCGACGGAGCCCTCCCGCAGACGGCGGACGCGGCCCGTCTCCGCGCGCGCGCTCATCAGCGCGGGGAGAGCGACGTCGCGCCGTCGGGTTGGGAGAAGACCCCGGAACGCGCTCCATCAGTGCCCAGCCGCCCGAGAAACTCGAAGGGGACGGCGACATCACCCCCGGGCAGACGCAGCATCAGCCGTCCCGTGAGCCCCGCGTCCAGATCCGCGCCGACCGCCCAGTCGAAGCCGGCGGCTGCCAGAAACGGCCCGTGGTCCACACGGAACGGGAGCTCGAGCGGCGCCTTTTCCCGCCCGGCCCGCAGGATCCGCCCGCGGGTCGCGCCGCCGCCGATCTCCTCCCCGTTGACATGGAGCCGGTAGTCTGCCGCAGCGATCGTGATTGGAAAGGCGAAGGGATTCGTCACCCCCAGGACCGCGCGTCCTTCGCTGCGCTTGATGGAAAGCGCGGTGAGCTCGAGCGAGCCGAGCTGCACGAAATGAGAGAGCGCCTCGCGCTCTCCGACGATGGAGACGTCGCTCCAACGCATTGCCCCGGCCCAGGAGACGGTCCCGGCGCCGGCCACGTCCGCGTGGATGCGATAGTCGAACGTCTCCGGGCGGAACCCGTTCAACCATTCCTTCGGCACGTCCGCATAGGGAACCGTCGCGACGAGGCGAAGCCGTCCCCCTCTCTCTTCCGCGCGCCCCCGGAGCGGCATTTCAACCGGGGAGCCGTTCAACGACACTCCTCCTCGAAACTCCCCCGGACCGGCTCCGGCGGCCCAACCCGTGAGCACGAGGCCGAAGGACGCGCCGGGCCCGGGATCAATCGCGATCTCGACGGGTGGAGCGGCCGACGGCAGGAGCAGGGATGCCAGGACCCATCGCAGCACAGCAAGAGCTTATCGCTTACATGCGGAACACGCCGAACTCGGTCTCCTCCACCGGCGCGTTGTAAGCCGCGGAGATCGCGAGGGAGAGAGCCGTCCGCGTCTCCGCCGGGTCAAGCACGCCGTCGTCCCAGAGACGCGCCGTCGAGTAGTACGGGTTTCCCTCCTCCTCGTATTTCTCGAGGGTCGGGCGCTCGAAATCGGCGACTTCCGCTTTGGTCATTCGCGTCTTGCCCGCGCGCTTGAGCTGTTCCTGCTTCACTGTCGAAAGGACGGAGGCGGCCTGCGTCCCGCCCATTACGGAGATGCGCGCGTTGGGCCACATCCACAGAAATCTGGGTCCGTAGGCGCGCCCGCACATTCCGTAATTGCCGGCTCCGAAGGAGCCGCCGACGATGACGGTGAACTTGGGAACCGCGGCGTTGGCGACGGCGTGGACCATCTTCGCGCCGTCCTTGGCGATGCCGCCCTGCTCGTACTTCCTTCCGACCATGAACCCGGTGATGTTCTGCAGGAAGAGAAGCGGGATCTTCCGACGCGCACACATCTGGATGAAATGCGTTGCCTTCAGGGCCGACTCGGAAAAGAGAATTCCGTTGTTGGCGATGATGCCGACGAGGAACCCGGAGAGGCGCGCGAAGCCGCAGACGAGCGTCGTCCCGTAGCGCGACTTGAACTCGTGGAGGCGCGAGCCGTCCACCAGGCGCGCGATGATCTCGCGCACGTCGTAGGGCTGCCGGACGTCCACGGGAAGAAGACCATAGATTTCCTTCGGGTCGTAGGCCGGCTCCTCCGGCTCGGTTCGGTCCGCGGGAAGGGTCTTGCCTCCGTGGAGATTCGCCACGATCGAGCGGGCGATCTCGAGCGCGTGAGCGTCGTCCTCGGCCAGGTGGTCCGCCACGCCGGAGATCCGCGTGTGCACGTCGCCGCCGCCGAGGTCCTCCGCCGTCACCTCCTCGCCCGTCGCCGCCTTCACCAGCGGCGGGCCCGCGAGGAAGATCGTGCCCGTCCCCTTGACGATCACGGCCTCGTCCGACATGGCCGGGACGTATGCTCCCCCCGCGGTGCAGGAGCCCATGACAACCGCCACCTGGGGAATCCGCTTCGCGGACATCCGCGCCTGGTTGTAGAAGATCCGCCCGAAGTGTTCGCGGTCCGGAAAGACGTCCGCCTGCAGAGGCAAGAACGCTCCGCCCGAGTCCACGAGGTAGACGCAAGGCAGGAGGTTCTGCTCCGCGATCTCCTGAGCGCGCAAATGCTTCTTGACGGTCATCGGGTAATAGGTCCCGCCCTTGACCGTGGCGTCGTTGGCGATGACCATCACCTCGCGGCGGGAAACGCGCCCGATGCCCGTGACGAGGCCGGCGCCCGGCGCTTCTTCCCCGTACATGCCGTGCGCCGCCAGCGGCGAGAGCTCGAGAAAGGGAGATCCCGAATCGAGCAGCGCGTCCACCCTGTCGCGGACGAACATCTTCTTCTGCTCGGCATGGCGCTCTCGCCCCGCGCCCCCCTCGCGCGCCCGCGCAAGCTCGGCCTTGAGTTGCGTGACCAGGCGCTCCATCGCGAGGGCGCGCTCGCGGAAATCCGCTGAGCCGGTGTCCACGCCGCTCTCGAGCGCTTCGCTCGGATGGAAGACCGCGGACGGATGTTCGACCGGAGGGGCGCTCTCGGCCGGCGCCGCCTTCCTCTTTCGGCGAGTCTTCAGCTTCTCACCCGCCGTCCCGCCTCTTTGCGAACGAAATCGACGAGACTCTGAGTGGACGTGCCCGGCAGGAAGATCTCCCGGATGCCGAGCGCCTTCAAGTTTGCGATGTCCTTGTCGGGAATGATTCCGCCGGCGAGGACCACGATGTCCTCGCCTCCCTTTTCTTTCAAGAGCTTGAGGATCTCCGGGAAGAGCACGTTGTGCGCGCCGGAGAGAATCGAGAGCCCGACGACGTCCACGTCCTCCTGGATCGCCGCCGCCGCGATCTGTTCCGGCGACTGACGCAACCCCGAGTAGATGACCTCCATGCCCGCGTCGCGCAGCGCCCGCGCGATCACCTTGGCGCCCCGGTCGTGTCCGTCCAGCCCGGGTTTGGCGATCAGGACTCGGATCGGTCTTTCAACCATACGTCTTTGTCCAGTCTACCAATCTGCTGGGAAGCCGTTCGCCATTTATCTTCCGGCGAAAGCAGCAGCCAGCCCTCGATCGAAAGACTTGATCTCCTCTGCGCCGTAGCGCCGGCAACACGCGAGGTGAAGCAGGTCGCGAGCTCCGAGACCGGAAAATCGGTTAGCCAGGATTCGGGCCGCGCGAACGTCCTCCTCCTCGATGGGCCAGACAATGGGAATGCAGGCTTCCGCGAGTGTCAACGCGGCATCGAGGGTCTCCACGCGGCCGGACGGGAAGGTAGGCATGCAGGAGCTCCTGTAGGACTTCCGCCGACGTCACGAGCCGTCGGCCCTCCTTCATCGCTTACTGGAAGAAAGCGCGTGCGGGCGTGCGCAGCGGATGCGCCCCTCCGACCGC
>WNFV01017205.1_pt1 | contig 12367 bp, 16 predicted proteins | sample 5400101 | NCBI WGS metagenome assembly WNFV01 (sample SAMN13153361, study PRJNA577476) | soil metagenome | isolation source: 115 cm soil or saprolite under grassland replicate 1 | place: USA:California | collected 2016-06-15
GCCTGCTCCGCGATGAGCCGGTGCATGGCCTGGCAGATGCGCCGGTAGGCGGGATGGCCCTGGGGCGCCGTGCGCAGCTCGATGATGTGCATGGCCTCGCGCGCGTTCAGCTCCATGTAGAAGCGCACGCGGTAGGCCATGGCCACCGCATAGGGCGCGACCTCGGCCAGCCCGGCGCCCACGAGGGCGTCGTGGAGCGCGGCCGATTCCTCCATCGCGCGCGTCCAGTCCGTGAGCGCGCCGGCCTCCTCCAGCTCCTCCGGGGTCGCGTCGCCGTGCCGCGGCGACAGTGGCTGCCACTCGAGGCTGAGCAGGCGGTGCCGCTGGAGGTCGCGGAAGGCGCCGTAGTCGCCCAGCACGTCGAAGCGGTAGCTGGTGCGCTCGAAGGCGCGGCCCGGCTTGTGACGCCGGTCCTCGCGCCGGCCGACATAGGCCTCGAGCACCTGGCGGCGCTGCTCGGAGCCCAGCTTGCGCGCGACGGCCAGGAGCTGGTCGTCCGGCAGATCGGACGGGGCGTAGAGCGCGGCGGCGACCACCTTGACTTCGCCGTCGGGATCGAAGTCCGTGAGGGTCACCTCGGGGCGCGGCTCCGGCTCGATCCCCCCCAGGAGGCCCTGCGCCACCCGCGCGGTCTGCTCGCGAGTCTCCGCGAAATACCGGCTCCACACGCCCCCGCGCTCCGGCCGCTCCAGCCTTCTCAGGAACGCGGGGATGACCTTGCGAAGCTCGACCGACATCAGCTCGGCGTAGTCCTGAACCTCCCTCAGCGGATGAGCGCGCATGCGGAGGAGCAGCGCCTCGTACGCCTGACCGGTACCGAAGATCCCCACATTGGAGCGCGTCGCCGCGGGCAGGAGCCCGCGGAGACTGTCCAGTGCCTTCGCCCGGATGGTCGCGCGGTAGGTCGAGTCGCTCTCGCCGGGCGGCTTCGGGAAACGCGCGCTCCAGTACTCGCGCATCGGCTCGATCCAGCGGGCATAGGTCTCGAAGGCGCGGTCGAGGGCGTCGACGTAGCGGGAGCGGAGCGGATGGCCGTCCAGCTCGGCCGGGACATGGTACTTCCACCGGCCCTCGGGCTTGTCCGTATACGGCACGTAGCGCGTCGACTGCTCGAGATAGGCCATGAGCCGGCCCCACTCGAGCACCTTCGTCAGGATGTTCGAGGCGCCCTCGCAGGCCAGATGCACGCCGCCCAGCTGGGCCACGGAATCGTCGCCGTACTCGCTAAACACGCGCTCGTAGAGCTGCTCGGCGCGCGTGGTGCCGATGGACGGGGCCGCGGGAGCCTCGCGTACCTGCTCCAGGAACTCATCCAGGAAGAGCCGCCGCAGCGACTTGGCCGAGCGCGAATAGCGGGCGAAGAGCGCGCCCTTCACGACCTCGGGCAGGTCGACGAGGGCGAAGACGGGCCCGTCGAGGCTGGTGAAGTGCGGGGAGAGGGCCGTCCGCTCCTCGGGCGTGAACGTCTCCACGCCGGCCATGGTATCACGCGCTTCTGCCTATCGGGTTGACTCCGACCGCCCGAACGCCGCCATGGATAGTGTGGCGACGTGGGCACGCCCGACAAGTCTTTGAAGGAGTTCCAGGCCCGATTCCGGGATGACCAGGCGTGTCGGAAGTACCTTGGCAGCCCGCCGGTGGCCGGAGGGCTTTCGCTGTTCGCGGTGTGGGGAGTCGGTGGCTTTCGAGGTGCCGCGACGGATGCTGTGGCAGCGCAAGTCGCGCGGACGGCTCCTGCCGACGCCCGAGCCGTCGGCCCCGCGCGCAGCCCCTCAGACGGCTCCCGCGCAGCCCTGAGACGGCAGGCTCGTGATCTGCGGCATCGCGCGCGAGAACATGACTCTGCGCGCCGCTCAATGCGGCCGATCGCGCCAGGCCGTGCGATCTCCGACCTCACGAGAGAGGACCTCGTTGACAAAATTCAGACAAGATTCGCCGGTGCGCTGACACGCTAGGTCACAACGCCCGGTCTGCGTCCGCTATCGCCGCATGATCGGCGTCGCCAGCATCGATGGAAGTTGCCGTTTCACAACGTCGTCTCGCCGATCTTCCGCCCGACGCGCCTGGCGTCTTTTTCTGGAACGAAAGTTGCTCCCCGCTCCCTCCCCCATCGGCCGATCGCGCCCGGCATGTCGCCGGGGCATGTGAACGAACCCTCACGAACCAGAAAGGCGGACCATCGTGAAAGGGAAAGGCGACCATATGAAGCGCGTGATCAGATTGGCTACAGCCCTCATCGTCCTGCTCGCGAGCGCGCCCGCGTTCGCGGCCTCGGCCACCTCCAGCTTCAGCGTCAGCGCGACCGTGTCCAACAACTGCACCATCACCACCGCCGCGATCAGCTTTGGCGCGTACGACCCCACCGTCTCCAATCTGAGCACCCCGCTCGACGCGACGGGGTCGGTGACCATCACGTGCACCAAGGGCGCGGCCACCACCGTCGGGCTCAGCGCCGGCGCCAACAGCGCCAATGCCACCGGCACGACGCGCGCGATGAAGAGCGGCTCCGACTACCTCAGCTACGAGCTCTATCAGGACACGGGCCGCGCCACGGTATGGGGCAACGCGGGCGTGGCGCTGTTCACGCCCCCCGTCGCCCCGAGCAAAGACCCGCGGACATTCACGACCTACGGGCGCATCCCCGCCGGTCAGGATGTACCTGCCGGCACTTCCTACACCGATACCGTGACCGCGACCGTCAACTTCTAGGCTCCGACCCCGAGCTCCCGTGGACGCTGCACGCTGCGCTCAGCACAACTCGCGCGGCGACCTGCCCGTCCCCGACCTCCTCGCGTACTACGGCAACCGGCTCCGCGTCGCGGATCAAGACATCCCCCTCGAGTATGCCGTGGGAAGCACCGAGCAAACCATCGCTACTCCGCTCCGAGGTGGAGCACTCGTCGCGTTCCCGGTCCGGCCCCTGCGGGCGGCGACCGGCAAGCTGGTCGTCGTGATGGCAGGAGAAGCGCTCGTCCCCGCCTATGGCCAGTTCACCGTCACTGCCGAGGGCCAGCGGTTGGACTCTCCCATCGGGCAGGACGGGGAGTTCTACCTGGACAACGTCCCGACTGGACGTTATTCCGCTCTCATCGAGCACGACACCGCTCGCTGCGCGTTTACCCTGGAGGTGCCCCCGGCGGGGCTGGACCCGTGATCAACCTGGGGACTCTGCGCTGTTCTGGAAGCGGGGAGCAGACACCGTGAATGCCCGCGCCCTGCTGGCGGGCTCCAGTCTCGTTGTCGGCGCCGTTCTGCTTACCGCGCTCCCGGCCCTGGCCGCGTGCACGATCAGCACGACCGGCGTCAGCTTCGGGACCTACAACATGTTCGCGACTTCGCCCCTGGACTCAACCGGCAGCGTCACCTACCCGTGCACGGGCAACTCGAGCGTCAGCGTGACGCTCAACAGGGGGGGCGCGGCGAGCTTCAACCCTCGCCGAATGCTCAACGGGAGCCAGGCCCTGAACTACAACCTCTACCTCGACGCTTCCAGGGCCACGATCTGGGGCGACGGCACGGGCGGCACCCAGCGCTATTCGAACACGAGCGTGCCTCGAAACCAGAATGTCACGGTGACCATCTACGGCCGCGTCCCTGCCAGCCAGGACGTCAGCGCCGGAGCCTACAGCAACTCCATCACCGCCAGCATCAACTTCTGACCGCAGCCGCCGCGACGCTCCCATCGCGCTGCGCACTTTTCGCTCTGCCGAGGGCCTCACGGCTCGTGTCGCTTTCCAGCCTCGGCGCGGAAGGCCGAGGGGGTGAGACCGGTCCACCGTTGAAACGCCCGCGCGAAGGCTGTCGGGTCGGCAAAGCCCACGTCGGAGGCGATCGCGGCCACCGTCATCTCTCGGCGCTGGATGAGCGCGAGCGACCGCTCTCGGCGAGCCTGGTCCTGCTCGCCACGAGATACGCGAAGGCGCTCTCGGCCCGACCCGGAAGGCTCGCCGCCGCATGGAGCCCGAGATGAGGGTCCCCGGTGCCCCGCGCGGCGGCTTGCCAGAGTTCGACGACATCGACCCACGGCCACCTTGCATGGGGCTCGCGGAGGCGGTCCAGATCCCACCGCTTGCGCCGGCAGTAGCTCATCGCATCGAAGCCAACCGCCGACAGCGCATCGAGCAGCAGCCGGACCCAGGCGGTGCCGACGGTGTGGTAAGGGATCGCGATCGACCCGGCGTCGCGCATTCTCTACCCTATTCCCCCGGCCGTCGTCCCACGCCACGTGATCGCCAACATCACGGCGGACTACGGGCTCGAGGATTGCTCGGGCATCGCCAGCGCGCGCCGGACCAGTTGACAGAGCTCCGCCGGGGTGAACGGTTTCCGCAGCATGAGCCCCACCGGCTCGGCGAGAAAGCCCCCGTAGTCGTTCGCGGGCATGTGTCCGGTGACGAAGATCACTGTGGATCGGAGGTCAGTCAGGATCAGATCGTAGGCGTGCTGAGCCAGCATATCGATGGCCTCTCTGCCGTTGCTGGCAGTCTGCACGCCATAGCCCTCAGCCTCGAGAATCTCGACGATCATGTTGCGCACGCCTGGCTCATCTTCCACGACCAGGATGCGACGGCCTGTCATGGCTGAATTCCTCATGGAAGGACCCGGCCGGCGCTCAGGGAGGGCCTCATGCCGGACCGATCCAATACCGGCATTCCAAGGGTTCGTGCAGCTGAGTTATGGTTGCCTGTGACGGCTTGACTTCGAGGCCATTAAAACTGACAATTGGTCATTGTCAACAGGAAATTTTCGACATGGCTAAGACCTTGAGAACTCTGGGGATAGGGCAACGCATCGTGCAGCGGCTGAGGACGCTCGGGTATTGGAAAAATGGGCGCCCGGACGTGAGTCGGTTCGCGCGCGAGCGCGGATATCTCTCCCAGAGTCTGTACTTGTGGCTCAAGGACGCGGCGGCGCCGAGTCTGGACAACCTGAGGCGCCTCGCCGGAGATCTCGGGGTGTCGGCCGAGTGGCTGACTTTCGGGTCGGTGGAGGCAACCGCGGCGCAGACCGCGGGCGGTGAGGCGACACTATCGGCACGACGGGAAGGCCCTGGCCATCCCGCGGGCGAGCAGCCCGCGGCCGGAACTGCCGGAGAGCCGGCCGATATTGGCCAGGTGCTGCTGCACCCGAGGTACGCCGGCCAGCTGACCGAGCGATTAGAGGCGGCGATCCAGGCCCTTCGAGAGAGCGAGGAGCGCGTCCGCGCCTTCCTGGACCAGCAGTTGATCGGCGTCAGCTTTGTCGGGCCCGACCAAAGGTTCAGGATGGTGAATCGGCGATTCGCGGCCATGCTCGGGCGGGAGCCCGACGAGCTGGTTGGGATGCTGTCGAGGGAAGTGACCCACCCCGACGAGATCAACAAGGGCTGGGAGCTCTATCGCAAGCTGCTCAGCGGAGAGCTCGCCCACTACGAGCGCGAGAAGCGCTACCTCAGGAAGGATGGCTCCGAGGTGTGGGCGAGGATATTCATCTCCCTGATCAATCATCCGAGTGGCGAGCCGTACGCGCTCTTGCTGGTGCAGGACATCACCGCCCACCGGCAGGCGGAACAGGCGCTGCGCGAGAGCGAGGAACGGGCCCGGTTGATCATCGACCAGGCGCATGACGCCTTCATCGCCATGGATGCCCACGGCGTGATCACCGACTGGAACCGCCAGGCCGAGGCTACCTTCGGGTGGTCCCGAGGCGAAGTCATCGGACGGCCCTTGGTCGAGACAATCGTTCCTCCGCAATACCGCGACGCGCACAAACGCGGGCTGGAACGCTTCCTGGCCACCGGCGAGGGCCCGCTCGTGAACAGACGGACCGAGATCACGGCGTTGCACCGGGATGGGCACGAGTTTCCCACGGAACTGACGCTGTCTCCGCTCCGGTTGGGTCGGACGTATCTCTTCAACTCGTTCATCCACGACATCAGCGACCGCAAACGAGCGGAGGCGGCGCTCCGCGAGAGCGAGGAACGGTTCCGTGCCCTGTTCATGGATGATCTGACCGCCAATTTCCTGTGCTCACCGGACGGGCGGCTCATCCTGTGCAACCCGGCCTTCGTGCGCCTGTGCGAATTCCCGTCCATGGAGCACGCGCTGGGAGCCGACTTGACGGTGCTCCTGGACCTCGAGACGCGGAAGCGTGTGTGGGAGCATCTCAGGCGGGTCCGCAGGATCGAGTGGGCCGAAGCCACTCTCAAGACGCTGACCGGAACCGAACGCCACATAATCGGCAGCATCATGGCGGATTACGGGGTCGACAAGCGGATCGAACGCATCAGAGGATACATCTTCCTGGAGGACGCCGGGCGTGGGCGGGTCCGGCGAAGGAAAAAGCGCAAGAAGGTGGGCATGAAACACGGAGGAATCAGGCAGACGGGTCACTCCCGGAGAGCACGAGCTGGCCTGCCTCGGCGGCCACCCTGACAACGTCGGGCCTCAGAACAGATCCCACCACCGGCCGCGCGCGGCCATGGCCGTCCCCGTCTCCTCGAGGATCAGGCGTCCGGTCCGCATGATGTACACGCGTTGAGCGATGCCTAGCGCGTGCAGGCCGTTCTGCTCGGTCACCTCCCGAGGTAGGTGTCCCCGCCCGTGAACATGTCCTCGCGCGGCGGCGCGAAGACGTCGATGACCTCGGTGTCCTCCGGGAAGTAGCCCTCGTGCGGCGTGTTGCCGGGAATCACGCCCAAGTCCCCGGCGACGCAGGTGCGCTTCTCGCCGTTCAGGGTGAACTCCATCTTCCCCGAGAGCACCCAGAACATCTGCTCGTGGGGGTGCTGGTGCATGGCGGCGCGGGCACCCGCCTTCATCTTCCAGAACACCACCATCTCCTTCTCACCCACGAGGATCCTCCGCGTGATCTTCTCCCCGATCTTCTCCTCCGGCAGCTCGTTCAGCCTGGCGTAGCCTCTCATCACGGGAATGGACATGGCGACCGCCTCCTTGGCGACATTCCGTCAGGGCCTTCGGGTCGGGCCTCCGAATGCTCAAACCCTAGCGGCTGGCCCGCCGTCAAGTCAAGCCTTTCGAAGGGTTCGTTGACCGGCGCCGAGGGCGCGTGGGATAATCCGGGCCATGCGGTGGTCGCTGGCGGTTCCGTGCTTGCTCGCGCTGGCTGTGCTCTCCGGCTGCATCTCGATCAAGTTCGGCCGTGAGTTCCCCTCGCCGGAGGCCAAGATGATCGTGGTCGGCAAGACCGACAAGGCCTCGCCGGCAAGACCGACAAGGCCTCGCTCGAGCGCCTGTTCGGCGAGCCCTACCAGGTCGGCCTCGACAGCGGCGACCAGACCTGGCGCTGGTTCTACGGTCAGCGTGACTCGGGGACGGAGATCAGCAAGGACTTGAACGTCCGCTTCAACCCCGACGGCACCGTGAAGTCGTACTCGTTCAGCTCAAATTTCCCCGAGGACATGAAGCGACTCAAGTAGCCGGGAGGCTCCCATGCCCAATATCACGATCCAGTGGTACGCCGGCCGCACCGACCAGCAGAAGCGCGAGCTGGTCGCGGCCATCACCGACGCCGTGGTCAAGATCGGCAAGACCACGCCGGACCAGGTGCACATCGTGTTCCAGGACATCGAGAAGTCGAACTGGGGCAATAACGGCAAGCTCGCCAGCGACAAGTAGGGCGAGTCCCTCCCACCATGAGCGCCACCGACAGCGCCATCGATCTGAGGGGCATCATTCCGGCCACCGTCCTGCCGATGACGCAGGACGCCCAGATCGACGAGCCCGAGCTCCGGAAGTACATCCGCTGGATCGCCGGCCAGGGGATCAGGGCCGTCGCTGTCAACGTCGACACCGGTGAGGGCCCGCATCTCTGGCACGAGGAGCGGCTGCGCGTGCTCCGGATCTACAAGGACGAGCTGGCCGATTCCGGCATCCCCATCGTGGCGGGGCTCGGGGCCTCCTTCACCGCTCAGGCGGTGAAGTACGCCGGAGAGTACCGGGAGGCGGGCGCCGACTGCCTGCTGGTCTTCCCCATCACGGCCTATCTCGGCAAGCCGCTCCCGCCCGAGGTGCCGTACCGCTACCACAAGGCCATCGCGGAGGAGACCGGGCTACCGCTGATCCTGTTCACCCTCCAGCCGGCCCTCGGCGGGACGGATTTCACCGACGAGACCCTGGTGCGGCTCATCGAGATCCCGCAGGTGGTCGCCCTCAAGGAGGCCCTCTTCGATGCCAAGCGATTCCGCGAGATCGTCAACATCGTGCGCGGGGCATCGCGGCGGATCACCGTCCTCACGGGCAACGACAACTTCATCTGGGAGTCCTACCTTCTGGGCGCCGAGGGCGCGCTGCTCGGCGCCTGCGCGGTGACGACGCGCGCCCACGTCCAGGTGTACCGGGCGGCGATGCGCGGTGACTGGCAGACCGCCCGGGAGAAAGGCGACCGCATCCAGAGGCTGGTGGACGCCGTCTTCGCCCCGCCCGTGCGCGACTACCGCGCGCGCTCGAAGGAAGTGTTGGTGATGCAGGGCATCCTGAAGCACGCCCACATGCGGCCGCCTCTCACGCCGGTGGGAACCGAGGATCGCCAGCGGCTGAAGAAGGCGCTAGAGGAAGCCGGCGAGCTGTAGCGGCGTGCCCGATCCGGGCTGACACTGCCAACAGGCTCAAGGTCGGCTTCATCCCCATCGAGGGTGGGCACTACTACCAGGACGCGCTCGATGAGGTGGTGCGGGGCGAGGGACTGGGCTTCGACTCCGTCTGGATGGAGGAGCACCACTCGGTGGTCAACCACTACTGGCCCTCGCCGCTGCCGGTGCTGGCGGGGTTCGCGACACGCACCTCCAGGGTCACCCTCGGCACCGACATCCTGGTCGCGCCCTTCTATCATCCGGTTCGCCTGGCGGAGGACATTGCCCTCCTCGACGTCATGTCGGGCGGCCGCGTGGTCTTGGGCGCGGCCATCGGCTACAAACCCGACGAGTTCGCTCTGTACGGGGCGCAACTCGAGAAGCGCGGCGCCCGCTTCGAGGAGCAGCTCGCGATCGTGAAGGGGATGTGGACGCAGGAGGTGTTCTCGTTCAAGGGCGAGCACTACCGGGTGGAGGGCAAGCTCGAGCCCAAGCCGATCGCGAAGCCGCATCCGCCCATCTGGATCGGCGGCTGGGGCGAGATCACGCTGCGGCGGGCCGCGACGCTGGCCGACAACTGGATCCCGGGACCCACGGCCGAGCTCGGGCGCCTGCTGGAAGGCAAGAAGCAGTTCCTCGCGAACCGCCGGGCCGCCGGGCTCACCGCGCCGATCACCGAATGGCCGCTCACCCGCGACGTGATCATCGCCGACACCGACGCGGAGGCGCGGCAGCTCGCCCTACGGCACATCATGGTCTCCTACCGCAAGGAGTACGCGGGCGGCTGGAAGCACCCGTTCATCGACGCCTCCATCGCCACCGACCTCGACACCGTCAAGAAGGATCGCTTCCTGATCGGCAGCCCGGACCAGGTCATCAAGGACCTCCGGCCCTTCGTCGAGCAGTACGGCATGACCCATCTGATCTGCCGGCTCTTCTTCCCGGGGATGCCCCACCGGCACATCATCCGCGAGCTGGAGCTGATCGCCCGCGAGGTCCGGCCGGCCTTCGCGTGAGGTGCCCTCGCCCGCCACGCCCGCCGGCTTCTCCGCAGTCGATCCGCAGCGACTCCTACTCCCAGGGCGATCTCGAGGCCGGAGACGAGACTCACGGCATGGCGGTGAAGGTCGCGCTCAAGTCCGTCACATTCCATGACCCGGACGTGGAGTCGATGGCGCGGCTCCAGGACTGGAGCTTCGTTTCCCAGGAGGCTATGGCCTGATCGCCTACCGTCTGGACCGGTCCTTCGCCTGGAACGCGAGCCATCCGCCCAAGCTGCCCGCGCGGCCCAGCAAGATGCGCCCTGGCCCGGGCGTCTGGATCTTCGACCGCCGGGTGGAGAGCCCCATCGGGATCGCGGCCGGGCCGCTGCCCAACTCGCGGTGGATCGAAGCCTATGCGCGACTCGGCTATGGCCTCTTGACCTACAAGACCGTCCGGACCGTGGCGCGCCCCGCCCTGCTCCAGCCCAACCTCCTCTACTGCCGGCCGGGCGACCCGGCCGTCACCGAGCCCGCGCCGCGCCCGCTCGACCCCGCCGTGGTGACGTGGGCCGTATCCCTGGGGCTCCCCTCCGCCGATCCCGAAGAGTGGCGGGCCGATGTGCTGCGCGCCAGGTCGAAGATCCGCCCCGGCCAGATCCTCATCGTGAGCGTCGTCGGAACCCCGGTCCCCGGTGCCGCCGAGGAGCAGCTCGCTGACGACTACGCGCTCTGCGCGCGGTGGGCGGCAGACGGGGGCGCCGACGTGATCGAGGTGCACCTGTCCTGCCCGAACCCGGCCGGCGAACAGCCGCAGATGCTGTTCGAGAACCTGGCCCTCTCGGCCTACACCGTCGAGCAGGTGCGCCGCGCGGTGGGTCAGCGCCCGGTGATCGCCAAGCTCGGCGCGACGCGGAGCCCCCGCACGCTGCACGAGCTGGCCAGCCGCCTCGCCCCCCGCCTCGACGGATTCATCCTGGTCAACGGGCTCCAGCGGAAGGTCGTGAAGCCGGATGGGACGCCGGCATTTCCCGGTGAGAACCGAGCCGTGAGCAGCATCGTCGGAGCGGGCATCTACCCGCAGTGCCGGGTCCAGGTCGAAGAGTTGCTGGCCTGGCGCAAGGCGGGCGCCTGGAATCGTGCCATCCTCGCCGTGGGCGGGCTCACCACCGTGGAGCGCGCGCGTCACGCGCTCGCCGCCGGCGCCGACGCCGCCATGGTGGCCACGGCGGCGCTGGCGGACCCGCTGATCGCGGCCCGCTTCTTGATGCGACCCACGCGCGCGTAGCGTCGGGAAACGCCCGACGAGGCTGGACCATTCGTGAACCGTACGGGCATCGTCAGCCAACAGGGAACGCGCCCGGCGCCTGGACGTTGGGCGTCTCGTAGACTCGAGCGAGGCATAACAGCCCGCGGGGCCTCGGACTCCCGTCCCCGGATATGCTACGCTCACGGCTATGCGCTGGCTGATCGTTCTCCCCTTCGAGCGTCCCGAGCACATGGGAATGGACTTCCGCGACGAGCTCCGCGCGATGGGCCACGAGGTGCGGACCTTCGCCTACCGCCGCGACAACCCGCTCTACAAGAACAGGAGCACCAAGGCGACCTACCAGATCTGGATCCTGCGACGGTTGGAGCAGGCGTGTCTGGACTGGCGGCCAGGCGGCGTGCTCGTGATCAAGGGCGGACCCATCACGCCTGGCCTCATCCGGCGCGTGAAGGCGAAAACGGACACGCTCTTCCTGAACTTCTTCCCCGACAACCCACTCTGGATGATCCCGTTCGACTGCATCGAGGCCTACGACCTGTTCTTCACGAAAGAGCGCTACGCTCTCCGGGCCCTCGAGAGCGTGGGCCTGCAGAACCTCTACTACCTGCCGCTCTACTGCGTGCCCGAGTTCCACCATCCGGTCACCCTCAACGGCGAGGAGGCGCAGCGTTTCGGGACGCCCATCAGCTTCGTCGGAAGCTGGTATCCCTACCGGGAGCGCTTCTTGAGCGGGCTCGAGCGGTATCCCGTCAGGATTTGGGGCAACGGCTGGGAGCAGGCCGATGCGCCCGCGGTGCAGGCCATGGTGGCGGGAGGCCCCCTGTGGGGGCGCGCCAAGCTCGCGGTCTACTCGGGCTCGACGCTCTCGCTCAACCACCACCATCCGATGAACGACATCGTCGGGGTGAACACGCGCGCCTTCGAGCTCGCCGCCAGCGGCGCCTGCCAGGTGGCGGACCTCAAGGAGGAGCTTCCCTCCCTCTTCACGCCCGGCGAGGAAGTCGTGACCTATCGCGATCTCGACGAGCTGCGGCGGCAGCTCGATTACTACCTGGCCCATCCCGACGAGGCGCGCGCCATCGGGGAGAACGGCCACAGGCGCGCAATCAAGGAGCACACCCTCCGCCGCCGCATCGAGGAGATGCTCGACGTCACGGAGCAGCGCTTCGGGAGGCGCACCTGATTCGCGAGCCCACGCGCGGCCGACGAGCCGCGAGCGCAATGGAGCGCAATGAGGCGAGCTTGAAATGGTTCGAGACGTGACGCAATCCCTGGCGACCGGCCTGTGTTGCATCGACTGCGGCGCGCCTTACCCGCTCAGCTATCAGCTCCAGTGCGCCGGCTGCGCGGGGCTGCTCGAGCTCCAGTACGACTGGGACGCGCTCGCGAAGGCCGGCCCGGCCATCTTCACCGGCGGCGGGCTCTGGCGCTATGCTCCCGTGCTGCCGATCGCCGACCCCGCCCATCGCGTGACGCTGGGCGAGGGCCAGAGCCCGCTGCTGGAGTGCCCGGCGCTCGGCCGGCGCCTTGGCGTGAGACGGCTCCTGG
>WNFV01007703.1_pt1 | contig 12363 bp, 12 predicted proteins | sample 5400101 | NCBI WGS metagenome assembly WNFV01 (sample SAMN13153361, study PRJNA577476) | soil metagenome | isolation source: 115 cm soil or saprolite under grassland replicate 1 | place: USA:California | collected 2016-06-15
ATGTAGTGCATGGTCGAACTGGTAAAACGTCAGGCAGGCGTCGCTATCCTTGCTCAACAGCCGCACCACCTCGGGCTCGAGTGCGCCCCAGCTGGTACGGAAGTGTGCCAAGCGCTCAAGGGCTTCCGCACGGCTGGACCCCTGCCTGTCTTGCTATTACATCGCGGCGTGCTATGATTCCTGGTAAACACTATCGGTGGAGGCACGCCATGGTAAAGCAACTGCGGCATCGTCCGTCCCGGCGCTTTGCGAAAGCAAAGCGGCTGATTATCCCCTGTGATCGCGAGACGTGCCTGCATTGTGGGCAGCCGCTTCTGCATCGCAAGACCTGGTACGTCAAGAAGTTTGTCCAAACGCTCGCTGGTCCGGTCTTTGTCGCCGGCAAAAGCAACCGCTGTATCAATCCCGCCTGCGCGCATCCCGGTGCCACCTACTATGCCAGTGGTGTCCTGGCCATCAGTTTGCCCTACAGCACCTATGGTCTGGATGTTCTGGCCTTTATTGGCTGGCGCCACGAGCACGATCATTGCCAATTGGTCGAAATTCAGCACGAACTGCAGCAGCGCGGTCTCTTGATCAACGAACGGACCGTTGGCAAGCTGTATCGGCAATTCCTTGCGTTGGTGGGTGGGATGACCACCCAGCATCAGCAACGACTCCAAACGGCGGCACGACAGCATGGTGGGCTGATCTGGGCGATTGATGCCCTGCAACCCGAGAGCAGCGATCCCCCGCTGTATGTCCTGTACGAAGTCCTCAGCAACACGCCGATCAGTGCGTTACAAGAGAGCAACCCCACGGCCGAACGCTTACACGCCTGGCTGCAACCGTACACGCAGTTGCCCTTCGCCGTGCTCGCAACCCTCTCTGACGGTGAAAAAGCGGTCGTGGCGGCACTCAAGGCGGGTTGGCCTGCCGTCCCGCATCAACGCTGCCAACTCCACTTCTTGAATAACGTCGCCAAACCCGCAATGGAGGTCGATGCGCGGTTGCGGTCACACCTGCGCGATGAACTGGGTGCCTTGGCGGCAGTACCCAACGCAGGCAGCCCTGCGCCACAAAAGTCGAGCGATGACGCTGATCTCCCCCCTTTGTAGCGATGCAGCGCGATACCGGCTTGATTGCGATCGAACAGCAGGTCCGCTGCGCGATTCGCGACGCCGTGACCCGTACGAGTCGCAAACCGTTCACTTGGGGTGGATTGGCCGGTTATGACCAGTTGGGCGCGATTGCTCAGGCCCTCCATCGGCTCCCGAGCGATACAGAAACAGCGTATCTACGCAGCTTGCTAGCACAGCTGGATCGCGCATTAGACGTGAATCAGCCGCTGGCGGACGATATCCGTGCGGCACACACCGAGCTTCGCCGCATTGCCGATTGTTTGCACTATCCCCCTGATGGAACACCAGCACCAGCAGTTCCCACGACAAGTCACATCATTAACCAGGCAATGGACGGGCTTCTGGCGCAGTTTCGGCCGGATCCGAAGCAACAACTAGCCCAAGCGGCACTCCAGTGTGCATGGCACCGATTATGGAAAGCATGGGCGGACGATCTGCTCACCTGCTACGACATCCCTGGTCTTCCCGCCGATAACCTGCAGTTGGAGTCGTTCTTCAATCACATCCGCCAGCACGAACGGCGCATCAGTGGACGTGCATCAACCCGTCCGTTAGGCGTCTTGGGCGCGTATCAGGTTTTGTTCATCGCCGACAGCGAGCCTGATCTGCTGGATCACCTCCGCAGCGTCCCGTTGGTCGACTATCAGGTGCACCGACAACGTGTAGCCCAATGCGAAACCACCCGACAACAGCGCTATCGGTTCCATCACGATCCGACGAAGGCGATCCAGGCCTTGTTGGATCAGCATGCGACCCGACGTGCGGCGCTCACCGCGACCCAACACCCTGGCGTCGCACTGATGTAACAGTTAGACAGCCAGGGGTTGTGCCCAGATCCGCAGCCGCCTCCCGCCAGGGCGGCGCAGTGGGGCGTGGTAATGCGTTGGTGCCGGGTGCTTGCTAGTATATGGCATAGGTCATATGGCATAGGAACGATCCGACAGCACCAACGGTTGCCCGTATTTAGAGGAGTGTTTATGCAGCCGATCGTCCACCCACCACTCTCCTGTCCCTTTCCAGCGGCCATTAATCCGCATGCCACTTTGGTTCAGGAGGGTGCTATAGCCTGGGCGCGCCGCTTTCAATTGCTTCGGCGGGACGTATCCTACCGCCGCCTCAACCGGTTGCAGTATAGCATGCTCGTCGCACGGGCCTACCCGACTGCATCATTGGAAGCATTGCAAATCGTCACCGACTGGTGCACCTGGTTGTTTCTTCTGGATGACCAGTGTGATGAGGCGGGCATCGGGAAAGCTCCCGAGCAGTTGGCATCCATGCATATACCGCTCCTCGACGTCTTGTGTGGCGTGCGTCCGAGCCCGCAGGAGGAACCATTGACCCATGGCTTGTGGGACCTGTACACGCGGTTCCTGGCATATGCGCCTGAGGGATGGCTGCAACGCTTTCGCAGCAGTGTCGCGATGTATTTCGCAGCGAATGTGTGGGAGGCGACCAACCGGCGGCAGGGCAGCATCCCCGATGCTGCCTCATATTGCGCCATGCGCCGCTTCACCAGCGCTGTATACCCGTGCCTCTTGCTGATCGAGCTGACAGAACATCTGCGCCTGCCAGCGGATGTCCACGACCACACTATCATGCAGGTGCTCGCACAGATGACTAATAATGTCATCTCCTGGGCGAATGATATTGTCTCGCTCGACAAGGAACGACAGCAGGGCGATGTGCATAATCTGGCACTCATCCTGTCTCATGAGCAGAAACTTCCACTCCAAGCAGCAGTGGATCGGGTCGGCGCGCTCCATGATGCCGAGGTACGCGCCTTCATCACCTTGGCCCGGCAACTACCCTCCTTTGCGCCTGGTGTGGATGCCGATCTTCATCGCTATGTGGCGGGGATGCGCTTCTGGATGCGGGCGAATCTTGACTGGTCGCTCGCCACAATGCGCTATCAACCGGTATCGGTCCAGTCTGTGCTCGTGTAGACCCCTGGCAATAATGTCTGATAGCTACCTCGTTGGTTTAGCGGAGACATGGACCAACGATGTAGCCACAGTGGGAGAATCGTATGCTAGCTGTACCTCAGCCCGGAAGCTTGGATCAGACCAGCCAACGCGCCCGTCTGCGACAGTTCCTGATCTGGCTTATGCCGATAGTCTTCTCCTTCGGCATCCTCTATGTCGGAACCGGTGCCGTCTTCGGCGATCTGGCGACAATGGTGAATGGCGCCATTATCTTCGGCTACGGTTGTCTCGAGCTGGTGGCCTGGGCGCAATTCCGCCGCAACCGCGTCCAGGCAGCGGTGCTCATCACCTGCATCGGACAACTAATTCTTGCCCTGGTGATTACCGTCCTGCAACCCGCGTTGTATCCCAACTACGCCGTTGTTCCACTTGTCGCGGTTGCTGTGGCGCTCCAATACCTGCGCGGCCGTCACCTACGCAGCCTGATTCTCGCGTGCTGGATGGCGACCGTCGCGATGCTCCTCATCGGCGAGTTCATGCCGTTCCACTCGCAGCTGCCGCTCTGGCTGCTCACAGCCCTGCGCGTCAGCTCACTGAGTGCCACGATCGCTCTGGTGCTGCTGTTACTCTGGCAGTTTGGGAGCCGGCTCGCTGAGACATTGCTCCAGACCCAGGCCGCCAACCGTGCCCTCCAGGAAGCCCTGACCGAACTCGAATCGGCACGCGCTGCGGCGCATGCGCGCTTGCTGGCGGAAAACGAGGCTCAGCGCGTGACCATTCGTGAACGTGAGCGCGCCGCTGAGGCCTTACAGCAAGCGAAGGAGGCTGCCGAGAGTGCCAGCCGGGCCAAGAGTACCTTCTTAGCGAATATGAGCCACGAACTACGCACCCCGCTCACTGGTATCATCGGCTACAGCGAGCTGCTCCAGCGGGAAGTAGAACGTTCCGGGCAGCCCGAGCTGCTGCGCGATCTCTTGCGAATCCATAAAGCAGGCAACCATCTTCTCGCGATCATCAATGATATCTTGGACCTCTCCAAAATCGAAGCCGGCAGGATGGAGGTCTATGCGGAACGGATGGACGTCGCGATGTTACTGAGGGATGTTGCCAACACCGCCCGCCCGCTGATCGAACAGAACAGCAATACCATCGAGGTCCATGTGCCGGACGATCTCGCCGTCATGCACTCCGACCCCACGAAGATTCGCCAGATTCTGTTGAACCTATTGGGCAATGCCGGCAAATTCACTGAGCACGGGCACATTACCCTACGCGCTACGCGAGAAGTCAACACCACTTCTGATTGGATGTGTATCAGTGTGACGGATACGGGCATTGGCATCTCAGCGGAGCAGATCGACCGGCTGTTCGCTGAATTTACCCAGGCGGATCCATCGACGACGCGTAAGTATGGCGGCACCGGTCTCGGCCTGGCGTTGAGCCGCCGTCTCTCTCGGATGCTCGGTGGCGATATCATTGTTCAGAGTACAGTTGGCAGCGGATCGACCTTTACGGTCCGCGTTCCGACCGGCATCAGCGAGGCACAGCTTGTGGCGGCCGACCCCAGAAGAGACACCATATGGAATAGATCATCCACATTGCCTCTCATGACCGCCGAGCTTACCAGCGCCAGCACCGTGCTGGTGATTGACGACGACCCTGCCACACGCGACCTGCTGCAACGTTGTCTCGTCGATGCTGACCTGTCCGTGATTACGGCGGTGAATGGGGAGGATGGATTGCTGCTGGCCCAGGCGCTGCAGCCGGATGTCATCATCTTGGACGTGATCTTACCAGATAGAGATGGCTGGGAAGTGTTAGAAGCGCTCAAGGCCGACCCCGAGCTGATGGATATCCCGGTCATTATGCTGACCATTATTGACGAGCGAGGTAGAGGATTACTCTTAGGTGCGACGGAATATCTGATCAAACCTGTCGACAGTGAGCAGCTCATCAATCTGATTCGCACCTGCATGAAGCGGGACAGCAGTAGCGAGATGGTCCTGGTACAGCGACACAAACCGATGAGTGAGATAACATTATGAGCACGATTCTGTTGGTTGAGGATGACGCGATGAATCGCGATATGATTGCCCGGTACCTTGCCATGCACGACTACCAAGTTATCACTGCCGGCGACGGTGCGAACGCGGTGCTGCTTGCCAGGAAGGCGCGTCCCAATCTGATTCTCATGGATATGGGGCTGCCAATATTGAACGGCTGGCAAGCAACCCATCGGCTCAAGACCTCACCCGAGACGCGCAGTATACCAATCATTGCCTTGACCGCCTTTGCAATGGCTGAAGACCGGACCAAGTGCCTTGCAATGGGCTGTGATGCATTCGAGAGCAAGCCGGTGAATTTCGACCGATTGCTTGCAACCATGCGGCAACTTTTAGCCACTGACGAAGTGGGCAATATGCCAACCAGCAGGCAACTGCAAAATACGCTAGTGTGAATCCATAACATTCGAACCGTGCAGCAAACGGTTACGCTCCCAGACCGGTGAGAACGAGCGGACGTGTGGCGGATAGCCCTCAATGGGGTGTGCTTCCGTGCCCATCCGTTGTCAATTATAGATACAGCGACCATGTATCAGAGAGGGTATCATGAGCTTACCAATGCCGATCATGTGCCAAGCGATTCAGGACGCCATGCGCGCCGCCTTTCCTGATGTCGAGGCGCGTGTGGCGCGCTTCTACGCCATGCAGCAGTATCACCTCGGTTGGCGCGACGCGCAGCTCGTGCCAACCACAGCCGATCCCGGGAAGATGCTGCGCCCCTCCCTTGTGCTGCTCGCGTGCCAGGCCGTCGGCGGGCGGGTGGAGCAGGCCCTGCCGCTGAGCGCCGGCATCCAGCTCGTCCATGATTTCACGCTAATTCATGATGATATTCAAGATGTGAGTGCGACGCGCCGTGGCCGCGACACGGTGTGGAACTTGTGGGGGATGCCGCATGGGATCACCGCAGGCGATAGTCTGTTTGCCCTGGCGCATTTGGCGGTCCATCGCCTGTCCACGGTGGGTGTGCCGGCAGCCGTAGTACTGGAGGTGCTACAGCGGCTCGACGAGACTATCCTCGCGGTCTGCGAAGGTCAGTACCTCGACTGCAGCTACGAAGGCAAGCTGGCGATCACCGAGGACGACTATCTGGCAATGATCCTCCGGAAGACGGCGACCCTGATTGGTGCGGCGACTGGCTTAGGCGCGCTTGTTGGTGGGGCCGACGTAGCAACGGTGCAGGCACTGTATGCTTTTGGCTTGAACCTCGGGATGGCGTTTCAGATCCAAGACGACATCCTCGGTATCTGGGGTGATCCAGCGGTGACCGGTAAACCCGCGGCCGCCGATCTCTACCGGCGCAAAGTGAGCCTGCCGATCATCCGCGCCGTGCGGAACACGGAGCAGGGTGAAGCACTGGCATGTCTCTATCGTCAAGAGACGGTCACGGATGCCGACGTGCGGCGGATGCTGGCGATCCTGGCCAGTACGACAATACGGTCTGACTTGGAAGCGCGGGTCGGCCACATGGCGCAGGCAACACGCGAAGCCCTGGAGGTGATCACACTGCCCCCGACTGCGGCAGCCAGGCAGGCGCGGGATCAACTGCTGGACGCGGTCGCCGCGCTATTGCCAATCGCTGAGCGATGCACGTGATAGGTGGCGCACTCGTCGCGTCGTCTTCAGCCCTCCACCTTCATCCCTCCGACGGCGTCCCCGCCGCAGCCCAGACCCGTTGCGTCGTCACGATGCACGTGCCTCGGAAGAAGGATGGCGGAACGTAGCGGTCGTGGTGGGCATCCTATAGCAATGAAAGGAGGACGACATCGACCGTGGTTCAGCTCAGAAAGGAGGGATCGCTACGATACTCCGAATGCTCACCCGCATACCGAAAAGGAGCCCGCACATGCAGATCAGGCAAGACATCCACACACAGGGCGGGCCACTTCCCGCGCCCCGCCTCCCCTTCGCAGGACAGCGTACCCTCTACGTCGAGCAAGTTGTAGTGCGATGTTCGATTTCACATGCACCAAAACTACACCAAGAAACCCTCTACCACCTGATTGAATGCCGTCGGACAATCCCACATTGGATTATGACCGGCGCCCTTGATGACCACGATACTATTATTTGCCGGCAGGTGTCGGCAGAGGCGTTTGCCGATTTCGAGTGGAACAATCGCGTCGTGTTCTCCCCATATCAGCAGTGAAGGCGCCTGAACGAGCGAAAGCTTGGGACTGAAGTCTGTGGTGAGGAGTTGATAGGTTGCGTTCAGTAGCGTGATCGGTCCAGCGCGATAGGCGTCGGCGAGAAGCATGGGCAGGAAATCGATCGGGACCTGGAACAACTCCCGAATCAAGCTATGCAGATGATTCGAATAATTCCGCTCGATCAGGAAGGCCGCTGCATCTACGAGGACAAGGCGCGCTATCCGATCTGGGGAGTTGGCGGCCAGGTCGGCGGCGACGAGACCGCCCATTGAGTGACCGATGATGCTAGTGCGCCAAATATCGAGTCGATCCATCCACGCCGTTAAGTATCCCGCCACTTCGCCGAAGCTGAGTGGATGCAGGCCGCCACTAGCACCAAAGCCGATCAGATCGACGAGATAGACCCTGAACTTTAAGGCCAAGTGCCTAACGTTGCGCTGCCACCACCGGCTGGAACCAGCGAGACCATGGAGCAGAACGATCGGGGGGCCAACTCCAGCGACCTGGTACGAAATAGTGGCCGAACCGACCCGGACGCGCCGTTGTTCGACAGATACTTCATCGTATGATATATGCACACCAGCTCTCCGAACATATTATCAAAGCTGCGGTATTGGCTTCGGTGCGGCATTCATAGAATGACTGCGTGAGCCACCGAGATCACTCCGGGCCGTTCGCAGCAGTCGCGGACGGCCCGGAGATCACTTATTCTAGAGACACAGCATCATCACGGCCACGAATGTGCGGATGGGTGCGCAGCAGCCGCCAGTCGAACAGCGCCGCGGCCCAGATGCCCAGCTCGATCAGCGCTGAGACGACGCACCAGAAGCAGATCGCGCCAATCACCACGACCTGCAGATAGCTCAGGTAGAGCGCGAACAGCACGCCGCCGCTGGCGAGCCCCAGGAGCAACACAGGCAGCCGCAGGCCGGCCACTTCATCCGCCGAGAGCGACAGCAGGGCCACTGCCAGCAGCGCTGCGTAGCCCACGACACCGATATACGCGACCGGAACGCCCAATAGCGTCGAGTACGCACTGCTCTGCACCGTCACGCACCCGCCGCCGGTCGGGCAGAAGCCGCCCGGATCGCCGACCGCGCGCTCCAGCGCGAGGTAGGCCGCGTCGAACATGCCGAGGAGCGCCAGCAGCACGGCGGCCATGCGTGGGTATGGGGAGCGCTGTGTTTGCATCGTCACTTGTCAGCAACCCTTACGAAGAACCGACGGCTGATAGCTGGTTACTTCTTTGCCGCCAATGCCGCATCGATCGCCGACTGTAGCTCCTGCGCCTCGTACTGCTTGCCGTCGATGACAAAGGTCGGCGTGCCGGGGATCTGGATATGATCGCCCTCCTGCTGGGCCTTCGCGATCGCCGCCGCATGCTTGCCGCTGCTCATGCAGCTCGCGAACGCGGCGCGGTCGAGCTTGAGCTGCTCAGCGTAGGCGATGAATTGCGGGATCGGCTCCGCGCTCTCGGACCATTGAGCCTGGTTGGCGAACAGCATATCGTGCATGCGCCAGAAGGCGTTCTGGTCGCCGGCGCAGCGCGCGGCTTGGGCAGCCGGGACGGCATTGCCGTGCTGCGGCAGCGGGTAGTCGTGGTAGACGAATTTGATCTTGCCGGTTTCGACGTAGGCGCTGTCGATCGCCAGCTCCTGGCTGGTGGCGAAAACGCCACAGAAGGGGCACTGGAAATCGGAGTATTCGATAACGGTGACCGGCGCGTTGGGCTGGCCCTTGAAATAATAGCCTTCCGGCGTCTGGCCGGTGGGCGCGGTGAGCGGCGGCCGGTTGATCAGCGCGCCGGACGTCACGACGGGCTGGCGGGCACGCAGCGCGACAATACCGAGCGCCACAACGCCGATGACCGCGATGACGGCGAGAAGGATATAGAAAGCGCGCGGAACGCCGCCCGGCTGTCGCTGGACGCCGCGCCCGCGCTGTTTATGAACGCTCACTCTTGCTCCCTTCGCTGCTGTAGTATAAGCGTGGTCCATGGTACCACAAGAATTCCCCAACTGGCGAATTGAGCTGTGAGGTGTGAAAAGTGTCGGTACGATAATAACGCCGCCTACCCCGGCCGGTGACCGGTTCGCCGCAGCGCCATTCCGATCACGATCAGCGTGGCCCCGAGCGCCAGTAGCGGCCAGCCATTGCCGGATGAAGCTGGGGCGCCGGTACTTGGCAGCGCGGCCGACAGAGCAGGCGCAGGCGTTGCCGTTGCGCTGGCGGCCAGAGGCTGGAACGCGAGATGGAGCACGACCGTGCTGCCCGCGACCAGGTCAACATTCTGCGGCGGCTGTGCCGGGACGCCCTGCTCGGGCGTGAGCGCGAGCGCTACCCTGTAGTTGCCGCTCGACATGCCCGAACGGTCGTAGTTGCCGTTTGCGTCGGTGGTGACAGTCACTTCGCCCACCGCGACGGAGACACCCGGCGCCGGCGCGCCGGTGCCGAGGTTGATCACTGTTCCGGTGATTCGGCCGGACGGAACCGAAGTAGGGCTGTCGTGGTTACCGCCCGGCCGGCGGGTCGACGCTGGCGCCTTGGTCGGGGTCAGTGTTGGGCGAGCCTGGGAGATCGCTGTGCGCGCCGGTTCCGCGCCCAGGGCGGTCAGTGTTCCGAGGCCCGCCAGTAGCAGGAGCGTGCCAGCGATGATCAAGGTGGTGCTTAGATTACGTCGCATCATTCTCTCGAGCCTTATTTATTGATTGTGATTAAGCTGGTTGTTGCGGAGGAACGCGGAACGAAAGTATCTCGCTGCTCTGCTTGCCGGTGGCATAATAGCTTATACGGAGACAACATGTCAATGCTATGCAGCACCTGGCAAGGCGGCATCCTGATAGATCTGCGCACACTGTATGATGATCTCGCCGCCGAAATACATTGACCTCGCTGCTCTTGCCGTGTACAATACACCTCACGAACCTTCGTTCTATCTGGCCAGATCTTATGCGAGTTCTGAGTGAGCGGTGTGCGGTGTCGAGCACGAGTGCAACTCAGAACCCAAACCCAGAACTATGCGCACTGGCTCCGCCAACCTACCCCTGCACGGCGGCCACGCTCCGCGCTGGCTGTTCGAGCGTATGGTCAAGCTCTCGGCTGAGATCGCGAGCTGGATCGTCGTCGAGCAGGGCACCGCCGAGCTATTCCAGCGCCTGTCCGATCCGCTCTGGTTTCAGGCGTTCGGCGCGGTGATCGGCATGGACTGGCACTCCAGCGGCGTAACCACCACCGTCTGCGGCGCGCTCAAGCAGGGCCTCCAGTGGCGCGGGCGCGAGCTTGGGCTGGTCGTCGCCGGCGGGAAAGGCCGCACCTCGCGCCAGACACCGGCCGAGCTGACGGCCGCGGGTGAATGGCTCGGCCTCGACCCGGCGCCGTTCGTGCAGGCCAGCCGCATGGCGGCGAAGGTCGACAATAACGCGCTCCAGGACGGCTACCAGATCTACCATCACGTCTTTCTGCTCGATCGCGCCGGCCACTGGGCGGTCGTTCAGCAAGGGATGCACGAGACCAACGGCTACGCGCGGCGCTACCACTGGTTCAGCGACGACGTGCGCAGCTTCGTGGACGCGCCGCACACGGCGATCGCCGCCGAGACGACTGGCGAGGTCTGGAACCTGGTCGCGCACGAGAGCGCCGCGGCGCGCGACGTGACGGCGACCCTCGCACGTGAGCAGCCCGAGAAGGTCGTCGCCGAGGTGTCGAAGCTGCGCGAACTGACACTGCCGGCACATCACGACGTCAAGGGCGCGGATGTCGATCCGAAGCGGCTGCACCGCATCCTGCTGAAGACCTATGAGCGCCAGCCGGAGGATTTCGCGACGCTGCTGGGGATGGAAGGAGTCGGCGCGCGGACGCTACGAGCGCTCAGCCTGGTCGGCGAGCTAGTCTACGGCGCGCCGGTGAGCATCAAGGACCCGGCGCGCTTCGCCTTCGCCCACGGGGGCAAGGATGGCCACCCTTACCCGGTAGACAAAAAGACCTACGATAAGAGCATCCAGGCACTTCACAGCGCTGTCGAGAAAGCGAAGATCGGCCAGAAGGATCAGCTCGCCGCGCTCAAACGGCTGACGTTGTGGAGTGAGGGAGCGCAGGGGGTGAGAGGAAAATAGCACTTTGTCACCCTGTCACGTCCTTCCCGAACGCCCGCCGCGTCGCCTCGCGCGCGCCAGCCTCCTGCTCGCTGCGCCAGCGCCGCTCTTTAAGCGACTGGATGACCAGGTCGCGCACCTGTTCGGGCGTGTCGGCGACGATCAGCAGGTCGAGGTCGGCAGCCGCGATCTTGCCCTCGGTCAGCAAGGTCGTCCGCAGCCAGTCGATCAGGCCACGCCAGTAGGCCGAGTTGAACAAGATGACCGGGAAATTCTGTACTTTGCCGGTCTGTATCAACGTCAGCGCCTCGAACAGCTCGTCCAGCGTGCCGAAGCCGCCGGGGAAGATCACGAACGCCTGCGCGTACTTGACGAACATGGTCTTGCGGACGAAGAAGTAGCTGAACTCGATCCCCAGATCGACGAACTGGTTGACGCCTTGCTCGAAGGATAGCTCGATATTCAGGCCAACGGATTTCGCGCCGGCCGTACGCGCGCCGCGGTTGCCCGCCTCCATGATCCCCGGCCCGCCGCCGGTGATGATCGCGAAGCCGGCCTCGCCCAGCAGACATGCCAGATCCTCGGCCGCCTGGTACATCGGGTCACCAGGCCGCACGCGCGCCGATCCAAAGATCGTGACCGCCTGACCCAGTTCGGCGAGCGCGTCGAACCCTTCGACGAATTCGCCCATGATGCGCAGCACCCGCCAGGGATCGGTGTGGGTGAACTGCGCCTGCTCGGGGCGCGGCGTCGCGAGCAGCTCTTCGTCCTCGGTGGGTTTGCCGGTGCGGGCGGCACGGTTGAGCGAGGGGTCCCCGGTGCGGCGGTCCGCACGCGGGGAGTTACGGGGTTTTTTTGGCATCGGTGTGGCTCACTTTATTTCGATTCTCTCCGCAGCGTTTGGGTTATATTCGGCTCGTCACCCAATTTCGCATTACGATCGCACGATGATACCACAGCGGGCCAGCGAACTTCAACCAGCTCTAAAGTCTTTATAATAGGAAACGGCTACCCAGACG
>WNFV01007709.1_pt1 | contig 12355 bp, 11 predicted proteins | sample 5400101 | NCBI WGS metagenome assembly WNFV01 (sample SAMN13153361, study PRJNA577476) | soil metagenome | isolation source: 115 cm soil or saprolite under grassland replicate 1 | place: USA:California | collected 2016-06-15
TTCGTAATCGCCTCCGCGAATGGCGCAGCCTCCGTGATTTGCGAGCCGATCTGCATCTGCACGCCGACGATGTCGATGTTGCGCATTTCCGCGGCGCGTTCGTAAACCGCGGGGATCCGATCCAGCGCGATGCCGAATTTGTTCTCGCGTGAACCGGTCGAGATGTATTCGTGGGTGTGTGGATCGATATCGGGATTGACGCGCATGGCAACGGGCGCCCGCGAATTTTTCCTGCCCGCGATGCGATCGATGTATTCCAACTCCACTTCGCTCTCGACATTGAAACTGTAAACGCGCTGATCGAGCGCGTATTCGATTTCCTCGCGCGATTTGCCCACGCCGGCGAACGTGCACTTGGCCGGCTCGCCCCCGGCGGCCAGCACGCGATGAAGCTCGCCCCCGGAAACGATGTCGAATCCGGCTCCCGCGTCGGCGAGCAACTTCAGGATGGCCCGATTTGAGTTCGCTTTGACAGCGTAACAAATCAGGTGATCCAGCGGCGCGAGCGCGGCATCGAGGCGTGTGTAATGATCGAGAATTGTCCCCGCGCTATAGACGTAAAGTGGCGTGCCGAACTTCTCCGCGACACGCGCAAGATCGACGTCTTCACAGTGAAGCTTGCCGTGGCGATAATGGAAAAAATGCATGTTGTAGCGGCGTTCGCCACAGCGAACGCCGAAGCTAAAATATCAGGCGCTTCGCACAAGCGCCTCTACAACTTTAGCGTGCGCTACCCAAGCATCCTCAAGCCGAGATTAATAACTGCGATCAGTGCCACTCCCACGCAGAAACTTGTCAGAACAAGTTTCTTTCCATGCTTCAGCATTTCTCCGAGCACGGCGTGCGCAGCCAGATAGAAGAATCCGCCGCCTACGTGCGCCATGATTAACCCGAGCCAAAATGTGGAAACCTTCGCCAGGAAGAAAAAGCCGATCACACCGCCGAGAAGCGTGGTTGCTTCAACTGCCGCTACCCAGCCGAGCACACGGCTGCGTCGCAATCCTGCGCCAATTAAAAGACTGCCGAGCGCAAGGCCTTCCGGAACTTTGTGAATGCACAAAGCGGAGAACAGCGACCATTTTGTCGCATCCATCGCAGGAGTTTCCCCTTGAATTCCCAGGGCCAAGCCGTCGGTCGTGCTGTGAATCGCCAGTGCGATCATTAGCGCTGTCGCAATTTCGCTAAAGTGTCGCGTCGCATCTGCATCGAAATGGCTGGCTGCGCATGCCGGACAAACGTGATGAACGTATTTGCTGATAAAGAAGAAAAGTGCGTATCCGGTAGCCGCCGCGAGCATCGCCGCCCACCAATTGGTGGTCTCCAGGCTTTCTGGCGCAATCGCAAAGAGCGTTACTCCCAGAAGCGTTCCAGCTGCCAGACTAATCAGCGCACAAAGCGGTTTGTGTTCCAAGCGGAGCGAGGTGCTGACGGATCCGCCGGCCAGGGCGAAAACATAAGCCGCAACGACCTGCCAGAGTGGACTGATCATTGACTGATCATTCAAGAGCCTGCCAGCGATGAGTGTTCTTCGCGGCAATGCTGCGTCTCGATGGTGACATGGACGAGTTCGTTGTGTTCGCGGAGCAACTCGCGATACGAATCCGAGCTCTTTGGCTGGTGCGCCACGACAGAGATCATCGCCGCAAATTTTCCGATGCCGACCTGCCAAACATGCAGGTCGGTCACGAGTGAATCGCCATCGCTCTCCACCGCGCGGCGAATTTCGTCAGGTAATTCTGACGATGGCGGTGTGCGATCGAGTAAAATGCCGCTGGTATCGCGCAACAGGCTATAGGCCCAAGAGAATACAACGCCGCTCCCGATAATTCCTACAACCGGATCGAGCCACGCCCAGCCGAAGGTCTTCCCGCCGGTCAATGCAAGAACCGCAAGGACCGAGGTAAATGCGTCGGCCAGAACATGGAGATAGGCGGCTCGCAGGTTTAAATCGCGACGATGAGCGCTGCCGTCGCCGCTTTTTTGATCGTGATCGCCAAGCAGGACTGCGCAGCCCAGATTTACCAGCAACCCAACGCACGCGATGGCGATTGCTTCGTTAAAATGAATTGTTAGTGGAGTAAACAGCCGGTGCACCGATTCGCCGGCCATCAAGAGCGCCACGATGGCGAGCACCACCGCGCTGGTGAACCCGCCAAGCACGCCAATTTTTCCCGTGCCGAAACTGAACCGCGCGTTCGCGGCATGCCTCCGCGCGAGATAGTAGGCCACGGCCGTGATCAAAAATGCAATCACATGCGTGCTCATGTGCCAGCCATCGGCCAGCAACGCCATCGAATGCGACATCAAGCCGACGGCGATCTCGACCACCATCATCGCGGCGGTAATACCGATCACAATGCGGGTCCGCCGTTCCGCGTGGGAAAAATCGGGAACGAAATCGTGCGCCTTGCCAAACTGGGAATGATCGGTCCGATGCATCTTGTTCAAGATATCTCAATCATATCGGTAGTGGCACAGTTTAATCCTTGGTTGCGGTCTGTTCGCGGGCGACCCGCTCTCGGTGCTCTGAAACGATTTCGCGCGGCACCAAGCGAAGGGCAGCGAAAACTAACGCGGGTATGACGATCGCATCGTCAAGATGACCGATCACCGGAATGAAGTCTGGAATCAAATCGAACGGCATACAGAAATAGCCGATGGCCAAGGCAAGAAACAACTTCGCGGAAAGCGGAGTGCGTTCATCTCGCGAAACGCGCTGATACACGATCAGTTCGCGCCTGAACGAGCGAGCAATCTCTTTGCTCCTCTCAAAGGCCATAGGACTTAATCGAGCAATGCAATCACTTAGTCGAGTGACCAAACGTGATCGGTGACGCCCGCTTCCATTACTGCCGTGACGCGCAGCGGGGGCAGGCAGAACAATGGATAGAATTCAGAACGTCTTAGCGCCGACAACCACGCCGCGCCCGGGCAGCGGCAGCACTTCGTCTAGAAGCAAGAAGTGGTCGATTCAACTAGCGGCACGCAAAAAGAACGGATTAATCTTGGTCAACGGCTTGGTTTAATCGTCGGCGCAGCAGACTGAAAAGGGAAGTAACGATCAACAGCGCGCCAAAAGTGCAAACGATTGCTGCGCCAGAAGGCAGGTCCCACCAAAACGAAAGATACAAACCCGCGATTCCGCCGATGAGCGAAATCGCCCAGCCGAGAAGCAACCGTGCCGGGATCGAGCGCGCGAGATTGATCCCACAAACCACCGGCACGATTAAATAGCTGAAGACAAGCAGCACGCCTGCGATGCGGACGAAGCTCGTCACCACCAAACCAAACGCGGCGTAGAAAAGAAAATCCCACCAGCGCACGCGAAGGCCTTTTTCATAAGCGCCGTCGCGGTTAAACGAGACGAGAAGGAAGTTTCTACGCAGAATGAAATGTAATATTCCCACGGCGGCGAACAGCCCGAAACATTTCCAGACCTCGAGCGGCGTAACGAGCAGAATGTTCCCTACGAGCATTTGTTTGATCTGCTCATCGCCTTCCGCCGCGCGGCTGAGAAGCAAGACCGCCGCGGCCGCCGCGACCACGTAGGCGATTCCAATAACCGCTTCTTGGGGAATCTGACTGGTCCGTTTTCCGGTTACGGAAAAAAGTGCCGCGCCCACAAAGGTGAGACCAAGCGCGATCGCGAACGTCCACCAACTTTGCAGGTCAAGATGAAACAACACGGCGACGCAAATGCCGAGAGACGCCATTTGCGCCATAGCGATGTCAATGAAAATAATTCCGCGCTGCACGACATGCAGGCCGAGATAAACGAGCAACCACGGCAAAAGCACGCAAGCCACGATTGGCCAAAACATTACGTCCCACATAATTATTTCATCGCCGCGGCGATTCGTGAGACGAGTGCGTCGATTAACTTCACGTAAGTGTCGGTGTTCGGGAGTGCGCCGGGAAATTGGGCCGCGTCTACGACCTTTGCTCCGGTCGAGGCTGCCACTTTTTCTGCGATCTTACGGTTGTGATACGGCTCGACCAGAATCGCTTTGACGTGCGCCGCTTTCATTTTTTCGATGACCTCCGCGAGATGAGAAGGCGACGGCGGGATGCCCGGTTTTGGCTCGAGGAAGATGTCGATGTTAAAACCGAACCGGTGCGCGAAGTAAACCCACGATTCGTGATATGCGGCGACTTGCTGGCCTTTGAAGGGTAGCAGCGTTGTGCCCCATTCTTGAAGCTTGGCGTTGATCGTCTCCTCGAATTTTTTGTAGTTCACCTGATAAAAAGCCGCATTAGGCGGATCGACCTGACCAAACGCCTGCGCGATGTGTTGCGCGACCGCTTTGGCGATGATCGGGTCGATCATGAAATGCGGATTACCCATCGCGTGAACGTCGCCCGCGGCGCGCGTGAGCGTCGTCGGGACGCCCATCAACCGGACGCCCTGTGAAGCTTGCACACGGCCAGGTTTGCCAACTTCGATCTTCGGATTGCGCGCATTTTGCAAAAGGGGCGGGAGCCAGCCAATCTCCAGCTCCGCGCCACCGTCGATCAAGACATCGGCCGTGCGCAGTTGCACAATAAAACTGGGACGCGCGTCAACGAAATGCGAATCCTCGGTTGGTTTCGCCAAAACGGTGACCTGCACTTTGTCGCCACCGATCTCGCGAGCGAGCGACTCAAAGTCGGGCAATGTCGCGACGACGTTGAGTTTGGCCTCCGCCGAAAAAGCACACGCAAAGGTTATGGAAAGTACTAAGAGGATTTGTTTCATGAGTTTAGAATTTGTGGGCGCCATGGGAGCCGAGGATGAATTCGAATTGAAGAAAGACCGAATCGACCTCGCGACCCGACAGAAAGAAATTTTCCTCGAGGAAATCGTGGTTGTACTGGAGACGGACCTTTGAGAACTCAGTCGGATACCAGGTCAGGTTGCCCGAAATCCGCGCACGCGATTGTCGATCTTCGTCGTCGGTAAATTCTGAGTCGGTCATGTGCAGATAATCGCCGCGAATACCCGCGACCCAGCCTTTTTTAAAGCCCCACAAAACCTGCGAGTATATGCCCCAGTCGCGAAACGTTTCGGCGACCGGAAATGATTCATTCGCGCCGCGGCCGGCTTCGAACCGGCGATACATCGCTTCGGTCTGCCATTTCACAAACGGAAACCCGCCTTCGGCAGTTGCGCTTTTCCATTTGTAGAGCAAATCTGCGCCGTAAATCTGCGTCCGCGAATTTGCGCCGGTCTCGTTGGAGCCGGATGCGCCCGACACGCCGGCCAGCACCACCTGGGTTGGACTAAGATCGACGGAATTTTCCCAGCGCGGAATCCAGACGAAATCCTGCAAACCGCGCGCCTCGCGATCGGTGGTTTCGCGACCGAAGAAAATGCCGTCGTCGCCAGGATTGCGAAACGAGAACCCCGTTCCACCGCGCCCATTCTGGACGGCGAAGATCAGTTGCGAATACCACGGCACCGGCACGATCCATGAAATTTGCGCGCCAACACCGCGCAAACCATCGGGCCCAAGGATGCGACCATTGACCAGCGGAGCGTCGGCAAATTCCCACACGTGCGGATGCATCGGATTGATGCGACCGAACGCCGCGAAGAATTGCCCGGCCTTCAATTGCAAATTGAATGGGAGACTGGTCGTTTGCAGGAACGCTTCCTCGACTTCGACCTCGGTTTCGTTGTCGTTGTCCAACTTGAAAACGATGTTGGCGAACCCTTCAAAGTAAGGATCGACCGCACCGTCCAACGCGAGCTCGATGTTACGCGCGTTAAATCCCCTCTGTTGCGGATCGTGGTCGCCGACTTCGATGTGATCAAGATCGCGCGCGCTCGAGTAAGCGAGCGCAAACAATCCGTCGAAGGAAATGTTCATGTAATTTCTGCCGCCACCGATTGTGATCGGCGCGGTCAACCCTGCACCCGTTGTCGATGTTTCCGTTGTCGACGTTACGACCGAGGTATCAGTGGTCGGGAAGGCTCCGGCCGTTGCCGTTTCATTTACGCCCGGACTACTCGGCGCGGCAGTCGCAGCCGTCGTTGCAACGACGGACGTGTCCTCAGTTGGGAAGCGTGGCTGCGCACTTGCGGCGGGACTTGGTGAACCTGTCGCGGCAGCAGTTACTGGCAATGACTCCGGATTTTGCAGAGGCGCTGGCTCCACTGAAATGTTCGCATTCTCGAGTGCCGCCTGCTGATCTTTCACCTGCTGTTGCAACGCTTTCACCGTCTCAGTGAGAGATTGCACTTGCTGGCGCAGCGCGTCGACATCAGCCGCTGTAGCTGGCGTCGCATTTAAAACTCTTGGTGCCGGCGATGAACTGGCAACGGGCGCTGTTTCTTGCGGGGAAGCGGCCGCTACGGGAAAAATCGCTAGCATTGCTAAAATTATTTTTTTCATCCAAAACTCCTGACTCAAAAGACTCGGGCGAAACCGCCCAATGAATTCGCGTTCGGCGCGCGTTGATCCAGCGGCGTAAGGAACGCACTCGGCGCCGCTATCCGCCTGAGGCGGAAAGAATCAACGGATCAGGAATGCGCGGGCGGCGCGTGCTCGAAGATGCACGCGCCAAGAAACGGCGATTCGACCCAATGCGGAGTCAACGCCGGAATTTTGGAAAAGTGAACGGACGGAGCAGGAGCACTCACCAGTGGCGGATGAGCGGCGTGATCGTAGTTGCCCGAGGCGATTATCGTCGCCGCGCAATTGTGCTCGACCCGATTCGCGTCCTTGTGGACGTAGTGGTGCAATTGCGGGGAAGCACTCAGCGCGAGCGCGCAGAGAAATGCCGCGGAAACGCAAACCGCAACAAACGCGCGTCCGTGATTTATCGAACGCGCGAATGTGCTCATTGCGCTGCGACCTTCTGACCGCGTCGCGTCTTACGCAAGGCTTTTCTGCAGGATCCAGGGAAAATGACGAATGACGAATGTCTAATGACGAATCAATGACGAAATCCGAATGACGAAACAACGTAGCCGCTCGGCGTTTTCGTCATTTGAGTATTCGAGCTTCCTTCGTCATCCGTCATTCGTGCTTCGTCATTTATCGGCAGACTGTTGGTAACGTGCGTTATTTTAGCGCAGCATTGGACATCCAGTCCGCGCGTCGAAAAGCATCGTTTGTAATTCGAAAAGCCGATTTTATTGCAAAAGATTCAGGAAGGAGTCAGGCTCGGCGGAATTAAACCAAAAAGCTCTCCTCTATATTTTCGCCGGCGCTTTTCCTCTGCAAAATCAGGCATTTTATTTCGAGTCATTCGGGTCCTGCTCTCCTGGGTAATGGTGGCATGTGCCGAGACGGCATTTGCGACTTCGGCGGAGTCACCGCCACTGTCGGCAGAGCAAGGCAACGAGCCGGCGGCTCCCCTTGGGATTAGCGCAAATCCTGGCGCCGTTAATCAGATAACCGGAACGGGACAGGCGGGTGAATGGCTGGGATTCCAAAAAGATTCGGGCGTCTTCCTTGGCGGCGTATGGGCGGGGGACACAAACTATTTGATCTCTGGCGGCGAACAGCCGGGTTCTTGGAGCTGGAATAGTTTGCTTATTCTCAGTCTCGGCCTGGATTCCGAGAAGCTCATCGGTTGGAAGGGCGGAAAATTCGGTATCGATTTTTTGCGATTCGATGGGGACCCAACAAATCAACGGGCTGGCAGCGTGCAGGGATACAATTCGTTGCCCGGCCCACCGCCATTACATCGGTCGGAACTTTATCAGTTGTGGTGGCGGCAGGAGCTCTTTGACGGAAAGCTCATCGTCCGCGTCGGAAAAATGGTGCCAACGGCTGATTTCAATAATGTTCTGCGCCCCGTTCCGACGCAGGACCAATCCCTTTTCATTCCCTCAGTCTCCGGTCTCCTCTTCACGCCTGTTTTTGTAAATCCCACACTGCTTGGCGTCATGCCGGGGTATTACAACTCTGCCTGCGGGGTAACGACGACCTTTGCGCCGACGAATAATTTCTACCTTTCCTACGGGGTGTATGACGGAAATATCGCCAATGGCACGCAAACCGGAACGAGAGGCCCGGAGTTTAATGGCTACTATTTCAACATCGGCGAGGCGGGCGCGGCTTGGGAGATCGGCAGCGACAGTTTGCCGGGCTCATTCGGCGTCGGTTTGTGGAATCAATCCGGGCAATTGCGGGCGGGAGATGTAACCGAATCCGGTGCGACGGGTGTCTATCTCTTCGGTTCGCAGCGCATCTGGTTTCGTCATCCGGGGGAGGACAACAGCGGCATCACCGGTTTTTTTCAGTTTGGCGCCAACAACTCGGAAACGCTCCCTGTGAATCAGTTTTTCGGATCGGGTCTGACGGCGTTCGGACTCGTGCCGGGAAGATCGCAGGATTCCGCGGGCGCCGGCATGGCGTTGTCCTGGCTCAACGGAAATATTTTCCAACGCGACAGTGAATTGATGTTTCAAGTTTACTATCAGGCTCATATTATCGCCGCCACGTATGTCGAACCGGCGATCAGCTACATCCCGACGCCGGGGGCCAATCCCGATCTCGATGCCGCGTGGGCAACCACATTGCGAGTTACCGTTCTCTTTTGAACAAAATGAATAGTCCAACCATGCCTTCTGTCGGTTCGGTCAAGCTCGTCAGCGCGATGCGGGTTCGTGAGGGCATGAGGGACCAGTTTCTCGAATGGAATGGACGCGTCGCCGACGCGTTGATGACCAGCCCCGGTTTCACAAGCCGCGAAGTGATTCCGCCGCAAACTGAGGACATCACGGAATGGGTCTTTATCACTCGCTTTGATTCCATCGAGCATCTCCGCGCATGGCGCGCGAGCGACGCCCGCAACCGGCTTTTTGAGCAAGTGAAACCGTTACTCGATGGAGAATTCACCGAACTCGTCGGCGACGCCGCAGCGCAGTATCATCTGGAAAGCAGCGTCACCGAAGTCATTCTCGAGCAGGTTGCTCCCGGGAAAGAGACAGCCTACCAGGAATGGTCAAATCGCATTCAGCAGGCGCAGGCTGCGTCTCCCGGCTATCAGGGCGGATATTCTCAACCACCAAAAGGTCGAGGCGAAGGTTGGATGACGCTGATGCGCTTTTCCAGTATTGACGATCTTAATCGATGGATGAATTCACCAGTGCGCAAGACCCTCCTAGAAGAGGCGAAAGATCTCGTCGCGGCTTCCTATCAGCACCGCGTCGATACTTCTTTCCCAGGATGGGCTCCGACCGATCCCACGTCCGGACAGGCGCCGCCGAATTGGAAAGTCACCATGCTCGTCCTTCTCGGTCTCTATCCGATTGTCTGCCTGGAAATTCTCTTTCTCATGAAAAGGCTCGCTCAACTCGGCCTGAAATCGGCGCTGGCGAGTTTCGTTGGAAACGCGATCAGCGTCACCCTGGTGGCTTATGTCACCATGCCATATCTGGTCCGCTGGCTGAACTGGTGGCTCTTGCCGAAGCCGGATGTGCCGAAGAGCGTGCACTGGAAAGGCACGCTCCTTGTCTTTGCGCTTTACGCGTTATCGGTTGCAATCTTTTGGAAGTTTATGTGATATGCACAAAGGCGGCACGAATCCGTCCGCTCCCTTTTCTTCGAAAAAACAAACCCACAAAAATAGAGGTAGATACAAACACATGAGCACAGCAGATATTGAAAGCGACGAATATAAGAAACAATTCCTTCACGAGGCGACCCGGCTGGCCATCGAGTCCGTCGAGAAAGGATGGGGCGGACCGTTTGGTGCCGTCATTGTCAGGGACGGCAAGATCATCGGCCGGGGCCAAAACAGAGTTCTTTTGACCGGACTTCCGGTGTTTCACGCCGAGGTGACCGCCATCATGGACGCCTGCGCCCGTCTCAATTCCAAAGCCCTTCTCGGCTCAGATTCTTATGACGGTGTATTGGAAATGATTCCCCGGCCTGCAGGCTCCCCGGACCCGGTTCCGGAAAGGGCGAAGATGCTCAAGGGCTGCGACCTTTACGTGAATGGCGCGCCCTGCCCGATGTGTATGAGCGCCATCTATTGGGCGCGCATTGATCGTGTGTATTTCGGCACAAGACTGTCGGACACCAGCAAGATCGGCTTTGACGACGAGTTTCAATACATCGATTTCAAGCTCCCGTGGGAAGAGCGAAAAGCGATCAAATGCTTTCCTGATTTCGAACGGGAATACGCCTTGAAAGCCTGCGAGGCCTGGCAAAACAAGAAGGACCGGCACCCTTACTAAGTCTGTAAGATGGCAACGGTCTGGCGGACTGATCCCGACTATGAGGCGACGAGACGCCGCATGGTCTGGAACGATCGCATCCCCGAGCGGTTTCCTGACGTCATTGTTTCGGTGACGTCTGATGCCGAGGTAACTGAAGCGGTTAAGCTCGCGCGCTCACGGGGATTGCGTATCTCCGTACGCGCGGGTGGCCATAGCTGGATTGCTACTTCGTTGCGCGACGGCGGGATGCTAATCGATCTGTCGCAGCTCAACGGAGTGACGGTAGACGCGGCGGCCCGAACAGCCGCCGCGCAACCGGCGATTAAGAACACCGAGCTTGTCGCCGCGCTCGCCCAGCATCGGCTGGCTTTCCCGGCGGGACATTGCCCAACGGTCGCTATTGGCGGCTATCTGTTGGCCGGCGGTCAAGGGTGGAACCAGGGCGGCTGGGGAATCGCTTGCTCGAATATTCTGGCCATCGACTTGGTGAACGCCGACGGCGAGCTGATCACAGCCGACGCGCAGCATAACCCGGATCTGCTCTGGGCTGCGCGCGGCGGCGGCCCAGGCTTCCCCGGGGTAATTCTCCGTTATCACCTGCGGCTCTACCCCGCGCCGAAGGTCATTATGCAATCCATCTACGTGTACCCATTAGAGCTGATTGAGGCGATTGTGCCGTGGCTGGCAAGAATAGTACCTTTGCTGCCGAGTTCAGTAGAGCAGCTCCTGCTCCTGGCGCTACCGCCGCCGAGCGTTGCTCGACAACTGGATAGTCGCCCGCAGCGATACCTAACCCTCTGGCCCGTGGCCTATGGCGACTCGGAGGCGGAAATGGCTGCGGCGCTCGCTGCGCTCGACACATGTCCCGTGCTCGACCAGGCGCTTGTGCGGCAGGTCAACACACCTGTCTCTTTCGACGACCTGTTCGCCATCGAAGCGGCCGTTTTCCCCGAGGGCCACCGCTACGACGTCGGAATTATCTGGTCGGACGCCGATCCCACTCCTGTGCTCAGCGGATTGCGCGATCGGCTGGCGCAGGCTCCATCGCTGATGACCGAAATTCTTGTCGCCGTGACCCCGCCGCCAACCATAGATCCCTCGGCTAGGGAAATGGCGTACTCTATGGCCGGGCCACTCTACATTGGCTGTTACAGTGTTTGGGACAACGCCCCCGATGACGAGGCGAATGAACGGTGGCATCACGAGACGCTCAAGTCGCTCGAACCGATCACGCGCGGACACTACATGGGAGAGACTGATCTGCTCGCATCGCCAACCCGCGCCGCGGAATCACTCGCGCCGGGCGTCTGGGAACGACTCCAGGCAATTCGGCGGCGGTATGATCCCCAAGAGCTGTTCTACGGCCACATTGGCCAGGCATGAGCCGAGCTCACGCACCTCTGGGGAGCGCACCCGCCTCGGGTGCTGGCGATGACGCCCTCGTCATCGCGCACTTTTCCACCTTGGCAAGCTGGTTCGCCGGATACAAAGTTCGTTTCGGCGGGGCGCCGAAACCCGCACGCGAGGGCGCGTGCGCTCCCCAGAACGCCGCTCGCGTTTGTTTCTATTCGCCTGCCACTTCGGAAAAACTCGAATCGCTTGGAAATCATTGCCCCTCATTTGGCAAACGCCTATTCTGGCCTCCTTATCGCCTGCTGCACGCCAATGAATTTTCTGCATTTCCGGCCGATATCATAGGTAATTAAGAAAATGCAGCCCGTGTGTAAAATAAACTGCGAATGCAGCCTAATCCCTAGTTAGACCGTCAGCCACAATCAGACTATGAAAGAGATCCAAATCTTCGCCGCGATTCGCCCCAAGCGCGGCGCATTCATTCCCGAGGGGGGCTACGACTACACAAGGACAGACAACGGAGTTCCCGCTATGCGAGCGAAATGGAAGGTTCCCAAGATGATGGGAGCTTACTTTTCGAGCGAGGACCGGACTTTCATCTTTGCCGAACACGCAATTAAGATTTCTCCCGCTGACGACAAGTCGTCGCAGGGTGCAGCTAAGTGGGGCAAGTCTTCGAGAGCATCCAGGGTTCCGGGCATCATCGGACTTGCCGGCCTTGGCGCCGACCTCATTCGCGGAGCTACAACCGATACATCCGGCACCAAGGGTATTGTGTTCACCTACATCAACGATGAGGGCTACGGTGGCCTCTGTTGGGGAATTGCTCCAGAAGCCATCGCCGCC
>WNFV01007712.1_pt1 | contig 12352 bp, 10 predicted proteins | sample 5400101 | NCBI WGS metagenome assembly WNFV01 (sample SAMN13153361, study PRJNA577476) | soil metagenome | isolation source: 115 cm soil or saprolite under grassland replicate 1 | place: USA:California | collected 2016-06-15
GACATCGTGCTGAACGGCTACGAGCTGGGCAGTGGAAGCATCAGGATCCATCAACCGGAGCTGCAACGAAGGATATTCAAGACCATCGGCCTATCCGAGGATGAAGTCCGAGAAAGGTTTGGCTTCCTCATCGATGCTTTCTCGTACGGGGTGCCCCCCCACGGCGGGATCGCTCCGGGGATCGACCGGATCGTGATGCTTCTGGCCGGTCGCGACAATATCCGGGACGTGATCGCATTCCCCAAGACCGCCTCGGGGGTCGAGCCGCTCACCGGAGCGCCCTCCGAACCCACGCCGGATCAACTGGACATGCTGGGCATGAAGTTCCTGCCGGAGCGCCGTGATCCGAAGGGAAGTTGAACGTCTGGTGGGTCCGCTCTAGCATCCTGGCAGCGGGCCGTCCCGGTTCGTGGGTTCGCAGAACCAGCATCGTGGTATCCGGGAGCTCGGCTTCGGCGGTGGAGTAGCGCCCCGAGAGGGGTACTCGGAAGCGGCCGGGAGGGCACCCACCTGCGTGAGCGCAGGTTCGCGACGAAGCGAACAGGGGCGGTCCGTTCTGACGCTGCGGAGCCACGTGTAGGCTCAGGGCGATGGCTCAGGTTCCTCTCGCCACGCGCATGCGTCCCAGGACCCTGGACGAGGTCGTGGGACAGCGCCACCTCCTGGGGGAGGGCATGCCGCTCACCGCGCTGGTCGAAGCGGGGCGCCTGCCTTCCGTCCTGCTCTGGGGTCCCGCCGGGAGCGGGAAGACCACCCTCGCGTTCATCCTGGGGGGAAGCGTGGGCGGCGAGATGGTTCAACTCTCCGCGGTGGCCTCCGGCGTGGCCGATGCACGGAAGGTCATGGCCCGGGCGAAGGACAGCATGCTCCCCACGGTGCTGTTCGTCGACGAGGTCCACCGCTGGAGCAAGTCACAGCAGGACGTGCTGCTGCCGGCGGTCGAAGAGGGCACGATCGTGCTGATCGGGGCGACCACCGAGAACCCCTACTTCTCTCTCGTGTCACCGTTGCTCTCTCGGTGCCTGCTGCTTCACCTCGAAGCGCTGTCGTCCGAGGACATCCGCACGTTGCTCGACCGAGCATTGACCGACCCGAAGCGCGGACTCGGAGAGATCGAGGTGAAGGTCACCGACGAGGCAATGGAGCACCTGGCCTCTATCGCGGGAGGGGATGCTCGGATCGCCCTGACCGGCCTCGAGGCCGCCGTCCTCGCCGCCCAGGCGAAGGGCCTGGGCGAGGTGGACCGGACCCTGGCCGAAGAGGCCATCCAGAAGAAGGCCATCGTCTATGACCGCCAGGGAGACGCCCACTACGACGTCATCTCCGCCTTCATCAAGAGCATCCGCGGTTCGGACCCCGACGCCGCGCTGTTCTGGCTGGCCAGGATGCTGGAGGCGGGCGAGGACCCTCGGTACATTGCCCGCCGGATGGTCGTGCACGCTTCTGAAGACATCGGCCTGGCCGATCCTCGTGCCCTGCTCGTCGCCGTGGCGGCGGCCCAAGCGGTCGAGTACGTGGGACTGCCCGAGGCCAGGCTGAACCTGGCGGAGGCCGCCATTTACCTGGCTCGGGCGCCCAAGTCCAACAGCGTCATCACATCCCTCGGCCGAGCCACGCAGGACGCGGCATCGACGGACCCCGTTCCTCTTCATCTGAAGGAAGCGTCGGGCCATCCGGGGCTCCGCAAGCTCGGGTACGGTAAGGGCTACAAGTACCCGCACGACTATCCCGGGCACCAGGTCGACCAGCAGTACCGGCCGCCCCCCTTCGAGGGCAAGCGGTATTACGAGCCTTCGGGCCAGGGGGAAGAGGCAGAAGCAGAAGGACCGGGGGAAACACGCGATCGGGCCCAGTAGCCCGGTTATGATTCCGGCCTCGAAGCACCCGAACCCAGACGAAGGGAGAGCGAACGTGGTCGCATCGATCAGTGTGGGTGGCGTCGCCGGCCTCGTCGCCGCGGTCGCGTGGGCGGTACTGGTGCTCATTCTTGGGCTGGTCCTCGTGAATCTATTTCGGGTTCTGGAGTCGACCAAGATGCTCATCGACGGGATCCGCGAAGAGACAGTGCCCCTTCTCTCCGAGGTGAAGACCACGGTCTCCGGAGTGAACCGTGAGCTGGAGAGGGCGGATGGGCTGCTCGAGTCGGCCGGCCACATCGCCAAGAGTGGCGAGCGATTGGCTCACGTGGTGGAGCAGGCCGTGTCGAGCCCGTTGATCAAGGTCATCGCCTTCGGGGCGGGAGCTTCCAGAGCTGTTCGGCGGCTGAGGAAACATGGGAAGGGCGGCGAGTAGGCGGTGCGCCGCATCTTCTGGCTGGCCCTCGGGCTGGGAGCAGGAGCCACGGGGGCGGTGCTCGCTGCACGGTGGTTCGAGCGTCAGACGCGCCGGATGGCTCCGGCGAACCTCGCCCGCCAGGCGGGCGGAACGGTGAAGGACCTTTCCTCGCTCATCGGGGAGGCCGTCCGCGAGTTCCGTCAGGGGATGATCGAGAAGGAGTCGGAGGTCCGCTCCACTCTTGGGGAGTAACGATGGCTGAGGTCGTCCCGGAGGTCACCGATCTCCTCAGGCAACTGATCCGCAACGGCTGCGTCAACGACGGGACCATGGAGTCAGGTGGCGAGGTGCGGAGCGTCGACCTCCTCTCCTCGTACTTGGACGGGACCGGTGCCGACATGGAGCGCTACGAGCCCATGCCCGGCCGGGCAAGTCTGGTAGCGCGCATCGAGGGAAGCGACCCGGAGGCGCCCAGTCTCCTGCTGATGGGCCACACGGATGTTGTGCCAGTCAACCCTGACGGGTGGCAGCGCGATCCATTCGGAGGCGAGCTGGTGGACGGCGAGGTGTGGGGCCGGGGCGCCGTCGACATGCTGAACGAGACCTCCTCCATGGCCGTGGCCTTCCGCAAGCTGGCCGAGGAGAAGTTCAGGCCGAGGGGCACGCTGGCGTACCTGGCGGTGGCCGATGAAGAGGCATTGGGAACGTGGGGCGCGGACTGGCTCCTGCAGAACCAGGCCGACGCGGTCAGGGCCGACTACGTGGTGACCGAGTTCGGCGGCTTTCGCATGCCTCTTCCTTCCAGCTCTGGGCCGAAGCTTCCCATCATGGTCGGGGAGAAGGGGAGTTACTGGTGCTCGATCCGCGTCCGTGGAACGCCGGGACACGGCTCCATGCCCTACCGAACGGACAACGCCCTGATCAAGGCAGCCGAGGTGGTCAGGCGGATCGCCGCATACCAGAGCGAGACGAAGATCATCGATGCGTGGAGGAGCTTCGTGCGGAATGCCGACCTCCCGCCCGACATGGCCTCGCTCCTCCTGGACCCCGACAGGATCCGTGAGTTCTACGAGTCCTTTCCCGACGTCGGTCTGGCCAGGATGGTCCATGCGTGCACCCACACCACCTTCGCCCCCACGATCATGCATGCCGGTATCAAGACGAACGTCATCCCGGACAGCGTCGAACTGCAAGTAGACATCCGCACGCTGCCCGGCGTGACCGGCGAGGACGTCGAGCGGATGCTGGACGACGCTCTGGGCGACCTGAGAGGGGATGTCGAGATCGTGGCTCAGGACGACAATCCGGCCACGGCTTCGGCGGTCGACACTCCGCTGTGGGCGTCGATCCGGCGGGCCGTCGAGCGCTTGATGCCAGGAGCGACTACCGTCCCCTTCCTGGTCGTTGGAGCGACGGACGCAAGGTTCTTCCGCCGGGCCGGGTCGGTGGCCTACGGCGCCGGCCTGTTCAGCGAGCGGATCCCCTTCGCCGAATTCATGTCCATGTTCCATGGTGACAACGAGCGCATCGACCAGGAGTCGTTGCGGCTCTCTACGGAGTTCTGGATGGCTCTGGCGAGGGACCTCGTCGGGTAGGTGACGCTCACCGCGGCGACCCGGCAGCCCCAGACGGCCCTCCTCACCGACGACTTCAGTCACCGACTCGGAAGGCCGAAGTGTGTGCCGTGGATCCCCGCGCAGACCCTGTTGCCGATCGGCACCCGTGGCGGGCCGCCATTGTGCTCGGCCTCGCGACCATCGCGCTGGGGATGGCCTACACGATTCTGATCATGCCCGCGATCACCCATACACGAGGCTGGTGGGTGGTTGGGGAGGTGTGGCCGCCCCTCCTGGGTGCTCGGTTCGTGGCGAACGGCGCACTCGGCTATCTCTATTCCGCGGATCCATTCTTCGTTGCCGGGCCGATCGGAGCCATGGCCTTGGTTCCCGTGGTGATCGTAGGAGACACCCTCCACCTCACCGACAACTATCGCTACCTGGTCCCGCATCCCACCATGTGGTTGGTATACGGACCTTATGCTCTGGGGTTCGGCATGGCGCTTCTCTATGCCGCCCGGGCGCTGGCCCACCAGGTCTGGGTAGAGGAAGGGCTGGCCGCTCGAGGGATCGCACCGCGATATCTCTGGACCCAGGCAACCATGGTCGGCCTCGTCCTGATGCCAGCCGCCGTGGTGTACGGGCACTTCGAGGACGTCCTCGCCCTCGCCCTGGTCCTTCTTGGGATCAGGTCGATGTTCTCCGGCCGGTTCGGGGCAGCGGCCATGTGGTTCGGGCTGGCCATCGGCACGAAGCAGTGGGCACTCCTTGGCCTCCCCATCCTGGTCGCGGCGACTCCAGCCACGACTCGCCTGCGGACTCTGGCACGGAGTCTTGTCATTCCTGCGGCCCTGATGGCCTTCACCCTCTCTGTCGACTGGAGCCATGCATCGGTAGGGCTCTTTCGACCTCGGGCATTCCCGCAATTGGGGCATGCGGCCCTGTGGGTCTCTCGGTCGGGAGGAGAGATAGTGGGACCACCGGAGCGATGGGGCGCGATCCTGACCGCAATCGGCCTGGCGTACTGGCTTCGGGACCGGCGGGAGCCCCGGCTGCTGCTGGCCGGTTTCGCCCTGGCCTACCTGTCCCGAGTGCTCTTCGAGCCGGTGGTCTTCGCCTATTACCTGGTCCCCGCCCTCGCGCTGATGTTCCTCCACGAGCGAGGGGCCGGGAGGACCGGTCTGCGGACGACTGTCGGGGGAGGGGCAATCATGTTGTTCTTTCTCCTACACCCAAATCCGTGGCTGTGGTGGGCGGTGACGGCTGCTGGCATCGGATGGGTCGCCTCCCCAGCTGCGCGTGACGTGCTCGGGCGAGGAGAGTTACCCGTAGAACCGGGCGGGGAACGGTCGATGGCCGTCGAACCCGTCGCGGACCTGACTCACGTCTCTACGTGAGACGAACGCGGCTCGCCAGCGATCTCGAAGAACGGCCAGAAACGGCCGTTACACTAGCCCTTCGATGGACGGCAACGAGACTCGGAAGCTGTTCCTGCGGTTCTTCGAAGAGCGCGGCCACCGCGTTGTGCGCTCTTCATCACTGATCGCGCCGCCCGAAACGGGCTTGCTCCTGACCACGGCGGGGATGGTGCAGTTCATCCCGTACTTCCTTGGGGTCCAGGAGGCGCCCTATCCGCGGGCCGTGTCCTCACAGAAGTCCTTCCGGACCACCGACATCGAGAACGTCGGGCACACCGCCAGGCATCTCACCTTCTTCGAGATGCTCGGCAACTTCTCGTTCGGCGACTACTTCAAGAAAGAGGCGATCGCCTGGGCCCACGAGCTCGTTACCGAGGGGTACGGGATCGATCACGACCGCATGTGGGTGACCGTGTACGAGACGGACGAGGAGGCCGTGCAGTACTGGGCCGATGTCGGGGTCACCGGAAAGCGGGTGGTTCGGAGAGGGAAGGTGGACAAGTATGGGGAGCCTGCGAACTTCTGGTGGACCCATGCGGCAGGACCGTGCGGCCCCTGCTCGGAGATCTACGTGGACCGGGGGCCGGAATACGGGCCGGAAGGCGGTCCCGACGTCGACGAGGAGCGGTTCCTGGAGATCTGGAACCTGGTCTTCATGCAATACGAGTGCGACGACCAGTCGACCATCGTTCGGGACCTTCCGAAGCAGAACGTCGACACGGGCAGCAGCCTTGAACGTGTGGCGATGGTTCTCCAGAAGGTCGATTCCTTCTACGAGACAGACCTGATGTGGCCATTGGTCGAGACGGCTCAACGCCTGGCGGGTAGGCGGTATGGGAAGGACGAGAAGGACGACGTGAGCCTGCGGATCATGGCGGAGCACGGCCGGGCCACCACATTCCTCATGGCCGACGGGGTGCTCCCGTCCAATGAGGGCCGCGGGTACGTGTTGCGGAGGATGCTCCGCCGCCTGGTCACCCACGCCCGAAAGCTCGGGGTCGATCGGCCGGTGATGCCCGACCTCGTGGAAACGTCCGTGCAGCTCATGGGCGAGGTCTATCCAGAGCTCGTCGCGAACAACGCTTTCATCCTGCAGGTGGCGTCCTCCGAGGAGGAACGTTTCGGCGACGCATTTCAGCACGGCATCACGCTGTTCCAGGCCGAGGCGGAGAAAGCGAAGAAGTCCGGAAGCGGAGTGTTCCCTGGTGACGCTGCCTTCCGCCTGCACGACACGTTCGGATTCCCGCACGAGCTGACGCTCGAGCTGGCCGCCGACGAGGGCCTGACAGTCGACAGCGAGGCGTTCGCCCGGTTGATGGAAGAGCAACGAGCGCGGGCACGCGACGCTCTGAAGAAGACGGGGATCGCCGAGGACGTGCTGAGCGAAGTCGCCTCGACCGTGGGCCCGACGGAGTTCCTCGGCTACGAGCGGTTGGAAGCTGAAGCTCGCGTGGTGGGGCTCGTGGTGGAGGGCTCGCGATCGGCGTCGGCCGGGAAAGGTCAACGCGTGGAAGTGGTCCTCGGTCGGACTCCCTTGTATGCCGAGGGCGGTGGGCAGGTCGGTGACGCCGGCACGATCAGGACGCCCTCCGGAGTGATCGAGGTCACGGATACCAAGCCCGGCCCTGGAGGGACCATCGTGCACGAAGGGGTGGTCTCGAGCGGCGAGGTTCGCGAGGGCGAGGAGGCCGAAGCGGTCGTGGACGCCGAGCGTCGTGAGGGAGCGGCTCGCTCGCACACCGGGACGCATGTCCTGCATTCCACGATCCGCCAGTTCCTCGGGGAGCACGCGAGGCAGGCCGGATCGCTGGTAGCGCCGGGCCGGCTTCGTTTCGACTTCTCGCACTACGAAGCAGTGCCGCGGACCGCGCTGGAGGAGATCGAGTACTCGGTAAACCGCAGGCTCTCCGACGACTCGCCGGTTCGCGCGTACGAGACCACCAAGGACTTCGCCCAGAGCCAGGGCGCCATCGCGCTGTTCGGCGAGAAGTACGGAGATATCGTCCGCGTCGTGGAAGTCGGCGATTACTCGAGCGAGCTGTGCGGCGGCACCCACGTCCGGCACACGGGAGAGGTCGGCCTGCTGCGGATAGTGTCCGAGGGAAGCATCGGCTCCGGCTTCCGGCGAATCGAGGCGCTCACGGGCCCCGACGCGCTCCGGCAGGTGAACGTGGAGCGACGGCTGCTGGAGGAGGTGACCGAGGCCGTCGGTGCCGGCGATCCAGCCACCGCTCCGGAACGTGCCCGCCATGCCGTGGCCAGGATCAAGGAGCTGGAGAGCGAACTGGGCAAGCTCCGCAAGGCCGAGCAGCAAGGAGAGGTGGAACGCCTGGCGGCCTCGGCTCTGGACGTAGCCGGGATCAAGCTGGTCCTGGCCAGGATGACGGGCCGGAACGAGGGTGAGCTCCGGGAGCTTGCCTCCAAGATCGCAAACCGACTGATGAACAACGGGACGGACCGGGCAGCGGTGGTCCTCGGGACGGCAGGGGATCGCGGAGCCCGCCTTGTGGCATCAGTCACCGGACCCCTGGCCGGCAGGGTCACCGCGCGTCAGCTCCTGGAAGAGGCCTCCAAGGTGATCGGAGGCGGCGTCGGAGGGAAGGATCGTCTGGCCATGGCCGGGGGCCCACGAACGGACGCCTTGGACCAGGCCCTGGCGAGCATCCCGGGCCGGCTGCAGACGCTGCTGACCGGTGCCTGAAGCGGGCGAGAGCCCCGACCCCGAGCGTGGTCGGATCCTCGGCCTCGACTTGGGTCAGTCCAGGATCGGGGTGGCCATCTCGGACCCCGAGCGCCGGATGGCCGTGCCCCTGGGGACCGTCCGGACGGGGGCACCCGAGGATGTCAAGGCACTCGCGGCGATGGTGAGAGAGCACGGCATCGCCGCAATCGTGGTGGGGCAGCCGCTCTCGCTCTCGGGGCGCAGAGGCGAGGCCGCGGATCACGCGGAGAAGTTCGCTCAGGCGCTCCGCGACTTCCTCCAGATTCCCGTCTTCCTCCAGGACGAGCGCCTGACGACGGTTCAGGCGGAACGGCGGCTGTCGGAGACGGGGATGCGGGGGAAGGACCGCCGCCGAGTAGTCGATCAGACGGCGGCCACCCTCATCCTTCAGGCCTACCTGGATCGAACTCGGGGCTGAGCGTCACTTAGGGGCGGTTCCGGCTTGGGTCCCTACGATCCGGGTATCCTTTGCCGCGATGCTCGAGACGCTCCCCAAGAGGGCCGAGCGCCATCGCCCGGAACGCCGCCGGGGCCTCGTCATCCTCGTCACCATCCTGATCCTGCTGATCGCGTTCGCGGCAGCCGGAGCGGGCTTCTGGATGTGGGCAACGGGGGCGGCCGGTCCGAAGACCAAATTGGTGGTGACGGTCCCCCAAGGATCGACCGGATCCGACGTGGCAGGCCTCCTGAAGCGCGAGGGCGTGATCCGCTCGACCTGGGCCTTCAAGTTGCTGGCAAGATTCCGCGGATTCTCGGGAGGCTTCCAGTCCGGCGTCTACACGAGGCTCACCACGAACATGAGCCTGGAGGACGCCCTTGACGCACTCAAGAAGGGACCGTTACCCAAGAAGTCGCTCGAGGTTCTCTTCCCGGAAGGCCTCACGCTCCGCCAGACGGCCGCCCGGGCGCAGGATCAACTCGGGGTCCGACAGAGCGCGTTCATCGGCGCCGCCACCAGCGGCAAGTGGTCCCTGCCGCCCTATCTACCGAAGGGCTCCAAGACCCTCGAGGGATTCCTGTTCCCGAAGAAGTACGAGGTCGACGCCGGCATCACCGCCGACGCGGTCATCAAGCGCCTCCTCGCCCAGTTCAAGCTGGAGGTCCACGACCTTCCGTGGAGCAACTACAAGCGGCTCGGCCTGAAACGGCCCTATGACGTGGTGATCGTGGCCTCCATGATCGAACGGGAAGCGCGGTTCCCCGAGGATCGACCGAAGATCGCCCGGGTCATCTACAACCGGCTGGCCAAGGGAATGCCTCTTCAGATCGACGCCACCGTGGAATACGCCCTCGGCGAGTACAAGTCCAAACTGACCCTGGAGGACCTGAAAGTGGCCAGTCCGTACAACACCTACCTCCATCAAGGGCTCCCACCCACGCCGATCGCCAACCCCGGCCTGGCTTCCCTTGAGGCGGCGCTCTCCCCGGCGAAGGGCAACTGGTTGTACTACGTGGTAATCGATTCCCAGGGTCACCACGCGTTCACTGCTTCCTACGACGAGTTCCTGAAGCTGAAACAGCAATATCAGGGCTAGGCGGGGCGGCGGACCCTTCGGAGGGCCTTCCTACTGCTTTCGCTCAAGCGGTCAGCGACCGAGGCCGAGAATTTCGTCAGGAAAGCCATGTCCATTGATTTCGCGGCGCTGACTCAAGCGGTCGTGGCCGGACTACCCGACGTTCGGTCGTGCCTGATCGTGTCTCGCGATGGACTGGCGCTGGGTGCTTCTCCAGCTACCGAGGAGGGCAGGACGCTCGACGTGTGGACACGGATCGCTGCACTCGGTGATGTCGAACGGGGGTTCGTCACGGTCCGCGACGAGGTCTGGGTGTTCTGCCGGCGAGGCCCCTACGGGGCCGTGGCAACAGCCGCCTCCACGACGAGGCCAGGGCTGGTCCTGGACCGCCTCGAGCAGATTGTCCTCGTGGCCGAAGAGGCTCGCGTCCGCAAGGACGCGGTGCGCCCCCCGGCCGACCACGAGCCGACGTCCTTGGATACCCCCCGCCGTCTGCGCACAACGCTCCACAGGGAGCGCACCGCAACCGGCGCCCCCTCGGAGGGCGCGATCTCGGACGAGGACCAGGAGGCTGCCGTCTCCGCCTGGGCCAGGAGACTGATGAGTGCTGCAGGCCTCGAGCGGGCCGCTTCGGGCCCGGGGCCTGCCCCAGCCGAGGCGTCGCCGAACATCTCGTTCCATGAACCGTCGGAAACGGACCTTGACGAAACGACCGCAGCAGCGGAGATGGAAACAGAAGAAGGACACGGGGCACGCTCCGAAGACGATTCCACGGTCGACCGGGTCGAACTGTCCCGCGAGTTCGCAGCGATCCTGGCCGAACACGAGGAGGACAAGCCATGAACCTCGCGACGAGGCCACCCGGGAAGGGTGATCGTTGATGGCCTCCCCGCTCCCGAGCAGCAGCAGGAAGACGAAGAAGCTGGGGGAGATCCTCGTCGAGGAGGGCTTGATCACCGCCGAGCAGCTCGAGCGAGCACTCCTCGAGCAGAGCCGGACCGATCAGCTGCTGGGCAGGATCCTGATCGACCTCAAGATGGTCAAGGAGTCCGACCTCATGGCGGCCCTGGCCAAGCAGATCGGATTCCGGTTCGTCGACCTGAACGATCATCAGATCGACCCCTCCGCGGCGATGCTGATCCCGGAGCAGGTTGCTCGGAGGTATCGCGCCCTGCCGATCGGGTACGAGGATTCGCGGCTTCTGGTGGCCATGGCCGACCCCGCGAACCTGTTCGCCCTGGACGACATCCGGACGATGACCGGGATGGACCTTCAGCCGGTGGTGGCCACCGCCGCGGACATCGAGTCGGCCATCCGAAAGTACAGCCGGATGGACGAGTCCGTCCAGAAGATGGCGAGCGAGGCCTCCACGGCTGCAGAGGACGAGGTCGCCGATCTGGAACGCGCCGCTGCCTCACTCGAGGAGGGGCCCATCGTCAAGATGGTCAACCTGCTCATCAGCCAGGCCATCGCGGACCGGGCCTCCGACATCCACATCGAGCCGATGGAGCGCGAGGTCCGAATCCGCTACCGGATCGATGGCGTGCTGTCGGAAGTGATGCGGTCCCCCAAGAACATCCAGGCAGGCCTGATCAGCCGGCTGAAAGTCATGGCCGACATCAACATCGCAGAGCGCCGTGTGCCGCAGGACGGCCGCATCGGGCTCACGGTGGGAGGCAAGTCCATCGACCTCCGGCTGGCCACGCTGCCCACCGTGTACGGCGAGAAAGTAGTGATCCGGATCCTGGACAAGAGCTCGGTGCTGCTGAAGCTGGAGGAGCTGGGGTTCCTGGACCAGTCGTTCAAGCGCTACCAGGAGGCCTACACCAAGCCGTACGGGGCCATCCTGGTCACCGGTCCCACCGGCTCGGGCAAGTCGACAACCCTCTACGCGACGCTCAACCTCGTCAACAAGGCTGACCGGAACATCATCACGGTCGAGGACCCGGTGGAGTACAGGCTGCCGGGGGTCAACCAGATGCAGATGAACGTCCGGGCTGGCTTGACGTTCGCCTCGGCCCTCCGTTCGATCCTGCGGGCGGACCCGGACGTCGTGCTGGTGGGCGAGATCCGCGACCACGAGACCGCGCTGATCGCCATCGAAGCCGCTCTTACCGGCCACCTGGTCCTCTCCACGCTGCACACGAACGACGCGCCCTCGTCGCTGCCGCGCCTGGTGGAGATGGGGGTCGAGACCTATCTGGTGGCGAGCGCGATCGACTGCGTGGTGGCCCAACGGCTGGCCCGCAAGCTCTGCCCGAAATGCCGTGAGGGGTACCGACCGAACCAGTCCGAGCTGGAGCAGGCCGGCTTTCCCGAATTCATGTGGGACGACGTGAAGGAGCTGTTCCGGCCGGTCGGGTGCACCGCGTGCTCCAAGACCGGATTCCGAGGGCGGCTCGGCATGTACGAGGTGATGAACATGTCCGAGGAGATCGAGCGCCTCGTCGTGGAGCGAGCCCCCTCCGAGGAGATCAGGCGTTCGGCCCGGCGCGACGGGATGATCACCCTTCGCGAGGACGGCCTGGAGAAGGTCAGGCTGGGCATCACTTCGGTGGAAGAAGTACTACGGGTCGTGGCATGACGTGCCGATGCATTCCGGTAGGGGTCTGGGGGCTCGAGCAGTGAGGCGGAGCCGAACGTAGCCCCCGGGATACAGGGCCGCGTCCACCTGGGCCCTGTGAAGGGAGTGGAGATGAAGGCCGAACTGATGAACCGCGATGGGGAGTCTCCCGTTGTCCCCGTCCAGGAGCTGCTGGGGCATGCCCTGGCCCTTGACGCGAGCGACCTCCACGTCACGGTCGGGGCCAAGCCGACGGTTCGTGTCCACGGTGACCTCAGGGCCTTGGACCAGTACGAGATCCTCGA
>WNFV01007714.1_pt1 | contig 12350 bp, 12 predicted proteins | sample 5400101 | NCBI WGS metagenome assembly WNFV01 (sample SAMN13153361, study PRJNA577476) | soil metagenome | isolation source: 115 cm soil or saprolite under grassland replicate 1 | place: USA:California | collected 2016-06-15
CCCTCGTCCGGCAGCCTTCCGAGCGTGAAAGGGGCGTGGTCGCCCGCCGGGACGACGTAGGCGGTGTAGCGCAGCCCCCAGACCTGGACGAGCGACGGATCCTCCCACGCGTCCGGAGCTGTCGCTGCTACGCGAGCGTGGAGGGAATGCAAGGCTGATCGCGGAACGCTGTCCTGCAGCCCGGCCCAGGCCGCTCGTCCGAGCGAGGCGGGTCCCGGCGGGAGGCGCTCGTCGAGCGCACCGGTGCGCCGCCGGAACGCGATGATCTGCTCACGCGTGACGTCGAGCGTTGGCCCCGCGACCGGTGCGGCGCCACGTGACACACGACTCATCAGCCTCACCGTACCCATGAGTGCCGTCGAATCTGCGCTGAAAGGCTACTTCGCTATCTCCCAGATATGCCCGCCGGGGTCGCGAAAGCTGGCCGTGCGGATCCCCCACGGCCGATCCATCGGCCCGCTCAGGATCGTGGCTCCGCGCCTCCTCAGTTCCTCGCACATCGCGTCGACGTCGTCCACCGTATTCGTGCTGACGGGGGCGGCAACGCTTGAAGGCGTTCGCGCGGCGAGCGGCTGCCGATGTCACCGGAGTTGATGAAGTGCGAGGTCGACCGCCTCGGTGATGGGCAGGCTTCGCCCGGCGTCGAGAGCTCGCGCTAGATCCGTCGCCTCGAGTACAGCCTCGATCCGGCCTGCAATTCGGTCGCGGAGCATGCTGTCGGAACGATCGAATTCGACTCCGGCTTTGCCCAGCACCGATTCCGCGGCGCTCAGGAGGTGGGCCACGGTGCTCGGGTCGCCCGCGTCGGCGTCGCAAACGGCGGCCGTTCCGAGGAGTGCGATCGCAATCGCCCTGGTGTGGCCGATCTCTGCCGCGTCCACGAGCGCTTGCTTGTAGAGCGGTCGCGCTTCATTCACTCGTCCCTGCAAGAGCAGTGCGAGCGCCAGGTTCGTCCGGAGTGTGCGCCCTGGGCGCCCGACGCGCTCGTGGAGCGCGAGGCCCGTGTTGAATCGCTCCGCGGCGCGCCCATAGTCGCCGTCGACGAGCGCGAGCTCGCCCGCGTCGTTGGAGACGACGACGAGGCCGATCGTCTCGTCCAGGGCGCGGAATAGGGACTCCGCTTCGCCGAGCATTCGGCGCGCTGCGTCGATGTCTCCGGCGGCCGATGCCGCGTTTGCTAGGCCGACGAGCGTCCACGCGATGCCGCTGCGATCGCCGAGCTGGCTCGTCAGCGCGAGGCGTTCACGGCCGACCGCATTCGCCGCCTCGAGGTCATGCTGCGACAGGACGATCCGGTGAAGGCAGTGCAATGCCGTCGCACGTAGGGCGTCGCCGTCGCTTCGCCGTGCCAGAACGCTTTCGAGACGGCGCCGCCCTTCGGCGTAGTACCCACGCAGGACCCAGAAGTCGCCGAGGACGCTGGCCAGCCGGATCTCGTTGGTCGTGTCGGCGGACGCGGCGTAGAAGTCCAGCGCCGCGCGCAGGTTGTCGTGCTCTGCTTGCGCGAGGCGCAACCAGCCGCGGGCGTCGCCGCGGCGCTCGGCGTCGGCGCATGCATCCTCAGCAAATGCGAGGTAGTAGTCGGCGTGACGACGCGCCAGTGGTGCGTCCTGATCGGCTGCGTCGAGCCGTTCGCGCGCGAACTCCCTCACCGTCTCGAGTAGCCGATAGCGCGTCTCGGCGTGCTGGTCGGCAACGACGAGCGACTTGTCGACGAGCCGGGCGAGGAGATCGAGCACCGTCTGTTCCTCGAGCCCGTCCCCGCAGACGCACTCGGCGGCTTCCAGACTGAAACCTCCGGCGAAGACGGTCAGCCGCCGGAGAAGGAGCCGCTCCTGCTCGGAGAGCAGCTCGTAGCTCCAATCGATCAGCGCGCGCAGCGTTCGGTGGCGCGGGAGCGCCGTGGGGCTCCTGGCCGTCAGCAGCGCGAACCTGTCGTCGAGCCTGGCCGCGATCTGCTCCGGAGTGAGCAGCCGAACGCGCACCGCGGCAAGCTCGATCGCGAGCGGAATCCCGTCCAGGCGACGACAGATCTCGACGATCGCGGCGGCGCCGTCGTCGCCGAGCGTAAACGATCGGTTGGCCGAACGGGCTCGCTCGATGAACAGCCGGACAGCTTCGGAGGCGAGGGCCTCGGCGGGCCCGGCCCTAGCGGTGGCGGGGACCGACAGGGTGGGCACCCCCCATGCCGTCTCGCCGACTATCCCGAGCGGCTCGCGGCTCGTGGCGAGCACGGTCAATCGCGGACAAGCCTTCACTAGGAGCTCGGCGAGCCTGGCGCAGGCTGCCAGCAGGTGCTCGCAGTTGTCGAGCACGAGCAGCAGTCGCTTCGTCCGAAGCGCATCCGTAAGCGTCTCGACCAGCGGGCGCGCCGGCTCCTCCTTCACGCCGACGACCTGGGCCGCGAGCGCGGCGACGAGGTTCGCGTCCGAGAGTGCCGCGAGTTCGACCAACCAGACTCCGTCGAGATACTCGGGCACCAGGTCGCCGGCAACTTGGACCGCAAGCCGCGTCTTCCCCGACCCGCCTGCTCCGGTCAGCGTCACAAGCCGGGTCGTCGCGAGAAGTTCTTTCAGCTCAGCGATCTCCTGCTCGCGGCCGATAAAGCTCGTCAGCTGCGCCGGCAGGTTGTGCTTCCGCTCCGACGGGACGGTCTCGAGTCCCCGGTCGGCGTGGGCCGCTCCGGGCGGCGCCTCCAGCGAGGGGTCCTGGTTGAGGATCGCCTTCTCGAGCCGCTGCAACGGCAGGCTCGGTTCGATCCCCAGCTCCTCGACGAGCGTCGCGCGTGTCTCGCGGTAGCGGCCCAGCGCCTCCGCCTGCCGCCCCGACCGGTAGAGCGCGAGCATCAGCTGAGCGCCTAGACGCTCTCGCAGCGGGTGCTCGGCGACGAAGGACTCGAGTTCACCGATCAGCTGCTCGTGCAGGCCAAGCGCGAGCTCGCAGTCGATCCGATCCATCTCCGCGGCAAGCCGAAGCTCCTCCAGACGCCAGACCTCGTTCCGCGCCGCCGCCTCCAGCTCTACCCCGGCCAGCGCCGGGCCGCGCCAGAGCGCGAGCGCCTCGCCCAACAGCCGACGCGCAGACCACACGTCGCCCGCCACAACCAAACCGCGCGCCTCCGCGACCAGCCGCTCGAACCGGACGGCGTCCAGCCGCTCAGGCTCGACGTCGAGCACATACCCGGGCGACCGGGTCACCACCGGTTCATGATCGTCGCGCGCCAGCGCCTTGCGCAGCTGCGACACGTGCACGTTCAACGCCTTCGCCGCCGTCGCCGGTGGCGATTCGCCCCAGAGCTCGTCGATCAGCCGGTCCCGCGAGACAACCACGCCCGCGTGCAAGAGCAGCACCGCAAGCAGCGCTCGCTCCTTCGGCGAACCGACCGGCACCTCCACTTCACCGTCCAACACCTGCAACGGCCCCAGGATCCGGTACTCCACTGGGCTGTTGTAGCGGTCCCGCGGCGACAGATAAAGGCGATCAGAGCCCTTTCTTTATCCGCCCTTAGCCGACCCGTTACCGCGAGTCGACAACCTCGTTGCAGTGGCTCGCCCCACCTCGAAAGGGAGAGCGCAATTGCGCCGCTTGCTACTTCTCATGAGCCTCATGTTGCCGCTCACCGTCCCCGCCACAGCGGCGGCGGCGGAGCCGACGCGCGATACGGTGACGGTGACGGTGACGTCGAGGTCGCTGCTCCCGTGCCCCAGCGGTGTGGTGGCCTTGGGGCTGTTCCAGGTCGTCCGCGAGATCACCACCTTCTACGACGAGAACGGGCAACCGGCAAGCCACCTCTGGGTCGCGTCGTTGGAAGGCACCATCACGAACCCGTTGAGCGGGGCGTCGCTGCCGGATCGAGGCATCCGGATCTTTCACCCCGACCTCGTCACCGGCGCGTTCTTCACGACCGGTACGAAGGTCGTCACAAAGCTCCCAGACGGCGGCGTCGCGATCGGCGGCGCTGGGCGGCTCGTCTGCGAGGCGGCTGGCAACCTGGTCGCGCACGACGGGCCGACAGCGCTGAGGAGCGGGCCCCAGCTTTGCGCGGCGCTCGGCGCGTGACCGTGGCACGACCCATTGATAGCGACGACAACCATGCGGCGACCTACAGCGGCGAGGTTTGGACAGACGCGCGCGGCTACGCGATCGTCACGTTGCCGCGCTCTGCCGGGCACCTCCACGGCGCCTTCGAGTACGAGCTGCGCCCCTTCACGCACGGCGTCACCGCCACGATCGCCGCGGAACTCGTCGACGGACGGTTCACAATCGCCACCGACGAGCCGCACGTGAAGGTCGCCTGGCGGGTCGGGGGTCGACCACCACGACCTCAATCGAAGGAGTGCAGATGAAAGAGCGCACGCTCGTCCTCCTCGTCACGGTCGCGTTGCCGACAGTTCAGGCCGCGGCTGCAAGCGCGCCTTCGTTCGTGTGGAGCGATGCCGCGATCGGAGGCGGCGCTATCGCCGGCGTGCGGCTGGTTGGCCGCGGTTTCGCCAGTGGTGGTGCACCGCCGTCGACGCCGGTTCGCGCGATGATTCGCTTGACACCTGCTCACGTGCCAGGCGGCTTCTACTCGGGAGACGCGGAAATCGGCTGCAGGCACGCTGCACAACCAAAGGGAGAACACCATGCGTAAGCTCGCGCTTCTGCTCGGCCTGCTCGCCGCGCCACTTGCGGTCGCGGGGACCGCCTCCGCCGAACAGCCTCAGACCACGACGATCCCGATCTCGTTCGCGTTCGTCGACACGAGCTCGTGCGGACCATCGCTGCCGATCGCGACCAGCGGCACCGGCGAACTGCAGATCACGACCTTCGCCGACGGTCGCCAGATCCGCCACCTCGACAGCGACGTGACGCTGTCGGCCAATGGCAAGACGGTCACCAGCAACCAGACCGGCAACGTGTTCGTCGACAGCGGCGGGCGCACGATCGTCGGCACCGCCGCCACCATCACCGTCCCCGGCGAAGGCCTGCTCGTCCTCGACGTCGGCAAACTCGTCCTCGACCCGAGCGGGGCCGTCCTGTTCGAAGCCGCGCCACACGAACTGTTCAACCACGACCTCGCAGCGCTTTGTGCCTACTTCGCCAACGCGTAAGGAGGAGAAGACCAGCAGAGGGTCGCGAGCGTGAAAACGGTCGAGCGTAATCTCTCGCGGATCTGTCGCACGCGTGGGGCGAAGTCGCGTACCCGGTTGACGCGCTACGCAGCGGCTGTCCTGGCGTCGGCGATCGTCGCCGTCGCTGCACCGGCAGCGGCGCCTACGATCTCGGCCGACGCGCTCAAGCGCCTCGCGCAGATCCGCGCCGAGGTCGACGCTCCCTATCGCGGTCTGCGCGTCAGCGGCCTCTCGTCGACATCGGCGATCGACTCGCTGACTCTGTTCGACGGGGTTGATCCGGCGAGTCATGTCGGCCGACAACGGCATCTGCTACGCCGTCTGCCCTTCGAACGCGACGCGGTCGACGACCGAACCGTGAACGACGCTCTCGCCGGTTACCCGGTGCCCACTACATCGGCGCAGCTCCGCGCTGTCGTTGACGCAGCCACGCTGCCGCGCCTCTACGCGCACTTCGCGCTCGCCGCGACACCGGGAGGCCGCGACTCGCTGCTCGCTTGGCCCCTGGGCCTGGCACCGTGATCGACACGAACCGCCGCGGATCGAAGGGAGTCGTACGCCGACCCGCGTCGGACCTTGGGTTGAGAGGTCGCCCGACGGTGCGCAAGCCGACCGAGCTGCCCCTCACTCACAAACGACGAGGCGCGCTTCGCCGCGTCCGCCAACGGCTCCAAGGGGACCCGCGTCGTTCGCACGCAGTGTGCGTCGTCAGACTCACGCTGATCCTTGCTGCAATTGGGCTGCTCGGTTTCGGGGCGCCGGCAGCCGCGGCGACGGCGGCAGTGGAGCGTTGGCGGCCAACGGAGCCGCCAGGGCCCGTTTTCACCGCGGCGGCGCCCAATCCGTTTCAGCTGTTCAACGATTACGCGACGCCGGAGCGGCTGTTCGCGGCGGGGCGGGTCGTGGTCCACTACGTCACCCTTGGGATCGATGCGCCGCCGCTGAACGACGACGACGCCGACCAAGTTCCCGACTATGTGGAGCGTGTCGGCGACGCCGCCGATACGGCGATCACCTACTTCGACCGCCGCCGCTTCGCCCCGATCCTGGCGGACACGGGCGGCCCCGACCCCCGCCCGGATCTGTACATCTCCCGCTTCACCCCGGGCACGTTCGGCGTCGCCTTCCCCGCGGCGGAAGCCGAGGAGGGCGCGTTCGTGGTCGTCTCGAACGCGCTCGATCCGAGCAGCGGCGAGAGCCTCGGGAGCCTCTATGGGACGGTCGCGCACGAGCTCTTCCACCTCGTCCAGTTCTCCTACTTCGCGCCCTCGATCGATCCGGCGATTCCTCGCTGGGCGCTCGAAGGCAGCGCCGCCGCAATGGAACAGCGGGTATTCGCCGAGCTGGACGACATCGCCTCGACGCTCCAGCTGAGGCCCTGGTTCCGCGCGCCCAGCCGCACGATCACGAGCCAGAGCTATGGCGCCCAGCTGCTCTGGCGCTACCTCGACGAGCGCAGCCCCGAGCTGCTCGGCGCCTACCTCTCGCGGCTCGCCGCCGGCGAAACCCGGAACGACGGCGGCGCAGCATTCGTCGCCACCTTCATGCGCGTCACCGGGAAACAGTTTGCGCCGACGTACCTCGAATTCGCCACCGCTGTCGCCGCCGAATACGGAGGCAGCATCGTTCCCTACCGGACCCTCAACGACCGGAGCACGTACCGTGCGTCCGTCAGGCCGCTCGCGATCCACTACACACGGCTGTCGTCCAGGCGCGGGCGCATGCCTTCAAGGGTCGCGGTGACACTCCCCCATGGAGTCGCCACTCTTCATGTCGCGCTCACGTACGAGTGGGCGAGCGACGTTGCGGGAAACCCGAGCGACAACAGACGCGTCCGCCCAACCGTCACCGCCGCCGGCCACACCCTCCACTTCACCCTGCCGCCAGCCCGGTCGAACGCCCGCTTCCGGCGACCGACGCTAATCATCGCCAACGGCCGCCCGACCGGCGCCCTCGACTACACCGTCACAACGACCTGACAGCGAGTGGAGTCGCTCTCGTTGTTCAAGAGCACTCCGAGGGCGGGCGGGCCGCCGCCGAGATCGCGCCGTACGCCCGCGATCAAGGTGCCCTCTCGCACTAGCCCGCGCCGGACTGCTCGCAGCGCCCCGCCCGCGTATGATCGCCCGCCCCGCTGGAGCGCGCCGCCCCCTACTTCGCGACGGGGCCGGCCGAAGTCCGCTGCCCCTCGATCGAGGAGTGGGCACGCGACCCGATCTGGGGCGCCGAGCACAATCCGCAACGCGCCTGGGGCTACGCCCACATGCTGAACGATGGCCACATCGCCCTCCACCGGGCCCTCTGCGCCGATGCGCTGATCCGAAAATCGCTTCCACACGCTCCAGGTCGCGCCCGGCTGATCACAACTTGCCTCACCGCGACCTCTTCAGCCGCTTTTCGACGTCCAGCGCCGGCCCGCCTGCAAAGTCACCTCGTCCGCCTGATACGCGCATGACTCCGCACTGTTGTCAGAATAAGCAACGGGTCGCGGACACAAAACGGACACATCAGAAACGACACGCGCGACGTCTCGCGACGCATCCTCGAGAGCCCATTCGTCTCGATTTGCAGGAAAGACTGTGTCGCGCGTGATCGCACGTGTACGCGCGTGACGCCCCAGAACTTCCATGGTAAGGAGGGGGTCGACGGTTCGAGTCCGTCAGAGGGCTCTGCAAAAGTCCCGCATAATGGCGCTTTTTTTTCGGATCGACTTGCAGGTTCTCGAACGTGGGGCCGGTATGGAGCCCTTTATGGAGCCTTCAGGTCGAAAACTCGGTCCTTGAGTGCCGGGTCGCTGACCACCGTGCGCTTTCGGCGGCGCCCCAACGGCGCTCCACGAGGCTCCGGCTCCCATCCAGGGCCGACGATTTCCATCACGGACTGACGCGGTCCCCGGGCCAGGTCGCTATCGAGGCGCCCGGCCGTTAATTGTTCGCGCCGGCCGCCGATTGCCAAGCGAAGCAGGCGGGACGCGCCGATGACATCTACTAAGCGGTCAATTGCTCGGCGTGGGGCGGCGCTGAGCGGGCTACCGCCGCACTCGCGGCGGCCGCTCGACCGCGGTCGCTCCCTCGGTCTTGAGAATGACGATCAAGGCCCGCAGCGCATCCGCAAGCCCGGTAGCTGTGGCGAGCCGGTAGTGCCGGGTCTTCACCGTCTCGAGTAGGTCGGCACCGCGCAGAGCGCGCAGTGTTTCGTAAACGGTCGCCGGTCCTATCACGAGATGGCGTGCAAGCGCTTCCGCACTCCAGCCCTCCTCCGGCGCCTCAACGAGACACTCGAGGATACGGCGCTTGCGGTTGCCGCCAAGCAGCCAGTCTCGAAGCTCTTCCCTTTCGGGGCCGTGGGTCCCGTAGTTCGGCATGAGGGGGCGTCTCGTCCGGCGAGTATTCTATGGTTGAACCATAGATCCGCCTCGCGCCCATTTGGCCGTCGTCAGCGCCTCCGCCGACGAACCGTGTTCGTTCGATCCGCCACCGTTTTCGTTGCGAACGCAGCCGCAGCGGCCAGGCGAGCTAGCCGAGCTAATCGAGGTGGCCGTCGACGGAGCAGAGGCGAGCCGCGTACGGAATGCGGCCGCTGCCGTCGGTCTGCCTGGTGCGCTTGCGGTCTACATCTCGGTGGAGGCCGACCGGGCGCTCCAAGAGGCGATCGAGATTCTCGGGCTCGCCGACGCCGACGTCGTCGCCTTCCTCGACGCGGCAGCCGCGGAAACCGTCGGGCGCGGACCGCGGCACCTCCTCGTGCGACGCCTCGAGGAGTACGCGTCCGCGCTGGTGCGCGGGCTCCCTAGCGCCGACATCGACGCCGGCCCGCTCCGCGCGCACGTGCCACACCGCGTCGCCGCGGCCTGGGCCCGTGCCGCCGCTGCAGCCGGCATGCCGTTCGATTGTTGGCTGGCCGACGCCGTCCGCCGCGCACATCTCGATCGCGCGCCTTGGGAATCGGCCGCGGCGCGCACAGGCCGGACTCTCGCCGAGTGGGTGCTACTTCAGGCTGCGCGCTGCGCCCGCTCGCGCAGCACCTCGCCCCAGACGACCGCCTGCGGCTGACCACTGGCGTTCAGGCGCGCGGCGTACCAGGCGCCTCCGTTCGCAGCCGCTAGGCGCGACTCCTCGCGCAGCACGTGCAGGTTGTGTAGACGCAGATCGTCGAGCGACGCATTCGGCGCCGCCGCAACACACCGCGGAACAACGCAGCTCGGAGCAGTGTGGCGCGCGCCGCGCGCTACCGCGTGGAAGCCCCCGGTCACCTCGTAGAAGACCTCGACGCCACCGCCGCCACTTTTGTTCAGCAGCGGCCAAGGCACCTTGCGGAAGTGGACGGCGCCGGTCGAGAAGCTGGGGGCGCCAGCGGCGACGAGTGGCGGGCCGAGGCGGCCGACGCAGTCGGGAACGGCTTCGACGCCGACCTCGTTGAACGCGGCGATGGCGTCGAGGTAGGCCGAGAACTCGGGCGCCGACGCCCTCTCAGCGTCGAGCCCGCGGATGCGCACGAAGATGCGCGTCACGCCTGTCGCGGAGTAGGCCAGCGCCAACTCGTTCAACACGCCGTCGAGCAACGCAGCGAGCGTTACCTGGATGAACGCGACCGGCAGCTGTCCAGCGGCGGACATCACGCAGCGGCGCACCATCGCCAGGTTCACGCGCCGAACGTCCGGGCCGCGACGTTTGTACTCGAGGTATGGAGCCGCGATGGCCGCGGCGCCGGCCTGCATCGTCAGCGTGTCATCGACGAAATGCTCGCGTCGGCGGCGATTCCGCAGATCGTCGGCGCGCAGCGGCAGATCGATCGCGGCAACCATCTGGCTCCCGCGCAACCGTGCGGCTTCCTTGACCGTCGCGATGTCGCGCTTTGATAGCGCCGGCGTGCCGGGGTCGATGACGTAGCTGAGCTTCGCGGCGCGGAGCGCGTCGACCAGCTCGGTCGTCGTCTGACCTGCACGCGGGTGGTCGGCCGGGTAAGGCGCGAGGTAGCGGGCGTAGACGATCACCGCGCCGAACGGGCGCGGGCTCGGACAGGAGACGAGGTCGAGGTCGTCGTGCCGCGCGCGCAGATAGATCTGGCCGTTCGCCACGTTCGCAACGTTAGAGAGGCGGTCGGCTGGACAAAGCCCGCCTGAGCAGGCCGCGCCGCTGCGGTGACGGCTACGCGGCTAGAGCCTCGGCCTCGCCGCGGATTGCATCGAGCTCGCGGACGGCACGCAGCGCCGCCGGCTCGGGGATGTGGGGCTTGAATTCGCGGAGCAGGTGCGCCCGCTGCTCGTCGCTCGCCTGCGGCTCCTCGAGCGTGACGTACAGCGCAGTCGCGAGGCGCTCGAGATCGATGACACCACGGGCGTCGAGCTTGTCGGCGACGAAGGCGATGCGCTCTGCGTGACGGGCGAGCGTCTTCGGATAGATGTTCTGGACGGCCTCCCCTTCGTCGGTCACCGTGATGCGAGGCCCGTAGGGCGGGACCTGCGGCTGGTAGCGGATCAACTTGTCGGAGACGAAGTCGCCGAGCTCGTCGCGCAGGTCGAACGAGAACGGGCCATGCTTGTAGAGCACGAAGTCGTAGTCCATCTCGACGTCGAGGAGTTCCTGTAGGAAGTAGGTCGCCTTCTGGAGATGGGTCTCGCCGCACCAGCTGTCGTGCGCGCGCATCTGCTCGACGAGCTCCGTGAGCAGCGCGGCTCGCTGCAGACGCTTCATTCTTCCTCCTCCTTCTCAGCCTGGGCCGCGGCCTTGATGACCGCGCGCCGGTTCTCGCGCACCCACTTGCGTGCATCCTCGCGACGCTCTCGGACGACATAGACGTACTCGTTGCGTGGCTCGGGGAGCTGCTGAAGCGCTTGGGACAGTGCCAGCGATGACACGCTCTTGCCGTCGCGGTCCCGGACGGGGAAGTCGGCGGTGCCCGCCGCCTTGCGCGAATCGGCGTAGCGGACGTTCTCAGCGCCGAACTGTTCCTTCGCCGCCTCGTAGATCGCTGTCGCCGCTTCCGGATAGAGGGCGACGTCCTCGGGCGCGCGTTCGTAGAAGACGCGGAAGTGCTCACGGTTGACGATCCGCCACGCCGGCTCATGAGCCGCATCGGCGCTGTTGGCCGCGGCAACGGCGATCGCCGCCATGACCTCGTTGTCGGTAACCCGAAGGTGCCCCTCCGGGTCGCTCGGGAACTGGCCCCCGGGGAGCCACAGCTGCAGGAACTCCTTCAGGTGGGTGTCGTAGATCAGCCGCGTCGAGTGGAAGTAGACCTGGCTGAACATGAAGTAACGGGCGATCAGCAGCCCTTCGGCTGACTCGAGCCCGCCGCGGACGACGCCGAGCGTCGAGCGCGCCGCTTCCTCGCCCGTCGGCGCCTCCTCCCCGCCCGCGAGGTCGGGCGCTGGCGGCAGGATGCGCATCGTCTGGATCAGGCGGTGGTGGTCGAAGCGGCCGTAGGCGACACCGGTGTGGAGTGAGTCGCGCAACAGGTAGTCGATGCGATCGGCGCCGAAGACATCGCCGACGATCATCTCGGCGAGGATCGCCTCCCAAGTGTTGAAGGTTAGGTCCTTCGCCTCCTTGGGGCCGAGCGCAAGCTTGACCACGTCCTCAGGCTCGGGGCGCGGCCGCATCCCGTCCCAGACGGCTTTCATCAGGTCGCTCTCGATCAGCGCTCGGGTGATCTGCTCGTGGCCGACCTCGTCGGGCAGAAGCTCCTTCTCGGCCGCGTGCGAAAACGGCAGATGGCCCATGTCGTGACAGAGGGCCGCCATCCGTAGGACCGAGCGCCAATATTCGCGCTTGCGCCGACTGATGGGCACGACCTCCCGCACCACGTCGGACAGGTTCTCGTCGCGCATGACGATGTCGTAGATCCTCCCGGCGACCTGCATCACCCCCGGTCTCGAGAACAGCCGGCGAACGGGTTCCCTCCGGTGCTTCGATCTGCGTCAGGTCCCAGGACTGCACCGCGGCGATCCTAGGGCATGACTAACGTCGAACGACTATCGGGGCTGTGCGGCAGCCGTCTAACTGTGCGAGGAGCCCAAACCCTTGACGGGCTTGAATGGGACCTCGACTGAACGCATCCGGCCAACGATCAGCGGTATGAAAAGGGGCGCCCGGGCACCCCTTTTCTAGCTCCCGGCTCGCCACACTCCCCAGATTGACCGAACCAGCGGCTCATTCGGAAACGAGTTCTTAGTTGGCCTTCTGGTAGAAGAAGTAGTCGGCCGTGTAAGGCACAAACGCAAAATTACCGACGTCT
>WNFV01007720.1_pt1 | contig 12346 bp, 14 predicted proteins | sample 5400101 | NCBI WGS metagenome assembly WNFV01 (sample SAMN13153361, study PRJNA577476) | soil metagenome | isolation source: 115 cm soil or saprolite under grassland replicate 1 | place: USA:California | collected 2016-06-15
CAGGCTCGCCAGGATCGCGACGACGAGGAAACGCCCGTAGATCGACGGGTCGTAGAAGACCGAGTTGACCCGGTAGAACCAGCCGCTTGGCGCGTACGCGTTGTCGACGATCACCTTCGGGTTCCAGAAGACGTCGCGCGCCGTGTACTGGTACACGCCGATCAGCGCGATCGCGGCACCCATCACCGCCAGCTGCGCGTACAGCACCGCCAGCCACCGCCGGCGCCACGGGAGCCGCGCGAGCGAGACCGCGAGGAGGCCGAACGGGAGCCAGAAGAAGACGAGCGAGATGGCCCCTTGGCGCAGGTCGTCCGTCCAGAGCAGCGAGAGCCCCGTCCAGGCGACGAGCGCAGCGAGCGGTAGCGCCGCGAGGCCGAGCTCCCGCGTCCGCACGTCGTCGCCGAACAACTCCCAGGCGAGGGCGAGCGCGGCTGCCGCGACGACGCCGTACAGCGGCAGCAGCAGGTTCGCTTCGGTCTCGCCCACGCTGACGGGAATCCGGGCGGGGACGCACGCGAGAGCGGCGATCGGAAGGAGCCAGGGCCTCCGAACGAAGCCGAACGCCAGCACCCCGGCAACGAGCGCGCCGACGACGGCCGCCGCGGCGTACACGCGGTGATGCCCCGACGGCGCGAGGTAGATCGCCAGCCCGGCCATCCCGACTCCCCACGCGGCGAGGCCGGCGACGCGCCCCTGACGGCTGCCGCTCACGAGGAGGAGCGCGAGGCCGAGCGCGCCTGTCGCGCCGAAGAGCCGGGCGAGCTCGGCGCTCACGGCCGGGGCCTCACGACCACAGTCGCGCGGGCCCCGTGTCCGTTCGCGAAGACGAAGAGGATGTAGCGCCCCGGAGCCCGGGGGGCGCGCAGCTTCATCGTCCCCCGCGGCGCCGTTCCGGTCCGCCCTGCAAGCCGCCAGCGGACGGTGCGCGCGTCGGCCGAGACCCGAAGCGAGAAGCGGGCGCCGGCGACGACGCGCACCGTGTCGCGTCCGAGCGCGAGGTAGCGCACCTGCACGATCCCGACGACGCGCGGCCTGCCGAGATTGCCGGCGACGTCGCGAGCGGCGATCGCGATCTCGTAGGTCCCCGGCCGGAGCGAGCGGCCACGGACCTTGCCGAACCAGTCGAGCTGACCGACCGGTCGCTGAAATCTCCCGATGACTCGCTGCTTGCCGTTCACGAACAGCGCCGGGTGCGCGGGCTCGTCGAAGCGGTAGCGAACGACGATCCGGTCGGCGCGTCCGTCGCCGTCCGGGGAGAACACGCCCGGCCTCACGGCGGCGCTCGTCACGAGCGGGAGGCGCGTGTCGAGCCGAATCGGGTTCGGGAGCCTGATCGTGCGGTGGCTGCGCCCGAGGTGCACGACCGGGATGTACCTGCCGTCCGGTTGCACTCGGCCGGCGTCGTCTCGGCCGTCCCAGAAGAGCTGGATCGGGCCGCGCCGGTACGTCCGGGACGTCAGGGTCCGCACCTCGTCGCCGTCGTGCTCGATCGTGACCCGCAGCGACTCGGCCTTCCGCAGCCGGAAGAAGATGCGCGCGCTGCTCGTCCGGCACCCACAGGTAGGTGAGAAGACCTTGGCGACCTGCGTCCCGAGCACCGGCGTCTTCTCGAGCTTCAGACCTTCCGTGAGCGCGAACGCCGCGGCAGTCCCGGTCAGCAGGGCGAACACGAGCGCAGTCGAAAGGAGCCGGGGCACAGCCCGCAGGATTGTAGTTTCGGGCGTCCGGGGGAGGCGCGTGTCGGTCAGGATCACCCGGCGGCGGATGTGTCGCGCCCGCCGCCGGTGATCGGTGCACTACTCGTGGAGGTGCCCGGCGTGCCGGCGTGCGACGTGGTGCGAAGCCGGCGGCGGTGTCGAAGCCGACGCGGGCCCGCCGTACTGATCGTGCGGCGGCGAAGGCGGCGGCGGGGGCGGGGGCTGTGGATCGCCGTATTGGTCGTGCGGAGGCCGGGGATCGCCGTACTGATCGTGCGGAGGCCTGCCCGGCTCGCCTTCGACGACGTCGATCGTGAACTGCCGCTCGCTCTTGGCAGGGCGGCACCAGCTCGCCGAGGGCGGGTCCTCGTCGCTCAGCTCGACCCAGAACGACCAGCTTCCCGCCTGCGTGGGCGTACCGCTGACCAGGCCGTTCTTCGCGAGCGCCAGACCCGGCGGCAGCTCGCCCGTGAGAAGCTTGAACTGGTAGGGGAGCGCCGGGCCGCAGCCGCCACTCCCGCCGAACTGGTGGGTATAGGGGGAGCCGACAACCCCGGTCGGAGTCTCGAAGCTTTCGTCGGTGAATACGAGCGCAGCGGCGATCGGCACGATGACGAGCGCCACCAGCGAAACGACTAACAGGGCGCGCCGAAAGCGCGGTAGCCCCTTAGGCATGACCCCATCCTCTCCTTCCAGGCCGCGTGGAACGTGGGTTGGAACCCTACGGCGCTGTCGGCAAGCGTGTCAACTTAAATCGTTCCGGTTGGCAACGAGCGGCGCGCAGCCGCATAGGAGTCCGGCGAGCGTTACGGCCGGCACCTCCCAGTCCCAGTCCAGCCCGGCATGGACGAGAAACGCGACATACGCGCCTCCGGCGACGACCGCGAGCGGCTGCCCCCGCGCACGCACCGCGCCCACGAGGGGAATCGCGAACGCCGTCAGCACGAGCGCCAGCCCCACCGGACCGAGCTCGGCGAGCGACTCGAGGTAGAGGCTGTGGGCGTCGCGAACGTTGGCAGCGATCGAGCGGCGCTCGAGCCAGACGTCGTCGAACGAGCCCGCCCCCGAGCCGAGCAATGGGTGATCTTGCGCGTCCTCCAGCGCGACGCGCCAGTACTCCGGCCGGTCGCCGGGTCCGACCCCGGAGCCGGCGGCAATGAACGTGGCGCCGGCGAGGAGGACGACGGCGCCGGTAAGCGCCACGAGCAAGGCCCGCCGCCTCGCAGCCAGGGCGGCCATGGCGGCGAGCCCGACGACCAGCGAGAGCCAGGCTCCGCGGCTCTCCGTCAGGGCCAGCGTCAGCCCAAGGGCTGCGATTGCCCCGATTGCGGCCACACGCACCCAGGCGGTGGGTTCGTGTGCGACGAAACCAAGCGCGAGCAACGCGCCCATCGCCGCGAGGATCCCGTGCGAGTTCGCATACCCGATCGGCTGATAGAGCAGGTGTCCCTCGTACGGATCGGGAAGACCCGAGCGAAGCATGACGTCGCCGAGGCCGTATGCCGAGAGCGCCAGGATCCCCGCCAGCCCCCCAGCGAGGAGGGCGCGGGCCGTGCGCCGTTCGACGACGAGCACGAAGGCAACGAGGCCGACGACGTAGACGAGCGCCCGCTCGGCCTCACGAAGCGGGGCGGACCCGGCTACGCCCCAGCTCCCCGAGACCGCGGTCCAGCTGGCGAACGCCCAGAGGGCTCCGATCGCCGCGAACTCGAGCCGGCTGGCGGCGACTCGCTCGCGCAGGAGCAGGGCAAGCGCCGCAACGACGCCGAGGCCAGGCCCCGCCCAGACCCAGGAGCGTGCGAAATAGCCGCCGTCGTCGAAGCCGAGCGCGATGAGGACGCCGAAGCCGACGAGCGCGGAGCGCGTCTCCGCCCGGCCGAGCACGGTCAAGGAAGGGAGGCCGATGCGGGCACGCTACCCCGGTGTGGCGAACGAGCCGGCGCTTCGGCGGATGTCCACGGGCCCTGGCGGCGAGCGCGTGACGCCCGCCGCCAGGAGCGCCGTCAAGCGAGGCGGCTGCCCCGCTCAGCTGACCGGCGGGTTCCCCGTGCGTGTCCGATGGTGGTGCCGGTGACCGTGGCCGCGGCGATGGCGCCGGTGCACCTGCTGAGCCTCGGCCGACGAGTCGCCGGCGGCGGCGGCGACCTTCGTCTCCTCGGGCGGCGCCGCAGCGCGGTCGTGGTCGTGATGGTGAAGGCTCGACTGGTCCTGCGCCGCCGCTGCCTCGTCCTCGATCGGGGCGGGCTGCGTGCCGGGGTGGTGGTGGTGCTGATCCGGAGACACCGCGGGCTGCGCCTGAGTCGACGCGTCCTGATCCACGTCCGGTTCCTCACCTACCGGGTCGCTTGCATGGTGATGTGCCGTCGGGTCGCCCGGAGGGTCCTCCACCGCGGTTGCGAGGGCGAGCGGAACGACCCACAGACTGACGACTGCGACAAGAAAAGCCGCTAGCGCGGCTCGATTGAACATACCCCATCCTCTCCTTCCAAGGCCGCTTGGAACGTGCCCGCAGTCTACGGGGCTGTCGACAAACCAGTCAACTAGGAACCGTTTTAGTCCGGAGCGGGCGCCACGCGACGCGTGGCGAGCAAGCGCAGTACGAGGACCGCGAGCATGGCACCGGGCCCGAGCACGACGAGGACGATCGCCGGCGTGGGCGGCATGTCGAGCAGCTTGATCCCCGATAGCAGCAGGATGAGCGAGAAAGCGATCCGAAGCGCGCGGTCGGGAACGCGGATCGACAGGTGGCTGCCGAGCAGCACCCCCGGGACCGAGCCGACGAGCAGCCAGGCCATCGCGTGCGTGTCGACATTGCCGTGCAGCAGATGGCTGAGCCCCGCCACCCACAGAAGCGCCGCCGCGTGGAAGAGGTCGGTGCCGACGATCTTCTGCGCCGTCAGCGGATAGAGCAGCAGCATCGCGAGGCCGAAGAAGGTGCCCGATCCGACCGACGTCAGGCCGACGACGAAGCCGCACGACGCGCCGATCGCGATCGCCAGCACGCGATCGCGTCGAGCCAGCAGGAACGGCGCGTCGCTCGGGTGCCTGCCGCGGAGGAACGTCTTGACGAAGAAGCCGATCCCGCCGACGACGAGCGCGGCGCCGACGAGCCTCCCCATCGAGTCGTCCACGCGGTCGCCGAGGTGGTCCGCCACCTCCACGCCGACGAGCGACATCGGCGCGGAGCCGAGCAGCATCCAGCAGGCGAGCCGGGCGTGCACCGTGCCGAGGCGCCGGTGATGCGCCGCCCCGAAGGTCTTGAAGATCGCGCCGTGCAGGATGTCCGTCCCGACTGCCACATTCGCGTTGAACCCGAAGAGGAGGATCAGGATCGGGGTCATCAGGGACCCGCCGCCCATCCCCGTCATCCCGACGAGGACGCCGACGGCGAGTCCCGTGATCGTGAACTGCCAGGTCATCCGGTATCAGGCGGTGCGGTACGCGTCGATCAGCACCTCGGCGACCTCGGGCCGCGAGAACTCGACGGGCGGGAGCTCGCCGTTCTCCAACATCTCGCGGACCTTCGTTCCCGATAGGAACACGTGCTGGTCGCTCGAGTGGGGGCACGTCTTCGACGACGCCATCGACCCGCACGCGCGGCACCAGAACGAGTGCTCGAAGAACATCGGCTCGATGTCGAGCTCGTGCGCCTCGAACTCGTCGAAGATCAGCTGCGCGTCGTAGGTGCCGTAGTACATGCCGACACCCGCGTGGTCGCGGCCGACGATGAAGTGCGAGCAGCCGTAGTTCTTCCGGCAGATCGCATGCCAGATCGCCTCGCGCGGCCCCGCGTAGCGCATCGCCGCCGGGAAGGCGGAGACGAGCACGCGGTCGGCGGGGTAGTAGCCGTCGACGAGCACGCCGTAGCACTCGACCCGCGTCTTGGCAGGCACGTCGTCCGACTTGGTCTCACCGACGAGCGGGTGGATCAGGAGGCCGTCGACGGTCTCGAGCGCGGTCTTGGTCAGGTACTCGTGCGCCCGGTGGATCGGGTTGCGGGTCTGGAAGCCGACGACGCGCTTCCAGCCGCGCTCTGCGAAGGCGGCGCGTGTCTCGGCCGGGTCCATCGCCAGCTCCGGGAAGTCGGGCGTCTGCCGCTCGAAGACCGTGACCTTGCCGGCGAGGTAGAGCGGCTTCTGCGCGTATAGGCGCGCGACGCCAGGATGCTCCTCGTCGGTCGTGCGGAAGCACTGCGTCGCCTCGCGGTCCTTGTCGTACGAGTAGACCTCGTCGACCTCGAGCACGGCGTAGAGCCGGCCGTCGTCGTCGGCGAGCGCGACGCGATCGCCGTCGGGAGCCGCGTCCACCGCAAGGCAGACGGGCAGCGCCCACGGCAATCCGTTTGCGAGGTGCATCTCCTCGACGACCCGCTCGTAGTCGGTCCGGCCCATGAAGCCCTCGAGCGGCGAGAGCGCGCCCGACGCGAGCATGTCCAGGTCGGAGAGCTCGCGCGAGGTCAGCGTCACGACCTCGAGCGTCTCGACGTCGTCCGGCCGGTCGCCGGTGCGGTCGACCAGGACACCGCCATGAGGCTTGATCAGGTGGTCCGTCGCCACGGCCGTCACGCCGCCACCTCGATCGCCGGCACGAGGCCGAGCTCCTCGAGCTTCGCGACGATGATCGCGGCCGACTCCTCCGGGCTGTGCTCCTCGGTCTCGATCACGAGCTCGGGGTTCTCCGGCGCCTCGTACGGGTCGTCGACACCGGTGAAGCCCTTGATCTCACCGGCGAACGCCTTCTCGTATAGCCCCTTGACGTCGCGGCGCGCACATTCCTCGACCGAGGTCGCGATGTAGACCTCGACGAACGGGCCGTACTCCTCGACGAGCTCGCGCGCCTTCGCCCGCGTCTCGGCGTAGGGCGAGATCGCTGCCGCGATGACGGCGGCGCCGTGGCGGGTGAGCCGCGACGCGACCCAGCCGATCCGCTCGATGTTCGTGTCGCGGTCCTCCTTCGAGAAGCCGAGGCCTTTCGAGAGGTGGGTGCGGACGGTGTCGCCGTCGAGGTACTCGGCGATCAGGCCGCGCCTGTCCAGCTCGGGCCCGACGAGGTGGGCGATCGTCGTCTTGCCGGAGCCCGAGAGCCCGGTAAACCAGAGGGTGAAGCCGCCGCCGCGCACCTGATCGGATTCGGGATGCTCGTGCGCGTAGATGTGGTCGGTCATGCGTTCCTTTCGTGGGTGGTCAGTGTGAGGGCGGTGTGTCGAGGTGGATGCCGCACTCGAGCTTGTCGGAGCCGGCCCACCGGCCGGCGCGCTCTTCTTCGTCGGGGGAGGTCGGCCGGGTGCACGGGATGCAGCCGATCGACCTGTAGCCCGAGTCGTGCAGCGGGTTGTACGGAATCTCGTTGACGACGATGTAGGCCCAGACGCGCTTCTCGTCCCAGTCGGCGAGCGGATGGAGCTTCCAGACGCCGTAGCGCTCCGACCACGCCACCTTCGGCGTCGTCGCGCGGCTCGGCGACTGATCGCGCCGGATGCCGGAGACCCAGCCGGCGTACGGCTTCAGCACCTCGATCAGCGGCTCGACCTTGCGGACGTGGCAGCAGCGGTCCGGGTTCGTCTCCCACAGGTTCGGGCCCTCGCGGCGATGCTGCTGGGCGACCGTCAGCACCTTCGGCTGGATCAGCTCGAGGCCGTAGCGCTCGACGAGCCGGTCGCGTGTCTCGTAGGTCTCGCGGAAGAAGAGCTGCGTGTCGAGCTCGACGACCGGCACGGGGAGGCCGAGCTCCGAGACCATGTGCACGAGCACCGACGACTGCTTCTGCCACGAGCAGCTGAGCGCGAGCTTGTCGCCGAACTCCGAGTAGCCCCAGCGGAGGATCTCCTCCGCCGTCATCGACTCGAAGTCGAGCTCAGGAAGCACCGGCGCGGTCGGCACCGAGCAGAACCTCCTTCAGCGTGTCTCCCCGCAGGCCGAGGCGCAGCGTCTCGAGCGCGATCACCTCGTCGGGCGGGATGTTCCCGAGATTGACCTCCGGTCCGAACTGCTTGACGAACCAGGCCTGCGAGGCCTTGGTCGGCGCCTCGAAGATCAGCGCGTGGAAGTCGATCTCGTGGACGATCTCGTCGACGAGGCCGGTGCGCATCTCGCCGGTCGGACGGAAGATGCCGGCAGTACCGCCTTCGCGCGCCTCCGTGATCACCTTCCAGGCGCCGGCTTCGAGCTCCTCCTTGATCCACTCGACCCAGAGGTACGGCGCATAGTTGACCTCGGTGTCCTTCGAGCCGACCTCGGAGAGGACGGTGAAGTCGCGCGCGAAGTCCTCGATCAGCTCGAGCTTGCGGTCGCGCGGGATCTCGAGCGTGCCGTCGGAGATCTCGACGTGCGCGAAGCGATTCTCGACGAGCCAGCGCTTGAACTCCTCCGTCTTGCCCTTCGCGTACGCGGCCTCGAAGAGCGTCCCGCCGCAGACGACCGGCGTCTCGAAGTGCCGGTAGAGCGCGATCTTCTTCTCGAGGTTGTTCGTGACGTACGAGGTGCCCCAGCCGAGCTTGACGATGTCGACGTATTGCCCGGCGGTGTCGAAGAGGCCCTCGATGTCCCGCAGGTTCAGGCCCTTGTCGATGACATGCGTGAGCCCCGCGGCGCGGGGCTTCGGCGAGCGCTGCGGCAGGTCGAGCCAGCCGCCGTTAGAGACGGGCATAGATTTCCTCCAGCTTCTTCTTGGCGCGTTCCTGGACGTCGTGGTAGAGCGAGTTGCCGTGCGCGTCGATGCCGACGGTGAGCGGGCCGAAGTCCTTGACGCGGAACTTCCAGAGGCACTCGGGCATCAGCTCCTCCCAGGCGACCTCCTCGATCTCCTCGATCTGCGTCGTCTCGAGCGCCGCCGCGCCGCCGACGATCGCGAAGTAGACCATCCCGAGCCGGTGCATCGGCTCGATCGCCTCGTCGGGGAAGCCGCCCTTGCCGCAAATCGCGCGGACGCCGTACTGCGCACCCAAAGGCTCCGTGAACCGAACCATGCGCGCCGACGTCGTCGTGCCGATGCAGAGCTTCTCGTACTTGCCGTCGGCGACCTTGCGGACGTTCGGCGCCGTGTGCAGGAGGAACGCGCCGGTGAGGTCCATCGGCGGCTCGACGCCCTGGTCGAAGATGCGGATCTGGGTGCGGTCGCGGATGCCGATGATGTGGCCCTGGACAACCACCTCGTCGCCCGCGCGGAGCTTGAGGATCTCCTGCGGGTCGGTGATCGGGAACGTGACCTCGTGGACAGCCATCACGCCTCCCTGTCGAAGTCGACTGTTCCGTCCGCGGCGACGTGCGCGGTAGCGCGGCGCGCGGCCCAGCACTGGTAGTTGACAGCGACCGGGTTGAGGGTCATGTGCGTGTCGGCGTGCTCGATGTGGCACTGGAGCACCGTCACGTCGCCGCCGAGGCCCATCGGCCCGATCCCGGTCTCGTTCAGCAGCGCGTACAGCTCGTCCTCGAGCTGCGCCACGATCGGGTCGGGGTTGCGGGTTCCGACCGGCCGCGTGATCGCCTCCTTGGCGAGGAACATCGCGTAGTCGGCCGAGCCGCCGATGCCGACGCCGACGATCCCCGGCGGGCACGGCTTGCCGCCGGCGCCGACAATGCTCTCCAGGACAAATTGCTTGATCCCCTTCACGCCGTCGGCGGGGACGCACATCTTCAGGAAGCTCATGTTCTCGGAGCCCGAGCCCTTGGGCACGCACTTGACGTCGAGGCCGTCCCAGTCCGGGATGAAGTCCCAGTGCACGATCGGGAGGCGGTAGCCGATGTTCGGGCCGGTGTTCTCGCGCGTGATCGTGTGGACGGCGTTCGAGCGCAGCGGATGCTCGATCGTGGCGCGCGCCGTGCCGTCGCGCAGCGCCTCGTAGATGCGCGCCGGGTGGAGCGGAAAGTGCTCGCCGACGCGGCAGGTGTAGACCGCGATCCCGGTGTCCTGGCAGACGAGGTTCTTCTCGCTGTCTGCGATCTGGACGTTCTTGAGGATCGTGGAGAGGACGCGCTGTCCTGGCACCGAGGTCTCGCGGGTAGCGGCGTCCGCGAGCGCGTCGCGGAGGTCCTGCGGGATGTCCTTCAGCGCCCAGACGTAGAGGTGCGCGGCGGCATCCTCGACGGCGTGCTGGAGATCGACTTCTACAGTGCTCATGGCCTCGCTTTCTCAGCCGCTGCCCGGCCGGCGCGGCGTCCGAAGACGCAGCACTCGAGCAGCGAGTTGCCCATCATCCGGTTCCGCCCGTGGGTGCCGCCGGCGATCTCGCCGCAGGCGTAGAGCCCCTCGAGCGTGGTCTCGGCGTTCTCGTCGATCACGAGCCCGCCGTTCTGGTAGTGGAGGACCGGGAAGGTCAGGATGCGCTCCTTCAGCGGGTCGACCCCCCCGGCGCGGTAGCGGCGCAGCATGTAAGGGAGAGAGATCTCCGCGTCCGCCTCGGCGATCCTGGTCGTGTCGAGGTACACCGCGGGGCGGCCGTCCTCGGTCTCGACGCCGTTGCCCTTCGCCACCTCGTCGAAGATCGCCTGGCTGACGGCGTCGCGCGGCCCGAGCGAGTCGGTGAACTCCTCGCCCTCGGAGTTGAGGAGCACGGCGCCGTAGGCGCGCGTCGTTTCCGGGATCGAGTAGCCCTGCATGTTCGGAGGCCACGCGCCGCCGTTCGGGTGGTACTGGAGAGCATCGAGATCCCTCGACTCGGCGCCGAGCGCCAGCGCGATCTTCGTCACCTCACCGGTCGCACCGGGGTGGTTGGTGGAGAGCTCGCCGCGCTCCTGAGCCTCCTTGAAGCAGCGCCCACCGGCGGCGAGGATCACGGTGGCGGCGTCGACCTGAACGGCCTCGCCCGCCTTGTTCGTGAGCGTCGCGCGCCAGCCGGTGCCCGTCTGCTCGAGCGTCTCGAGCGGGTGGCGAGCGAGCTCGGTGCCGCCGCCGGCCTCGAAGGCCTCTCTGAGCGCGACGGTGATCGCGTGCCCGGTGCGGTCGCCGACCTGGAGCAGCCGCTTGGCCGACGCGCCGCCGCAGCGAGCGAGCCGGTAGCCGCCGTTCTCCTTCGTGAACTCGACCCCGAGCTCCTCGAGCCAGTGAATCGCGGCCGGAGCCTCGGAGGTGAGGATCTCGACGAGCCGCATGTCGGCCGTCTCGTGCGAGCTCTTCCAGACGTCCGCCGCGTGCAGCTCCGGCGAGTCGTCGGCGCCGAACGCGGCCTGAATCCCGCCCTGAGCCTTGGAGGAGTTGCAGGACTGCAACGACCCCTTGGCCGCGACGGCTACAGCGGCCCCGGCGTTCTCAGCCGAGAGCGCCGCAGCGAGCCCGGAAGCCCCGGACCCGACCACGAGCACGTCGAAAGAGAGCGCCGCCGGCACGGGGGCAGGTTACCACGCTGGCGCTTATCCGACACATTTGAGCTACTTATCCTTAGGGCCAGACGATCCGGTACTCGTACGTCGATCTTCCGGCGTCGAGGGGCAAAACCTTGAGCGTTCCCGTCGCGCCCGCGAACGTGCCGGTTCCGCCCGCTACCGCAATAGGCTCGGGAACGCCGGCACGGACCCGGACGCGCCCGTGAACCCGGATCGTGCCGATCGGTAGCTTCGCGACGCCATCGGCGATCGCTGCCCGTCGATCGACGAATCTGAGGGTCAAGCGATCACTTCCGACGATGTCGCCCGTGTCGAGCCCGAACCACGGAAACGTGTTCTTCAGCCGGTTCGTCCTGACGATGACGTCGCCCTTGCTCTGACCACCCGGAGCCACGTCGTTCTTCGTCGTCAGAAGCTCGATCGCCTCCAGCCGGAAGGTGAACCTCTGCACGGCCGAGGCCGGCGCTCTCTCTGCCACGGACGTTGCGATCGCAAAGGCGACAACGAGAACTCCGACGTGTGTCGGCCGCAACACGCCCACGAGCTTAACGCGTGCGCGAATCAGAGAGCGGCACTATCGCTAGACCTGGTCGCGAGCCGCGGTAAGGCGGACTACTTGTACGTCAGCCGGTAGACGTTCAGAGACTTCTTCGGATCGCCGCAGCACGTGCTCACGGTCGCCGTGCCGCGCGCCCCCGCGTACTCGCCCGTCCCGTCTGTGACCGGGATGATCATCCCGTTCGCGACGAACCGGACGGTTCCGCGGAGGATGAGCGTGCCGCCCGGCAGCCTCGTCAGTCCTTCGATCGTGCCCGTCGTGCGGGTCACCATCGCGATCGTGCGGCGGTCGGTTCCCACCAGTTCCCGCTGCGGCCGGTCGAACTGCGCGACGTAGTTCGTGAGCTGACTCGTCGTGAAGACGGTGTCGCCCTTGCTCGGCCCCTTCGGCGCGACGTCGTGGGGCTGGAATGTCGTCCTCGTCGAGATGAGCTGGATCACCGGCAGCGCGCGGGTGCTCCCGGAGGCCGACGCCGTGACCGCCGCGACGGCAACCACGGCAAGAACGATTGAGGCCCTGAGCCTGAGCACGACTGGATACCTCTTCGGCCATTGCCGAGCCGTAGCCAAGCCCCGGGAAGGGTGATCCGGGCGGGCCCGGGCGAGCCCGCCCGCGATCGTTCTCCGCTACCCGTACGTGAGGCGGTAGACGTTCAGCGCCCTCCGGTCGTCGTTCCCGAGCGGGCTGATCGTGACTGTCCCGTGCGCCCTCGCGAAGGCTCCGGTGCCGCCGGCGATCGGGAACACCTGTCCGTGCCTGATGAACCGGACCGT